>ERZ761602.126-NODE-126-length-181076-cov-10.781418_pt1 | contig 181076 bp, 146 predicted proteins | sample MGYA00512165_ERZ761602 | MGnify/ENA primary metagenome ERZ761602 (study PRJEB28899, sample SAMN02445085) | bioreactor sludge metagenome | biome: EBPR sludge; isolation source: Thorneside wastewater treatment plant | place: Australia: Brisbane, Thorneside...
CCACGCCCACGACGTGATGCCGCCCGGCGCGCTCGAGAACGACTGGTCGCTGAAGTTCACCGCCAGCGGCGACGCTCCGCCGGTCACGTCCGCGGTGAAGGCCGCGTACAGGCCGCTGGCCGGGGTGTAGGCGATCTCGAAGACGTGGGCAAACTCGCCGGTGCCGAGCGTGCCCGTCGCTGCCGGCGGGTTCGACGTGCTGTAGACACGCCGGCCGAGGGCCACGCCCGCCGTCGTGACCGAATCCGTCGTCGGCGTGTTCGCCGTCGTGTTGCCGAGGCAGGTGATGTCGATCACCAGATCGCCAGAGTTCGGGTCGTACAGGAACGGCGTCGTGAACGCGCACGTCGCGTAGTACGGGCCGAGTTGGCCCGCAGTCGAACTGCCCGCAGGGATGTTCCAGGCGCCGCTGAACACCGTCGCGCGATCGATGCCGTGGTTGGCGTTCCACGTCGTCGAGATCGCCGTGTAGTTGATCGGCGACGTCGACAAATCGACCTGCAACGTCGGGCTCGCCCCACTCCACGTCGCCGTGGCGCCGTTCGCACGCCAACGCAGCTGCGAGATGACGATCGGGAACGTGACCCCGTTGTTCGTGAAGTGCGAGCTGTCGTAGATGTGCAGGGAGCGGGCGTTCGCCGAGTCGAGCGGGATCGTGTTCGACGAGTTGCCCTCGGTGTTGGCGTTCGCAGGCGGGATCACGAGCGTCTGGGCAGCTGCGGAAGCGGCGAGCAAGCCGGTGACGAGACAACGGTGGAGGTTCATCGGTGGGCGATCGCGTTGGAGAGACGGGGTGGACACGGTAGCACGCCCGCCGGACCGCGCCGACCCCCGGCCCCGGCGCGAGCGTGGCGCTGGGAGCCACGAGGAATGTGCTTCCGGCGCCGACGGCCCTCGGTATGTTCCGCCGCGTCGTGTCGGTCAGGGCACGACACCGCATCCGTGACCATTCGCATCGGCGGAGTCCCGTACGGCGTCGGCGCGCCCCTTCTCGCGGGCCTGGATTCCGACCCGGCGTGCACGCTGGTGCAGGCCCCGCCGACCGCCCTGATCGAACGCTTGCGGGCCGGCGAACTGGACGCCGCGCTGGTGTCGTCGATCGAGGCGATCGCGCGTCCTGGCTACTCGGTCGCGGCCGGACTCGGCATCGCCTGCAAACACGAGATCCGCTCGGTGCGCGCCTTCCGCCGCCGCGGCGTGCCGGTGCGCAGCGTCGGCGTCGATCGCAGCTCGGCGACGTCGGTGGCGCTGCTGCGCCTGCTGCTGGCGCGGCTGCCGGCGAGCGAACGGGCGGCGCAGCCCGAGTTCGCGGCGATCGCGCCGACGCGGCGTCCCGACGATCTCCCCCACGACCTCGTGCTGCTGATCGGCGACGACGGACTCGCGGCCGATCCCGGTTCACGCGAGGTCTGGGATCTCGGTGCGCACTGGCGCGCCTGGACCGGGTTGCCGTTCGTGTTCGCGGTCTGGGTGCTGCGTCCAGGCACCGATGCCGCGGCGGTGCTGCCGATCCTGCACGCCGCGCGCGCGCGCGGGCGGCGGCTTGGCCCGGTCGACGGCACGCACGGCGCTGCCCACTACGAACTCGATGCCGACGACGTGCGAGGGCTTGGCCGCTTCTGGGCCGAAGCCCGCGCGCACGCGCTCGCCACCGCCTCCGATCCCCGTTTCGTGTCCACCCCGCTCCCTGCATCTCGATGACCTCCACGGGCCAGCAGAACCTGTTCGCCGAAGCCGATCCCAAGATGGCCGCCGACAAGAAGTCTCCCGACAAGACCGAAAAACCGACGCCGCCACCGCCGACGCGCGACAAGACGCAGAAACGCGCCGAGACCGCCGAGTCGATGGGCCAGCGGCAGCGCGAGATCTCGGTCTCCGAGTTCTTCACCAAGAACCGCCACCTGCTCGGCTTCGACAGTCCGCGCAAGGCGCTGCTGACCGCGGTCAAGGAGGCCGTCGACAACAGCCTCGACGCGTGCGAGGAGGCGCGCATCCAGCCCGACCTGAAGGTCAAGATCTCGCGCATCGGCACGAGCGAGAAGCAGTTCACGGTGACCGTCGAGGACAACGGTCCTGGCATCGTCAAGGCGCAGGTGCCCAACGTGTTCGGCCGCCTGCTCTACGGCAGCAAGTTCCACCGGCTGCGGCAGAGCCGCGGCCAGCAGGGCATCGGCATCAGCGCGGCGGGCATGTATGGCCTGCTGACCACCGGCAACCCGGTGCGCGTGCGCACCAAGCCCGGCAAGAAGTCGGTGCCGCTCTACTTCGAGATCACGATCGACACCGCGAAGAACCGGCCGGACTTCACCGACAAGGCGATCGAGTGGGAGAAGGACCACGGCACCGAGGTGTCGATCGACCTCGAAGGCGAATACCGCCGCGGCCAGAAGAGCGTCGAGGAGTTCCTCAAGCTGATGGCGGTGGCCAACCCGCACGTCTGGCTGCACTACACGGACCCCGACGGCAACGTCACCGAGTACCAGCGCGGCACGAAGGAACTGCCGCCCGAGGTCGACGAGATCAAGCCGCACCCGCACGGCGTCGAACTCGGCATCCTGCTGAAGATGGTCGGCGAGAGCGAGAACCGCACCACGAGCGCGTTCCTGCAGGAGGACTTCTCGCGCGTCGGCCCGACCGTCGCGAAGGAGATCTGCGAGAAGGCCGGCATCAAGCCGGAGACGAATCCGCGCCGGCTCGACAGCGCCGACGTCGCGAAGATCAAGGCCGCGATCGACGCCACCAAGATCATGGCGCCGCCGCTGTCGTGCATCGCGCCGATCGGCGAGGAGCTGATCATCACCGGCCTGAAGAAGGAGGTCGAAGCCGACTTCTACGTGGCGACGTCGCGCAAGCCGGTCGTCTACCGCGGGCATCCGTTCGCGATCGAGGTCGGCATCGCCTACGGCAAGCCCGGCGACACGCTGCACATGACGGACAGCGGCAAGATCGTCGAGGTCGCCGCCAAGAAGAACGAGAACCAGGAAGTGCTGATGGGCGCGGCCGACGAGCCGGTGCGCCTGATCCGCTTCGCCAACCGCGTGCCGCTGGTGTTCCAGCAGTCGGCGTGCGCGATCAGCAAGGCGGTGATCGACTGCAACTGGAAGAACTACGGGCTGACGCAGCCGCGCGGCGCGCTGCCGATCGGCCCGATGGTGATCTTCGTGCACTTCGCGTCGGTCTGGGTGCCGTTCACCAGCGAGGCGAAGGAGGCGATCGCCAGCTACGACGAGATCCTCGAGGAGCTGCGGCTCGCGCTGATGGACGCCGGCAGGAAGCTCGGCATCCACGTGCGCAAGGGCAAGAAGCTCGCGAGCGAGTTCAAGAAGCGCAACTACATCGAGGTCTACATCCCGCACCTCGTCGTCGCCCTGAAGGACATCCTCAAGCTCGACGAGAAGGAAGCCGCGAAGGCGCGCGACAACCTCACGGTCGTTCTCGAGAAGTCGCGCAAGCTCTGATCGCGGTCCCGCTCCCCCACACCCAAGACGTCCCATGGCAGCCAAGAAGTTCGTCCCGAAGCCGCAGCCGAAGAAGAAGGACCGCGGCCCGTTCTCCGACCTCGACAAGGTCACGCTGCGCGAGATCGCCAACTGCGCGACGCAGGTGCATGCGGCGATCCGCGCGCAGGGCAAGCCGGAGCTGAAGTTCCCGGACCGCTCGCTGAAGAACGCCCGCTACGACAAGAAGGATGGCTACTTCGTGATGGGCCGCTCGCGCGTCGAGCGCACGCTGTCGGTCAACACCGTCAAGTCGTTCGCGCAGACGCTGAAGATGATGGCGCTGTCGCAACAGCTCGTGGACGAAGACGACTTCGCGACCAAACGAGAGGCGTACTACGTCAGCAAGAACTGGGAGGAGGCGAAGTTCGACGAGCAGCCGGAGAGCGACGCGGCGATGGACGACATCGAGGCGCTGTTCTCGCTCGAAGGCGTGATGCGCGAGCACCTGCGCTTCAAGGCCGACGAGCACGGCGGCAAGGTCGCCGGCCAACTGGTCGTGCTCGACCGCGACCGCGAGACCGGCCGCCCGCTGCGCATCGACTGCACCGGGTTCGGCTCGGGCGCCTACTCGATCCCGACCTCGGTCGAACACCTCGGCTTCGAGACCAAGGCGAAGTTCATCCTGGTGATCGAGACGATCGGCATGTTCGAGCGGTTGAGCCAGCACAGCTACTGGAAGACCGCGAACTGCATCCTGATCGGCACCGCCGGCGTGCCGACGCGCGCGACGCGCCGCTTCGTGCGCAAGCTCGCCGACGCGCACAAGCTGCCGGTCTACGCGTTCAACGACTGCGACCCGTACGCCTTCAGCAACATCTACCGCACGCTGAAGGTCGGCTCGGGCAACGCCGTGCACCTCAACCAGTTCTTCTGCGTGCCGCAGGCGCGCTTCCTCGGCGTGTCGCCGCAGGACATCGTCGACTACGAACTGCCGACGCACGCGCTCAAGGACGTCGACATCAAGCGCGCCCAGGACATGCTGAAGAACGACCCGTTCTTCCAGGCGCACAAGGAGTGGCAGAAGGCGATCGAGATGATGCTGAAGTCCGGGCAGCGCGCCGAGCAGCAGGCACTCGCCAAGCACGGGCTCAACTTCGTGATCGAGGAGTACCTGCCGCAGAAGTTGAAGGAAGCGAGCAAGTTCCTGCCGTAGCAGCGCCGCCACGCGGGCTCCGCCGGGCCGACAAGGGTCGCCGAACCCGGAACTCGGCGTTCCCCACCGGCACCCTGCGGCGCGACGTTCCCGTCGCGGACCGCCAGACGCCACCAGGCCTTCGCGGCGCTTCCGCTCGACGGCAAGCCGCTGGAGCTGCGAGCGAAATAGCGGCCACCGGTCCGGTTTTCCCCGGCCGCCGGCCGCCAAACATCGCCTTCGGCCCCATGCACACCTCCCTTTGCCGCCTCGCCCTCCTGCCGCTGCTCGCCGCACCGGCGTTCGCCCAACTCCCGGCGCCAACCCTGATCAGCCGCACCGCGCCACGCGCGAACTGGGCGGTCGTGAGCACGGCCGGCGCCACCACCGGCGTCACCACCACGCCGCCGACCGTCAACGGCACGTTCCGCGCCGACAATCCCGGCGCCGTCGGCCAGGACAAGCTCTGGATCTTCGGCGGCAGCCTCGGCAACAACACCGCCTACACGGCGAACGACCTCTGGGCCTTCGATCCGCTCGTCGGCACGATGACCCAGAAGATCGCCGACGGCGCCGCCGGCTCGCCGTCGCACCGCGGGCGCGCCGCGATCGCGTGGAACCCGGTCAACAACAAGCTGACCGTGTTCGGCGGCGACTCGCGCGGCGGCCCGACCGGAGCCGGGACCGCTACCCTGCTGGGCGACACCTGGGAGTACGACCCGACGACCAACACCTGGGCGAACGTCACACCCGCGCTGAGCCCCTCGCCGCGTCGCTGGGCCGCGATGGCCTACGACCCGATCACCACGGGCCTGCTGCTGTTCGGCGGCCAGACGGCGATGACGTCGCCTCCCACCTACTCGAACGAGACGTGGCTGTGGATCGGCGGGGCGTGGGTCCAGTTGGCGCCGACGACCGTGCCGACCGCCCGCGCGCTGCACTCGATGGTCACGCGCAGCGATTCGTTCCAGGACGTCGCGATGCTCTGCGGCGAGAACAACGCGATCGCCCCGCCCGACCTGGTCCGCCTCCTCGACGTGTGGCGCTGGAACGGCGCCGACTGGGTGCTGCTGAGCAACTGTGACGTCCTGACCAATCCGACGGGCGCGGGCACCACCTGGCCGGCGTCGACGCTCGGCAACCAGGCCGTCTACGACCCGCTGCGCCAGCGCATCGTCGTGCAGGGCGGCAACGGCATCACCAACGCCGCGAACACGACCTACGTCTACGGTCCGAACTATGGCGGCTCGCCGACCAACTACACGAGCGAGTTCGACAGCTACACCAACCAGTGGTCGATCTACGCCAACCCGACCACCGGCGCGACGCCGTTCAACAACAGCGATCCGTCGATCGGCCGCATCAGCCGCTACTTCGGCGGCTTCATCCCCGCGACGGGCAAGATCTACAAGACGGGCGGTCAGGACCCGACCAAGTCGGGCAGCAAGCCGACCAGCAACGTCTACGCCTACCAGGCCCCGACGCTCGCGACGGCGGTTTCCTACGGTGCGGGCTGCACCGGCCCGGGCGGCGCGCTGTCGCTCGTCCCGAACAGCGTGCCGTGGACCGGCCGCACCTGGACCGGCACGTGCTCGACGCTCGCCGCGTCGTCGTTCGGGATCCCGGTCTTCGGCGTCGCGACGCAAGTGGTGCCGTTGAGCCTGCTCGCGCCCGGCATCGGCGGCGCTGGTTGCGATCTGCTGAACACGGCCGAGGTGGTGCTCGGCCCGGTCGTTCCGGTCGCTGGCGCGGTCCCCGTGGCGTTGACCATCCCGCCGACGACCTCGCTCTCCGGCGCGTTCGTGCACGTGCAGATGGTCGAAGTCGCGCTCGCCGGGCTCGACCCGACGGGCCTCTGGTCCTCGAACGGCCTGACCTTGACGGTCGGCGCGCTCTGAAGGCGCCGCCGTCAGCGCACCCGCGCGAAGGCGCGCAGCACCTGCCACAGCGCGGCGTCCTCGGTCGCGAACCAGTAGTCGCCGCCGACCACGAGACCGTCGGTCGGCACGCCGGGTTGGAACGGCGCCTGGCTGACGGCGACTCGGTCGCCGAGCGGCAACTTGCCGCCGAGGTACACGACCGCCGCGACGTCGACCACGATGCGGTCGCCGTCCTTCAGCGGATTGCGCGGCGCGCCTTGACCGGCCCGCCGCAGTTCGCGGACGCGACCGCGGAACAGGTTGGTCTGCCCGCGCCCGAGGTACCCCAGCAGTTCGGGCGGGATCGCGTCGAGCAGCGGATCCTCGGGCCGTGGAACCCGCGGGCCGGCGAGCACGATCCACCAGGCCCGGTCGACCACGAGCCGGCCGATAGCGCCGAGATCAGGCCGACCTCGACCGAACAGGAACACGCGCACGTCCCCGGGCTGCACGCGTCCGAGCGGCGTGGAACAGCCGAACCGCTCGGCGCTCACGGTCGGGCACAGCGGCGCGAACACCACCGCGTACCGGTACAGCAACGGTCGCGGTCCGTCCTCGAGCAGCCGCAGCCGCAGTTCCCGGTGGATCGGCGTGACGTCCGGCATGCCCGGTTCGACGTCACCGACGGCAAGGACCTCGGCGAGCACGGGCCAAAGGCCGCTGGCGCGAGGGTCCGCGAACAACGCTGCCGCGATCGGATCCGGCGGCTCGATCGGTTCGGGTGGAACGGTGCGGTCCGCGGCGTCGGCAGGCTCGATCGCGACCACGGGCGCGTCGGCCGCCGATGGCGCCGCCGGCTCCGGGCTGGCATCCGCGGGCAGCGGCGTCGCCACGGGTGCAGCCGCTTCCGACCGCGGCCACGCGGCGATCGCCACCACGACGGCGGCGATCGCCACCAGGGACCACGTTGTTCGCCGGCCAGGCACGGCGCGATTGTCGCCGAAGCGCGACGCCGTCAGCCGCATCTCGCACTGGCGATGGATCGGGCCCGGCGCGACCATCCGCGCATGCGTTCCCTCCTGCCGCTCACGCTGCTCGTCGCCGCCGGTTGCCAGACGCTGCGCTACGACCTCGGCAGCCTGCCCTTCCCGGTCAGCGCCTCGCCGGTCCGCGATCCGGCCGCCGGCGATCGTTTCGTGTTCACCGCCAAGCACGTGCTGTGGGTGCACGGGCTCGCCGGGGAGAGCAGCCCCGACGTCGCCGGCCAGCTGCTGGCGAACGTGTTGCCGTGCGCGGGCATCGCCGACTTCCGGGTGCAGGTCGGCTCGTCGTTCCACGACTGGTTGGCGACCCACCTGTCGCTCGGCTTCGTGCGGATGAAGACCGTCACCGTGACCGGACTGCGCATCCGACCGCGGTAGCCGATCGGCTCACGCCGGATCCCAGCGGAACGGCTCGCGGCCGGCGCGCGCGCGCACGCGATCGAGCACCGAACGGATCGCCGGTCGAGCGACGATGCGGCGCACCAACGCCCGCTTGCCCGGCCCGTCGATCAGCAGCAGCCCGATCAGGATCGTCAGCACACCCTGTCCCGGCAGCACCAGCATCGCGATCCCCGCGAGCACGAACACGACGCCGAGCACGTTCTTCGCCACCCGCAGCGCGATGCCAGCGACCGATGCCGCGCGCGGTGACGTGGCGCGCTCGGCGACGAACCAGTCCGCGGGCAGGCGCACGACCAGCATCGGCAACAACGCGACGGTCAGCGCGAGCGAGAGCAGCGACCCGACGAACAGCCACCCGAGCAACGCATGTTGCTCCTGCAGCCATTGCCACCACGACGTGGTGGACGCGCCCTCCTGCTCACCGACGATCACTTCGGTACCGGCGTCGGCTCGCCATCCTCGTCGTCGCTGCCAAACCACTTCATGAACAGGTAGCCCGGCAACAGGATCGTGCTGTCGAGCGCCACGGCGACGGGCGTCAGCAACAGACGCTGCGCCAGCCTGTGCTGAGCAGGGCCCAGCCACGCCGAGCGCTGCTCGCGCACGAACAGCGTCGCCGGCAGCCGCCGCGGCAGCTCGGGCATCGCGGCAGGCGAAGGTTCGAGGCGCCACGTCGACCGATGCTGGAACCCGCCCGCGACGGGCTCGCACCCGCCGGCGAGCCAGACGCTGTCGGCGCGCAGCCGCCAATAGGCACGCTGCCCGGCGGCATCGACGGTGCGCACCAGCAGCGCGCCCTCGGCGAGCAAGCGCAACCGTTCAGGCAAGGGCGCGGGTGCCGGCTCGGCCGCGGGACCCGCGGGCGTGTCGCCGCCGTCGAACCGGGGCCTGCCGGCAGCATCGACGAACAACCAGGAGACGATCTGCAGCGAACCGCGCGGCCGGTCGAGCAGATGCGCGAGGTCGACATCCGTCAACCGCTGCACGCATGCGCGCTGCAACGGCGGCAGCGCGCGCTGCTCCGGCGTCTCCGCGAACGCGTTCCATCGCGGACGCGCGAGCACTGCGCGCGCCTCGGGCGTCAACGCGGCTTCGTCGAAGGCGGTCGCGACCGCGTCCGCAGCGAACGTACCGACCAGGGTGAGTTCGGCGGCGTCGTCGGTGACGTCCTCGCCCTCGTAGACGCGCCGGGCGTCGACCTGCGTCTCGCGCACGACGAACAGGCCCGCCCGGCGGAGCAGCACGTCCACTTCTTCGCCGCCGCGCAGGGCGCGCAGCGACCAGGGTGTGTCCGCGTCGCCGACCGGCACGACCGGCACGACGTCCGGCGCGCCGCCGAACGCGAGTTCGACGTCGCGACGGTAGGTGCGATCCACGACCTCGACCAATTCGGGCTTGCCGCCGTTCCAGACCGCCGTCACCGCACAGCCCGGCAGCACAGCGATCGACGCCAGGAGCCAGGACGACAGCGTGAGTCGGCGCACGCCGAGCAGGCTACGGACCGCACCATGCGCGGGCCAGTCGCGAGGTCGCGCCGCGGCATTCCTCGCTCTGGCCCGCCTGCCGTTGCTCGGCTACGCCTATGCAGATCGCCATGGCTGAAAGCTCCTCTCCCGCGACCACGCTCGAGCACAAGATCCGCACCCGCACCGCGACGGTGGGCGTCGTCGGCCTCGGCTACGTCGGCCTGCCGCTGCTGCGCGCGTTCTTCCAGGCCGGGTTCGCGGTCGTGGGCTACGACATCGACGCGGAGAAGATCGCGCTGCTGAAGCGCGGCGAGAGCTACCTCAAGCACCTCGGCACCGACTTCGTGCAGACGATGGCGAAGTCACCGAAGTTCACGGCGACCGCCGACCCGGCGGAACTCGGCAAGGCCGACGCGATCATCCTGTGCGTGCCGACACCGCTGGGGCGCCACGGCGAGCCGGACATGAGCTTCATCGTCAAGTCGACCGAGATGGTCGCGAAGGTGCTGCGGAAGGGGCAGCTCGTGTCGCTCGAGTCGACGACGTATCCGGGCACCACGCGCGGCGACTGCATGCCGATCCTCGACCGCACCGGGCTGCGCGCGGGCGTCGACTACTTCCTCGCCTTCAGCCCCGAACGCGAGGATCCGGGTCGCAAGGACCACAGCACGCAGACCATCCCGAAGCTGGTCGGCGGCACCGACGAGGTGAGCGGTCGGCTCGCGACGCTGCTCTACGGCGCGGCGATCCAGAAGGTGATCCCGGTCGACAGCGCCGAGATCGCCGAGGCGGCCAAACTGCTCGAGAACATCTACCGCTGCGTCAACATCGCGCTCGTCAACGAGCTGAAGCCGGTGCTCGCGGCGATGGACATCGACATCTGGAAGGTGATCGATGCGGCGAAGACCAAGCCGTTCGGCTTCCAGCCCTTCTATCCCGGGCCCGGACTCGGCGGGCACTGCATCCCGATCGACCCGTTCTATCTGACGTGGAAGGCGCGCGAGTTCGGTCACCACACGCGGTTCATCGAGCTGGCCGGCGAGATCAACAACTCGATGCCGCACTACGTGCTCCACCGCACGATGGACGGCCTCAACGCGATCGGCCGGCCGCTGCGCGGCAGCAAGTTGCTCGTCATCGGACTGGCCTACAAGCCCGACGTCGACGACGTGCGCGAGACGCCGGCCGCCGAGATCATCAAGCTGCTGTTCGAACACGGCGCCGAGGTCAGCTACCACGACCCGCACGTGCCGCTGTTCGCCGGCATGCGGAAGTACGGGGAGTACCGCATGCACTCGGTGCCGCTGTCGCGCGAGACCGTCGCGGCGGCCGACTGCGTGCTGATCGTCACCAACCACGCGGCGATCGACTGGAAGGTGATCGCCGAGCACGCGGCCCTCGTCGTCGACTCGCGCAACGCACTCGCGAGCCTGCTGCCGATCCGCGGGCGTTACGTGCAGGCGTGATTCGGGCGAACCCGGCGTGACCAGCCGCTCCCCCACGCCGCTGCCGCCCGCCCTGTCGCTCGCGTGCCGCTCGTGCGCGTTCGCGCTGGTGCTGCTGGCCCTCGCCGGGTTCCGCCATCACCTGGTCTGGGGCGAGTCGAGCCCGCTCGGCTTCCGGCTGCGGCCGTGGCTCGACGCCGGCGAAACCGCCTGCCTGGTCGGCTTCGCGTGGTTCGGCACCCGCGGCTGGCTCGCCGCCATCGCTGCCGTACGAGAACGAACGCCCGGACCCGACGCACTGCTGCGCGCCACCCTGCCGCTGCTGCTGCTCGCGATCCTGGTGCCGCCGTTCCTGTCGGCGGACGTCGCCGACTACGTGATGCGCGGCCGCGTGTTGGCGCTGCACGGTGGCAACCCGTACGTGCACGTCGCCACCGACTTCCCGAACGACCCGTTCCTCGCGTTCGGCGACGCCGGCTGGAAGCAGTTCCCGCTGCCGTACGGGCCGCTCGTCGCCTACTTGCAGGGCGCCTGCGCGTGGCTCGCGGATGCCGTCGGCGCGCCGTTGCCGCTGCGCGCGCAGTTCGTGCTCGCGGTCGCGTTGTTGAAGGCCGTCTTCGCCGTCGCACTGCTCGGTTCGGCGGTGATCGCGCGCGGCATCCACGAACGGCTGCGGTCCGGCGGCGGCGACGTGGCGTTCGTCGTGATCGCGTGGTGCCCGCTGCTGCTCAACGAAGCGCTCGCCTCGGCGCACAACGAAGCGCTGCTGCTGCTGACGATCCTCGCCGCCGTGCACGGCGCGGTCGCCGGGCGGTTCGGACTGGCCGCGTTCGCGGTCGGACTCGGCGTGCTGACCAAGATCGTGCCGGTGCTGATGGCACCGCTGCTGCTGGCGTGGGCGCTGCGCGCCGGACGGCTGCGTGCGTTCACGGCCGGAGCGCTCGCGGCCGGCGGCATCGCGGCGCTGCTGGCGTGGCGGTTCTTCAGCGACCCGGGTTCGCTCGACTTCCTGCGCCGGCAGTCGGAGGTCACCAGCGTGAGCATCGCGTGGACGGCGGCGAGCCTGCTCGGCATCGAGACCGCGACCGCCGTCACCGCGGGCCGCGTGGTCGTGGTCGCCGTCGTTGCGTGGGCCGCGCTGCGCCTGTGGCGACGTCCGTCCGGCGACGAACTGCTCGGCGGGGCTGCGGCAGTGTTCGCCGCGATGGCGTTCTTCGGCGTCGCCGGCTTCGGGCTGTGGTACCACGTCTGGTGGGCGCCACTGGCGCTGCTGGCCGGACCGGGGTTCTTCTCGCGCTTCGCCGTCGCCGTCTGCTGGTTGTCGCCGCTCGGCTACGTGTGGTGGACCGCGGCGCGTCGACTCGACGATCCGCATCAGGTGACCGCGCTCGTGCTCGGCGTGTTGCTGCCGGCCGCCTGGGCGCTGCGGGCCCGCCGCGCGCTTGTCGTTCCGCCCGGGTAGCGAAACCGGCCCGTTCGTCGCATCGGCCGCACGCCGCGAACGGTTGGCCCTGCGCTTGCATCATGGGGAGCACGCGAGTCGCCCGCGTCCCATCCGCAAGGACTCCCATGAAGACTCGCTACGCCCTCGTTCTGGGCATCGGTTCCTGTTTGTTCCTGGCCCACGCCGCCATGGCCCACGGCGGCCAGTACCGCGGCCCCGGCGACGTGGTGCCGCCTGGCAGCGGCAGCAAGCCCAGCGGGCCGGCGGGTCCGACCGGCCCAAAGACCGGCGGCGGCCCGCCCGCGCCGAGCGGGGCAGTGCCAACCCCTCCAGGTCCTCCGAACCCGACCACCGGCGGTGGCGGCGGCGGCGGCGGCGGTCCGCCGCGCGGCGCCACCACCGGCGGCATCTCGCTCGAGCCCGACCTCGCGACCTGGGACTTCTGGTGGGAGTTCAACAAGGACCGCTACCTCAACCTGAAGGACGCGGTGCATCGTTCGGGACCGATCACCGGCACCGACGAACCCTGGATGGGGCCACGCTTCGCGCGCGAAGAGACGCTGCGGCCGACGCGTGAGCAACTGCGCGACGACGTGCTGCCCGCCTTGCACCGCGCGATCGAGTCGACGGACCAACGCGACATCGCGTCGTCGTGCATGGTGGCGATGGCGAAGATCGGCATGGACCACCCGGAGTTCCAGCTGGTCGACGTGTTCCGCGAACGGCTGCGCCGCCCGGATCAGGAACTGCGCGAGACCGCTGCCCTGGTGCTCGGCATCGCCGCGCGCCGCGATCACGACGAACTGTCGCTGCTGATCGACCTCGCCCGCGACGGCGAGTCCGGTCGCCGCGCCACCGGCGGGGAAGTCAACACGCGCACGCGCGCGTTCGCGACCTACGGGCTCGGCCTGTTCGGACACGAGCACGCCGACCTCGCGACGAAGCAACGGATCTGGAAGGCACTGCAAGCGCAGCTCGACGACGTCCGCGTAGCGCACTTCGATCTGCGCGTCGCAGCGATCTCCGCAGCGGGCATCCTGGCCCCGGGCGACGGCGATGCCGGACTGCGCGGTCTGCGTGAGGAGATCGTCGAAGCGCTCATCACCAAGTTCCAGGAGCGCAGCGGGGCCGGCGAGGAAGTCGTGCAAGCGCACTGCCCGATCGCGCTGGTGCGGCTCGTCGGCAAGGACGGGATCGCCGCGGAACGCTGCAAGACCCTGTTCGCGAACGAACTTCGCGCCAGTGAGGGACCGGGTGCGCGCAGCGCCCACATCCACCGCTCTTGCGTGCTGGCGCTCGGACAACTGTGCGCGCCGCACGTCGACGATCGTTCGCACGATGCCCCCCACGCGCAGCTGCTGTGGCAGACCTGGCGCACGCACCGCGACGACCAGACGCGCCACTTCGCCGTGCTCGCGCTCGGCCAGATCGGCGGGGCGGAGAACCGCACGCTGCTGATGACGGGCATTCGCACGGCCAGCAAGGCGATCGCCCGGCCGTGGTTCGCCTTGGCGCTGGGCGTGTTCGCGCATGCCGAACGCACCGCGGCGATCGCGGCGGGCGGTGAAGCGCCCCTCGACGAGAAGCTGCGCGACGAGCTCGCCGAGCAGTTCGAGGACGCGAAGGACCCCGGCCTGAGCTCGGCGCTCGCGATCGCCCTTGGCCTCGCGCACCATCGCGATGCCGCTCCAGCCCTCGAGGAGCGGATGGTGGGCGACCCGCAGAAGGAAGAGCAGGCGGGCTACGCCGCGCTCGGCCTGGCCCTGATGGACTCCCGCCGCTCGATCGTGTCGTTGCGCACGATCCTGGAGAAAGCCGGCCGCCGCCCGACCTTGTTGCGGCAGTCGGCAGTCGCCCTCGGGCTGCTCGGCGACAAGGGCACCGCGAACACCCTGCTCGCCGCTCTCGGCGACGAGCACCAGAACCTGTCGACGTTCGCGGCTCTGTCGGGCGCCCTGGGCCTGATCGGCGACCGCAGCGCCATCGAGCCGCTCCGCCGCATGCTGGCCGACGACAAGCGCAGCGATCTCAGCCGCGCCTTCGCCGCCGTGGCGCTCGGCAGCGTCTCCGACCGGGCGTCGCTGCCTTGGTTCGAGAAGTTCGCCGCCAACCTGAACTACCGCGCGGCGACGTCGACGCTGACCAACCGGCAGAGCGGCATCCTCGACATCCTCTGAGTCCGCGCCGCGGGGCAGCCGGTGGTTAGGATGCCGAGATGCGCTCACTGGCCATCTCGCTCCTCCCCTGCCTCGCGGTCGTCCTCCCTGCCCAGGACGGAAGGGAACCTGCCGATCCGCGATGGCGGATCGGCATCGGTCTCGCCGGCGGCAACTTCGACGTCGAGACCGAAGGTGCTGGCCTCGACGGCGACACCGACGCGGGAATGTTCCGCGTGCAGTTCGAAGGCACCACCGCGCGCGGCATCGGCGGCGGCGTGCGCATCGAGAGCATCGGCGTCGACGACGACCTGTTCGACGCCGCGGGCTCGCCGGGAGTCGAGACCAGCCAGGGAACGCTGTTCGGCCACTTCACCTACCGCGTGCAGGCGCATCGTTTCGCCATGCCGCTGCGAGTCGGCCTGCTGCTCGACAGCCTCGTGTTCGAACAACAGAACGGCACCGAGACGATGTTCGGTTCGGCCGGTCCCTACTTCGAGATCGCGCCCGAAGTGGTCGTCGCGCGCGGCGCGAGCGTCGCGTGGTCGCTCTACGGCGAGTTCGGGTTCGGCTTCGCCGCGACCGCCATCGACATCGACGGCGACAGCAACGACTACCGATCCGTCACCGGCTACGCGGGCGTCGAGTTGGGCACCCGCCTGACGGTCGGCCCGATCGAACTCGGGCTGGCGTTCCTCGGCCGCTTCCGCTCGATGGACGAGAGCGACCCGGAGAACGGCCTCTTCGTGCGCGCCAACGACTCCGATTTCCGCGGCGGGATGTTCACCTGCGCGGTGGTCTTCTGACGCGCCGCGGCGGTCAGCGGCGCAGGCTGTAACGGACGATCGCCCACAACGCCGAAACCCCGTCACGCCAGCCGATCTTCTTGCCGGCGGCGTAGGCGCGGCCGCGATACCGGATCGGCACCTCGTGGATGCGCACCGGCAGGCGCGCGATCTTGGCGGTGAACTCGGGCTCGACGGTGAATCGCCGACTCTCGATGACCAGGTCCTGCAGCACCTCGCGCCGCACGCACTTGTAGCAGGTCTCCATGTCGGTCAGGTTGAGGCCGGTGAACAGGTTGCTCCAGAACGTCAGCAGGCGGTTGCCGAAGTAGTGGTGCAGCGAGTCGCGCTCGCGCGTCGCGTCGGCGTCGTCGACGAGGTAACGCGAGCCGTAGACGACGTCGGCTTCGCCCCGCACGATCGGCGCCAGCAGCAGCGGGTACTGCGCCGGGTCGTACTCGAGGTCGGCATCCTGCACGACCACGACCTCGCCACGCGCGGCGGCGAAGCCCGTGCGTAGCGCCGCGCCCTTGCCGCGGTTCACGTCGTGCAGCAGGACGCGCACGTCGGGCAGGTTCGCGAGTTCGGCGAGGATCTCCCGGGTGCCGTCGCGGCTGCCGTCGTCGACCAGGACGAGTTCCTTCCGGATCGGCACGGCGCGCACCGCCGTGACGATCTCACGCAGCGTCGCCTGCTCGTTGTAGATCGGCATCACGACGCTGAGCAGGAAGTCGGCGGGCAGCGGCGGCAGCACGGCGCGAGTCTGCCATCCGCTGGCGGTCGCGACAACGCGCACGTTCACTGCGGCCGGTACTCGAACGCGTCGTCGCCGTCGGGACGCCGGGATCCCGAACCGGTCGCGAACCGCGCGACCAGCAGGGCGGCGAGGGTCTCGCCGTGGCAGTAGGTGTCGACGTCGGTCGGCGCCGTCTGCCATTGCTCGAGCACGCCCGCGAGGGCGGCCGTCAGCACGAAGGCGCAGAGGGCGGGATCGTCGACCGCGAGCGTGCCGTCGCGCACGCCCAGCACCAGCAGTTCGCGCACGGCGGCCCGCAGCCAGCGCTGCTCCTGCCGATCGTCCTCGCGCAACCGGGCGGTGAAGCGGCCGCGCAACTCGGTCGCGAGCACACGCCGCAGGTGGTTCGCCGCCGGCTCGCGGAAGTGGAACGTCAACCATGCCGCGAGGAAGGCGCGCAACGCGTCGGCCGCGGCGCCAGCGCGCGGACGCGCGACCTGCAAGGTGCGGCGCCGGCGCTCGCGCCAGTGGTCGATCACCGCGAAGAACAGCTCTTCCTTGCCATCGAAGTGGAAGTAGACGCCGCCCTTGGTCACGCCAGCGCGGGCGCCGATGCGATCGAGCGTGGCGCCTGAGTAGCCGGTAGCCGCGAACTCAGCGGTCGCCGCCCCGATCAGGCGCTCGCGCAAACCAGGGTCGGCGAGGCGTGGCATGCGCGCGGGCGCGTCAGCGGTGCTGGTAGAACTGCTCGCGCTGGTGCTGCGGCAGGTAGAAATCGACCAGGAACGGGTTCCAGGCGCGGTCTTCCTGCGCGAACTGGTCCATCTCCGAATAGACGAACACCAGGTCGACGACCTTGTCCTGCAGATCGACCGGCATCACGCGCAGGAAGGCTCGCTCCTCGTAGGGGATCAGGGGCACGACCGCGCCGTCGGCGCCGTCGTCGAGGCGCAGCACGATCGAACGACCCCGACGCAGCACGTAGATCCGGTTCTCCTCGCTGCGCTTGTAGAGCGCCGCGAGGTGGATCGAGAACACCTCGGACTTCGTCGTCAGTGCAGCCTGGAAGGCGGCCTTGACCTCGGGGTCCGGCAAGTTCGCGAACTCCTCGACCTCCTCGAGATCCGCCGTCGTCTCGAAGAACTTCTTCTTCTGGTCCGAGCCGAGTCGGATGTCGCCGAAGTCCGACGTCTCGGTGGTGGCCTGTTCCTGCTCGGCCAACATCGCCTCCTCGTCGACCTGGTTGCGGTACTCCAGGATCGCGTCGATCACGCGGTCGGGGATCTTCTCGGGCGGGAACAGGGCGCGCAGCACCGGCCGCGACGCGGTGTTGACGTTGATCAGCAGACCGAGGCCGTCGGGCTGCGGTGGCGGTGGTTCCTCGCCGCCGGCAGGCGGCGGCGGCGGCGTCCCGGATTCCTCAGCCTCGCCGACGGGCTTGTCGCCGCGCGCTTCGGCGGCGGCACGCAGGCGCGCGAGCTTCTCCGGGTTGCCGGGATCGACGCGCAGCGACGTCCACAGCGTCAGCACCGACTCGAGGCCGAGGAAGACCTTGCCATCGAGCACCTTGTCCTGGAACAGGTCCTCGTTCACCGACGGCAGCAGCAACAGGTCGTCGAGGTGCAGCATCGCCGACAGTTCGCGCTTCTTCTCGTCGTCGGACTTCAGGCGCGGCTTCGGCATCTGCTCGGTTCCCGAGCGTCGGCCCCACTCGAGGATCTCCTGCACGATGCGCTGCGCATCGGACGACGGCACATCGAACTCGGTGTCCTCGCGCAGGGTGTCGATCAGCCGCACCAACCGGTCCCGCGAGAACTCGGCGAACTTCTCGTCAGGACTCCAGAGGGCGAGCAGGTTGAACTTGCGGTTCTCGTCTTCCACCCACACGTAGGTGGTCACGTCGCCCTCGGGATGGCCCACCGGTTGGAACCAGGCGTCGCGACTGCTGTCGCACTTCGTGGACGGGTCCTCTTCGCCTTCGCCCTCGCCCTCGCCACCCGCTCCTCCCGACTCAGCCCCCGCCCCGGCACCGGCGCCGGCCCCCGGGAACGACCCGCCGAGCGGGTTGCCGCCAGCACCACCCTCGCCATCGGCTGCCTGGCCGGCGAGGTCCTGCAGCAGCTGGTCTTCGGCATCGGCGAGTTGGTAGAGCATCTGGGTGCGCATGCGCGCCAGCAGCGCGTCGTTCTCGCCGGTTGCACGCACCATGCGGCCCGACACCACCAGTTCTGCGACCAGGATGTAGAGCAGGATCGCGAAGATCAGCGCCATCACGAGCGCGATGCCCCGTTCACCGCCGCCGGACGGCGCGGGCCTGGGGAGCGGCGGCGAGAACGTGGCGGTCATGATCCTGGGTCGACGGCGCATGCTAGCGGTTCCTTCCGGCGCCGTCGCGCCGCGCGGCGATCACGGCTCGAGCGTTCGGTGCAGGACGTCGACGATGGCACGGGCGCTGTCGCCCCTACCGAACGGGTTGCGCACGCGCGCCATCGCCTCGTAGGCAGCCGGATCGTCGAGCAGTTGCGAAGCGGCGCCGACGATGTCGTCGCGGCGCATGCCGACCAGGCGAGCGGCCCCCGCTTCGACCGCCTCGTGCCGTTCGGTCACGTCGCGCAAGACCAGCACCGGTTTGCCGAGCGAGGGAGCCTCTTCCTGGACGCCGCCGGAGTCGGTCAGGATCAGGGCGCTCGCCTGCATCGCCGCGACCATCTCCGGGTAGTCGAGCGGATCGCACAGGCGGATGCGCGGCCGGCCGGCGAGCAGGCGTTCGACGGTCGCTCGCACGCGCGGATTCGGGTGGACCGGGAACAGGATCTCGACGTCGGGGCGATTGGCGAGCGACGCCAGCGCCTGGCACAACTCACCGAGCGGCGCGCCCAGGCTCTCGCGCCGATGCGCGGTGACCAGCAGCAGCCGCGAACCGGGCCGGGCCGCCCACGCGCCCGCATCGACGCGCGGCGAGGCCCAGAGCAACGCGTCGATGGCAGTGTTGCCGACGACGTGGATACGAGCGTCGTCGATGCCCTCGCGGCGCAGGTTCGCCGCCGCCGCCGGCGTCGGCGCGAAGTGCCAGCGCGCCAGGCGTGCGACCAGGCTGCGATTGCCTTCCTCGGGGAACGGCTGCGCGAGGTCGCCGGTGCGCAATCCGGCCTCGACGTGGGCGAAGCGGATGGCGCGGTAGAACGCACACAACGCGGCCACCAGCACGGTGGTCGTGTCGCCCTGCGCGATCACCAGGTCGGGTTCTTCTTCCACGAGCACGGGGTCGATCGCAGCGATCGCCCGCGCCGTGAGGTCGGCGAGCCCCTGGCCGGGCCGCATCAGATCGAGGTCGGCATCGGGCACGATGCCGAAGAACGCGAGCGTGCGGTCGAGCAGTTCCCGGTGCTGCGCGACCGCGAGCACGCGGCAATTCGCCCACGCTTCCCGCCGCAGCGCATGCACGACGGGCGCCAGTTTCACGGCCTCGGGCCGCGTGCCGACGACGACCAGGATCCGACAGGCCATGCCCGCGCCATCATCGCGTCACGCGCGGCGCGGACCAACGATCGTGTCGGGTCAGAGCCCCAAGGCGCCCGGATTGCCGCGATCGCGCACGATGCGCGGGGTGATGTGGAACTCGACCTTCGTGTCGTTGCGCGTCTGCGACGTCGAGCGGAACAGGAAACCGAGCAGCGGGATGTCGCCGAGGATCGGCACCTTCGACTCGCTCTCGAACAGCGTCTTCGACTGCAACCCGCCGATGACCAGCGTGTGGTTGTCCTTCAGGTAGACCGTGGTCACCGCCGTGCGCGTGCTGGTGATCGGCGTGCTCACCGGCAGCGTCGGCGCGAACGCCGTGACCGCCGACACGTCGGCGTAGACCTGCAGGATCACCGAGTCGGTGCCGGCGATCACCGGCACGATGTTCATCTTGACGCCGACCGGCTTGAACTCGATCTCGGTCGCGACCTCGGTGCCGAACTGGATGATCTTCGCTTTCGGGAACGGGAACTGCGTAAGCGTCGAGATCGCAGCGATGCCGCCGTTGCGCACGACGAGCTTGGGCGTGCTGGTGATGTCGGCGAGGTTGTTGGCCTCGAGCGCCTCGAGCACCATGTTGAGTTCCCACGCGTCGTGGATGCCGCCGAGCGTGAAGCGGCCGACGTCGGCGACTGGCGAACTGCCGACGATCGGCTGGCGCAGCGGAAACGCCGACGAGTACTCGCGGACGAGTTGGCTGCTGGTCAGGTTGCCGAGGATCGGCGTGTTGTTGTCGACGCCACGCACGCCGAACGCCAAGGCATCCGCGGTCTGGTACTCGACGACCTGCACCGTGATCTCGACCTGCGGGATGCTGGTGTAGAACAGGTCCATCGCCGCCTCGAAAGCCGCCAGCGCCGCCGGCTTCGCGCTGACGAGCGCCAGCGCCACCGCGGGCGCCGTCTTGAACTTGCTGTCGGGCGGGTCGCCCTTGACGGCCGCCCCCGCCGGGCCAGGTGCATCGACGATCGGGATGCCGCTCAAGATCTCGAAGTCGGGAACGAACGTCACCTCGACCTCGTGGTCCCGCAGCATGCGCCCGAGGATGCTCGTGTTGGCCGCGCCGCCGACCTTGGTGCCGGCCGGCGGCACGATCGGCCGCGTACGTTCGGCCTCGAACTGCAGCGGCTTGTCGGGCGTGATCTCCGCGATCAGACGGAGGAACGTCTGCGCCAGGTCCCCAGCGAGGAAGTACTGCTTGGTGACGATGCCGTCGGCACCGATCAACACGTTGCTGCCGAACTGCAGGCGCAACCGGGCGTCGCGCTGCTCGGGCGTCTCCTTGGGATCCTGCGGTCCCTGCGCCGCCGCGGACGGCTGTGGCGCACTACCGCTGAGCCCCCACGCGAACGGGCCGACCGTCCCGGAACCACCACCGCCTCGGCCCACGACTTCGGCTTCGACCGACAGTGGCGACGTTCGCGCGGGCGGCTGGGTGGTGCAGCCCACCGCGAGGACCAGGCAGCCGGTGAGTTGGAGCCGGGCACCGACGGCCAGGCGAAGCCACGGGGGCGGGAGCACGCGGCGAACGCTACTACTCGCCGACCTTGGCGATCACCTTGTCGGTGAGATCGACGACGTCGCGCCCCTGCTTGTCGGCGATGTCGTCCTTGCGGGTGACCAGGTCACGGCTCTCGTTCTCCGCCACGGCCTTGGCGGCATCGCGGATCCGCTGCTGCATCTGCGCCACGAGCTGCTTGCCCTGGGCCGACGAGGTGTCGATGCCCTCGGCTTGGATCCGGCGCCACTCCGGCGTCGCTTCCTTCACGCGGCTCTCCTGGATGGTGGCGGGTGCCGAGGTGTTGCTCGCGCTGCCGTGGTAGACCACCGCTCCTTTCTTCAGTCCGACCTGGGCCAGACCCGTCGTGGTGACCAAAACGAACGCGGCGAACATCGAGAGGATGGGGCGCATGGGTTGGAGTCGGCGTGGCCGATTGCGTGCCCCTAGTGCAAGCCGTGGACCAACCACGAAACAGCCTTGTGGCTATATCCCCAAGCCACAGCTTCTCATGGATTTGCGATCGCATCGAGAAACTGGTCGCGGCCCAGTGGCCAACGACGTCGAATCGGCCAGACCGCGCAGACCGGGTCAGGTCGTCGCCCGTGGCCGATAAAACGTGCCCCGGCGGCTACCAACTCGCTCGAGGTGGCCGGCGGCGACGAGGGCCTGAAGATCGCGCAGGGCGGTGCGATGCGACACCGAACATGCCTGCATGTGGTCGGTCGTCGAGTAGCGACCCGCCTGGACCACCCTCTGGCGGAGTTCTTCGAGTCGCGGCGGTAGCGCCGACGCCGCCACCCCCTCGGGCTGCGGAATCACGAGCGCCGGCCCCTCGCTGTCGTGATCCTCGTGGTCCTCGCCAGCTTCGGCGACGGAGGGTGGCGCCACCGCCGGTCCGGGTGCGGGCAGGACCACCTCGACCACGCGTGGCGGAGGCGCTGCCGGCACCGGTTCCGGGACCACCGGCGCAGCCGCAGGGGGTGGCGTCCCCGCAGTCGCGGTTGCGGCCGTGGCCGAACCCGAGGCAGCGAGCACCGCATGCACATCGCGAAGCTGCACGACGTCGCCGCGCGCCATCACCATCGCGCGGAACACGGTGTTGCGCAGCTGACGGATGTTGCCGGGCCAGTCCTCGCGGAACATCGCGTCGAGCGCGTCGGTCGACCAGCTACGCGCCACCGCGTGCCCGTCGGCGACGATCTCGGCGCGGAAGCGCTCGACCAGGCTCGGCAGCTCCTGCTTGCGCTCGCGCAGCGGAGGCACCTTCACGACCATGCCTTGCAGGCGGTAGTAGAGGTCTTCGCGGAAACGGCCCTCGCGCACCATCTGGGCGATGTCGCGGTGCGTCGCCGCGATCACCCGCACGTCGACCTTGACCGGCTCGGTGCCGCCGACGCGGTCGATCTCACCCTCCTGCAGCACGCGCAGCAGCTTCACCTGCACGTCGAGCGGGATCTCGCCGACCTCGTCGAGGAACAACGAGCCGCCATCGGCCTGCTCGAAGCGCCCGATCTTGCGGCGATCGGCGCCGGTGAACGCGCCCTTCTCGTGCCCGAACAACTCGCTCGCGAGCAGCGTCTCCGACAGCGCCGCGCAGTGCACCTTGACCAGCGGTCCGCCGGCGCGCCGGCTCCAGCGGTGCACCAGATTGGTCAGCACCTCCTTGCCGACCCCGGTCTCGCCCTCGAGCAGCAGCGGCAGGTCGGTCGGCGCAACGCGGCGCAGCGCGCCGTAGACCGCGCGCATGGCCGGACTGACCGTCAGCACGCCCGCGCGCTGCAAGCTCTCGTCCGACTCCATCGCCGACCCGCCAGGGGTTGCCAACGCGTCGACGCGGGCGCGCAGCGCCTCGAACAGGAACTCCGCCGACGCCGCTTCCTCGGGGAACTGCACGACGACGTGCGTCGGCGGTTGTTCTTCGACCTCGTTCTCCGGCAGCTGGCGCACCAGTTCCCGCCAGGCGCTGTCGATGCGCGCGAGGCAGCCCTCGACCGTCGCGCGCGCGATCCCCGGAATCGCCGCCAGGAACTGGCCGTTGCCCGCGTGGCACAACACGGTCGCGCGCGGCAGGTGGTCGCGCAGCAGCGCCGTGCAGCGCCGCAGGCCGCGCGGCCGCCGTTCGCCATCGCCCAGCGTCGCCGCGAGCAGCACCAGCGGCCGACCACGTTGCTGGGCGAGCGACACCTCGTCGACCACCCGCCGGCGGAAGTACTCGGGAGTGAACGTCGCCGTCACCGGATCCTGGATCGCGAGGCGCTGCAACTGGCAACGCTCGAAGGCGACCGCCGCCTGGGCCACGACGGTGCTCATCAGGTCGAGATCGACCGGCCACGGCGTCGTGCGATCGAACGCGAGCAGCACGAACCCTCGAGTCTGTCCGCCGAACGCGATCGGCAGGCCGAGCAACGAACCGCACGTCGGCGCGAGGTCGCGGAACGGCGACGGCAGCATCCCGCCCCCGGAGGCCCACGAGAACGGACCGACCATCGTCGCCAGCGGCAACCGGTCGACGGGCAGTTCGACGTTCGCGGCCTCGCCGCCCAAGTGGCATCGCAACCGCTGCCCCGCGAAGTCGGCGAGGGCGATGCCCACCGAATCGGCCGACGTGTTGGCCTTGCAGAAGCGGCGCAGCACCTCGACGGTCGTCGCCTCGTCGTGATCGCCGGCGAGTTCCCCCATCGTGCGGTTGAGCGCCTGCAGATCCTGCAGGCGCGCCTGCAGATCGCTCGCCATCTGGTTGAACGCACGCGTCAGCGCGCCGATCTGGCCGCCGTCCTCGACTTGCACGCGCGCGTCGAGCTGCCCGCGCGACAGCGCCTGCGCGCCTCGTTCGAGTCGTTCGATCGGCCGGCTGATGCGCCCGCTGACGACGAACGCCAGGAAGACGGACAGCACGACCAGCGATCCGGCGATCAGCAGGAAGAACGCACGCACCGGGATCCGGCCGACGGCGAGGTCGAGGGTCGCGCGCACGTCCGGCTGGGCGATGACCAGCAGCGCACGCGGGGTGTCCTGCAGGTCGCGCAGCACCTCGCTGCCGAGCACGTGGTCGCCAGCACCTGGGGTCGCGCGTTCGACGACGGGTTCGCGCGACTCGATGCCGAGCGACAGCGCGCGCTCGCGCGCCGCCATCGCCCGCGGCTGCGCCGCCAGCTCCCGCAGCTGGTCCGCGGACGGACGATCGGCGCTGGCCGCGAGCGGATACCCGCGCACGTCGGTCAACAACACGTCGTGGCCCGGCGCCAACGAACCGAGCAGGTTGCCGTCGATGGGCCGGCCCGCGGTGAGTTCGAACTGGCCGCCGACGTCCGTCGCGACGGCGCGCACGCCGATCAGCAGTTCGCCGGCCTGCATGAACACCGCCGGTTCCGGCCGTGCTGGCGCCGCCGCGCTGGCCATGTGCGCATCGCCGACCACCACCGTGCGCGGCTGCCCACGCGTCTTGCCGAGCTGCGGTTGCCACTCGAGTCGCAGGAAACCCCCGTGCCACTCGGGCGGCAGCTGCCCGACCAGCAGCTGCTCGAGTTCGGCGGCGACCGGACCGAGGCTCGCGGCCAGCTGGTCCTCCTTGACCGCGGCGAGCTTGCCTGCCGCGAGCTTGCTCAGCGCAGCGAGCCACTGCTGCGCCGACGCGTGCACCTTCTGCTTCTGGCTGTCGAGCTGGCTCAGCGCGTTCTGCACGGTCGTACGCATGCCGGCGTCGACGTCGGCGACGTGTCCGCCTTCGAGCACTTGCACCAGCACCAGCGACAGCAGCCCGAGCGGCGCCAGCGACGCCAGCGACGTCACCGTGATCAGGCGCACGCGCAAGCTCGTCGCCGCCGCCAGCAACTCGGTGAGCAGCACCAGCAGGAACGGCGCGCTCAGCAGGCACAGCGCGAGGCCCCAGCGACTGGCCGACTGCGACGCCGCGACCCACACCGGGTCGGTCGACGCGACGCCGAGCACGGCGCCGTCCCAGCCATCGCCGCGCAGCGGCGCGAACGCGGTGACGCGGCGGGCGCCGTTCGGCAGCAGCGCGGCTGTGGTCGTGGCCTCGGTCGCGGCCGCGCGCGGTGGCGGCGGCTCGTCGACCCGCGCGGCGGCCGGCAGCGTCGACTCGCTGAGCCGGCCGTTGCGGTAGATCGACACTGCAAGACCACCGAGCGATTCCGCGGCGCGTGGATCGAGTCGGCGCTCCTGGCCCTCGCGCAGCAGCGGAGAATCGGGCGGATCCTGTGGCGCTGCCGCTCGTTCGTTGACGAACACAACCGAGCGGAAGTTGATGCGGTACTCGGCGACGTTCCGGAACTCGATCGCCTCGAGCGGCGCGTCGGCAGGCAGGTCGGCGACCGGATAGCCGAGGTTGACGTGGCGCTCCTTGCTCTCGTCGACCCAATCGAGCTCGATCGACGCCGGCGAGTCGTCGGGTGGCGCGTCGCGCGTGTTGCGGAAGGCGAGTTCGTAGAACACGCTGAGCTGGTGCTCGAGCACCACCGTGCGCTTCTGGTCGCCGGCGAAGTGCAGCACGATCTCGGCGACCTTCTCGCCCGGAACCGCGGTCGGCACGCCGGGGTAGATGGCGCGATAGAAGAACCACAGCCGCTGCGGCGACTCCTCGTGCCGCGGGATCGCGACCTTCGCGGTGGAACCCGGCGCGAGTTCGATGCCGGCATCGAGCGGCCATGGCCCGCGCAGGTCGGTCAGGACGCCGCCGCGCGAAGGCGTGCCGAGCATCACCGGTTCGATGCGTCCCTGCCGCTGGCCTTCGCACGAGATGCCGACCAGCCGGAAGTCGAGACCGCGCACGATCGTCGCCGTGAGCGCGCGAACGTCGCGATCGAACGCGATCGGCACGACGCACACTTCCCAGTGCGGACGGCCCAGCAGCGAGGCGTCGGCGAACGGCCGATCCAGGTCGATCTCGTGCTTGCGCGTGCCACCGGCACCCAGGTCCAACGTGACCTCGAGGCGCGGCGGCCCGAGCGGACGCGGCGCGAAGGTGAACGGCGCCGTCGATGGGCGCCCGATCACCACGTGGATCTTGTCGCCGTGCAGCGGCGGATCGAACTGCAGACTCTCCGGCTGGCCGTCCTCGAGGGGCACCCAGTAGGGGCGGACCGGCAGGTCGTCGAACTGCCGGAACGCCGGCCCGAACTGATCGGGCACGATCTGCGCGAGCGGCCGGTAGCTCGTGTAGCGCTGCCGCGCGATCGGTTCGCCGCCGAGCAGTTGCACGAGCGCGCGGTCGCGGCTCGGGCCGCGGTAGCTCGCGAGCGTGCCCGCCTCGAGCTTCGTCAGCATCGCCTGCAGGTCGCCGGCGGCACGATCGAGCTGCGTGCGCTGCGCGTCGTCGCGCCAGCCCGACAAGAACTTCGGCAGCGAGAGGCCGACCAGGAACAGCACGATGCCGAGCGCGATCAGGGCGGGTCGCAGCCACGACGCGCGGCGATGCACGTTCGGCCAGGCGCGCAGCAGGAGCACGAGCGCCACGATCGCGACCAGCGGCCCCAGCAGGTACGGCAGGTCCGCGAGCAGGTCGCTCGACAAGAGCGATCCTTCGTCGTCGCTGCCGACCATCGGGCCAGGCGCCTCGAAGCGGAGGCGGCCGAGCGCCGCCGAGCCGCCTTCGCCCCGACCCCGCCAGGACAGCACGGTGGTCGTCGGCTGGCCGGGATCGTGGTCACGGAGCACGAGGTCGAAACCGAAGGCGAGAACGCCGGGGCGAACCGCCGCGAAGTGGTGGAACGGGATCGCGGCTTCGAACGCGAAGGTCGTCGGCGACAGGCGGCGGCTGGCAACCTGGATGCCCCCGAGTTGCGGCGACGACTGCCGGCCCGCCGCGGCGGCGTCGACCCAGTGCCAGGTCTGGCCCTCGGCCAGCGGCGTCAGCACCAGGACGTCGACGTCCGCCTGTTTCGGCTCGGAGGTCAGGTCGGGTGCTGGCCCCAGGTGCAGTTCGAGCCGGTCCGAGCCGCCCGGGCCACCGATGCCAGGGTGGTCGTCCTCGACTTCCCCCGCCAGGAACAGGTGGGTGGCATCGAACGCGACCTGGAACTGGGCCGAGGCATCCTGCGCCCCCGCCCACGCTGCGGCCCCATCGACGACGTGCGCGGGGTCAGCCAGGCGAATGGCGCGGGCCGGATCCCATTCGGCCATTTCGCCATCCACGCTCGGCGCCAGCCGGGGGATGACCAATTCGCCAGGGGCCTGCTGGGCCACCGCCGAAGCGGCGGCCGCCAGCACGGAAATGGCCATCCGGGCGAGGTGCATGCGGCCGCGCATCGTGCCAGCCGCTCACGCACCCGGCAACCCGGGCGCCGGAGTTTGGTGCATCGCGCCGTGACCGCTTGGCCACGGCGCGAGTCGATCAGTCGCGCCGGCGCGGGCGGTGGCCGCGACGCGGGCCACGATCGTCACCGAGCACGTTGTCGAGCGACTCGAGCTGGCCCACTTCCTCAGGCGCCGGAGCCGCCGGGCGAGCGTCGTCCTCGAACTCGGTCATCGGCAGCGGCGACCGGAAGCCACCGCGTTCCGGCCGATCGCCTCGTTCGCCGTGATCGGGGCGATCCCCGCGGCCACCACGATCGCGCGGACCGCGGTCGCCCTCTGGCTGGCGCGGGTGTTCGGCACGCGCCGGACGATCGAAGCGATCGCCTCGATCCGGCCGCGCCTCGCGCGCCGGACGATCCGTTCGCTCGGGGCGGTCGCTGCGCACCGGCGCGGCCGGCTCGCGGCCCGCGGGAGCCGCAGCATCGCGCGGCGGACGGCGTTCGCCGCGATCGATCGGCTCGTCGCGACGGCCACGCCAGCCCTCGGCGCCCCCACGCTCACCACCTTCGTCGTGCGGCGCCCGTTCCGGACGGCGCTCGAAGCGACCCGGCCCCGTCGGGGGTCGATCGCTGCGTTCCGGGCGATCGGACCGCTCCGGACGATCCGAGCGCTCGGGGCGATCGGAACGCTCGGGGCGTCCACCTTCGAACCCGCGGCTCGGACGGCCTTCGCCTTCGCCACCGGCCGGCCGGCGCTCGTCGCGCGGACGATCCGGACGATCCGGGCGATCAGGACGACCGTGACGCTCACCACCATGCGCAGGTGGCCGGCGCTCGTCGCTCTCGCGCGGGCCGCGGCCCTCACGGTCCGGCCTCTCCTGCCGCGGGCGATCGCCCGTCGGTTCGTTGCGCCAGCGATCGTCGCGTTCGGGGCGGTCGCCGCGTTCGCCGCGCTCCTCACGGAACGGACGAGCCTCGGGCGCACGCTCCTGACGCGGACGGTCCCAATCGCGCTGGCCACGGTCTTCGCGCTCCGGGCGATCCATGCGTTCGGGGCGATCCGCGCGTTCCGGACGATCCATGCGCTCCGGACGATCCGGACGATCCGCACGCTCCGGACGATCCATGCGTGGCCCCCGCTCCTCGCGGAACGGCCGCCCTTCGCCCGAACGCTCGTGGCGCGGCGGGCGATCGCCGCGATCACCGCGGTCCGGACGCTCACCACGCTCGAACCGCTCCGGCCGCGGGCCGCGATCGGGGCGCTCGCCGCGCTCCGGCGGCGCGCCAGCAGGAGCCGCCGCCGCCGGCGGACCGCCCGCTTCTGGGGCAGCGCCGCCGCGCTCGGCGAGCAGGATCGCCTTGCGGCTCAGCTTGACCTTGCCGAAGTCGTCGATCGCGATGACCTTGACCTTCAAGGTGTCGCCGATGCGCACGACGTCGGTGACGGCGCGGATGAAGCCGTCCGACAGTTCGCTGACGTGCACGAGCCCTTCCTGGCTCGGCAGGATCTCGACGAACGCGCCGAACTCCTTGATCGCAGTGACGCGGCCCTCGTAGACGGCGCCGAGTTCGACCTCGGCCGTCATCGCCTTGATGTGCGCGACGCAGGCCTTGACCTTCTCACTGTTGATGCCGGTCACCGTGCAGAGACCGCCGTCCTCGATCGAGATCTTGCACTCGTAGGTCTCCTGCATCGCCCGGATGTTCTTGCCGCCCGGGCCGATGATCAGGCCGATCTTCTCGTTCGGCACCTGCAGCGACTCGAGGCGCGGCGCGTTCGGGCTCAACTCCTCGCGCGGCTTGCTGAGCGCCTTCATCATCTCGCGCAGCACGTGCAGGCGGCCTTGCTTCGCCTGCTCGAGCGCCTGCGCCATGATCGCGCGCGTCAGGCCCTCGCACTTGATGTCCATCTGCAAGGCGGTGATGCCGCGCTGCGTGCCGACGACCTTGAAGTCCATGTCGCCGCAGGCGTCCTCGCTGCCGAGGATGTCGGTCAGGATCGCGTACTTCTTGCCCTCCATCACGAGGCCCATCGCGATGCCCGCGACCGGCTGCTTGATCGGCACGCCCGCGTCCATCATCGCCAACGTGCCCGAGCACGCGGTCGCCATCGACGAGCTGCCGTTCGACTCCAGGATCTCGCTGGTGATGCGGATCGTGTAGGGGAACTCCTCGCGCGCGGGCAACACGGCTTCGAGGCCGCGCTCGGCCAGCGCGCCGTGGCCGATCTCGCGGCGCCCCGGCGTGCCGACGCGCTTCACTTCACCGACCGAGAACGGCGGGAAGTTGTAGTGCAGCAGGAAGCGCTTGCGCGGCTCCGGCATCAGGCCGTCGATGATCTGCTGGTCGTCGGTGCCGCCGAGCGTGACGACGCCGAGCGCCTGCGTCTCGCCGCGGGTGAACAGCACCGAGCCGTGCACGCGCGGCAACACGCCGACTTCGATCGTGATCGGCCGAACCGTCGTGTGGTCGCGGCCGTCGGCGCGCACGCCCGACAGGATCGACTGCCGTTCCGCGTCCTTGACGATGTCGCCGAGGATCGCAGAGACCTTGCCGTTCCAGGCCTTGGCCTCGGAATCCGACGAGCCGCCCGGCGCGTGGAACTTCTTCGCCGCGCGCTCCTTCGCGGCCTTGGTCGCCGCGCTGCGCGTCTGCTTGGTGCCGGGCGTGACCGGCGCCTTCCGCAGGTCGGCGCCGAACTCGTCCTCGATCGCGGCAACGAGCTCCGCATCGTGCTGCGGCGACGTGAACGCCATCTTCGGCTTGCCGGCCTTCGCAGCCAGCTCATCGATCATTCCGGCGATCTCGCGGCAGGTCGTGTGCGCGAGCTCGAGCGCCTGCAGCATCACGTCCTCGCCGACTTCCTTGGCGCCGGCTTCGACCATCACCACCGCATCCTCGTGGCCGGCGACGGTCAGGTTGAGCGAGTTGCCCTCGCTCTGCAGCGCGGTCCACAGCGGGTTGACGACCAGCTTGCCGTCGATCTGGCCGATGCGGACCATGCCGAGCGAACGGCCGTGCGGCAGCGAGCTCAGCGCCAGCGCGGCGAAGCTCGCGACTGCGCACAGCACGTCGGGATCGTTCTCGCGGTCGGTGGAGAACACCTGGCTCAGCACCTGGACCTCGCGCATGAAGCCGTCCGGGAACATCGGCCGGATCGAGCGGTCGATGAGGCGGCAGGCCAGGATCTCCTTGGTCGACGGGCGGCCTTCGCGCTTGAAGAACCCACCCGGGATGATGCCCGCGGCCGAGGTCTTCTCGCGGTAGTCGACGGTCAGCGGGAAGAAGTCGGTGCCGTCCTTCTCCTTGGCGCTGTTCACGGTCGCCAGCACCATCGTGTCGCCGTAGCGCGCGACGACGGCGCCGTCCGACAGCTTGGCCATGCGGCCGGTCTCGAGGGTCAGCGTGCGACCGCCGATCTGGCGTTCGACCACGACGCGACCACTCGGCGTCGGCGCCGCCGGCGCTGCCGCCGGAGCATCATGGGAATCGCGCGTGGTCTTGCGCGCCCGGCTCTTGCCGGAATGGGTCGGGGAATCGTCTGCCTTCTTCTTGCTGGCCATGTCGTTTCGGTCCTTGCACTCACTTCATCGATCGTCCCGCCCACCGCGGCTGCCCCTACGTGGGGCCCAGGCCGTGGCGGCGGCCGGCGGAAATCCCGCCGTTCCGGTCCTGCGCCTCCTGGGCGCAGTCCGGCGAACCGTCGCGCCCTCGAAGGTGCGCGCACGGCGTCGATCCCGACGACACTCGTCGGGATCAGCTTGCCGGCTCGGGTCCCGCGCCGGCGCGGGTCGGCCGAACTTCCGGTCGGCCATGCGGTCGGCGCTGTCGCCGGCCGCGCGGGAGAAGGCGCACCTTCCGATTCAGTCGCAGGCTGCTCCGAACATGCTCTCGGTCACTTGCGCAGGCCGAGCTTCTCGGCGAGCTGCCCGTACTTCGCAGCATCGGCGCGGCGGAGGTACGTCCCCAGCTTGTTGCGCCGGTTGACCTTCAACAGCAGGCCGTGCCGGCTGTGGTGGTCCTTGGGGTGCCGCTGCAAGTGCTCCGTGAGTTCCGTGATCTGGGCCGTCAGGACGGCGATCTGGACTTCGGGGGAGCCGCTGTCGGTGGGGTGACGCCGGTTCTCGGCAATCGTCTTCTTCTTGGTTTCGGCGGAGATGGTCATCCCTGGATCCTTGTCTTTCTCATCAAACCACGGCGCCAGAACAGGGCTTCCAGCAGCAGGGTCGGCCCTCGCGGGCTTGGTTCTTGGAACAGAAGGGCGAGGACCATACCGACGCGGCGGCCCCGGCCGCAAGCGCGGCGGCGACAAAGCCCCGTTCGGGCCCGGGTGGCCGGGTCGCGGCTCGGCGTTCCACGCCAAGCCCTCGGCCCGGCGGTGCGGTTCCAGGCCGCCACCCTCTCCCCGACCGGCCCGAGCGGGCTCACGGGCCGTCGCCCCACCGTCGGCTGGAACAAGAGCGTCAGGCCCTGACCTGGGGCCGACGCTCCACCGGTCGGCTCAGTGAATGCAGCGCGGCAGGCGGTTCATCATCTCGGTGATCGCCAGCTCGCCGCAACTGCGCGCCATGCTGTCGCGGTCGCGCGGCGCGGCCCCGACGCCACCGGCCTTCACTTCGCCGGAGATGGTGCCGCTCCAGAGCTGCACGCCGTCGCTGCCGACCAGTGCCGCCTGGAACTGGAACCACAGCCGGCGATCGACGTGCAAACGGCCTTCGTCCCAACGATCGACGCGCAGCGCGAACGTCGCATCCTCGCCGGCGTGCCCCGACAGCTTGCGCAGCGTCGCTGGCACCAGGATCGACTCACCCGCACCGGGTGCGGGCTGCGCGCCCAACGCCGCATCGACGGCGCCGGCCGCGATCGGCGTGAACAGGCGCCCGGGCAGCTGCCGCATCACTTCCTGCCGCAAGAACGTCAGGTGCCGCTGCACGACGCCGTCGGCCGTGCCGTCCTCGACCTTCAGCACCGCGATCTGCGATGGACTGCGGTCGTCGAACTCCTTGGCAGCGACGAAGGTCGCGTTGACGACGACCGGCTCGGTCGTCTGGCACGCGGCGAACAACAGCAGGATGGCGGGCACTGCGCAGCGGCGCAGGCCGGCGAACGGACCGAAGGTGTGGCTCTCGTGCATGACCGTGACCGTGGCGGGCGTGGACCGGCGCCCGCGTGCAGACGTCCGGCGCCACCATAACGAAGGCGGCGTCCCGGTTCCAAGGTCGCCCCGCGTCCCGTCTACAGGTTGCCGACCACGCACCGCAGGCCGTTGCTCACGCGGGTCGTCGGGCCCAGCCCCGAGGCGAACGCACGCCCCGGCGTGGCGTCTTGGTCGGCCGCACCCGCGCCCGCTACGGTGCCCCCATGCGCATCCCCGCCCTCTGTCTCACCGCCGCGTTGTTGGCGGCCTGCGGCGCCGAGCCCACTCGAGCGCCGCAGACGCTGTCGCTCACCTACTTCACGATGACCGGCTGAGTGTTCTGCGAGAAGGTCGAGCCCATCGTGCATGAGCTCGCGAAGGAGTACGCCGGCAAGGTCGACTGCCAGGTCGTGAAGCACGACGCCGAGGGCAGTGCCGCGCGCATCGTGCGTTACGGCCTCGATCGCCACGGCATGGTCGTCACCAGCGCGGACGACAAGGTGCTCTGGCTCGAGTCCGGCCACAAGCAGACCAAGGCCGGGGTCGTGCAGGCGCTGCAGAAGCTGCTCGGCAGCTGACGGTCGGCACGATGCCGTCGCTCCCCCACCACATCGTCGTGCTCACCGGAGCCGGCATCAGCGCCGACAGCGGCGTGCGCACGTTCCGCGACGCCGGCGGGCTTTGGGAAGGGCACAACGTCGAGGACGTCGCCACGCCGGAAGGTTGGGAACGCGATCCGCGCCTGGTGTGGCGCTTCTACCAGGAACGACGCGCGCAGCTGCGCACGGTGCAGCCCAACGCCGCGCACACGGCTCTCGCGACGTTCGCCGACGATTGTGCCGAGGCGGGCCACGGCTTCACGCTGGTGACGCAGAACGTCGACGACCTGCACGACCGCGCCGGCAGTGACGTGCTGCACATGCACGGCGAACTCGTGAAGCTGCGCTGCGAACGCTGCGAGAACGTGATCGAGGACCGCGTCCACGTCGACCCTGGGCGCTTCCTGCCGTGCGAGCAGTGCGCGTTCCCGCGGCTGCGACCGCACATCGTGTGGTTCCACGAGATGCCGTTCCACCTGGCGGAGATCGGTCGCGCGATGCAGCGCTGCACGCACTTCCTCGCGATCGGCACCAGCGGCAAGGTCTGGCCCGCGGCGGGCATGCTCGCCGACGCGCGCGGCCGCGGTGCCACGACGTGGGTGCAGTCGCTCGACGAGCCGGACAACCTGGACCCACGCGATCGCTTCCGTCCGGGGCGCGCCGCGTCGGTCGTGCCGACGTTGCTGGCCGAAGTCGCGGCGGCGCTGGCAGTGCCGCCGCCGGGACGCTGACGTTCGTTGCCGCGATGCTCCGCTCGCTCGCGACCGCAACCGCCGACGTGTTCCGCGCCCCGGTGCCGCGCTACTGCGCCATCGCCACCGGGCTCGGCATCGCCGCGTTCGTCGCGCTCTGGCTCGGCATCGACGCGCTGGTCGGACTCGCCGTGGGCGCCGACGGAACGCTCCCCGCGGCGCTGTCGTGGCTCGGTGCGGCCGCGACCGTCGTGCTCGCGTGGTTTCTGTTCCCCGCAGTCGCGAGCGCCGTCCTCGGTTTGTTCCTCGAACCCCTCGTCGCGGCGATCGAACGCCGGCACTGGCCCGAACTGCCGCCGGCCCCGGGCTTGCCGTTCCTGACCTCGCTCGGCGCGGCGCTGCGTTTCCTCGGCGTGCTGCTCGCCGCCAACGCCGCCCTGCTGTTCGTGCTGGTCGTGATCCCGCCGCTCTATCCGTTGCTGTGGCTGCTCGCGAACGGCTGGTTGCTCGGCCGCGAGTACTTCGAACTCGTCGCGCTGCGCCGGTTGCAGCCCGTCGACGCGCGCGCGCTGCGGTCCGCGCACGGTGGCGAACTTCTCGTGCACGGCGTGCTGTTCGCCGGCCTGTTCGCGGTGCCGGTGGTGAACCTGCTGGTGCCCGTCTGGGCGACCGCGGTGATGGTCCATCGGCTCGCCCGCTGGCGCGAACCCGGTTCGTGAGCTCGACGCCGCCGCGCCGGGCGTTGCCGGCCCGCGCCGGACGCGCCATGCTCGCGGGCATGTTCGCGTTCGTGTTCGCCGCCACTGCCTGACCGCCGCGCCTCGCGGCGCGGCCTTTCCGAGTGCCCTCGTCGCGGCCGCTGGCCGCACGCGGGCGGTGCTTTGCCCGGAAACAACGCAGTCAGGCAGGATCCCATGGCCCGCGAACACGATCGAGAGAACGACAAGGAACGGCAGCTCCGCCGCTGGCAGAAGGCCCAGCGACATCTGGTTTCCCGCGACGAGGAGCAACGTCGCAAGCAGGCGGCGAAGGCCGCGCACGCGGCACGCCGCGACCGGCCGCGCCAACGCCACATCGACGACGACGACGTCGGCGGCGTGGAGGCGATGAAGCGCCGCGCGGTGGCCGCGCCCCCTCGCGAACGCGCGAACGTCGACGCCCTGCCGTGCGGCACCGTGACCGCCGTGCACAAGAACGGCATCGCGATCGACGGCGTGCCCGCCCGGCTCGGCACCGAGTTGGTGCTCGACCCCGAGCAACGACCCGTCGTCGGCGACGAGGTGCGCTACGTGGCGACCGACGGTCCGCCGCGCGCGGTGGCGCTGCTGCCGCGCCGCAGCATGCTCGCGCGGCCGGATCCCGGGCATGCGCATCGACAGCTGGTGCTGGCCGCCAACGTCGACGTGGCGCTGATCGTGGTCGCGGTCGCCGATCCGCCGCTGCGGCCGGGCCTCATCGACCGCTGCCTCGTGGCGCTGCACCGCGGTGGCGTTCCGCCTGCGGTGTGCGCCAACAAGGTCGACCTGCTCGACGCCGCCGGTCGCCGAGAAGTCGACGTGCGGCTCGCGCCGTACCGCGAACTCGGCGTGCCGGTGCTCGCGTGCTCGGCCGACACCGGCGAAGGCATCGACGCGCTGCGGGCGCTCGTCGCCGGCAAGACCGTCGTGCTGCTCGGGCACTCGGGCGTCGGCAAGAGTTCGCTGGCCAACGCGCTCGATCCGGACGGCGGCCGACGCACCGGTGCGGTGCGCGACCACGACGGCCGCGGTCGCCACACGACCACGGCGTCGAGCTTGCGGCAGCTCGCGGACGGCACGCGGTTGATCGACACGCCCGGCGTGCGGGCGTTCGGGCTCGACGCGCCGTCGCGCGACGATCTCGACGCAGCGTTCGCCGAGTTCGCGCCGTTCGCGGCCCGCTGCCGGTTCCGCGACTGCACCCACGCAAGCGAACCTGACTGCGGCGTGCACGCGGCGGTCGCCGCCGGCCTGCTGTCGCCGGCCCGCGTCGCCTCGTTCGGCCGCCTGCTCGCTGATCCGTGACCGGAGCCGCCCATGGCGGGCAGGCCAACTGGCGTTCTGCTGGACCGTGCCGGCGACAAGCCGGTGCGGCACGATGTTGACCGAACACTGACGATCGCCGCGGCTCCCGCGCCGATGCTGCCGCGTCGAAGTTCTTGCCGGCGACCGACGTCGACGGCCGCTTCCGGAGGTCCCGTGTCCATCGCTCGCATCCTGCTCGTGGCGTTCGTTCCCGCCGTCCTGGTTGCCCAGGCCGAGCCGCGCATCCCCTTGCTGCCGGTTGGCGACGCGTACCGCGTCAGCGCGGCGATCGCCGACGTCGATGGCGACGGCACGCTCGACCTGGTGATCGGCCACAACGGCGCCTTCGCCGTGCGGCGTGGCCGCGGGACGACGGGCGACGACTACGGGGACACGTCGCCGCTCACGTCCGTGGTCGGACCGAGCTGCGAGAGTGCGGGACAGCCCTGCCTCGTGGATGTCGACGGCGACGGTGACCTCGACCTGGTCGCGATCGACACGCCGCTCGGCAGCACGGGCCAGTTCGCGTGGTTCGCGAACGACGGGCGCGGCAGGTTCGGCGCCGCTGCAGCACTGCTCGGCGACGACGGTGCGCCGCTGCCATGCGACGGGAGCGCCAGCGCGATGGCGCTCGGCGACTGGAACGACGACGGCCGTCTCGACCTGCTGGTCGCCGTCACCGAGGTGCGCGTCCACCTCGGCAGCGCGCGCGGCTTCGCGACGAGAGGGCGCGCGCTCGGCGTGCGCACCAGCAGCGGCATGGCGTTCGCCGATTGGACCGGGGACGGCAAGGCGGACCTGCTGCTGGTCGAAGGCGGGAACGTCGTCGTGCGCGAACGCGCGGGTGACGACCTCGACGCGCCGCGCGTGATCACGGCGGTGAACGGCGATCCGAGCCAGGCGCGTCTCGCGGTCGCCGCGACGGGCTCGCCGCGCCGCCCGACCCTGCTGCTCGGCGAGACGCTGCACGAACCGCCGGCCGCGCCCACCAAGGCGGATGCCGAAGCCGAAGTGATGGCGGCGAGGGCGCGCGAAGTGCTCGCCGTGATCGACGCCGAGTGGCAGCGGCTGAACGCATCGAAGCCGCCGCTGGACGATCCGGTGGCGATGGCGCAGCGGCAGAAGTGGCGCGACGAACTCGATCGCTGGGGCCAGGCTCCACGGGCGTTCCTCGAGCAGGTCCGTCAGCGCGCGACCACGACCTATCCCTCGCGGGTGCGGGTCGTGCGCAACGGCTGAGTGCGGGCTGCCGCCGCGCCGCCTCCCGTACGCCGAGCGCGCGACGGCTCGGCGCTCATGCCTTGGCGACGGCGAGGCGCACGGCCGCACCTTCACCGCTGCCGACCTTGCCCTCGGCAGCGAAGGCGCTCGCCGGTGCGCCCGCGAAGTCGACGGCGGTCGCGAGCACCTGCTCTCGCACGTAGGCGAGGTGCGCCCGCAGGGTCGCGGCCGTGGCGGCATCCGCGGCGATCCAGAGGGCGATGCGGTCGCTGACGTGCAGACCGGCGTCCTTGCGCGCCTGCTGCACCAGCCGCACGAAGTCGTTGCGCACGCCTTCGGCCTCGAGTTCGGGCGTGACGTTGGTGTCGAGCACGAGCACGACGTCGTTCGTCGACAGCGCCGCAGCGGTGATGCCCGCCTTCGGCGCGAGCTGCAGCACGAACTCGCCCTTCTCGAGCAGCGCACCGCCGATCTCGGCGCGGTCGCCGACGAGCTTCCACGCACCCGACCGCGTCGCGGCGAGCACGTCCTTCATCTTCGCCCCGAGCTTCGGGCCGAGCGCCTTGGCGTCGATCTGCAGGCGGAACGAGCCGAACGCGGCGAGGTCGTTCGCGAACGCGACGCCCTGCACGTTGAGTTCGTCCTGCAGCAGGTGCACGAACGGCTGCATGCGCGCCGCGTCGGCGCCGGCCAGCGTGACGTTCGGCAGCGGCAACCGCGTGCGCAGCTTCTTCGCCTCGCGCAGCGAGAGGCCGACCGAGCACGCGTCGCGCACGCGGTCCATCTGCGCGACCAGTTCGGCGTCGAGCGGCAGCTTGCCGACGTCGGGCCAGTTCGCGAGGTGCACCGACGGCCGACCCGTGAGCCCCGTGTAGACCTTCTCGCAGAGCAGCGGCAGCAGCGGCGCCGCCGCCTGGCACAGGGTGACGAGGCAGGTGTAGAGCGTGTCGAACGCGTCCTGCCGATCCTGCTTGCCCGTCTCGCCCCAGAAGCGCTCGCGGCTGCGGCGGATGTACCAGTTGTTGAGCGCGTCGAGGTAGTCCTTCACCACCTGGCACGCCGCTGCGAGGTCGTAGCCGTCCATGCAGCGCTGCACGCCCTCGACCATCGCGCGGGTCTTGCCGAGTGCGTAGCGATCGAGCACCGCCGTCTGGTCCTCGCGCACCCGCGCCTTCACGCCGTCCGCGTTCGCGTAGAGGCTGAAGAAGTAGTAGGCGTTCCAGATCGGGTTGAGCACGAGGCGCACGACCTCGTGGATCTGCTTGCCGTCCTTGCCGATCTGCAGGTCGCCGCCGCGCAGGATCGGCGAGCTCATCAGGAACCAGCGCAGCGCGTCGGCGCCGGTCTTCTCGAACAGCTCGACCGGGTCCGGGTAGTTGCGCAGCGACTTCGACAGCTTGGCGCCGTGCTCGTCGAGCACCACGCCGTGGCAGATCACGTTCTGGAACGGCGGCTTGTCGAACAGCGCCGTCGCCAACACGACCAGCGTGTAGAACCAGCCGCGCGTCTGCGCGACGTACTCGACGATGAAGTCGGCGGGGAAGTGGCTCTCGAACCAGGCCTTGTTCTCGAACGGGTAGTGCACCTGCGCGAACGGCATCGAGCCCGACTCGAACCAGCAGTCGAGCACCTCGGGCACGCGCCGCATCGTCGACTTGCCGGTCGGGTCGTCGGGGTTCTTGCGCGTGAGCTGGTCGATGAACGGCCGGTGCAGGTCGGTGACCTTCACGCCGAAGTCGCGCTCGAGCTCGGCCAGCGAGCCGTAGACGTCGGTGCGCGGGTACTTCGGGTCGTCGCTCTTCCAGACCGGGATCGGCGAGCCCCAGAAGCGGTTGCGCGAGATCGACCAGTCGCGCGCGTTCTCGAGCCACTTGCCGAACTGCCCCTCCTTCACGTGCTCCGGGATCCACCGGATCGTCGCGTTGTGCGCGAGCATGCGATCCTTGATCGCGGTCACCTTCACGAACCACGCGCCCGGGATCGCCTTGTAGATCAGCGGTTCGCGCGTGCGCCAGCAGTGCGGGTAGTTGTGCTCGTAGGTGACGTGGCGCAGCAGCACGCCGCGCTCCTTCAGCACCTTGATGATGTCCTTGTTGGCGTCGAACACGAGCGTGCCCTGCCAATCGGGAACCTGGCTCGTGAAGCGCCCACGCTCGTCGACCGGGCACACCAGCTCGATGCCGTTCTGCTCGCAGACCTTCTGGTCGTCCTCGCCGAAGCCGGGCGCCATGTGCACGACGCCGGTGCCCTCGGCGGTGTCGACGAACTCGCCGGCGAGCACGCGAAAGCTCTTCGCGTGGCCCTGGAAGAACGCGAACAGCGGCTGGTAGGTGCGGCCGACGAGGTCCTTGCCCTTCATCGTCGCGACCGTCTCGAAGCCCTCGAGCTCTTTCTTGTAGCCGGCGATCGTCGCGGCCCCGATCACGTAGCGCTGCTCGCCCTTCTGCACGATCGCGTAGTCGATGTCGGGACCGACGGCCAGCGCCAGGTTGCTCGGCAACGTCCACGGCGTCGTCGTCCAGACGAGAACCTGCAACGGGCCCGGATCGCCGGTGCGCGGCTGCAGCGTGAACGCGACGGTGATCGCCGGGTCCTGCCGCGGCCGCGTTGCGTCGTCGATGCGCGTCTCGAAGTTGCTGACCGGCGTCTGCAGCGCCCACGAGTAGGCCATCACCCGCTGCCCTTCGTAGACGAGGCCCTTCTGATGCAGCGTCTGGAACGCCCACATCACGCTCTCCATGTAGGAGAGGTCCATCGTCTTGTAGGCGCGGTCGAAGTCGACCCAGCGCGCCTGCCGCGTCACGTAGCTGCGCCACTCCTCGGTGTAGCGCTGCACGCTGTTGCGGCACGCGTCGTTGTACTTCGCGAGGCCGATCGACTGCACCGCCTGCGCACCGCTGAGGCCGAGTTCCTTCTCCGCCTCCATCTCGGCGGGCAGCCCGTGGCAGTCCCAGCCGAAGCGCCGCTCGACGCGCCGACCGCGCATCGTCTGGTAGCGCGGCACGACGTCCTTCACGTAGCCGGTCAGCAGGTGCCCGTAGTGCGGCAGGCCATTGGCGAACGGCGGGCCGTCGTAGAAGACGTACTCGTCGGCACCCGCCGCTCGCTGCTCGACCGACTTCCGGAAGGTGTCGTCCGCCGCCCAGCGCGCCAGCACTTCCTGCTCGATCGCCGGGAAGTTCGCTTGGGCCGGAACCTCGGGGTAGTGCTTCGTCGGCGGGCCACTCGGCTTCGGCTCGGTCATCGGGGCGGCCAGTGTGGCCCCCTGCCCGCGACGGTGCAAACGCGGCGTGGCCGCGAGCAACCGCGTCGAGCGCTCACTCCCTTGACGCCGCGCGAGCGCAGCGATGCCAGCGAGGGCGAACACTCCTGCGACGCGCACTTCGTCGAGCGAGGCGACGACGCGCCCACGCGGCGGCGAGCCACAACGAGACGCATCGCAGACCTCGACGAGAAGGAGCAGGTCCACCACCCCAACGTCACGCCGGACTGCCGATCCGGACTTGCACCTATCTTAGACGTAGTCTAAGTTGTGCAAGCCATCCGGCACGACCGCGAACGCGCGGCGGGCCGCTTCCGTCAGCCACCCGATTCCCGATCTCGAGACCATGTCAGGATCCCAACCCTCCGTACGGCGCACGCCCACGTCGCGCCGTTCCCTCCGTCCACACCGCGCCAGCCTCGTCGTGTTCGCCGCGACGCTCGCCGCCTGCGCATCCTCGCACCACGACAAGGCGACCGGCGCCGACGCAACCACGATGGCCGCAGGCACATGCCCGATCACCGGCCTCGGCGGCGAGGCGAAGCCGGCTGCCGTCAGCACGAACGCCAGCCCGAACGCACCGCGGTCCAACGCCGACTGGTGGCCGAACCAGCTCGACCTTCGCGTCCTGCACCAGAACCCGCCGGCCAGCAACCCGATGGGCGCAGGCTTCGACTACGCCGCCGAGTTCGCCAAGGTCGACCTGCCGACCCTGAAGGCCGACATCGCGGCGATGCTGACCAAGTCGCAGGACTGGTGGCCCGCCGACTACGGGCACTACGGCCCGCTGTTCATCCGCCTCGCCTGGCACAGCGCCGGCACCTACCGCACCGCCGACGGCCGCGGCGGCAGCTCGGACGGCACGATCCGGTTCGCCCCGCTCAACAGCTGGCCCGACAACGGCAACCTCGACAAGGCGCGTCGCCTGCTGTGGCCGATCAAGCAGAAGTACGGCAGCAGGATCTCGTGGGCCGACCTGATGATCCTGACCGGCAACGTCGCGCTCGAGTCGATGGGCTTCCAGACCTTCGGCTTCGCCGGCGGTCGCGAAGACGTCTGGGAGCCGCAGGCCGACGTCTTCTGGGGCCCCGAGGGCACCTGGCTCGCCGACGAGCGGTTCAGCAAGGACCGCGAACTCAGCCATCCGCTCGCGGCGTCGCAGATGGGCCTGATCTACGTCAATCCCGAGGGACCGAACGGCACGCCCGATCCGCTGGCGGCGGCGCGCGACATCCGCATCACGTTCGGGCGCATGGCCATGGACGACGAGGAAACCGTGGCACTGATCGCCGGCGGCCACACCCTCGGCAAGGCCCACGGCGCGGCCGATCCGCGGAAGTACGTCGGACCCGAGCCCGAGGGCGCGAGCCTCGAGGAGCAGGGTCTCGGCTGGAAGAACGCGTACGGCACCGGCAAGGGCGGTGACACGATCACCAGCGGCCTCGAAGGCGCCTGGACCTCGACGCCGACCGACTGGTCGCAGGGGTACTTCCGCAACCTGTTCCGCTTCGAATGGGAGCTGACGAAGAGCCCCGCGGGCGCGCAGCAGTGGAAGCCCAAGGGCGACGCGGGCCGCAACGTGCCCGATGCGCACCATCCGTCGAAGCTGCACCAGCCGATGATGCTGACGACGGACATCGCGCTGATCACCGACCCTGCCTACCGCAAGATCTCGGAGCGCTTCCACGCCAACCCGAACGAGTTCAACGCCGCGTTCGCGCGCGCCTGGTTCAAGCTGACGCATCGCGACATGGGTCCGCGCGCGCGGCTGCTCGGCCCCGAGGTTCCGGCGACGCAGCTCTGGCAGGATCCGGTGCCCGCCGTCGACCACGCGTTGATCGACGACCAGGACATCGCCGCGCTGAAGGAGAAGATCCTCGCGTCGGGCTTGTCGACGTCGCAGATGGTGTCGGCGGCGTGGGCGGCGGCTTCGTCGTTCCGCGGCAGCGATCTGCGCGGCGGCGCCAACGGCGGCCGCATCCGGCTCGCGCCGCAGAAGGACTGGGCAGTCAACCAGCCGGCCGAACTGGCGAAGGTGCTCACGGTGCTCGGCGACATCCAGAAGCAGTTCCACGACGCCCAGACCGGCGGCAAGAAGGTCTCGCTCGCCGATCTCGTCGTGCTGGCAGGCTGTGCTGGCGTGGAGGCCGCGGCGAAGCGCGCGGGCCATGACGTGAAGGTGCCGTTCCGCGCGGGCCGCACGGATGCGACGCAGGAACAGACCGACGTCGTGTCGTTCGCGGTGCTCGAACCACGCGCCGACGGCTTCCGCAACTTCGTCGCGGACGGCCAGAGCCGGCAGCCGGCCGAACTGCTCGTCGACCGCGCGCAGCAGCTCACGTTGAGCGCGCCGGAGATGACGGTTCTGCTCGGCGGCCTGCGCGTGCTCGGCGCCGACTTCGGCAAGGGCAAGCACGGCGTGTTCACCGTGCGCCGCGAGGCGCTGACGAACGACTTCTTCGTCAACCTGCTCGACCTCGGCACGACGTGGCAGAAGGCTGCCTCGGGCTACGACGTCTACGAGGGCCGCGACCGCGCGACGGGGCAGCCGAAGTGGACCGCGACTTCGGTCGACCTGGTGTTCGGCTCGAACTCGCAGCTGCGCGCGATCGCCGAGGTCTACGCCAGCTCGGACGGCGCCGCGAAGTTCGTCCCCGACTTCGTCGCGGCGTGGACCAAGGTCATGAACCTGGACCGCTTCGACCTCGCGCGCGGCTGACGCGAGGTCGCGTGCGGCGGCGAGGCAGTCCTACAGCAAGAGCCAGCCGCACGCGCCGCCGCCGAGCACGACCACCGGCACCGCCCCGCGCGCACGCCAGCCGAAGACGAGGAGCAGGCCGGCGACGGCGATGCCCGCGGTCGCCGGCGTTTCGACGCTGGCGCGCGCCAGCCCGATCGTCGCTGCGGCCATCACGCCGACGACCGCGGCGGTGACACCGTCGAGGAACGCGTGCAGCGTGGGGTTGGCCGTCCACCGTTCGAACAGGTCGTGCCCGAGGATCGGGAACAGGAACGCCGGCAGGAACATCCCGGCCGTCATCGCCAACGCACCGGCGAGATCGCCCGCGACGAAGCCGACGAAGGTCGCGAAGATCACGAGCGGTGCGGGCATCACGCTGGCGAGTGCGACGCCGTCGAGGAACTGCTCCGGCGTGAGCCAGCCGCCGACGACGACTGCGTCGTGCTGCACGAACGGGATCGCGGTGTAGGCGCCGCCGAAGGTCAACAGTCCGCTGCGCAGGCCCGCCGCGAACAGTTCGTCAGTGCCCGGAATCCTCGGTGCGCCCGACGGGACGGGCGCGCCGGCGGCCGGAGTCGCCGACCACCACCAGGCGATCGCGACCGCCGCCGCCAGCACGCAGGCCGCCGCGAACCACCGCTGCCGTACCACCACCATGCGCCAGGCGCCGCCCGCGAAGAGCAGGAGACCGAACGGCACGCCGGACAGGGTCGCAACGCACGCACCGGCGCCGATCGCCAGCAGCCAGCGGTCGTGCAACGCGTGCCCACCGATACGGAACGTCGCGCGCACGATCACCGCGACGACGGCGGCCTGCATGCCGGCGAGCACCGGCCGCAGCGATGCGTCGCGCAGGACTCCCGCCGAGTAGAGCCACGCCACGACCAGCATCAGCGCGAGGCCCGGCAGCAGGAACCCGAGACCGGCCAGCAGGCCGCCGAGCCGACCGCGAGCAATCGTGCCGAACCACACGCACATCTCGTGCGCCTCCGGACCGGGCAACGCCTGGTACACCGCGAAGGCGCGGCGAAACCGCTCGTGCGTGACCCAGCGCTGCTCGTCGACCAGTTCGCGTTGCAGCATCGCGATCTGCGCGACGGGGCCACCCCATGCCGACGCGCCGAACCGAAAGAACCGGGCGAACACGGCAGCGAGCGATGGCCGTGGCGGACTGGCGAGTGATCGGTTCACGGTTGGCACGCGGCGGCGGCATGCGAGCTTGCGCGCGACTCGGGGGCAACGTTCGTTTGCTGGCGGCGAATCAGCCCCGTCGGCGCCTGGGATCCGGCGGCACGACGGGCCTTGCTCACCCCGCGACCCGTGCTCTGATGACCGCTGGTCGTTCTCGTCCCGTCGTCGGCTCTGCCGACCGACCCATCCCCCACCTCGAGTCCCCCATGCACACCGTCTCTGCGTTCACGACGGGCATGCTCGCCACGTTGGCGACTGCCATCCTGCTGCAGCCGGCCGCCGCGCAGACTGCGCCTCTCCACCAACACTGGGAGTACGTCAACGTCGCCAGCGGTCCCCGCGACAACACGACGCCGATCGAAGTCGTCGTCTGGAGCGACTTCGTGGTCCTGCCGCAGGGCACGCCGTGGTTGCGCCTGCACTACGAGAACGCCTCCCTGGGCCGTGGCAGCTACCTGCGCATCACGTCGGTGCTCGACGGCGACTTCATGACGATGCACGACGAGCACCTCGGGCAATGGAGCTACACGAGCTGCTACTTCAACGGCAACGCCGTGCTGGTCGAACTGGTCGCCGGCCCGAACACGGTGGGCAACCTGGTCGAGATCACCAAGGTCGCGGCCGGCGACATCAATCCGGTGCTCACCGAGCCGGAGACGATCTGCGGCGGCACCGATGACCGCACGCCGTCGAGTGACGCCCGCACCGCGCGCATCAACCCGATCGGCTGCACCGGCTGGATCATCGACAACCCCGGCACGGGGACGAACAAGGTCCACCTTTCGGCGGGCCACTGCGTGGCGTCCGGCAACGTGCTGCAGTTCGCGGTTCCGAGCTCGAACGCCAACTGCTCGCTGGTGCACCCACCGGCCTCGAAGCAGTTCGCGATCGACACGGTCACCGACGTGTCGGCGAACACCGGCATCGGCAACGACTGGTGGGCGTTCCGCTGCTTCCCCAACTCGACGACCGGCAAGACGACGTTCGAGGAACAGAACGCCGCATGGACGCTGTCGCCGGTGATCCCGCCGAGCGGCACGACGCTGCGCAACTACGGCTACGGGCTCGACGGCACCAACACCAACGGCGCGCCGAACTCCGGCAGCTGCTCGTGCCCGAGCACGAGCACGACCGGCACGCGCAACCAGACCCAGCAGACGCACACCGGGCCGTTGACGAGCATCAGCGGCAACCGGATCAACCACCAGTTCGACACCTGCGGCGGCAACTCCGGCAGCCCGTTCAGCGACAACACCACCGGGCTCGCGATCGGCATCCACACCAACGGTGGCTGCACGTCGACGAGTGGCAGCAACAGCGGCACGTCGATCCTCAACGCCGGACTGCAGGCGGCGATCGTCACGGTCGGCGGCGGCGCGGCCCAGGCCAACGACGAATGCACCGGCGCCATCACGATCGTCGACGGCACCAACGGCCCCTTCGACAACGTCGGCGCGACGCTCTCGACGTCGGTGTTCACCTGCGGCACGAACGTCGGCAACGACGTGTGGTTCCGCTACACGGCGCAGCTCAGCGGCAACCACGTGGTCAACACCTGCACGCCGACGCGCACGTTCGACACCGTGATCCAGGTCTTCAGCGGCACGTGCGGCGCGCTGGCCTTGGTCGCGTGCAACGACGACTCCTGCGGCCTCGGCTCGTCGCTCAATGTCGCGCTGACCGGCGGTACCACCTACTACGTGCGTTGCGGCGGCTATAACCGCAGCTCCGGCAACTTCGACATCGTCGTCGATCCGCCATTCGACGTGATCTACGACGCCGGGCCGATCGTCACCGATCCGGACGACGGCTTCGGCGGTGCGGCGGTCAGCGTGCTCGCCGCGCCACTGACCTTCTTCGGTTACGGCGCCCAGAACGGCTCTGGCAACAGCGTCGCCGACGACTTCGCGACCAACGGCATCTGGTCGGTCAACGCCATCGAGCTCTACTGCTACCAGACGACCGCCGTGGCGCCCTCGATCACCGGCGTGTTCCTCGAAATCTACAACGGCAACCCGTCCACCGGCGGCGTGCCGATCGTCGGTAGCCCGGGCTTCGCGACCAACCTCGTCGGCGCAGCGGGCTACGGCGTCTTCAACGGCTTCGACAACGTCTACCGCGTCCTGCCGACGACACTGACGGACACCACCCGCCGGATCCAGAAGGTGGTCGTGAGTTTCCCCGCGGCGCTGTCGCTGAACTCGGCGTCGATCGCGGGCGGACGCTACTACCTGCGCTACGCGTTCACCGGCTCGGTGGCATCCGGCCCATGGGTGCCCCCGATCACGATCGTCGGTTCCCCTGCCACCGGCAGCGGTGCCTTGCAGAACGTGGCCGGCCCGTGGAACCCGCTGGTCGACGGCACCGTCCCGCAGGGACTGCCGTTCCGCCTGATCGGCTCGTCCGGTTCGCCGGGACCGCTGGTCACCAACCTCGGCGGCGGCTGTACGGCGGCAACGCTCGACGTTCGCGGTGCTCTGCACGTCGGCGGCGTCGTGCACGTCGAGATGTCGGGCACAGCACCGTCGGCGACGCCGGTGGTCTTGCTGGGCGTCACCGATCCCGCCTTCTCGTTCCTGCCCGCGTGCAGTTGCGTGCAGCACGCTTCGCTCGAAGTGGTGCACGTCGGCAGCGCCTACACTTGGCAGGTGCCGATGGTGCCCTCGGCCGTCGGCTTCGAGTGCTACACCCAGGGTGTGCAGGTCGAGATCCCGGGATCGACCCTGCCGTGCGACCTCGGCCTCGGCTGGCGCTTCGGCCTGACCGACGGCTACAAGATCCGGTTCTGGTAACGAACGGAGCGCGCCGCCGGTGAGCCGCCGTGCCATCAGGCGCGGCGGCTCGCTCGTACAGCCGACGTCGCAGCCACCAGGCCGCCGCGCGCCGTCGATGCCTGACGCCACGATGCCCGCGCGCCGCTTCTCCGCAGCGCACCTCGTCGACCTGGGGGCGTTCCTGCTCGGCCTCGGGGTTGCTTGGGCGCTGGGCTGGCAGACGCGCGATCTGGTCTGGAGCCTGTGGTTGTCGAGCCTCGTCGTCGGCTACGCCACGCTGCTGCTGGCGATCGTGTTCGCCCGGCCCAGCGACGACTCGACGACACCCGCCATCATCACCAAGGTCTTCGTGCTGCTGTTCTTCACGGTGCACTTCGGCGGCTTCCACTTCGTGCACTCGGCATTCCTCGCGGCGTTCTTCCCGCTGACCGACGACTGGACCGCGATCGGGTCGACCTACGCCGTTGTGTTCCGCGAGTACTGGCCGTGGCTGTTCGCGGCCGCGATCGCCGAACGCCACGCCCTGCTGGACGCAGTGCTGCAACGAGCGAAGCCGCCCGCGGGCGACCGACCGACGCCGCTGCCGTTCGATACCGCCGGCCCCTACCGGAACGTGGTGCGCATGCACCTGCTGATCTTCGTGTTCGCCGGGCTCGCGCTCGCCGGCATCGGCGGCATCGGCGTCTACGCCCTCGTCTACGCCGCCTACTTCTGGCCGAGGCGGGGCGTCAGCGCGTCGCGCTGACGACGGCGGTCACGCCGTTCTGGACGGCGGAAACTGGAGCGGGTGAAGAGATTCGAACTCTCGACCCTCACGTTGGCAACGTGATGCTCTACCACTGAGCTACACCCGCTCACACGTACACTCGAACAGAACGCGCGCGGCGGGGTTGACCCGCCGCACGAGGGGGCGCATTCGTATGGATCCCGCCCGTGGATGTCAAGCGCACGAGCCCCCTTCCCCCGGCCCATCACGACGCCCCACCACGACCGCGCATGACCGAGCCGGCGCCAACGACACTCTCCCGCCTGCTGCTCCGTTCGGCTCGCGAACACGGTCCTCGCGTGTTCCTGCCGCGGCGACGCGCCGGCGACGCCAGCCCGGTGACGTTCGGCGAACTGCTCACCGACGTCGACGCGCTCGCGGTGGCGCTGCTCGACGCCGGCATCGCGCGCGGCGATCGCGTCGGTGTCATCGCCGAGAACCGCTACGAGTGGCTGCTCGTCGACCAGGCCCTCGCCAGCATCGGTGCGATCAGCGTGCCGCGCGGCTCCGACACCGCACCGCGCGAGCTCGAGTTCATCCTGCGCCACAGCGGCTGCCGGATGGTGTTCGCCGACGACGAGAAGGTGGCGAAGGAACTGCTCGGGCTGCGCGCGTCCCTGCCCGGCCTCGAACGCGTCGCGGTAATGCAGGATGCCACCAAGCTGGGCGACGCGCATACGCTCGGCGATCTGCTGCGCGCCGGAACCGCCGCCGCTGCGGCGAAGACCAGAACACTCGCCGCGGCGCGCGACCGCGTCACCGCCGACGACCTGCTGACGATCGTCTACACGAGCGGCACCACCGCCGATCCGAAGGGCGTGATGCTGACGCACGCCAACGTGCTCAGCAACGTGCGCGCGGTCACCGACGTGCTCGCCATCGAGCCGACCGACACCTTCCTGTCGGTGCTGCCGGCGTGGCACATGTACGAGCGCATCATGGACTACCTCGCGCTCGCGACCGGAGCTTCGCTCGTCTACACCGACCGCCGCCGCATCAAGGAAGACCTCGCGAACGTGCGCCCGACGGTGTTCGCGGCGGTGCCGCGCATCTGGGAGATGCTGCACGACGGCCTCGTCGGCCATGCCGCCAAGCTGGCCGGGCTGCGCGGCGCGCTGCTGCGCGCGGCGTTGCGGCTCTCGCGGCTCGTCGGCAGCGGCCGCGCGCACCTCGGCCAGCGCCTGTTGCACGCGGTCTGCGAACCGCTCGTGCTGCGCAAGGTGCGCTCGACGCTCGGCGGCCGGCTGCGGCTGTGCGTCAGCGGCGGCGGCGCCCTGCCGCGGCACGTCGACGAAACCCTGCTCGGCATCGGCCTGCCGCTGCGCAACGGCTACGGCCTGACCGAGACGAGTCCGGTCGCCTCCGTTCGCCTGCCGCACCAGACGCAACCCGGCCACATCGGCCCGCCGTTGCCGCACACGCGCATCGAGGCCCGCGCCGCCGATGGCACGCCGTGCCGCGTCGGCGAGACCGGGGTGCTGTGGATCCAGGGCCCGCAGGTGATGCGCGGCTACTACGAGAACCCGGCCCGGACCGCCGAAGTGCTGACGCGCGACGGCTGGTTCAACTCCGGCGACCTCGGGCACATCGACGCCGACGGCAACGTGTGGATCACCGGCCGCGCGAAGGACACCATCGTGCTCGCGGGCGGCGAGAACGTCGAACCGGAGCCGGTCGAGGCCGTGATCAAGACCTCGCCGTTGATCGAGCAGGTGGTCGTCGTCGGCCAGGACCAGAAGCACCTCGGCGCCCTGCTGGTGCCGCGCCTCGACGCGCTCGAGGCACGCATCCCGCGGACCGAGTGGGACGCGCGCGACGGCCTGCTGCACGGCCCCGCAGTGCACGCGCTGCTGCGCGGCGAACTCGACCGCCTGGTCGTGCGCGAAGCCGGCCTGCGGCCCTGCGATCGGGTCGCCGTGCTGCGTGTGCTCGCCGAGCCGCTGACGCCGGAGAACGGCCTGCTGACGCAGACCATGAAAGTGCGTCGCCACGTCGTGGCGCAGCGATTCGCCGGCGTGCTCGCGACGATGTTCTAGTCGTCGGCCGCGATCCGACCCGCGCGACCGAACGGCAACAGGCGTGGCAGCGCGTCGGCGGCGGCCGGCCCGAGTGCGCGCAACAGGGCGGCCAACCAGTCGCCGCTGCGCCGGCAGGCCTCGGCGAGGGCGACGCCGCGCGCCAGCGACGCCGCGATCGCGGCCGCCAGCGCGCATCCGGTCCCGCGCACCGGGCCGCACGGCAACCGCTCGCGACGGAACGCCAACCGCTCGCGTCCATGCCACAGCACGTCCTCGCAGTGCGGGGCGGCGTCGTGGCCGCCCTTCTGCAGCACGGCGCCCGCACCCGCGGCGAGCACGTTCCGAACGTCCCCGCCACCGAGCGCTCCGAGTTCGGGATGGTTCGGCGTCAGCAGCGTCGCCAGCGGCAGCAGCACTTCGCGGTAGGCGTCGACGAGTCCGGGCGGCGGCAGCAGCCCGCCGGCCGTCGCCGACAAGACCGGATCGATGACGATCGGCGCCCGACCGCGCAGCGGCGCCAGTTCGCGCGCGACGCCGCGCGCGAGCACCGGATCGCCGATCAGGCCGACCTTGACCGCGTGCACGTCGCCGTCGGCGAGCACGTCGTGCATGGCGCGGCGCCAGCAGTCTGCCGGCACCGGTTCGCTGCGGACGAAGCGCCGGCGGTTCTGCTCGGTCAGCAGCAGCGCGATCGGCAGTGGCTCGACGTGGTGCAACGCCGCGACCGTCGCGTCGACGGTGATGCCGGCACCACCGGAAGGGTCGAGGCCGCCGAGCAGCAGGACACGCGGGGTCACTGCACGAAGACGAGCGACGACCACGCGACGCGACCGCCGATCGTCAGATCGAACTGCTGCGTGCCGATCGGATGCGTCGCCGGAACGAACAGCGTCAGTTCGCGCGGCGTCACCGCGCCGAGCACGAGCGGCAGCCCGCCGAGCGTCGCCTGCACCGCGCCGATTCCGGGGAACGCGCCGCGCAGCGTGTGCCAACTGCCGACCTGCCACACCGACGGCACGGCGAACAGGGTCGCGCGGCCGAGCACGAGTTCGCGCGTGGCATCGGCGTCGACCTGTGTCATCCGGCCGTCGCCGTCGGCATCGACCGCAGGATCGTCGGCACCGAGTTTGTCGATCTGCCGCCGCACGTCGATCACGGTGCGAACCCCGTCGCGATCGCTGTCGCCCGGCAGTTCGCCGAGCACGAGCACCGGACCACCGACGCGCCCCGGCGACTCGACGCGAACTTGCGGACCCTGCCCGCCACCATCGGCGCGCAGCGTCCACGCATCGACGCCGGCGATGACCGCGGCGATCTCGGCGGAGAACCCTGCCGGATCCCCGGCCACCGTGCCGAGCACACGAAGGCGCGCTGTCCCGAACGCGGGCAGCGCCGCACCAGCCAGGACGAGCGCGAGTTCCCGATCGTCGGCGAGCACCGGCATCGGCCCGCCGACCTGCAGCGGCGCCACGCCATCACGCTCCCAGACGCAGCGCACCGCTGCGAGCCGCGCCGCGTTGTCTCCCGCACCCGCAAGCAGCACGCGCAAGCCGTCGACGTGGAGCTGGCGATCGGTCAGGTTGTCGAGACGCGCGTTGAGCAGTTCGCGTTCGCCGTCGCCGACGCCGCGCGTGATCACCGGCGGATCACCGCTCGCGCGCATGCCCTCGCCGAGATTCGCCAGCAGGTCGAACTTGACGACCATGCCGTTCTCGACGCCCGCCATCTGCGGCTGGAAGCCCGGCGGCTGCAGCACGAGGTCGGGGCTGAACGTCCAGCCGCCGAGCATGGCGACGCCGTTGCCGGCGAGGGCGATGCAGCGCAGCGCGTCCTGCCCGGCGCCGCCGAGGTAGGTGCCGTAGCCGACACTCCAGGTGCCGCCGTTGGCGGACAGCCGCAGCACGAACGCGTCGAGCACCCCGCCGGCGTGCGCAACCTGCACGGCATCCGGCGTCAGCGGGAACCCGGGCCCGGCCTCGCCGACCACCACCACGTCGTTGGCCAAGCTCGCGATGCCGCGGATGCGGTCGTTGCCGCTGCCGCCGAGGTAGGTCGAGTACACGAGCGACTGGCCGTCCGGCGTCAGAGCCGCGAGGAACCCGTCGTTGCCGCCGATGCGCTGCGGCCAAGGCGCCCCGGGCGTGGTCGTCAGGTCGGCGGACTGCGTCGTGCCGCCGACCCAGATCCTGCCGTCGCGATCGCGATGGACCGCCATCGCGCTGTCGAAACCACTGCCGCCGACGTAGGTCGAGAAGACGAAGGCAGAAGCCTGGGCATTCAGCCGCGTGACGATCGCGTCGGCGCCGCCCGGGTTGGACGGGCGCAGGGCTCCGGGCGTCGTCGGATAGCCGGGACCGAGCGAGTAGCCGCCGACGATGACGTCGCCGCTGTTCGAGTCGAGGGCGAGGCTGAGGAACTGATCGTTGAACGGCCCGCCGACGAACGTTCCGGCGAGCAGCACCTGCTTGTCGCTGGCGATGCGGACGACGAAGCCGTCCGACTGTGCGCCCGCCGGTCCGCCGAGCAGCGACTGGGCAGCGTTGCCGCCGACCGGGAAGTCGTGCGAGCTCGTCCAGCCGGCGACCACGGCTGCTCCGGTCGAGTCGATCGCGACCGCCTCGGCGACATCGTCGAAAAGGCCGCCGAGATACGTCGACGCCTCGAGCACATCGCCCGCGGGTCCGAGACGGGTCACGAAGCCATCGCCGACGGAGATGAACGGACTGTTGCCGCCGTAGGAGGGCTGCAGCGCGCCGGGCGTGACCGGGAAGTTGGTCGATCGGGTGACGCCGACGACGGTCGCGGCGTCCCCGGGCCCGAGGGCGATCGCGCGCGCTTCGTCGGTGCTGCTGCCGCCGAGGTAGGTCGCGAACTGCAGCGTCTGGCCGTCCTCGGCCAACCGCGCGACGTACGCATCGACGCCGCCAATGGTCTGGAAGACGCCGGGCGTCACCGGGAAGTCGGTCGAGCCGGCGAGGCCCGCGACCCACACGCCGACGCCCTCGCGCCACGCGAGACCGTTGACGGTGTCCGTCGAACCGCCGCCGAGGAACGTGCCCCAGACGACGCCGGGGTCGACGACGGCGGCAAACGCGGGATCGAGGTCGGCGGCGGCGAACCCGTAGCAGTTGTCGCCGAGCAGGCGGAATGCGACGCGCAGCGGTCGCTGCCCATCCGGCGTCAGCTGCCAGGCGATCGGCGCCTCTTGCACGAGCTCCCCGGCTTCGCCCAACCCGGCAAGGGATGCGCACAGGCGGCCGGCATCGTCGATGCGAAGCGAAGTGACGCCCTCGCAGCGGGCCACGAAGCACGCGAGGTCGGCGCCGGGCGCGAGCAACAGGTCGTACTCGAACGCGCCGCGGCGACCTGCCGGCAGCGGCCGGAACGCGACGTCGATGCCAGGATGCACGCCGCGCATCACGACGCGCTCCCACGCCGGCACGTTGGTGCGATGCTGCGCCGCGTCGCCGATCAGGAAGTGGCGCCGCGTCGTCAGTTCGCCCTCGCTCGCGAACTCGGGGGTCGCGGCGCCGAGGAAGTGCGTGCGCACGACGCACCCGGCCTGCTCGCGCGGCCGGCCATCGTCGGACCGCGACTGCCACCGCTCGAACCGCAGTGTGAACCCGTCGTCGTGCAGCCAGCCGGTGGTGTCCCCGAAAGCCGTGAAGCGGACCTGCTCGTCCCACTGCCCGACGTTCGGCACGAACTGCACGCGCGCCATCGCTGCCACTGCGGCGTCGCGCACGGCGGCCGGCGCCTGGGCGGGCGGCGCTTGCACAGGCAGGGTGCCGGGGTCGCGGGGCGACGAACTGCGCCAGGCGACGACGGCCGCTCCCACCAGCAACAGGGCTGTCGCGGACAGACGCATGCGAGGGCCCTTCAGCATACGGCGCGCGACGGCGAATGCCGCCCGGACGGTGGGTTGCCGCCCCGACCTGGGCCCGCTCGCCCGCTGCCGGGCAGCCGTTCAGTCGTCCTTGTCGCCGAGCGTCGCCGCGTTGCCGCCCGAAGCGCCCATGGCAGCGAGCACATTGCGTTCGAGCCGCCGCTCCAGCCGGCGCAACGCCCGCGGGTCGGACGAGTCGAGCACCACCGAGCCGCCGGCGACCGCGCCGTGGCCCCCGCAGCTGCCCTTCTCCCCTTCGAGGCCGGCCCGGATCAACGACCAGGCGTCGATGCCGACCTCGGTCCGAACGGACACGTAGTAGTTGGCGCCGACCAGGCCGCCGCAGAACACGGCGCGCACGCCTTCCATGCGCAGCAGCATGTCGGCGACTTCGGCGACCATCTCGGCGCTCGACGTGCGGCCGAGCGAGCAGAGCGTCAGCCCGTCGTAGAGGCGCACCTTCGACAACGCCTGCTTGAGCGCCTGGAAGTACACGACCGGCAGCCGCGGGTTGGTGATCGCCGCGAGCTTCTTGCGGTCGATGCGTGGCGAGAGGAACTCCCACGCCCGTTCGTCGAGTTCGCTGACGTTGCGCGACAGGTCGGCGGTGTCGGTGCGGATGCCGTAGGCGAGCGCCGTGGCGCACGTGGCACTGGGCTGCACGCCCGCCGCGAGCAGGTGTCCGGCGACGATCGAACTCGTCGCGCCGATCTCCGGGCGCACGTCGAAGAATGCGACCGTGTCGGGTCCGGCCGTCGCGTCGGCGCAGACGTGATGGTCGATCACGATGTCGATCCCGAGACCTGGGGGCAGGTGCGTGTGGCCGAAGCCGGGTTGCGTGTCGACGAGGGCCACACAATCGAAGTCGGCCAGCCGCACGGTCTCGATCGGGTCCATCTCGATGCCGAGTTCCCGCACCATGGCCTGGTTCTCGGCGCGAAGGACCTTGCCGGTGATCGCCAGTCGCCCATCGATGCCGGCCGCAAGCCTGGCGAACTCGAGCAGGCCGACGGCGCCACCGAGCGAGTCCGGGTCCGGATTGTTGTGCGTCAGCACCAGCAGCCGCCGCCGACGGCGCAGCAGCTCGCGCAGGGCGTGCGTTCGCGTGTCGCCGGCGACGCCGGAGGCCACTTTGCTGAGCGGTTTGGGGTTCATCGGAACGGAGGGGCCGACGCAGCCTACGCAAGAGGATCGGCCGGGCGGCCAGCCGCCCTGGAACTACAGGCCGTACTTGTCGAGGCAGGAACGGACACCTGGCAGTTCGGCGGGGGCGATCCCGACATCGAGTTCGACCACTGCCGGCAGGGCCGGGCCGAGGCGCGGTACATAGGTGGCAAGCAGCCCGTAGTCCACCCCGCCCGCCCCCGGGGGCAGGTAGAGGCCATCGGGGCTGCCATCGCCCAACGTCATGCCCCGACAGCGGTTGGCGAAGGCCTCGAGCCACTCGCCCTGATCCTCGAGGCCGACCTGGGAACGCCGTGCGCACAGCCCGGCGTCATGCCAGTAGCCAAGCCGTAGGCTGCCGAGATCCTCGGTCAGGTCGCGCAGCGTCGCCGGATCGGCCAGGGCGCGCAGGCTGCGGCTGGCCGTCAGGCAGAACTCGATGTCGGGGAACGACCGCACGAGCGCGAACACCTCGCGGCAGGCACGGTCGAGCGCCGCGTTGCGGCCGACCTTGCGCCGCGCCTGCAGGGCGTCGACCCGTTCGCGCGTCCAGCCGACGTTGGGGTCGCCGAGATCCTCGGCCTCGACTTCGCCGGTGACGGGCACGACGCCCGGGTCGAACACGACCACCGGGCAGCGCAGGCGATGCGCCGTTGCCACCGCCAGCTCGATCGCCAGCCGCGCGGCGCGTCGTTCGGAGTCCTTCGCCGAGCAGAACCCCGCGGTCGGCGAAACTTCGGCGAGCGGATTGCCCGCCCGCACCGCGGCAACCCGCACGGGCAGGTCCGCGGCGGCGGCGTGCAGCGCGGTCCAATCGGTGGCGCGTGGGCCCGGTGACACCGCCAGTCCAGCGAACTTCGCCTCCAGCACCGACAGCCACAACCGGCGCGGATCCGACGGCCCGTGCACCGTCGCCCACGCCGAACCCAGGAAACGCTGCACGGGCATGGGAGGGTTGTCGAAGCGGCGACCCGCGGTAGCGTGCCGGGTCGCGTCTCGTCGCCCACGTTAGCGGAGCACCCCCGATGAACAGAAGCCTCGTATTGCCGGCGTTGGTCCTGTTGAGCAGCCTGGTCGGTTGCCGCGCGCAGGAGGATCGCAAGGCGTTGCAGAACTCGGTCACCAAGCTCGAGCAGCGACTCGTGCGCATGGACGAGTACCTGAAGTCGCTGCAGCAGGGCGAAGCGGACAAGCGCGCCCAGCAGGCGCGACAGACCCAGGAACGCGAGGCGGAACTGCAGCAGCTGCGCGAGCTGCTCGCGCAGCACGAGCGGCAGGCGAAGGAGCGCGCGCAGGCGGTGGAGCGGCAGACCGTCGAGATGGAGCGCCAGCGCGCGAAGGTGCAGGAGCAGTTCGCCAAGGAGCGGGCCGCAGCCGAGAAGCAGCTCGCCGACGAACGCGCGCAGATGCAGCGCCAGGTCGAGAGCGAACGCGCCGCGCTGCACGACGAGGTCCGCAAGGCCAGGCAGGCCGCCGAACAAGCCGAGCAGCGCGGCCGAGAGGTGGCGGAGCGCCATCGGGCGGAGCTGGAGCGCGCGCAGGCGCGGCAGGGCGAACGCGAAGGCGTGGTCGAGAAGCTGGCGGCCGAGCGCCGCGAGGTCGAGAAGCTGCGCGCCGCGGTGCAGCAGGACGTGGCGCGAGTCCGGGAAACCGCCGCGGCCCAGACCGAACGCGTGGCCGCCGTCGCCAAGGCCGCCGAGAGCAGCGTCGCCGCCGAACGCCGAGCCCGCGCGCAGGCCGAGGAGGCCGAACAGCTGCGCGTGCAGAACGCACGCCTGAAGAACCGCCTCGCCGAGCTCGAGCGCGAACTCGCCGCGAGGGCCGCCGCCCACGCGCACACGCACGCGCACGCCGAAGCACCACCCGCCACCGCAGCGGCCCCGGGCTCGATCGTCGTCAACAACGAGGAAGGCCAGGTGCACTTCCACTTCCATGGCCCGACGCCGCACGTCGTGATGCCGAAGGCCGCGCCCGCGCCGTCGTCGATGTCGAAGCCGAGCAAGGTCGATGGCGCAGGCGAGTTCCTGCTGCTCCAAGAGAGCAAGTCGGCGCCGAGCAAGCCGAAGGCCGACGCTCCGCCGAAGAAGAAGGCCGAGGCCCCCGAGAAGAAGATCAACGAGTGACGGCGGCCCGGCCGCGTCAGCCGTCGTAGGGCGCCAGCAGTTCTTGCAGCCGCTGCAGCGCGCGCATGTGCAGCGAGCGCACCGTGACCTCCTTGGCGTAGCCGAGCACCGGCATGATCTCGGCGTAGCTCTTGCCCTGGAACAGGCGCATCTCGAGCACGCGCTTGTGCTTGTCGCTGAGTTCGCCGAGCGCCTTCTCGAGCGCGTCGCGCAGCTCGGCGCAGCGCACCAGCATGCTCGGCCGCGGGAACCGGTCGTCGGCGAAACGTTCGCGGCCACCGGTCTCGTCGAAGTCGCCGAGGTGCCTCTGGCGACCGCCGCCGCGCTTCTTCGCGCGCGTGCGACGCCAGTAGTCGTTGAGCTTGCGGTGCGCGATCATGCGCACCCAGCCGGAGAACGACGCGCCGGGCTCGACGCGGAACTCGTGGATGTCGCGGAAGACCTGCAGCAGCACTTCCTGCGTCAGGTCGTCGAGGCTCTTGTCGGCCGGCCAGTTCTGCCCGCGCGTCGCCTCGTCGACCCAACGCACCATCTTGTCGTGCAGGTTCGACCACGACAGGTCGGCATCCCCCTCGCCCTGCACGTTCTTGACGTAGCGCAGCGTGCTGGACAACGGCGGCTCGGGATCCTCTTTGCGCGTGGGCACCATGCGGGCGGCGAGTGTAGCCTGCGGCCGTGATCGCCGTCGTGCAGCGCGTCGCCGAAGCCAGGGTCCTCGTCGCCGGCGAATGCGTCGGCCAGATCGAGCGCGGCCTGCTGGTCCTGCTCGGCGTCGAACATGGCGACACCGACGCCGATGCCGATGCGACCGCCAAGAAGGTCGCCGCCCTGCGTGTGTTCCCGGGCCGCACCCCCACGGACCTCGCCGTCGGCGACGTCGGCGGCGGTTGCCTCGTGGTGAGCCAGTTCACCCTCGCTGCCGAGTTGGGCTCCGGCAACCGCCCGGACTTCACGGCCGCCGCGCCGCCCGAAGCCGCGGCCGGCCTCTGCGCGCGCGTCGTCGAACGCCTCGCCGCCGCCGGCGTGCCGGTCGCGACCGGACGATTTGGCGCGTCGATGCGCGTCGAACTGGTCAACGACGGCCCGTTCACGCTGGTGCTGACGGTGCGCGGCGGGCGCGTCGTCGCTCGGCGGCCCGACGCGTGACGCGCCGGCCCCGCGCGACGGACGCTTTCCGCGCCGCGGACCCGTCTGCATGATGGCCACCGCGCGATGCACGTCCTCTTCCTCGCCCCCGACACGCACGTCTACAACCACGGCTTCGTGCGGGCCCTGAAGGACCTCGGCGTGAAGGTGTCGGCGATCGGCGCCGCCGCGAACGAGAAGGTGGCGCCGGCGGTGCGGCACCTGCTCGACGGCTACCGCGCCTGCGACCGGCTGCTCGAGGAGCAGGCCCTGCTGCGCTGCGCTCGCGAACTCGCGACCCCGTCGTTCGACCGCATCGAGACGATCGACGAACCGCTGGTCGAGCCCGCGGCGGCGCTGCGCGAACAACTCGGCGTGCCCGGCCTGCCGTTGCGCACGGCGCGCCTGTGCCGCGACAAGGTCGCGATGAAGGAGTTCCTGCGCGCCAACGCGATCCCGTGCGCGCAGTCGGCCGCGGTCGGCAGCGCCGCCGAGGCGCTCGCGTTCGCCGAGCGCGAGGGCTATCCGGTCATCGTGAAGCCGATCGCCGGCTTCGGCGCGCTCGGCACGTTCCGCTGCGCCGATGCGCGTGAGCTCGAAGCCGCCATCGCCAAACTGAAGCCGACGGCGACGCATCGTGTCGCGATCGAGGAGTTCATCGACGGCCACGAGGGGTTCCTCGACACCCTGTGCGACGGCGACGGCGTGCGGCACGAGTTCGCGTCGCACTACTACCCCGGCTGCCTCGAGGCGGCCCAGCATCGCTGGATCTCGCCACAGATCGCGGTGACCAACCGCATCGCGCAGTCCGGCTACGACGAAGTGCGCGCGCTGAGCAGCAAGGTGATCGCAGCGCTCGGCATCCGCAACGCGGCGACGCACATGGAGTGGTTCTTCGGCAAGAAGGGCCTGAAGTTCGGCGAGATCGGCGCCCGGCCGGCGGGCGAGAAGATCTGGGACATGTACGGCGTCGCCAACGAGTTCGACGTCTACCGCGAATGGGCGCTGGCGATCCTCGGCCGGCCCTCGCAGCAACGACCATCGCGGCGCTACGCCGCCGGTTCGATCCAGATCCGGCCGAGCCAGGACGGCCACTACGTCGGGCATCGCGGACTCGAAGCGGCGTGGGAACGCTGCGGCAGCGCGATCTACGAGCACTCGACGCCGGCTCCCGGCACGCCGACCAAGGGGCTCGACAAGGGCTGGCTCGTGAACACCTGGTTCCGCCTGCGCCACGAGGACTACGACACTGTGCGCAGTCTCATGACGTTCCTCGGCGAGACCGTGAAGGCCGACGCGCGCTGACGCGCGACGGCGATCGGGTCACGCCAGGCCCATGTCGTCCATGTCCTCTTCCTCGAACCCGAGGTAGTGCGCGAGTTCGTGGTAGAGCGTGATGCGGATCTGCTCGATCAGGTCGGCGCGGTCCTTCGCGGCGCGCTCGAGGTTGCGCTGGAACAGGAAGATCGTGTTGGGGCGCAACTGCGGCAGGTCGAACGAACTCGTCTCCGGCAGCGGCACACCGTCGAACAAGCCGAGGATGTCGGGGCCGACTTCCTCGCGATCCGGCCCCTCGGCCAGCCTCGCGTCGGGAACGTCCTGCACGACGACCGGCACGCGGTCGAGGCTCTGCCGGAACTGCCGCGGCAGCTTGCGCGCCGCCTTGCGCACTTCGCGGTCGAAGTCGGCGCGGCTCATGCGCACGGGCGGCGGATACTTGTCCGGCAGTGCGGCTGCCGCGCGCAGGAAGAACGGCTCGGCGTCGTCGAAGCGCCCGCGCCGCTCGAGCAGGATGCCATGCACGACGTCGGCGTCGGGCACGGCACCCGGCACCTCGCGCGCAGCCTGCACCGCCACTTCGGCTTCGTCGAAGCGCCACTGCAGGAACAGGCTCATCGCCAACCAGCATCGCGACGACGGGCAGTCCGGGTCGCGCGCCAACACCGAGCGAAAGGCCTGTTCCGCTTCCGCGGCCCGCCCGAGCCCGATGCACGCATCGCCGCGCAGGAACTGCAGGTCGACCGCGTTGCCCTGGCCGTCCGCGAGCGCTTCGTCGATCGCGGCCAGCGCTTCCTCCATCTTGTCCTCGTCGAGCAGTTCCTCGATGCGCTGCATCACCGGATCGCGGCCGGGCTGGCCGTCGTCGTCCGGTGGCACGATGCCGAGCGGTTCGAGATCCATGGGGGCGAGAAGACTAGCGCGCACCACGCGGCTGGCGGCAGGCGAGGCGCGGGTTATGCTGCGGCTCTCGGAGTGCTCCGCCAGGTCATTCGCATGCCTCAGTTCCAACGCATCGTCTGTCCGACCGACTTCTCGCCGACCGCCGACGCCGCAGCGCGACACGCCGTCAGTCTGGCGCGCGCCTACGGCGGACAACTGACGCTGCTGCACGTGTTGCCGCAGTTGCACTACCCGCTGCGAGGCCTCGGCATGTCGGCGATCCCCCACTTGCAGCAGGACCTGCACGAGCGCGCGAAGGAACGACTGAAGCAGGCGGCTGCGGCGCTGGGCAACGGCACGATCCGGCTCGAGCTGCGCGACGGCGAGGCCTACGAGCAGGTGCTGGCGTGCGCCAAGGAAACGCAGGCCGACCTCATCGTGATCGGCACGCACGGCCACACGGGGCTCAAGCACGCCCTGCTCGGCAGCACGGCCGAACGCGTCGTGCGGTTGTCGGAGTGCCCCGTGCTCACCGTCCGCACTCCGCACTGATTCGCGGCGCCGCGGCCCAGCCCGCGACGGCGCCACGCATGCGTCGCGCGGGCCGCCTGTTGGCATCGAAGGTTCACGCTCGCTTCGCCGAGCGTTCGCGTCGCGGCGCCATCCTGGGGTCATGGGCCTGGACGCACTGTTGTTGGTCGCCGTCGGCGGCGCCTTCGTGCTGGTGGCGAAGGCACGCACTGTCGTTCGCTTCACCGCAACCACGAAGGCCTTGCGGGCGGTGCACAACGCACCGGCGCAGCGCTAAGCTGCCGCGCCCCGGCGTGCACGGACGTGCCGTGCGCGCGGGATCGCGTTCCCCCGGAGCCATCCATGCTTCTCACCCTTGCCACCGTACTGGCGTTCACGCCTGCACCACTTCCCCAAGGCCCCTCGACGGCGCCCGTCGTCATCAACGAGATCAGCTACGACGACGACAGCACCGACAATCTCGAGTTCATCGAACTCTGGAACCGCACCGGTGCGCCCGTGGACATCTCGGCGTGGGTCCTGCGCGGCAGGGAAGGCACGGCGGGGGGAGCGGCCAATCTCATCTACACGTTCGCGGGAGCTGCCGGCTCCGGCACGACGGTGATCGCGCCCGGCCAGTACCTGCTGCTGTCCAACGCCGGGATCGCGGGCCCGGGCGGCCAAGTACCGAACCACAACCCGGCGTTTGTGCTCGTGAACGACTTCCTCGAGAACGGCGGCGGGACAGGCACCCCCGGCTCGGATGGCGTGACCCTGGACGACAATCTCGGCAACGTCATCGACGCCGTCGTCTGGGAGTACGCCGGCTGGACGAACCCCGTGCCCGCGTGGCTCGAGGGACAGGGCCTGCAAGGCGGTAACCAGCTGAACGCCGCGCCGCTCGGTCGTGGCAGTCTGTCGTGGCAGCGCTGGCTCGACGGCTACGACTCGAACGACAACGGCTACGACTTCTGCACGATGGAATGGACGCCGGGCGCCGCCAACGGCTCGGCCAACGTCCTGCCGTTGCCCATCGTCCTGAACTGCGACGGGGCGGTGCTGAGCACCATCAGCGGTCCGCTGTCGAGTTCGTTCGTGCTGCCGACGATCTACGATCCGATCGCGGTGACGACGTCGGGTGCGGGCCTGTGGTCGCTCCCCCCGTCCCCGCAGGGCGGCAACGTCGCGGCGCTGCACGACACGACCGGCGGCGGCAACTGCCACACGAGCCTCAATCCCGTCGGCACGGACTTCCTGGTCGAGACCTGGGTCTACATTGCAGGCGGCAACCCGATCCTGCCGGCCAACGAGAAGGAATCGTGGGCGATCGGCATCGGCCACGGCGACAGCTTCGCGCACCCCATCGACGTGGCGGGCACCTACTACCCCGGCCTGCTCTGCACGATCGGCAACGGCCCGAGCCTGACCGGTGTCTGCTGGGTCGCCTACAACACCACGACGCAGACCGATCTCTACCTCGTCGACATGAACAACGGCGGCTCCGGGTTCACTGTCATCGCTGGCCCGATCACCGCGACGCCTGGCACCAACGACGGGTGGCAACGCCTGCGCCTGCGCGGCTCCGGCAGCAACATCGTCGGCAACTTCGGCGGTGACTACGGCCGCGACAACGGCCAGCGCTTCACGGCGACCGTGACCCCGCGCAAGCTCGGCCACGTCTACCTCCAGTACCGCGAGTGCATCCTCGCCAACGCCAACATGCGGCCGCTGGTGATCGACCGGCTGGAGATCTACGGCGCCGTCGACCCGAGCGTGTTCTTCACGGGCACCGGTTCGCCGACGTCCGTCGGCAACCCGGTGATCGGCACGAGCGGCGCGCCCCAGGTCGGCAACGCGAGCTTCCAGATCACCGCGAGCAACATGAACCCGCTCGTCGGCGGGGGCTTCGGCTTCATCTCGCTGGACCTCAACTTCCTGATCCCGGGCGGCTCGCCGGTCCCCGGCACGCAGCCGTCGCTGCTGCTCTACGCGTTCCCGACGATCCTCGAGACGGTTCTCACCAGCAACGGCACTGCCTTCCTCCCGATCCCGCTGCCGCCGTCGAACGCGCTGGCCACGGCGATCCTGGCCGCGCAGTGGTTCAGCTACGACCCGGTCTTCCTGGGTGCCTACAACCTGCCAGTCGGCAGCTCGGGCGGCGCGCAGATCACCGTCGGCAACTGAGGTTCGCCGAGGCGACGCCGCGCACACGCCGGCGTCGCCCCTTGCCGACCGCTGGGAAGACTCAGCCGCGCGCCGTGCCCCAACGACGGTGCAGCGCGCGCTCGATCGGCAGGAACAGCAGGCGGTCGACGATCAGGCCGACGGCCATGATCGCGAGCATCACGCCGAGCACCTGTTCCATCGCGTGCAGTTCGCGGCCGTAGTGCAGCAGGTGGCCGAGACCGAACCCGGTCAGCACCGTGACGTAGATCTCGGCCGCCATCAACGAGCGCCACGCGAACGCCCAGCCCTGCTTCATGCCGCCGATCACGAACGGCAGCGACGCCGGCAGCACGACGCGCAGCAGTGTGTGCACGGGGCCCGAGCCCATCGTCCGCGCCGCGCGCACGTAGATCGGCGGCACGTTGCGCACGCCGTCGGCGGTCGCCAGCAGGATCGCCCACAGCGTCCCCATCACCACGACGAACCCCATCGCGGTCTCGGTCTGGCCGAACCACACCAGCGCCAGCGGCACCCAGCAGACGCTCGGCAGCGTCTGCAGCCCGAGCGCCAGCAGCCCGAGCGTGTCCTGCAGCAGCCGGCTGCGCGATGTCAGCAGGCCGAGCGGGATGCCGAGGCAAAGGCCGACGCCGTAGCCGAGCAGCAGGCGCCGTCCGGTCACGATCACGGCGTCGAGCAGCGAGCCGTCGGCGATCGCGCCGCGCAGCCAGCCGGCGATCGTCATCGGCTGCGGCATCAACGTGTCCGACCACAGCCCGGCGTCGCCGCCGAGCTGCCAGCCGGCCAGCAGCGCGCCGAACACGACGATCGCGATCAGCGCCCGCTTCATGGCGCCCCGTTCCCCGCCGGGGAATGCTGCGCCCGCAGCAGGGCGGTGGCCGCGCGCGCGATCTGGGCGACGCCAGCGTCGTTGATGTCGCGCGGCCGCGGCAACGGCACGTCGACGATCTGGCAGATGCGCCCCGGGTGCGGCGACATCACGACGATGCGGTCGCCGAGGCAGGCCGCCTCGCGTACGTTGTGCGTCACGAACAGGATCGTCTTGCGACGCTTGGTCTGGATGCCCTGCAGGTCGGCGTAGAGTTGTTCGCGCGTCATCGCATCGAGCGCCGAGAACGGCTCGTCCATCAGCAGCACGCGCGGGTTGGGCGCCAAGGCCCGCGCCAACGACACGCGCTGGCGCATGCCTCCCGACAGTTCGTGGATCGCGGCGTGCTCGAAGCGTTCGAGGCCGACGAGCTTGAGGTAGTAGCGGGCGACTTCGCGCCGCGCCTTGCGATCGAGGCCGGGCTTGAGCTCGAGCCCGAACATCACGTTGCCGAGCGCATCGCGCCACGGGAACAGCGCCGCCTCCTGGAACATCACCATGCGGTCGCGGCTCGGGCCGACGACCGCTTCGCCGCACGCGTGCACGCTGCCGCCATCGGGCTGCTCGAGTCCGGCGACGACGTTGAGCAACGTCGACTTGCCGCAGCCGCTCGGCCCCAGCAGGCAGACGAACTCGCCCGGCGCCACGTCGAGCGACACGTCGTCGAGCACCAGCAGCTCGCTGCCGCGCGAACGGAAGAACTTGCGCACGCCTTGCAGCCGCAGTTCCGGCCCCGCGTCCGGTGTGGGCACGCCCGTCGTCTCGCTCATGGCTGCACCACCAGCAGTCCGGCGAGGTCCGGGGGCGTGGCGAGCAGACCGGCGTCGCGCGCGGCCTCGACGAACGACGCCAACGCCTCGCGACGCGCCACGTCGGTGAAGCGCAGCCGCGGCCACGCCGCGGCGATCAGCTCGGCCGGGATCGGCCGCCGGGTCAGCGCCGACAGCTCGTCGACGACACGCTGGCGGGCCGCCGCCGGCTCCTGCTGCAGGAACGCCGTGAGTTCGCGGTGCGCCGCGACGAGCTGCCGCGCCACTTCCGGCCGCTCGGCGAGGAGCTTCGCGCTGCACGCCAGCACCGTGGTCATCGCGTCGGTCTCCTCGACCAGCACACGGCCGTTGGCTTCCCGCACGAGCCGCGAAACCCAGGGCTCCACGGTCCATGCCGCGTCGATCTCGCCCTTCTGGAACAGCACGAGCTGGTCGGGGTTCGCCGTCGGCACCACCGTCACGTCGCCCCCCGTCTGCGTGACGGTGAAGCCCTGCCGCCGCAACCACGCGCGGCAGGCGACGTCCTGCGTGTTGCCGAACTGCGGCGTCGCGATGCGCCGGCCGCGCAGGTCGCCCGGCGCTTCGATCCCGGCCCCGGCCCGCACGACGAGCGCAGCCCCACCATCGGTCGCGCCGGCGAGGATGCGCACCTCGCGCCCCTTCGAACGCGAGTAGGCGTTGAGCGCCGGGTTGGGACCGACGTAGGTCGCGTCGAGCGACCCCCAGAGCAGCGCTTCCATCGCCGTCGGCCCGGCGTGGAACACGTACCACTCGACCTTGACGTCGGGGCCGAGGTGCCGTTCGAACACGCCGTCGCCATGCCGGGTGCCGTGGTGACCCAACAGGCCGTGCGCGTGCGTCACGTTCGCGAAGTGGCCGAGCCGGACGACACGGCGACCGTCGGTGGACTCCGTGCCGCAGGCGGCCATCACGCCGAGCGTGGTTGCCGTCGCCAACCAGAGCAGGCAGCGTAGGAACGTCATCGCAGCCACGGGGTCCGAAGGGATCGGACGGGGCCGGCCTGCCGCGTGAAGCAAACCGGGGGAACCTCGCCCCGACGCGCACGAGCGCGCGAGCCCTCGATGCCAACGCGATCACGGCCGATCGCCGATCCCCGCAACGCGCCATCGCCATCGCGACAACGCGCCGGCAACATGACCGCCGCATGATCGCCCGCAGGCACCTCGCGTTCCCGGCCCTGGTCGCACTCGCCGCTCCGTCGCCGGCCCAAGGCGAAGCCAGGTCGCCGATGTTCGTGGCGCCCGCGAGCGAGGACGCGAAGGCACAGCAGCGCACCTTCCGGCTCGCGACGGGCCTCACGTGCGAACTGGTCGCCGCCGAGCCCGACCTCTGCAACGCCGTCGCGTTCGCGATCGACGGCAAGGGCCGCTGCTGGGTCGCCGAGACGTTCCGCATCAACGACGGCGTCTTCGACACCCGCAACTACATGCAGTGGAAGGACGACGACCTCGCGTGCCGCACGGTCGCCGACCGGATCGCCAAGTACGGCAAGCACATCGCCGCCGACATCCCGAAGTACGCCGCCTACTCCGAGCGCATCCGCCTGCTCGTCGACAGCGACCGCGACGGCGTGTTCGACCGCTCGACGGTCTGGGCCGATGGCTTCCACGACCTGGCCGACGGCATCGCATCCGGCGTGCTGCCGGTCGGCGACGACGTCTGGTTCGCCAACATCCCGAAGCTCTGGCGGCTGCGCGATCGCGACGGCGACGGCAAGGCCGACGAACGCACCGCCGTGCACGACGGCTACGGCGTGCACACCTCGCTGATCGGCCACGACCTGCACGGACTGATCGTCGGGCCCGACCGGCGGCTCTACTTCTCGATCGGCGATCGCGGCTTCCACGTGCAGCAGGGCGAACGCACGCTGGCGTTCCCCGACGAAGGCGCGGTGCTGCGCTGCGAACTCGACGGCAGCGACCTCGAGGTCGTGCACCGCGGCCTGCGCAACCCGCAGGAACTCGCGTTCGACGCGCACGGCGACCTGTTCACCGGCGACAACAACAGCGACGGCGGCGACAAGGCGCGCCTGGTGCAGATCGTGCCCGGCGCCGACAGCGGCTGGCGCATCGGCTTCCAGTGGCTCGACGACCGCGGCGCCTGGAACCGCGAGAGCATGTGGAAGCCGCGCCACGCCGGCACCCCGGCCGGCATCCTGCCGCCGATCGCGAACTTCGCCGACGGCCCCTCGGGGCTCGTGTTCGATCCGGGAGTCGGCCTGCCCGAACGCTTCCGCGGCTGCTTCTTCCTGTGCGACTTCCGTGGCGGCGCGAGCAACAGCGGCGTGCACGCGCTGCGCCTGCAGCGCGCGGGCGCGGGCTTCGAACTCGCGAGTGTCGACCAGGTGATCTGGCACGTGCTGGCCACCGACGTCGACTTCGGCCCCGACGGCTCGCTCCACGTGCTCGACTGGGTGTCGGGATGGAACAAGAGCGGCAAGGGTCGGGTCTGGCGCGTGCGGTCGCCGCAGATGGCGAACGACTTCACGCTGCGCGCGACGGCGCAGATCCTCGGCGACGCCGACCTGAAGTCGCGCGGCCCGGCGGCGCTGCAGGCGCTGCTCGCGCATCCCGACCGGCGCGTGCGCCAGCAGGCGCAGTTCGCGCTCGTCGACCTCGACGCGCACGAGACCCTGCTCGCGACCGCGAACGACCAGGCCTCGCGCCTCGCCCGGATCCACGCGATCTTCGGGCTCGGCGTGCTCGGCCGCCGCGACCCGCAGCGGCTCGACGGCGTCCCCGCGTTGCTCGCCGACGGCGACGCCGACGTGCGCGCGACGGCAGCCCGGGTGTTGGGCGACGCCCGCGTCGCCTCGGCCGTCACGCCGCTGCGCAAGCTGCTCGCCGACGGCAACGCGCGCGTGCAGCGCGAGGCAGCGCTGGCGCTCGAACGGCTCGGCGCTGCCGCGGCGCCGGCCACCGAGGCCCTGCTCGAGTTGCTGGCGCGCAACGACGACCGCGACGCCGTGCTGCGCCACGCGGCTGTGTTCGCCTTGGCCGCGGCCGCGCCCGCGGAACGCCTGCACCGCGCCCTCACCGACGAACATCGCGCCGTGCGACTGGGCGCCGTGCTCGCGCTCGGCCGGCGCGCCGACGCCGCGATCGCTGCCGCCCTCAAGGATGCCGACGCCGGCGTGCGCGCGGCGACCGCGCGCGCGATCTACGAGACGCCGATCCCGGCGGCGATGCAGGCGCTGGCGCTGCTCGCCTACGACGACTTCGCCGACACCGACGCCATCGACCGGCGCGCGATCCAGGCGAACCGCATCGTCGGGTTCAACGAGAACGGCGAGGCGCTCGTGCACCTCGCGATCCTGGCGAACCACGCGCCCGAACTGCGCGTCGAGGCGCTCGCGATCGTCGCCGAATGGCCCACGCCGCACGGGCAGTGCCGCCTCACCGGCAACTGGCGGCCCTGCGAACATCCGGTGGCCGACATCGTCGCGCAGAACTTCCACGGCATGCTCCCCGAGCTGCTCGCCGACGACGCGACGGCGGCGGCAGCAGCGCGCGCCGTGGCGAAGCTCGGCCTGCTGCACGCAGCCCCCCGGCTCGTGCAGCTCGTGCACGCGGCGGATCGACCGGAAGCGACGCGGCGCGCGGCGCTCGACGCCTTGGCGGACCTGAAGGCGCCCGAGCTGGAAGACGCCATGACCGGCATCGCCGCCGATGCACCCGCCGGCCTGCGCCAACGCGCCGTCGCGCTGTTGTCGCGCCGCGCTCCGGAGAAGGCCGTGCCCGTGCTGGCGACGCTGCTAGACAACGGCACGCGCGGCGAGCGGCAGGCAGCGTTCGAGGCGCTCGGCGACCTTCGCGCCGCCGCGGCGACCGCGCTGCTGCGCACCTGGCTCGATCGGCTCGACCGCGACGACGTCGAGGCCGCCCTGCGACTCGACCTGCTCGAAGCCGCCGCCAAGCACGACGAGCTGCAGGCTCCGCTCGCGGCGCTCGACGCGAAGGCCGCCGCGATCGGCGACCTCGGCCCGTTCCTGGCCTGCCGCGAGGGCGGCGATGCGGGTGCTGGTCGCAAGGTGTTCTTCGACTTCGAGGCGACACGCTGCACGCGTTGCCACGCGCTCGGCGGCACCGGCGGCAACGCCGGGCCGCCGCTCGACGGCATCGGCAAGAAGCTGACGCGCGACCAGCTGCTCGAAGCCCTGATCACGCCGAGCGCGCGCATCGCCGAGGGCTTCGGGACGACGACGCTCGAACTGCACGACGACTCGCTGCTGGTCGGCGTCGTCACCAAGGACCAGGACGGCATGGTCACGATCGTCGCGGCGACCGGCGAAGCGACCGAGGTGCCGGTCACGCGCATCCGTTCCCGCAAGCCGAACGCCGAGAGCGCGATGCCGAAGATGGGCGGTCCGCTCGACCGCCGGCAGCTCCGCGACCTGATCGAGTTCCTGAGCCGTCAGAAGAAGGACGGCTGAGCTTCCGGGGCGCCGTCGCGGCCCGCGAGACTCAGCGGTAGCGCTCGGGGTTCTCGCGCAGCTTGGCCTCGTGGTCGAGCTCGGTCAGGCCGATCTCCAGCTTCCAGAAGCCGGCCGCCGGATCGAGCGCGCGTTCGATCACGCGTCGCACGTCGCGCCACTCCGCCCACTTGTCAGCGCGCACCAGGAACGGCATGTCGAGCACCTTCTGCACCTTGCCGGCGACGGAGCGTTCCTTCAGGTGGCCCTTGCCGACCAGGTCCTTGCGCAGTTCGCCGAGGCGCGCGTTCAGCGGGGCGAGATCCTCGGCCTTCGCCGGCTCCCATCGGAACAGCACGTCGTCGCCGTGCAGGATCCGCCCGTCCTGGTGCACGTCGAACACCGGCCGCAGCGGGTCCGGTGCATCGTCGGGCTCGTGGAAGATGGCCCGCGGCACGATCAACGCCCCGTGCTCAGCGACGGGCGCATCGATCTCCTTCGGCACGATGTAGATGGTGTCGACATCCTGCAGCTGGATCTCGTTCCATCCGGTCTGCAACGCCAGGTCGAACGTGCGGACGACGTCGTTCCAGCGCGCCCCGTGTCCCGGCTCGATGCGCAGCGGCACCGGGACCTTCTTGCCCGGCGAGTCCGGATCGTCGCGCAGGACCTCCGCCGAACGAACCAGCGCCTCGAGCTTCGCCTGCACGCCCCGATGATCCAGACCCGCGCCGCCCTGCACGCGCCACTGCAGTTCGCGTTCGACCCAGACCTTCGCCTTGGCGAGCGCTTCCTTCGGGTCCGCGTCGGCAACGCGCGCCACCGCCGTGCCCTCGGCCTTGCAGTCGATCGCAACCACCACGACGTCGATCGGCTTCGGCGCCTTCGGCTGCGCCGTCTCCTGACTGCTCGCGGGACTCGCCAGCGCGACCATGGCGACGACGAACGGAACGGCGAGGACCGCGAACCTGCTCATGCGAGCAACTCCCTGCGCACCTTGCCGTGCACGTCGGTGAGCCGGAACGGCCGGCCCTGGAACTTGTAGGTCAGCTTCTCGTGGTCGACGCCGAGCAGGAACAGCACCGTCGCCTGCAGGTCGTGCACGTGGATCGGCGCGTCGGTGACGTGCCAGCCGAGTTCGTCGGTCGCGCCGACCACCGCCCCGCGCTTCACCCCCGCCCCCGCGAGCAGCATCGAGAAGCAGTGCGGATGGTGGTCGCGTCCCCAGTACGCGCTGCCGTCGCGCGCCTCGTTCATCGGCGTGCGGCCGAACTCGCCGCCCCACACCACCAGCGTCTCTTCGAGCAGCCCGCGCCGTCGCAGGTCGATCAGCAGCGCCGACAGCGCACGATCGATCTGCGCCGCCTTCTTCGGGAACTGCGTCATCAGGTCGTCGCCGGGCGACGTGCCGTGGATGTCCCAGCCGGAGTCGTGCAACTGCACGAACCGCACGCCACGTTCGACCAGCCGGCGCGCCAGCAGGCAGTTGTTCGCGAACGACGAAGCGCCCGGCGTCGTGCCGTAGAGCGCGTGCACGTCCGGCGGTTCGTTCGCGACGTCGGCGGCCTCGGGCACCGAGAGCTGCATGCGGAACGCGAGCTCGGCCTGGGCGATGCGCGTCCGCGTCTCGGGGTCCCCGTGCGCCTCGGCGTGCAGCCCGTTGAGATCGTTGCCGGCACGCAGCGCGCGTTCGCGGCGCGCGCGGTCGAAGCCGGGCGGATCCTGCAGGTAGAGCACGGGCTCGCCGACCGAACGGAACTCGACGCCCTGGTGCACCGACGGCAAGAAGCCCGCGCTCCACAGCGCCTTGCCCGCACTCGGCAGGGAGCCGCCGCTCAGCAGCACGACGAACGCCGGCAGGTCGCGGTTCTCGCTGCCGAGGCCGTACGACGCCCAGGCGCCGAACGACGGGCGACCCGGTCGCGGCGCTCCGGCGAACAGCAGGTGCTCGGCCGGTGCGTGGTTGAACTGGTCGGTGACCATCGAGCGCACCAGCGTCACGTCGCGGAGCTGCTGTGCCAGGTGCGGGAACAGCTCGCACACGTCGATGCCGTTGTTGCCGCGGATCCAGCCGTGGCGGTGGCCGAGCAGGTGCGGGTGGCCCTTGATGAACGCGAACCGCTCCTTCGGCAGGAACGCATCCGGGCACTTCTGGCCGTCGTGCCGGTCCAGCGCCGGCTTGCGATCGAACATGTCGAGCGTCGGCGGCGAGCCCTCCATGTGCAGCCAGATCACGTTCTTCACGCGCGGCGCGGCGCGCGACGGCTTGCCGTCGTCGCCGCCGAACAGGTCGCGCAGCGCGAGCGCGCCGAGCAGGGACGGTGCGCTGCCGAGGAAGGCGCGGCGCGAGGCGGACGTGAAGAGGTCGGGAGCGTTCATCGTTTGCTCACGAACTCGTCGAGTGACAGCACGACGCCCGCGACGACGGACCACGCCGCGACTTCGAGATGCAAGTCATGCCGCTCGGCGCCGACGATGCGCTCGGCGAGCCCCGGGTCGGCCGCGAACGCGCCTCGCTCTGCCTTCACCAGCTCCACCAACCGCGCCATCTCCGCCGCGCTCGGGTCGCGCTGCAGGCAACGCCGGAACAGCCAGCGCACCGTGTCGTCGTCATGACCGCCGGTGGCCTGCATGGCCGCGAAGGCGAGGTGGATCGCGGGCTCGCGGAACTGCGGGTCGTTCCACAGCACCAGCGCCTGGAGCGGCGTGTTCGTCCGCTGCCGCCGCAGCACGCACGCCTCGCGACTCATCGCGTCGAACACCAGCATCGCCGGGTGCGGACTCGTTCGCCGCCAGAACGTGTAGAGCGATCGGCGGGTCGCATCGTCCCCGGTCGCAGGCTCCCACTTCTCGCCGCTGTAGATCTGCATCCACACGCCATCGGGCTGCGGCGGCATCACGCTCGGGCCGCCGGGCTTTGCCGACAACAGGCCCGAGACCGCGAGCGCCTGGTCGCGCAGCATCTCCGCGGACAGCCGGAACGACGGTCCACGCGACAGCCAACGGTTGTCCGGGTCGACCTCCCGGTTGCTCTCGTTCCACGCACTGCTCTGGCCGTAGGTCGCCGACAGCACGATCGTGCGCAACAGCGAGCGCAGCGACCAGCCGTCGCGGAACTCGGCGGCGAGCCAGTCGAGCAGTTCGGGGTGCGACGGCGCCTCGCCCTGCGTGCCGAAGTCCTCGAGCGTGGTCACGATTCCGGCGCCGAACAACTCGCTCCAGATGCGGTTGGCGAGCACGCGCGCCGTCATCGGGTTCTCGCGCGACATCAGCCAGCGCGCGAAGGCGAGCCGGTCGCGGCCCGCGTCCGGCGGCAGCGGCGGCCAGACGCGCGGCACCGCGGGGGTCACCACGTCGCCCGGATCGAGGAAGTTGCCGCGGCGATGGACACGCGTTTCCCGTCGACGGTCCGCGGGCAGTTCGCGCATCACCGGCACCGCCGGTCCGCGCTGCGCGTCGAACGCGCCTTCGAGGCGAAGCAGCTCGGCCCGCTCGGCGGACAAAGCCGGCGCGCGCGCGACGAACTCGGCGGCGAGCACCGCGCGATCCGCCGACGTGCGGTCGAGCGCGGCGACCGCGAGCACCCGCTCGAGTTCGGCGCCCGACTCGGGCACGCGCAACGCGAACGCGAAGCCGCTCGGCCCACCGCCGTTGCTGACCTTCAGCGTCAGTGTGTTGGTGCCCGGCCGCAGATCGACGGCGAGCACCTCCTGATCGAGGCGGGCGCCGCGCGCCACCTCCTTCGCGAGCACCTCGATGCCGTTCCACCACACCTTGATCGCGTCGTCGCTGCCGAGCGATAGCACGGCTTCGGCGGCACTCGCGGCTTCGATCGTGCGGTGCAGATAGACCGCCGCACCGTTGCCGGTCCAGGTGTGCACGGCGCCATCGACGAACGTCGGCTCGACGCGCCAGGCGAGACCTTCCTGCTGCTCCTCGAGCCGGACGCCGTCGCGCTCGGGCGCGAACGCCGTGCGATGCGCCGCTTCGAGCCCACCGGCCGGCACTGGCCCGAGCACGCGCCACGGCGAGAGCTGCAGCGCCGCCGCCCGAAACGCCGCGTGCCGCGCACCGACGTCGGCCGCCCACGCAGCGACGTCGCCTTCCCCGGCGACGAGGCGCGCCCGCACCGCCGTCAGCTCGAGTTCGATCGCCTTCGCCGCGGCGCGTTGTTCGAGCGTCGGCACGCGCAGCACCGGCGCGTCGTCGTCGCGATCGGCATCCTCGGTCTGGTCGAAGAACGCGTACAACTCGAAGAACTCGCGCTGCGTGAACGGGTCGTACTTGTGGTCGTGGCACTGCGCGCACCCAAGCGTGCTGCCCATCCACACCGACAGCGTGGTGTCGACGCGATCGACCACGGCAGCGACCCGGAACTCTTCGTTGTCGGTGCCGCCTTCGGTGTTCGTCATCGTCTGCCGATGGAACGCCGTCGCCAGCCGTTGTTCGTCGCCCGCGCCGGGCAGCAGGTCGCCGGCGAGCTGTTCGATCGTGAAGCGGTCGAACGGCACGTCGCGCGCGAACGCGTCGAGCACCCAGTCGCGGTAGCGCCACATCGTCCGGCGCAGGCCGTCCTTCTCATAGCCCTGGCTGTCGGCGTACCGCGCGAGGTCCAACCACCACTGCGTCCACCGTTCGGCGAACGCCGGCGTCGTGACCAGCCGATCGACCACGCGCGCCTTCGCGCCATGTTCGTCGGTGGTGTCGGCGAGGAATGCGTCGAGTTCGTCGAGCGTCGGCGGCAGCCCGGTCAGGTCGAGGGTGACGCGCCGCAACCAGGTCGCCCGGTCGGCGGCCGGCGATGGTGCGAGGCCGCGTGCCTGCATCGCCGCATGCACGAACGCATCGATCGGCTGGCGCCACGCCGCGTCGGGGACGGTCGGCGGCTCGGGTCGCGCGATCGGCTGGTACGACCAGTGCTGCTGCGCCAGGGCGCCGCCAGAGACGGCGAGCATGGCGAGGGCAAGGCGGGGAGCGAGGCGCATGCGACGCGGTCCGGCGATCATGGCCTGCCGCGCACGCCCGACAACCCCGGGCCGGCGCCTACTTGCGCCGCTTGCCGGCCGCCTCGGCGGTCGCGAGCGAGAGCGTGCACAGCGCCGTCGCGAACACGCGCCCGCCGGCCTCGTCCCAGACGCCGACGGGATCCCACGAGCCGGCGAAGTTGCCGCCGGTGCGCTGGTGATCGACCAACGTGCCGAGCGCGCCGTTCCAGGTGCTCGCCCAGGGCTCGCCGAGGTTCGCCATGGCACAGGTGCCCCAGTACCAGTAGTAGGCGTCGACGTGCCCGGGCTCCCAACGCGGCGGCGCACTGGCGATCACGTGCGCCGCTGCCGCCAGGACCGGCTTGTCGACGGCTCGCTGCCCGAGCAGCAACCGTCCGGCGGCGGCGGCGGCCGTCATCGCCTCGCCGTTCGCGGGCGGGAACCGCGTCGCGTGGTCGCCCTGCAGCCGCGACGACGGCTCCCCCTGCTTGCTGTAGCCGTGACGACCACTCGGGTCGCTGACCTGGTCGAACCACGCCGCGATCTGGGTCATCGCCTCGCGGTTGACGGTGAGGCCAAAGAACTCTGCCGACGCATACGCCGACAACGCCCACGACGTGACCGAGGTGTCGTTGTCGTTGTCGCGCGGCTGGTACCGCCACACCGAGTACGGGTTGCGATGCGACTCGAGGTAGTCGATGCCCTTCTGCGCGGACCCGCGCAGCATCTGGTAGTTCGACAGCCCGAACGCTTCGCACATCGCATACGCCGCGATCGCGTGGTCGTAGATGAAGTCGTGCGCGGCGGCCGTGCCGAACCGGCCGTTCGCATCCTGCTGGTCGCGCAGCCAGACCACGCCCCGCTTGACCACGTCGCGGTGCGGGCCGGCGCGCATCGTGTTGCCGCTGCCGAGGAAGGCCAGCAACGCCAGGCCCGTCACGCCGACGTCGTGTACCGGGCTGCCAGCACCATCACAGACTTCCCCTTCCTTGTCGTGGCGCATGAACGCATCGCAGTCCCACTTGCCGTCCTCGTCCTGGTGCCGCGCCAACCAGGCGAGCCCGGCATCCACGGCGCGGCTGCGCGCCGATGGTTCTCGCACCACCTCGGGGGCCGCGGTCGGCGCCCGCGCCGGCACCCGCAGTTCGGCGCGGTTCTTCGCCATCGGCCGCGACTCCTCGCCACCCGGGAAGCGGAAGGTGTGCCGCGGCGCCAACGAGTCGATGTCGAACTGCCACAGCTCGTCACCGCGCAGCACGAACAGGTAGCGCTCGGTCGCGAACAACGTCGAACCGCCTTGGCCCGGCGGAGGTGGCGGCAGCACCGACTGCGAACTCTGGGCGGGCAAGACGGCAACGACTGCGAGTGCAGCCGCGGCCACGACGGCGAGCGGGGACGTCGGCATCGGGTTCCTCGGCGCCGGATGGATCCATCCGGCAAGGGCCGGGCGAACGGCGCGGGACGGTCAGCGGTTCATCGCCAGCGGTCTGGCATCACGCCCTGGCGATTGCGATGCCCGCCAGCAACAGGCAGCCGCCGATCCCGACCGCCGCACCGAGGCGCGGCCGACGCGCGAACAGTCGCAGCAGGGCGAGACCGAGCGCCAGCGGCACCGCCGCGACCAGCACGAACGGCCACGACGGCAGCTGGCCTTGGCCGTGCGCCGTCAGCAGCGGACCCGTGTGCAACACCGTGATCGTGAGCGCCGCCCCGGTTCCGCACTGGAACGGCCGCCGCCACGTCGTGGTCGCGACCGCCATCAGCAGCGCGATGGCGCCGACACCGGCGAGCTGCCAGTGCAGCGTGACCCCGCGTTCGCGCAGGACCCACGCGTCGGTGGCCAGCGCGATCGCGCCGACCAGCGGCACGGTGAGCCCGGGCAGGATCTTGGCGACGCGCCGCAGCACCCACCACGCGGCGGCGAGCACGAGCCACGCCGCGGCGAGCCACAGGACTTGCGTCTCGAACTTCCACGCGCCGCGACCTTCGCCGGTGACGAGCAGCGGCATCGCCACCACCAGCACGACGTCGATCGCGAGCAGCAAGGGCTTCGGCAGCAACCGCGCGTCGTAGCCGACGCCGACCACGCCGGCGGCAGCGAACGTCCACCACAGCCACGCCAAGGCCGCACCCTGCAGCGGCAGATGCCACGGCCACGCCGGCCAACCCGCCGCGATGCCGAACGGCACGCAGACGGCGACGGCGAGCGCTGCCGCCAGCCACCGCGGACCGAGCGTGCCGACGCCGACGAGCACCGCCGTGATCGCCGGCAGCACGCCGAACACCACCCACTGCAGCAGCTCCACGCCCGCAGTCTACGTTTCGGTCCCGCGCGCTTCGACGGTACTCTTCGCCGCTCGCGATGAGCCACGCGATCCTCACCACGCTGCGCCGGCAACTCGGCGAATGGGCCGCACGGCCCGCGAACCGCAAGTTCCTGCAGCAGGACCAGGAGGCGCAGTTGCGCCGCGCGATCGACGACGATCGCCGCCGGCCGCAGGTTCACGTCGCGGCGTGGATGCTCGGCACCTGGCACCTCGGCCACGGCCTGCATCGCGTGCTGGAAGGTGACGGCGAGGGCTTCGACGAGGCGCGCATCGGCCAATCCCTGCGGCGCTGCTCGCTGCTGCTGCGCGCACAGAACGTCGGCACCGGCAGGAGCACCGGCCGCAACGGCTCGCGGCTGCCGTTCTCGCGACTGCACGGCGCGTGGACCGCGATGCTCGGGCTCGCTCTGCACGATCCGGGCGCCGACCCGCTCTACGAACTGCTGCGCGACGAGCCCGAGACGTCGTTCGGCCCGGACGAGGCGATGCCGCTGTTCGCGCACGCCCTGCTGGTGCTGCACGCCGGGCAGCGGCCGACGTTGACGCCGCGGCTCGGACCGTACCACGAGGCGCTGATGCACTGGAACGGTGAGGGCCGCGTGTTCGCGCAACAGCTCGCGGGCCTGCTCGACCTGCACCTCGAGGGAGCGGCTTCCGCCGGCAGTCCGTTCGACGACCCGCCGCTGCGGGTGTTCCCGGTCGAAGTGCTCGCCGTGCGCGCCGTTCGCGAGTGGCTCGGCCTGTCGATGCCGAAGGTGGAGCATGCGCTGATGTTCACCAACCTCGTCACGATGGCCCCGCGCGGCCCGTGGCCGACGCACGAGCTCGTGCAACGGCTCGAACGCGGGCTGCAGCGGCGATGAGCGGCGACGCAGCCGACCTCGAGCGCCTGGCGCGGGAACGACGGGTCGTGCTGAAGGACGAGCTGCAGGCGCGGGTCGAACGGCTCGGCGACGGCGAGCACGCCGTCGTCCGCAAGACCTACCGCAACCGCGGCGTGCGCTGGCTGCAGAGTCTGTGGCGGCAGAGCCGCGCCCACCGTGAGCACGACCGCCTCGCCGCGATCGCCGCCGCCGGCGTGCCGTGCCTGCAGCCGCTCGCCTGGTCCGAGCAGCGGCGGTTCGGCGGCGTCGCCAACTCGACGTTGGTGACGCGCTGGCTGCCGGACGCGGTGGCGCTGAAGCAGGTGCTTCGCGACCTGCGTCCGACCGCGTTCCGCGGCCGAGCCGCGCTGGCCCGCGCGATGGGCGCCTTGGTCGGCGCGATGCACCACGCAGGGTTCTTGTGGAACACCCCGATGCCGCGCAACGCACTGGTCGTCGGCGATCCGGCCGACGCCCGCCTCGTGGTCTGCGACCCGCCGAGTTGCCTCGTGCTCGGTCGCGACCTGCACGGCAGGCGCCTGGCGTGCATCGACCTGTTCCTCGGCGCGTTCTCGCCGAGCCGCCGCGCCGACTGGTCGCGCAGCGAACGGCTGCGGTGGCTGCTCGGCTACACCGCCGGCGATCGCGACGCGGCCCGGGGTCTGTGGCGCCGCCTGGTCCGCCGGCGATCGCTGCAGAATGTCCTCGAGCGCGCGCTCGCGACGGCGGCGTTCACCTATATCGTTGGCCCGCGACGAACCCGCCCGTGAACGACCCCCGCCCGACGACGACCGTGCACGCCCCGATGCAGCGCAGCAAGCTGCAGAACTACAACAGCACGCGCGGAGCGGAGGCCTACAAGGCCGACTACCGCAACAAGCTGCACCGCAAGTGGTCCGACAAGCGCGAGCGCGCGCTGCTGCACCGCTACTTCGCGCGCATCGGCCGCGTCGGCACGATCCTCGACCTGCCGTGCGGCCACGGCCGCCTCAGCGACCTGCTGCGGAGCCACTGCGATCGGCTGATCGAAGGCGACTGGTCGTTCACGATGGTGTCGTTGAACCAGAAGGACCACGGCCTCGATCGGCGCCACTACGTGCGCGCTTCGGCCCTCGAGATCCCGCTGCCGGACCGCGCGGTCGACGTCGTCGTGTCGTTCCGGCTGTCGCACCACCTCGAGACGCAGGAACTGCGCGAGCGGCACCTGCGCGAACTGTTCCGCGTCGCCGGCAAGGCCGTGATCGTCACCTGGTTCTCGGCGACTTCGCTGAAGAACCTGCTGCGCGAGGTGCGCGTGCGCATCGCCGGCAAGAAGCCGAAGAACGTGCTGCGCAACGAGCGCGTGCGCGCGATCGCGACCGAGTGCGGGTTCCGCCAGGAACTCGGCAAGCCGCTGTTCCTGATCGGCTCGGGCCACGTGCTCGGCCTGTTCAAGCGCCAATGACCACGGAACGCCCGGCACCCTCGTTCGCGCAGCAGCGGATCATCTACTTCGCGATCCTGTTCAGCGTCGTGATGTTCATCGTCGCGGTCGCCGTGCTGCAGCAGGCGAACGAAGGCAGGGGCCTGGCCGTCGAGCCGATCCCGGCGCTCGACAGTGCCTCGATCGTTCTGGGCGCGGTCCTGGCGTCGGCGGCGTTCTTCGTGCGCGGACCGCTGCGGCGCCGCGCCGAACAGGCCACGGGGCCGGCCCGGGCGCAGGCGCGCTTCTTCGCGACGCTGGTGCCGCTCGCGCTCCTCGAAGGCGGCTGCCTGCTCGGCATCGTCACCTGGATGCTGAACGGCACCATGGTGCCGAGCCTGGTCGTGGCCCTGGTGCTGCTGGCCGGAGCGATCGCGATCGTGCCCTTCTCCGATCCCGACGCCGGCAACTGATCCCTCGGTGGGCTCGGCGGGCCGCCGATCGGCTACTGCAGCACGAACGACGTGCGCGCGGCGACGCGGCCGTTGACGAGCAGTTCGACGTCGTGCTGGCCGGGGTGGTCCTTGCGGATCGTCGTCGGCCGCCACGAGTGTTCCTTCTGCAGCATGCGCCGTTCCCCGGCCGCGAGGTCGACCGTCCAGCCCTTCCAGACCTTGCGCGAGCTGCGCCCGGTCGGCCGCAGGTGGTGCACCGCGTAGTCGATCGCGAGCCGCTGCGACCCGCGGGACGTCGATCGCAGCTCGACGACGACCGTCATGGATCGCCCACGACGGACGACCGCCGGTTCGACGCGCATGGCGGCGGTGCCGCGCAGAGCGCCAGCGACGCCCCACGCCGCGAGCACGCGGCGGTGGCCCTGCTTCACCAACGTTCGGCTCGCGTGCTTCAGCAGCGCCACCCGTTCGGCGGGCGCGTCGGGCAAGTGCCGTTCGAGCCAGTCCGCAACCACGTCGGGATGGTCCTTGGCGATGTCGTTGAGGTGGTTGGCGACGCTGCGCCGGACGTACTCGCTCGGATCATCCTGCAAGGCCACGAGCAGCGGCAGCGTCGGCGTGGGGTCGGCAACGAACCTCTGCAGCCGGATCCCCCATGGCAGGCGCGGCCGCGTGCCCTCGCTTACGAGGCGACGCACGTGCGCGCTCGGATCGCGCAGCCAGCCGCGCAGCGTGCGTAGCGTCAGCGCCTCGTGGGCGACCAGGAACGGCCGCACCGCGTACTCCGCCGTGGAGCGCTGCGTCAGCTCGCGCAGAGCCATGAGCGCGCGCTCGGGGTGATCGAGGCCACGCTGCGCGACGAACTCCGTCATCGGCCAGACGATCCACCCCGCGAGGCCATCGGCGCCCGGCACGAGTTTGCCGAGGTCCGTGTCATCGCGCGGCGGCGCCAACGAGCGCACGAGCACGGCGGCGGCCGCCGCGAAGTCCGTCGGCAGCGTCGCCGCGAACGCGGCGGCGACCTGCAGCACGCGCGCCTTCAGCTCGAGTTCGTCGAGGCCGCGCGTCGCCAACCGCACGAACGCCGCGGCCGGGAAGTCCGCCTGCACGCGCTGCAGGTGTCGGGCCGCGGTGCGCAGCAGCGGCGCCGAGATCAGGTTCTTGAACGGCTCGCCCATCGCCGGCGCATCATGCAAGGCCGTGCAGTTGTCGCGCCACGATGTGGACGCGCGATCCTCCGCGCTCCACGATCCGGCCGCGTGACCGCCCGCCCCGCAGCGCTGCGTTTCGTCTTCTTCGTGGTGCTGATCGATCTGCTCGGCATCGGCTTGCTGATCCCGGTCGGGCCTCGACTCGTGACGGAGCTGACCGGCGGCGACGAGAGCAACGCCGCGCCGATGGTCGGCTGGCTCGGTGCCGTCTACTCGGCGATGGTGTTCCTGTGCGCCCCGCTGCTCGGCGCCTGGTCCGACCGCTTCGGCCGGCGTCCGGTGCTGCTGCTGTCGATGCTCGGCACGGGCCTCGACTACTTCGCGATGGCGCTGGCGCCGTCGATCACGTGGCTGTTCGTCACGCGCATCGTCAACGGCCTCACCGGCGCGAGCGTCACCACGGCGGCCGCCTACATCGCGGACGTCACGCCGCCCGAGAAGCGGGCCGCCGGCTACGGCGTGTTCGGCGCAGCGGCGAGTCTCGGCTTCGTGCTCGGTCCGCTGCTCGGCGGCTACCTCGGCCAGATCGACGTCCGCCTGCCGTTCTGGATCGCCGGCGGACTGGCGCTGCTGAACGCGCTCTACGGCGCCTTCGTCATGCCGGAGTCGCTGCCGCTGGAGCGTCGCACCAAGCGCGCAGTCGGCAGCCCGTTCGCAGCGCTCGCCATCCTCCGCCAACAGACGGTGGTGCGGCGCCTCGCGCTCACGCTGCTCTTCGCCAACATGGCGCAGTTCATGCTGCACTCGACCTGGGTGCTCTACACCGGGCATCGCTACGGCTGGGACAGCGCCGCGGTCGGGTGGTCGATGTTCGCGGTCGGCGTCAGCGGGGCCCTGGTCCAGGGCGGACTCGCGCGAACCCTCGTGCCGCGCCTCGGCGAACGCCGCGCCCTGTTCGCCGGACTGTCGCTCGCGATCGTCGCCTACTGCGGCTACGGCAGCGCGCCGGTCGGCTGGATGATCTACGTCGCGATCGCGATCGCGGCGCTCGGCGGCATCACGATGCCGGCGTGCCAGTCGATGATCACGAAGAGCGTGCGCCCGGACCAACAGGGTCTCGTGCAAGGCGCGCTCACGAGTGTGCAGAGCCTGGCGACGATCGCCGGATATCCGCTCGGCGCCTACGTCTTCCGCGCATCGATCCAGACCACCGACACTTCGCTTCCGCCCGGCACCGTCTACTACGTCAGTGCCGCCCTGTGCACGATCGGGCTGCTGCTGGCGACGCGGAACCTGCGCGCATCGATTCCCGAACCCGAGTCCCGACCATGAACATCCGCTTCGTCCCGCCATTCCTGCTGCTCGCTGCGCTGCTGCCAGCGCAGACGACGGCAGCAGCCGCCGCCCCGGCCCCGCACCTGCGGATCGACACCGTCGGCCCCGACGGATGGCGCATGCGGCTCGGCCCGACCAACCTCGGCAGCCTGCTCGCTTCCGAGCAGGGCCAGGGCATGTGGCGGCCGATCCTGGCCCCGTTGCTCGGCGGTTGGGAACGCCTGGCCGGCGATGCCGCGGCGTTCGGAGCCCAGCGCGAACGGGTGCTCGGCTACAGCGGTGCCGTGCGCATCGGCCTGTGGTTCGGCAGCGGTGAGAACCGGACCGACGAAATCGGCAGCGCGATGTTGGTGCTCGAACCCGACGGGCGCACCGACATGGAAGCGCTCGTCGGCGACGTGCGGCAGCTGCAGAACACGGCCGGTGCGAAGGCGAGCACCGCGGAGATCGACGGCTTGGCCGTCGAGGTCCTGCGCGCCGGCCGCGACACGATGACGGCCGCGGCACTCGTCGATGGCTCGGTCGTCGTCGTGCTCGAGCACGGCGAGGACATCGCCCGGCCGTTCGTGGCTGCCCGCGCGCTGGCCCGCGCCGCCACCGGCAAGCCGCCGACGCCGACGACGCCGGCGTTCTCGCTCGACGCCAACATCCAGGCGATCGTCGCCAACGCCATGGGGGACATGCGGGAACACGACCGCAACGAGATGGCGTTCCTCGGCCTCGCCAGCCTGATTCGGGCGCAACTCGCGATCACGACGGCCGGACCGCACCTGCAGGTCGAAGTCGCAGCGCGCTTCCTCCCGGACCCCCAGGGGCTGTTGGCCGTGTTCTGCCCGCCGACCACCGGCGTGTCGTCGCTGCAGCGCGCCGTGCCGGCCGGCAACGGCTCGTGGCGCGTCGGTCGCTTCGGGTTCCAAGCGCTCTTCGATGCCGTGCTGCGCATCGCCGACATGCGCGGGGCCGCCGAACCGATCGACGTACGCGCCGAAATGAAGCAGAAACTCGGCGTCGACCTCGCCGACGACCTGATCGCGCACATGACCGACGAAGTGCTCGCGTTCGGTTCCCCGCTCGACGCGATCGAGCGACCCGAGGACTTCACGTGGGCAGTCGCGGTGGCGCTGCGTGACGAGAAGGCGTTCGCGAAGGGGCTCGACACCCTGCTCGAGGAGGCCAAGCCCAGCCTGACTCGCGCCGAGACGACGACGATCCACGGCGTCGAGTGCCACCGCTACGGCAACTTCCTGAACTACGCGGTGTGGTTCGCAGTCGGGCGCGGCACGTTCTTCGTCGCCGGCGGCGGCGAGGCCGAACAACGGCTCACGGACTTGCTCGCCGGGCTGCAGCAACCCGCCGACGCCAAGCCTGCCGAAGATGCGCTCGCGGACCTGCGCAAGTTCCTGCCGCCAGGCATGAACGCTGCGGCGCGCGGGGACGTCGGTTCGCTGTTCGCCGTCCCGCTCGAGTGGGTCGGCATGGCGGTCGGGGAGATCCTGCCGTTCGGCCGTGGTGCGCAAGAAGACGATCCCGAACTGCGCGAACGGATGCGCGCGCTGCTCACCGAACACCAGCTGGCGACGCTGCGTTCGGCGACCGGCTACGCCGACTCCACCTGGCGCTGGCGCCTCTACTGGTGACGCGCCGCGCGCGTCAGCGCGCCGGCAGATCGCGGAAGAACGCGAGGATCGCCGCGCTGGCGTCGAACGGGAACGGCGTGTCGGCGAGCAACCTCGCCGATGACCCTGGCCACGCATGGCCGCCGCCGTCGAGCGTGATGACGCGCACGGGTTGCGGAGTGCCGGGCCGCGCGCCGACCGACCACGTCTCGGTGCGCACCTTGCCCTCGACGACCTTCTCGAACGCCGCGGTCAGTTCGTTGCGGGCGCAGTAGTACTCGACCGCCGCTGCGAGCGAAGTGTCGGTGCGATCCCCCGCACGGCCGATGGCCGCCCGCGGCCGGCCGCCTTCGATGCGAACGTGGTCGTCGGCGCTGCCGTGCACGAGCAGCACGGCGATCGGGCGGTCGGCGGCCGTGGCCGTGAAGTTCATCGCGCCGGCGACGACGGCGATGCCCGCGAACACGTCCGCTGCCTGCCGCGCGAGGCGATGGCACATCATGCCGCCGTTGCTGTGCCCGGCCGCGAACACGCGCGCGAGGTCGATCGGCGCGCGGCGCGCGACGTCGGCGACCACCGCCCGCAAGAAGCCGACGTCGTCGACGTCGTGCTCCTGCGCGTAGACCGCAATGCCGCCCGAGTTCCAGGTCAGCAACTTGCCGCGCAGCGGCCCGGTGCCGTCCGGGAACACGACCACGAAGCCGGCCCGCACGCCGGCCGCGGCCAGTCCCGTCGCTTCGCGCACCTGCTCGCCATTGCCGCCGCCGCCATGCAGCACGAGCAGCAGCGGCAACCCGGGGTGACCCTGCGGATGCGGCGGCACGTGCAGGTGGTAGCGCCGATCGCGACCACCGTGCTCCAGCGCGACCGTCGTCGTCGAGCCCGCGACGGCCGGCGAACGCACGGCATCGCGCACCACGGCCTGCACGCGCTCGAGCTTCGGCATCACGCGTCCGACGCGATCGCGCACCGCGAACACCCCGCCGATGCCGAGATCGACATCGAGCCATGGCGTGAAGCCGAAGGCCCCAGGATCGCTCGCCCGCGGCACGCCTTCGCCCGGGATCGGCACGATCCACGTGCCGAGTCCGTAGCGCACGCCATCGGCCTCGAAGCCGACGGCATCGACCGCGACGTTCTCGGGCACCTGATCGCGCAGCATCGCCGCGACGCTGGCTTCACTCAGCACACGGCGCTCGCCGACCCGGCCCTTCGCGAGCAGCATGCCGACGAAGGCCGCGTAGTCGTCGAGCGTCGACACCGCGCCGCCAGCGACCCACGGCAGCCTGGCCGTGCCGGCCTCGCCGCCGGGCGGCAGCAGCGTGCCGAACTTCGTCTTCGTCATGCCGAGCGGACCGGCGATGCGTTCGGCGAACAGTGTGTGCCAGTTCTTTCCGCTCACGCGCTCGGCGGCCACGGCCGCGACCTGGAACCCCACGCCGCCGTAGCGGAACGAAGCGCCCGGCGGGCTGCGCAGTCCGACGTCGGCAGCCGCCGCGGCAAACGCCGCCATGTCGGCGTCGCGCAGGTCGCCGAGGCGCGCCGGCAGCCCCGTGGTGTTGGCCAGGCACTGGCGCAGGGTCATCCCCTGGCGATCGGGGCGATCGAACTCGGCCACGTAGCGACCGACCGGCAGGTCGAGGTCCAGTTCGCCGGCGTCGACCATCGCCAGCACCGTCGCGACCGCCAGCCACTTGCTCGCCGACGCGATCGGCAGCGCGGCATCCGCGGTGAGATTGCCGTGCAGCGACGTGTGCAGCCGTTCGCCGGCGCGCACCACGGCGAGACCAGCCCCGCGCAACCCGAGCTGCTGCACCGCCTCCGCGGTGGCGGCTCGCACTCCCGGCAGTTCCCCGGCCTGCGCGGCAAGCCCGGCGAGCCACGATGCGGCGAACAGCAGGTGCGGTAGCTCGTGCATGGTCCGTGTTATCGGACCGGCACGTCGCGGGGACGGTGCGGAAGGGTCCAACTTCGCACTGCTCGTCACGTTCCCGGGACGAACGCGCTGGGGGCGGCCTTTTCCGGAGGCTGCCATGAACCTGCGCAAGATCGCCCGCGTCGTCATCCTCGTCGTCCTCGCCGCCTGCTTCGCCGGCTGCCACTTCCACGGCGGCTACGACGACTGCGACGACGGGTGGGGCCTGAGCTGGAGCTACTGCCGCCCACACCGTCACTGCCGCTGACGGAACTCGACCAGGTCCACGCGCCACCGCTACGGTGGCGCGATGCGTTCCACGACCTGCATCCGCGCCGGCGCGCTGCTCGCCGGCATCGCCGTGGCTCTCGGCGCCTTCGCCGCGCACGCCATGCGGGACCGCTACGAAGCGACCGCACTGCAGACGTTCGAGACAGCCGTGCGGTACCAGCTCGTGCACGCGCTGGCGATCGTGCTGTGCGGCGCGCTGCCGGCGACCACGCGTCGCGTCGGCGCTGCGGCAATCGCGTTCACGGTCGGCGTGATCCTGTTCTCGGGCTCGCTCTACGCGCTGGTGTGGTTCGACCTGCGAGCGCTGGGCATGGTGACGCCAGCGGGCGGCGTGGCGTTCCTGGTCGGCTGGGCGCTGCTCGCGACCCCATCGCGCGCAGCCTAGACTCGCCCCCATGCACATCACGATCGACTACTGCGTCGTTTGAAACTACCTGCCGAAGGCGGCCAGTCTGGCCGCCGCGATCCAGAAGGCGCACCCGCGGGCGAAGGTCGAGACCCGACCCGGGGGCCGCGGCGACTTCCTGGTCAAGGCCGACAGCAAGACGCTGTGGGACAAGCGGCGGCGCGACGACGACCGCTTCCCCGACGAACGCGAGATCCTGAGCCAGCTCGGCAAGGGCTGACCGGGCGCCGATGCGTGCCCTGATCGTGACGCCGGCGGCACGCGGCAGCCGCAGCGGCAACCGCGTCACCGCCCTGCGACTGGCGGCGCACCTGCGCTCGCGCGGCGCGACCGTGCGCGTCGCCGAGCGCTGGCAGGGGCAGCCGTGCGACCTGCTCGTCGCCGTGCACGCGAAGAAGTCCGCTGCAACCGCGCTCGACGCGGCGCGCGCCCTGCCGAAGCTGCGGCTCGTCGTGCTGCTGGCCGGCACCGACATCTACCCGCGGTTCCAACCCGATGCCGAGACGCTGGCCGTGCTGGATCGCGCCGACGCGCTCGTGGCGCTGCAACGCCGCGGCATCGAGTCGCTGCCCGCCGGAATGCGTGGCAAGGCGCGCACGATCGAGCAGTCCGCGACGGCGATCGCCGCCGTGCGAGCGCCCACCTTCCGCGCCTGCGTGCTGGCGCACCTGCGGCCGATCAAGGATCCGCTGCTGGCGTTCGAAGCACTCGCGCACGTGCCGCGCGACCTGCCGATCGAAGTCTGGCTGGCCGGCAGGGCGCTGACTCCCGAACTCGCCGCCGCAGCGAACGCCGCCGCCGCGACGGATGCGCGCGCGCGCTGGCTCGGGGAACTGCCACGTCGGGCCGCCAAGACGATGCTCGCCTCGAGCCACGCCTGCATCGTCACGTCGGCTGCCGAGGGCGGCTCCAACGTCGTGTGCGAGGCGATCGCCGCCGGTACGCCGGTCCTGTGCACCGCGATCCCCGGCAACCTCGGGCTGCTCGGCGACGACTGGCCGGCGACGTTCCCGGCCGGCGACGCGGCAGCACTCGGCGCCCTGCTGCGGCGGACGGCGTCGGACGCGACGTTCCGTTCGGAACTGCAGCGCCGCATCCACACGCTGCAGCCGATGGTCGCGCCGGAACGCGAACGCGCCCGCTGGTTCGAGCTGCTCGGCACGCTCGGCCTCGCCTGAACACGCCGCGCGGCGGCCGCCCCCCCGATGGCCGCACCCGGGTCGCCGCGCGAATCGACCCGAACGCGTCGCCCCCGGTCGCGCACCTAGTCGATGCGGCTCGACCCGCCGCAGGAGACCGCCCCCATGCGTCCGCCCGTTCCTTCCCTCAGCGCCAGCGCGTACCTGCGCCGCCTGCTGACCCCGCACGCCCTCGACTTCGGCGCCCGCCTGCTGCGCGCCGGCAACGGTGGCACCATCCACTTCCGCGAGTTCCTCGCCGTCGCCCGCGACTTCGTGCGCGAGCGGCCCGAGCAGAGCGCCGTCTACCTGGCGACGCTGGTCGCGCTCGACATGCACGTGCAGGACGGCGACGCGCGCGACGTGCCGTCGCGGCCGTCGGTCAACTGAGCGACGATCGCGTCAGGCGATCAGCTCGCGCACGGGCTGCGCCCCTTCGGTGCCGACGAGCCGCTGCGCGAGTCCGGCGTGGAAGAACGACAGCCGGTTCGGGTCGAGCCCCATCTGCTGCAGGATCGTCGCGTGCAGATGCTTGACGTGCAGCGGCCGTTCGACGGCCTGGTAGCCGAGTTCGTCGGTGGCGCCGAGCGCCATGCCGCCGCGAATGCCTCCACCCGCGAGCCACATCGTGAACCCCGCCGAATCGTGGTCGCGGCCGGTACCTTCAGCGTACTCCGCCGTCGGCTGGCGGCCGAACTCACCGCCCCACACGACGATCGTCGACTCGAGCAATCCGCGCTGCTTCAGGTCCTGCAGCAACGCGGCGATCGGCCGATCGGTCGCACCGGCGTGCTTCTCGTGGTTGATCACGAGGTCGCCGTGCGCGTCCCAGTTGTAGTCGTTGTGGTTGCCACCCGAGTAGATCTGGATGAACCGCACGCCGCGTTCGACCAGCCGGCGCGCCAGCAGGCACTTGCGCCCGAAGTCCTCGGTGCGCGGGTCGTCGAGGCCGTAGAGCGTGCGCGTCGCCGCGCTCTCGTTGGCGAGATCGATCGCTTCCGGCGCATGCGCCTGCATGCGGAACGCCAGCTCGTAGCTCTGGATGCGCGCCGCGAGGTTGCTGTCGTCGCTGCGCGGGGCCAGGTGCGCGTCGTTCTGTTCGCGCAGCGCGTCGAGCAGTCGCCGCTGCTCGCGCACCGTCATGCCGGCCGGGATCGCGAGATCGAGGATCGGCTCGCCGTGCGGCCGCAGGACCGTGCCCTGGTAGACCGCGGGCATGAAGCCGCTGTTCCAGTTCTTCGCGCCCGAGATCGGGCCGCCCGACGGATCGAGCATCACCACGAAGCCTGGCAGATCCTGGTTCTCGGTGCCGAGTCCGTAGTTGACCCACGAACCGAGGCACGGCGCGCCCGACAGGATGCGGCCGCTGTTCATCATCAGCATCGCCGAACCGTGCAGCGGCGACTCCGCGTACATGCTGTGCACGAACGCGAGGTCGTCGACGCAACGACCGACGTGCGGGAACAGGTCGCTCACCCACCGCCCGCACTGGCCGTACTGCTTGAAGTTCCACTTCGGGCCGACGACGCGGCCCTGGTTCTTGCTGCCGCCGCGGCCCTTGGTCTTGATGTCGATCGTCTTGCCGTCGAGCGGGTAGAGCTTCGGCTTGTAGTCGAACGTGTCGACCTGGCTCGGGCCGCCGTACATGAACAGGAAGATGCAGGCGCGGGCCTTCGGCGCGTGGTGCGGCGGTTTGGGCGCGAGCGGACCTGCGGCCTTGCGGTCGTCGCCGAAGAAGCCGTCGCGCGACAACGCGTCGGTCAGCCCGAGCGCCGTGAACCCGGCACCTGCCTGCCACAGGAACTCGCGCCGCGTGCGACCGCAGAAGGTGTTGGTCGGGTCGTTCATGGGTCAGTCGAGGAACACGAACTCGTTGGCGTTCAGCAGCACGAGGCAGCAGCGCTGCAGCGCCTGCGCCTCGTCGCGGCCGTGGTCGGCCCGCAGCTCCCGCGCCAGCAGCACGAGCCGGTCGACATCGGCCGCGCGCGCCGGACGCTGCGTGACCAGTTCGAGGCCGCGGGTCAGCTGTGCGCGCAGTCCCGAGGTTTCGCGCAGCAGGCGCGCCGCGAACGCCGCAGCGTGCGCCTGCGCGAAGTCGCCGTTCAGCATCGTCAGCGCCTGCGTCGGCTGCACGGTCGCGAAGCGCACCGGGCAACTCGCGTCGGTGTCGGCGCGGTCGAACGACGCCAGCAGCGGCTCGGCGAGCGAACGCTTCACGTGCACGAAGAGGCTGCGGCGCGCGGCCTGCTCGGGCGTCGCTTCGCCCCAGGCTTCGTCGGGCCGAGACGACGTCGCCAGCACCTCGGGCGGCAGCGGCGGATAGACGCTCGGGCCGCCGCGTTCGAGGTTGAGCACGCCGGCCATCGCCAGGACGGAGTCGCGCACCTCTTCGGCCGTCAGTCGCCGGCGATCGAAACGCCAGAACGCGTCGTTGAGCGGATCGGCAGCGAGAGCCTTGGGCTCCGCGTCGCTGCCCATGCGGAACGCCGCCGAGTGCACGATCAGACGGTGCATCGCCTTCAGGCTCTGGCCACGCGCGAGCACTTCGCAGGCCAGCCAGTCGAGCAACTCCGGATGCGTCGGCACGTCGCCGAGCCGGCCGAAGTCGTTGGTCGAACGCGACAGCCCGCGGCCGAAGTGGTGTTGCCAGAGGCGATTCGCCAGCACGCGCCACGTCAGCACGTGGTCCGGCCGCGTGATCCACTGCGCCAACGCCGTACGTCGACCGGCCGACTGCGGCGTCGCGCGCACTGGCCCGACGCCCTCGCCGCCGAGCATCGACGGAACGCCGGGTTCGACCTGCGGCCCCTTGCTGTGCACGTTGCCGCGCAACCGCACGAACGCGGCCGGCGGCTCGCTGCCGAACTCGGTCACCGCCAGCACTTCGGTGGTCTCGAGATCCGGGCGGCGCAGCGCGGCAAGCCGCGCGAACGCCGGCGACGCGGCGATCGCCTCGGCCGCCGCGAACCCGCCCGGCAGGTCGAAGGCGAGCGCCGCCACTTCCGGACCGCTCAGCGCGCGGTCATGGAACGCGAGTTCGTCGAGATCGCCGCGGAAGCCACGGCCGCCGGGCCGCATCCTGCCGACGACGAGATGCGGCGGCGCGGTCAGCGCCGCCTTCGAACCGGTGGCTTCCCCGACGAGCACGCCGTCGACGTACAACGCGATGCGGCCGCTGTCCCGGTCGCGCGTGAACGCGACGTGATGCCACTGGCCGTCGTGGTGGCCGGGCCCCGACGCGAGGAACGTCTCCGGATCGCCGCTGCCCGCGACGATGCGGCCGTCGCTGTGCCAGGCGATGCCCCAATCGCGCACGATGCCCGACACTTCGCCATCGACGAGCCCGGTGCCGGTGAACCAACGGGTGTCGTTGCCATTGCCAGCACCGGGCCGGTCGCTGCGCACGAAGAACGACACCGTGAACGAGTCCTCGACCAGCCGCGGCAGCTCGGCGTGGTCGTCGGCGTCGAAGCGCAGCGCCTGCCCGCGATGGCCGGGCACCTGCACGATCTGGCCGCGCATCGCGCCGTGCCGTTCGCCGACCGCATCCAGCAGTTCGGTGGCGCTGCCGCGATCGCCCGGGTAGGCGGCCACGAGCTTCGGCGCGTTCGCAGCCTCGCCCGGCACCACCGCGGCCGCCGCCATGCGCAGCGCCGCCACCGCGTCGCTGCGCGCGGTCGTGTAGTCGGCGAGCGAACGCTCGAACTGCGCACGTGCGCCATCGACCGGCACGGTGCGCGCCGCCAGGTCGTAGGGCCGCACGTTCTCGAAGAACGCCAGGAAGGCGTGGTACTCCTTCTGCGAAAGCGGATCCTTCTTGTGGTCGTGGCAACGCGCGCAGCCCATCGAGATCGCGAGCAGCGAACGCGCCGTGGTGTCGGCGATGCTGTCGAGATCGTCGTAACGATGCTGCTCGGGATCGGTCGGTTCGTCGTCCCAGATGCCCAGGCGATAGAACCCCGTCGCGACGAGGTCGGCGACCCTGGGCTCCGGCTTCTCGTCACCGGCGAGCTGCGTCTGCACGAACTCGTGCCACGGCATGTCGGCGTTCAACGCGTCGACGACCCAGTCGCGGTAGCGCCACACGAAGGGCTTCTTGCGGTCGCGTTCGTAGCCGTCGGTCTCGGCGTAGCGGACGAGGTCGAGCCAGTGCTGCGCCCACTTCACGCCGTACTGCGGCGAGGCGAGCAGCCGATCGACGACACGCTCGTAGGCGTCGGGCGCATCGTCGGCGACGAACGCGGCGATCTCCTCGGGCGTCGGCGGCAGACCCGTGAGGCCGTAGGTGACACGTCGCAGCAGAGCATGGCGGTCGGCGGCGGCGGCCGGCGTGAAGCCGCGCGCCTCGAGGCCCGCGAGCACGAACGCATCGATCGGGTTCTGCACCCAAGCGGCGTTCTGCACCGCGGGAACGGGCGGCCGCTGCAGCGGGCGGTAGGCCCACCAGGCATCTTCCTGGGCAACGCCGGCCACCACGAAAGCGGAGACGGCGAAGGCGCTGCGGAATGCGTGAGGCATGGGCGGCCGACGAGCTGGTCACCCTAGCCCGCTCTTGGGCGACCAACAAGGCGCCCCGCGGAGCCCTTTCGACTCGTGGGCGCCCGGTGCGCGCAAGGGTCCGCCTATCCGCCCACCACGCTCCGCGCGACCGCCTTGGCGTCGGCTTCCCGCACGTCAAGCGTGCCGCTTGCGGGAGTCTCGTCGCCTGCGCCGTGCGTCGAACGCCGACATCCGGTCACGCCACCATCGCGCGCCGGCACTCCCTGACTCTCACCCAGCGATCTCGCGCACGAGTCGCGGAATCTCGCTGACCATCGCCAACGGCACCGACAGCAGACGGAACGTGCGCGCCGGACCGACCGGCAGCGCCGTCGTCACCTCGCGCAACTGCAACGGCTCCGGTCCGACTCGCACGGCGATGTCGAGTTCCCTCTCCTGCACCATCATGTGCAGGCTGCGGAGCCGCCCCGGCGCTCCGGCCTTCACTTCCACCGGCACGACGCGGCCGCCGACCTGGATCACGTAGTCGACCTCGGCGTTCGAACTCCTCGCGTCGCGAACCCAGGTGAACAGCGCCGGCTCCTGGTCGAACGGCCGGCACGCGCGCAGTTCTTGCCCCACGTACTGCTCGGCGAGCTGGCCACGGTTGCTGAACAGCGTCTCGCCGTCGGGCGGCAGCGATGCCGCATCCAGGCCCGACATGGTCGCCAGCAGCCCGACGTCCAGCATGCAGACCTTGTCGTAGCGCTCGTCGATCGTCGCACCGAGAGGGATGCCGGTGCACGCACTGCGTCGCACCGGCGTCGCCACGCGCGCCAAGCACAGCAGGCGGAACGCCTCCTTGATCCCGCGCCCACTCTCCTCGCGATCGACCTGGGTTGCCTGGAACTTGCGGCCGACGAGTCGTGGCAGTGCTGCGAACACCTTCTCGATGCGCCGGGGCTCGGTGCGGCGGCGGTACTTGGCGAAGTCGTCGCGCATCGAAGTGAGGATGTCGCGGTGGCGCGTGGCGACGGTGAGCAGCGAGCCGGTCTGGGTCCACTCCACCACCGCCGCCGGCATGCCGCCGACGAGCATGTAGGTGCGCTGCAGTTCGGCAGCACGGGCGTGCAGCATCGGCGGCAGCGATGCGGTGACCGTCGCGGCACCGATCGCCTCGCCCAAGCGGCGTTCGCCGACCGCATCCAGGAACTCGCCAAACGTCAGCGGCTCCAGGTGGCCGTAGGTGACGCGCCCCACCGGCATCGAGAACTCCGGTTGCTCGAGCGCGAAGTCCAGCAGCGACCCGGTCGCCACGACGTGCAGCTCGGGCATCTCTTCGCCAAACCACCTCAGCTTCGCGAGCAGTTCGGGAGCCGCCTGGATCTCGTCGAGCAGCAGCACCGTGCGCCCCGGTTCGATCGATCGGCGAAGGGCCACTTCGAGGAGACCGACGATCGCCTTGGGGTCATTGGACGCGAAGGCCCGGGCGAGGCCGGGATCACGATCGAAGTTGGCCGTGACGACGACTTTGTCGGTCGGTCGTCGGAGGTTCTCGATCAGCCACGTCTTGCCAACCTGCCTGGCGCCTCGAAGGACGAGCGGTCGCGCGGAACGGGCCGCCGCCCACTCCGCGTATGCGTTGCTGTATCGCCGATCCATGCCGTAAATACTACTGTATTTTCGGCTCCTAAGGCGAGCAACTCCAGGTTTTCCCCTGGCCGCGGCGAGGCAGGGCTGCCCCCCGCCGCCAAGTGAGCGAGCCCTACGGCTGAGCCGGCGGCGCCTTCTCGGCGTCCGTGATCAGCCGCTCGAGCGCGACGAGCCGCGGGTTGCGCGGATCGGCGCCGCTGACCAACGCCTGGCGAAGGCTCTCGCGGGCGAGATCGACGGCACCCGTCTGCAGTTCGGCGTACGCGAGGTTCGCGTGCAGTTCGGGCGACCCGCCGGGCGCCGCCCGCGCGGTCAGCAGTTCGCGCGCCGCGGCGTGCTCGCCGAGCGCGAGCAATGCCGCCGCGAGGTTCGACGCCGTCGCCGCGCTGTTGCCGAGTTCGTGGGCCCGCTGCAGGTGGCGCCGGCTCGCGTGGGGCGAGCCCGCATCGAGTTCGAGCGCGCCGCGCGCCGTCAGGGCCATGACGTCGTCGGTCTTCAGGTCCAGCGCCCGGTCGAGCAGCGCGCGGGCGCGGCCACGATCACCGCGCCGCTCGTGCAACACCGCCGCCGCGACCAGGGCCTCCATCGACGTCGGCTCGAGCTGCAACGCACGTTCGATCGCTGCCAACGCGGTGCGTGGATCGCCTTGGGCCAGGGCGACATCGGCGCGCGCGAGATGGTGCGCGGCGAGCCCCTTGCGGGTCACGGTCGTGCCACGATCGGTCGGCGGTGCCGGCGTGCGTTCCGGCGATCGCACGCCCGGATCGGCCACCGATTGCGCCGTGCCCTGCAGGCTGCCGCCCGACCAGTCCTCGGGGCGGTAGCCGTCGAGCCGGATCGGATTCCACTGGAAGGCGTGGCGCAGCTGCACGAGGCGATGCGCGCCGCGCTGGATCTCCTCGGCGATCCAGGTGTCGTCGAGCACGCGCGGCACCAGCACGATCATCAGTTCGATCTCGTCGCGCTGCTGCACCGTGCTGGAGAACACCTGGCCCACCCACGGAACGTCCATCAAGAACGGGACGCCGGCGCGCTGTTCGCTCTTGCGCGTGCTGCGCAGACCGCCGAGCGCGATCGCCTGGCCGTCGGCGACGCGCACGGTCGTCGACGCCTGCCGTTCGCTGATGACCGGAACACTGACCAGACCGTCGGGCGTCACGGCCGTGCCGATCTGCTCGCGCACGGACGGCGACACGGTGACCGACAGAAGCCCGTCCTCGCCGATCAGCGGCCGCACGGCCAGCAGGACGCCGGTCTGCGCAAACTCGACGCTGAACTCGGTGCGGGCGATGCCCTCCTCGGTGATGACCTCGCGGGTGATGAACGGCACCTGGTCGGTGACCGCGATCGTCGCCGTCTGGTTGTTCAGCGTGGAGACGCGCGGGCTGCTCAGCACGCGCACCTGGCCCTGCGACTGCAGTGCATCGACGAACACCGAGAAGTCGTTGGTGTCGAGGATGCCGAACGTCAGCGCCGTGCCACCAGCACCCGCCGCCTGCGCAACGACGGCGCCGCCGGTCGTCAGGCCGGTCTTGTTGCTGTTGAAGAGGCCCGGCAGGGCCCCCCAGTTCACGCCGAGGCTGTACTCGTTCTCGAGCCGCACCTCGAGCACGCGGGCCTCGAGCGAGACCTGCTTGTTGGCACGCCCCATCGTCGTGCCGATCATCGCCTGCACGCGGCGCAGGCCGCTCGGCCGCCCGCGCAAGTGGATCGTCGACGCGGTCCGGTTGAGCACGAAGGAGCCCTCTTCGCCGAGTACGTTCGGCAGACTCTCCTCGAGTTCGTCCCAGAGACTCGCGGAGCCACCGCCGCCGCCACCACCGCCGCCGGAGCCCCCGGAGCCACCCGAGCCGCCGCCGCCGCCACCACCACCGCCGCCCGAGCCGCCGGACATCAGATCGACCATCACCGTCGCTTCGACGGTCGGCAGGATGCGGAGGAAGCTGCCATCCCACTCGTAGCCGAGGTCGAGCCCGTCGAGCAGCGCCTCGAACGTCTCCTCGACCGTCGAGCGCTTGATGTCGAACGTGCACTCGCGCGCCTGCACCGCCGGATCGATCACCAGGTTGATGTCGGAGTCGCGGAACAGGGTCAGCAGCACTTCGGACAGCGGCGTGGCGTTCGCCTGCATCGCGTCCATCGCGCGCCCGGCCCGCGCCGGCGCCTGCAGGGGCGGCAGCGGAACCACCAGCAGCGGCTGGAACGACGGCGCAGCGTTGCCGTCCTCGTGATCCAACCGCGGCAGCGACGCGCCGCCAGGAACGGCGCACGACGCGAACAGGGCCGCGGCGCCGACAACGAAATGGGATGACGTCTTCATCTGCCTCACTCCTGCTTCTGCGGTTTCTGGTCCTTGCCTCCGCCCTGCGGGGCGGTGGTCGACGGCTCGGTGGCCGGCTCGCCGGCGGGTGTCGAGTCGTCGGCCGCCACGGCAACACGCGCCGCCTGCTTGGCGGCCTCGCGCCGCGTTTGTTCGGCGCGGAACTCGAGCGGCACGTCGCCGCCCAGGGCGTAGGTCAGGGGGCGGCCGCGCCACAGCACTTGCACGTGGCCGCGCTCGATCCTGCGCACGGTGGCTTCGCCGAGACGGTCGCCGACACCGACGATGCGTCCTCCCAGCGAGGCACGGCGGGCTTCACTGCTCACCATCACGACGCCGAGTCGCAACTGCGGCGGCTCGAGGCCTTCCCACTCCCCGGCGGGGACAGGCGCGGTCTCGGCCAATGGTGCTGCGGCGTTCGCCGGCGTGACATCGGCGACCGCGTGGAACGGCATCCGCAGCGGAAGCCTGAGGTCGTGCGAACCGTGCACGACCAGCAAGTCCTGCCCCAGGCCCCCGGCAGTCTCGGCCGCGCCGGGCTCGCCGGCGATCTCGGTCGAGAACGTCGGCTCGGGCCCCGAGGGCTTCGCCGGCGCGAGCGTGCCGAGCAGAGACTTCGCGGCGAACCCGCCGCCCAGGACCAGCAACCCGATGGCCACGCCCGGGTGCATGCCCTTCTTCGCCTTCTTCTTGCGGCTCATCGGCCACCTCCCTGGTGGATCGCAGCGACGCCGAGTTCCGCCGTCACCGTGCCCTCGGGACCCGGACGCACGCGCCCGGTCTCGACCACCAACAGGCGTTCGTGCCTCTCGAACGCCACCAGCAGCGCGCACAGCGCCTGGGGCGCCCCACGCACGGCGAGCACGAACGACTGGCGCCCGGGCGAGTTCGTGGTCGCGGCCTTGATGCCGTCGACGGTGACGCCTTCGCCGTCGCACATCGACTCCAGGAGCTGCATCGTCGCGGGCACGTCGTTGCTCTCGGGCAGCACCCAACGCGGCGGCGGCGTAGCCACCTCGACGCTCGGAGCCGCAGGCACCTCTTCGGCCCTACGCCGCAGGTCGACGTTGTTCGCCGTGGCCCGGGAGAGTGCGCCATCGGCGTCCTCACGCAGCCACCAGCTGACGCCTGCGGCCGACGCCTGCGCCAACACCAGGACGACCGTCATGCCGGTCACGAGACGCGTCTTGCTCATGGGTTCCTCCACGCCAGACCGAGCTTGAAGCGGAAGCGGGTGCGTTGGCCCGCGACCTCGGAGACGTCGTCCTGGCCATCGGGCTTGACGAACGGGATGTCGCGCAGCCGCTTGCCGAAGGTCGCGAGGACGGCGAGCGCTTCACGGCGCGACTCGCCGGTCACGCTCCCCGACACGATGATGCGGTCGGCGCTCGCGAACTTCAGTTCCTCGAGGTTCACCGACGGCTCCGCGGCGTTGCTGACCTGGGCGAACAGCAGACTCACCGGGCGTCGCATCGCACACGCTGCCGCGACCACGGCGTCGTCGGTCGACGGCGCCGAAGGCGGCGGCGCCTGCACCTTCTGGTCGGCGATCTGCTGCTGCAGCTTCCCGAACTCCAACTCTGCCTGGGCGATCGCGTAGCGCAGGGAGCGTTGCCCTTCGAAGTCGACCCAAGCACTCCACGACATCGCGCCGCCGGCGATCAATGCGGCGGCGATGGTGACGAGCCGACCGGCGCCGACCGGCAACACGACGCGCGGCGGCGACAGCAGCGACGTCGGCGCCTCGCCGAGGGCGAGCGCCCGCAGCAGCATCGACGCCCCGAGGCTCGGCGGCTGCGCCTCGGCATCGATAGCGAGGCCAGGCTGGGCGCGCCCGATGTGCTGGAACTCGTCGCCCTTCAACATCGCCAGCGAGTCGTCCTCGATCGCGACGCGCGTGCCGAGCAGCATCGTCCGCGGCAGCTCCTGACCGATCTCGCGCAACCAGTCGAAGGTGCGCGGCAGCTCCATCGCCAACTGCGTCGCGAGCATGTCGCCGCCGGCCTCGCCGGCCCCGCTGATCACGAAGCGCCGGACCTGGACGGGGCTCGGGCCATCGCAGAGCACGAAGCGCGCACGACCGGCGTTGCACTCGAGCAGTGCCAACGGTTGGCTGCCGCGCGGCGGCGCCGCCAACGCCATGCAGGTCTCGGTCGAGTACAGGCCGAGCACCTGGAACTGGTTCTGTTCGAAAGCCGCGAGGATCGGTTCGGCGACGGCCCGCGCGACCGCCGTCGTCGCCAGCACGTGCCGATGTCCGGGCAACGACCGCACCAGCCGCGTCGTCGCGAGCACCTCGTCGGGGCTCTTCAGGCTGGTGAGGCGCAGCGCCTCACGCACGACGAAGCTGGCCATCTCGGTGGCGCCCATCTTCGGCACCGTGCTCGAGAAGTGCAGGACGCGACGTTCGCCGAGGATCACGTGCACGCCGCGCGCGCCTTGCAGCACGTCGCCGGCGAGCGAACGCAGCGCCTGGGTCACGGCCTCGCGATTCAGGTCCGCGAGCGCAACGCGCTGCGACTTCAGCACGCGTGTCGCCTTGCCGACGCGCGCGCCGACGACGACGCTCAGCGAGCCTTCCTCGATCTCGACGATGGCATGGGTTTGCATGGGCATTCCTCAGAGAGTGATGTCGTCGGCCGTGCCGAAGGCGCGATCGGCGCCCGCACTGAGCAACGTGTGGGTCGCCGCGGTCCACTGCAGCGTGGTGCCGAACCCGTCGGCGTCGAACGACGCCGGCAGGCCGCAGGCGGCTCGCACGACGGGCCAGGTACCGGCGACCGAACCGCCGGTCTCGATGTGGTTGGCGAGCACCTCGACGACGAGCCGCAGGCGCATCCAGGTCTTCTTCGTGCCCGGCACGGCACGGTCGACGCGAACGACCAGTTCTTCGCTGGCAACGCCGTCGTCGACGCCGTTCTCGCCGCGGCTGTGCACGCTCGCGACGCCGGCGGCGCTGACGGCGTAGATGTAGCCCTGGCCGGCGCCGAACGGGTCCTCCGCCGCGGTGCCGTTCACGCCCGGCAGCAGGTGCACGCCGAGGAAGTCGGTCGCCGTCAGGCTGGCCGGGAACGCCGCGCGCTGGAACCAGTACGACGACAGCGCTTCGGCGATGGCGTCGAGTTCTTGCTTGGCCTCCTGCCGGCGATCGGCCTGGACGACCGCGCCCGCGAGCGGCACGGCGGTGCCGACCACGATGCCGAGCACGGCGAGCACGACGATCAACTCGATCAGAGTGAAGCCGGCCTGGGCCACGGGCCGCGGCGCGGCATGGCGATCACATGTCGTCATCGGTGCCTCCGGTGAGGTCTGCGCCGCGCGCTGCCATGCCGAGGTTGGTGTCGGTGCGCAACGCGTTGCCCGCGCCGTCGACGGCGCGGTTGTCGCTGGTGCCGAGCATCTGCATCAGGCCGCCGGCGCCGGTCAGCGACGGCGGCAACGGAGGCAGGGACCACGTGGTGGCCAACGACGCGATGGTCGCGGCGGCCGCACTGGTCTGCGTGCCGAGCACGGTGCGCTCGGCCGCCGTGGCAGTGAGCCAACGCCGCGTGTTGACGGCGACCGTGCGCATCGCCGTGCGCATCTGCGCACGCGCCGGCGCGGTCATCGCCACGGCATCGCGATACGGGCTGCGCAGGAGCTGCGCCCGCAGCAAGCGGAGTCGTCCGCGCTGCCGCGCCCGCAACTGCGCTTCGGCCGGCACGGCGAACGTGACGTCGTCGGCGGTGTTCAGGGCCGTGTCGTCGCCGCGCGATCGCAGCGTGACGCCCGCCGCCGTGACGACGTACCCGAAGTCCTGCGCATGGCCGAACGGATCGAGACGCCAGGAATCCTGCAGCGGCAGGCTGCCCGCCGTCGCCGCCGCGTCGAGCGACGCCGGGAAGGCGCCCTGCCGCCGGTAGCCGACCCGCACCGCGGACTGCGCGATCGCCAGGCGTTCGTCGAGCGCAACGGCGCGTTCGGCGGCCGGCGCCACGAACGCCTGCACGGCGAGCACGATCGAGAGACTGCCCATGCCGAGCACGCCGAGCATCACCAGCAGGGCGAAGCCGCCTTCGGCGCGATGCGATGCGGGGAACGCGTTCACTTGCCGATCCCCTTCATCGCCGAGTAGATCGTGCCGACGACCAGGACGGCGACGCCGCCGACGACGATGCCGAGCACGACGGTGACGATGGGCTCGAGCATGCCGAGCGCCTTCTTCACCGCGGCCTTGACTTCGCGGTCGTAGAGCTTGCTGAGCCGCTCGAACGTCACTGGCAGGCGGCCGGCCTCTTCGCCGACCATCACCATGCTGAGCGCCACGGGCGGCAGCACTTCTTCCTCGCGCAGGGCCTCGCCGAGGCGCGAGCCGCCGAGGATCCGTTCGCGCGTGCCGTCGAGACGGTTGCGCACGGCCGGCAGCGAGACCGCGGAGCCGCCGAGGTCGAGCGCCTGCGTCATCGTCAGGCCGGCGTGCAGCAGCACGCTGAACGTGCGGGCGAACTGGGCGATGGCGAGCGTGCGCACGACGTTGCGCACCACCGGCAGCTTGCCCAGGCCATCGAGCAGCAGGCCCTGCACGAGCGGCGTGCCCGCCAGGATCTTGAAGGCGATCGCCCCGGCGATCGTGCCGCCGAGGATGTACCAGACGTTGGCGGCGACGAAGTCCGAGGCGCTGATCAGCACCAGGCTCGCGGCCGGCAGTTCGCCGCCCATCTTGCTCAGCACCGAGCCGAGCCGCGGGATCACGAACGACAGCATGAACAGCACCATGCCGTAGCCCGCGGCGGCCACGATCATCGGATAGATCATCGCCTGCTTGACCGTCGACGCGATCTCGATGCGCCACTCGAGGAAGCCGACGATCGACAGCAGGACTTCCGGCAGGCTGCCGGACTGTTCGCCGGCGCGCACCAGCGAGCAGTAGATGCCCGGGAACGCGCGCGGGTGTTCGGCCATCGCGTCGGACAGCATCTGCCCGGCCGCGACGCGGTCGCCGAGGTGCTCGAGCAACGCGGCGATCTTGGGGTCTTCTTCCTGCTCCGCCACCGCCTGGAACGTGCCGAGCAGCGGCACGCCGGCGTCGAGAGCTTCGTACAGCGCCTGCGTCAGCAGCAGCAGCCGGCGCGGCGGGATGTGCACGACCCCGAGTTCGTGCGCATCGAGATCGGTCGGTGCCGCGCGATCGAGCGACTGCGCGCGCACGAGCGTGCGACCCTCGCCGTGCAGACGAGCGTGCAACTCCTGCTCGTCGGCAGCCTCGAGCACGGCTTGGCTCTGCGAGCCGTCGGCATCGAGGATCGTCGATCGGAAACGCATGGGGGACGTTCCTCGGGGGGCATGGCGATCCGGAGGAGACGCGGGAGCCTCGGGCGCTCCCGCGTGTTCGCTACCCGCGAATCACTGCACCTGGTTGACCAGGTAACCGATGTCGTCGCCGGCGATGTCCGTCGTCGCGGTGGCGTTGGCGTTGGTGTCGAACGTGCCGTTCGGACCAGCCGAGATCACCCAGAGGCGCTTGTAGTTGGTCGCGTTGGCGAGGTGGCCCGACACGACGTTGATGACGTACGGACGGCCCCACGGATCGAGGGGCGTGTTGCCGTTCGAGTACGGACCGCGCCAGCGGATGTTGCCGGTGGTCGTGTAGGCAGCGCCGGTCGTGGCCTGCGGCGTGTTGACGGTCAGGTGGTAGTTGGCGAGGTCACCGCGCGCGGTGCTCATGCCCCAGGTGATCCACTGGTGGCCGGCCGTGAACGGGTTCGTGGTCGGCATCGTGTTGCCCGTGAGCAGCACATAGATCTGGTTGTTGCTGGCGGCGCTGTTGCGGGCCGGCCAGACGCCGAGGTCCTTGTAGAAGGACGACACGGAAGCGCCGATCACCTTGCACTCGGCTTCGGCGCGAGCGCGGCGGCCGTCTTCCATGTAGCTCGAGAGCATCGGCACCGCGATGCCCGTCAGCAGCAGCACGACGGACAGCACGACGATGACTTCGACGAGCGTGAAGCCGCGTTCGGCGCGGCGGTGGGACTGAGGTTGACGAGTTTCGTTCATGGTGCGCCGGCATCGGCAATCCACCGCCTCGGACTGTTGTCGATCCTCGCTGTCGATCCGGTCGCATGGACTGGCAACTCTCGCCTCATGGCGCTGCCCGCGGGCTGCCGATCACCGACTACCGATGCCGCAACCGAAGTCCGAGCTGCTGAACGCGATCGCTGCAAGCCTCGATCGCGCGCCGACTTCGTTGCAGGGCCTCCTCAACGACTGCGGGCCGGGCGAGGTCGCCTGGATCGAGCGGCTGTCGGCGCTGGGCATGATCAGCGTCGAGCGCGGCTATCGGCTGTGGGCGGAAGTGCTCGGGTTGCCGTTCCACACGCTCGAAGAACGTGGTCTCGACCACAAGGTGCGCCACGCGATCCCGCTCGACCTCGCGACACGCCACTCGGCCGTCGCGATCGCCGAGGAGGACGACGTGCTTTCGGTGGCGCTCAAGAACCCGTTCGACCTGCTCGCGGTCGACGAGATCCAGGAGGTCACCGGCAAGTCGGTGCAGGTCGTGCTGTCGACGCCGCAGGCGATCGCCGAGGCGCTCGCGCGGCTGCAGCGCGGGGCGGCCGGCATCGAAGGCCTGATCCAGCGCATGCTCGCGTCGGACGACGGCGCGGATGGCGGCGATGCCGAACGGCTGCGGCGACTGGGCGGCGACGACGCCGTCGTGCAACTCGTCGACCACCTGATCGAAGAGGGAATGCGCGCGCGCGCGAGCGACATCCACATCGAGCCGCAGCGCGATGGCCTGCGCGTGCGCATCCGCGTCGACGGCGAACTCGACACGCTCTACACGCTGCCGGCGGGTCTGCACCGCGCCGTCGCCGCGCGCATCAAGGTCGCCGGCAGCATGGACCTCGGCGAGTGCCGCAAGCCCCAGGACGGGCGCATCGCCGTCTCCGACAAGGTCGAGTTGCGCGTCTCGATGCTGCCGAGCACGCTCGGCGAGAAGGCGGTCATGCGCGTGCTGGACCGACGCGGCGTGGCGCTGGATCCGGCCAAGCTCGAGATGAACGCGCACAACCTCGAGCTGTTCAAGCGCGGCTACACCTCGCCGAACGGCATCGTGCTGCTGACCGGCCCCACCGGCTCGGGCAAGACCACGACGCTCTACACGGCGATGTCCGAGCTCAACCAGCCGGAGTGCAACCTCGTGACCGTCGAGGACCCGGTCGAGTACGAACTCGCAGGAACGACGCAGGTCCAGGTCGACGTCAAGGCGGAGCGCACGTTCGCCAGCGCGCTGCGGTCGATCCTCCGCCAGGATCCGGACGTCGTGATGGTCGGCGAGATCCGCGACCCCGAGACCGCCGGCATCGCGGTGCAGGCTGCCCTGACCGGCCACGTGGTGCTGAGCACCGCGCACACCAACGACGCGCTGTCGACGGTGCACCGGCTGTGCGACATGGGCGTCGCCCCGTACCTGCTCGGCCCTGCCCTGCGGTGCGTCGTCGGCCAGCGCCTCGTCTCCCGCATCTGCACGGGCTGCGCACGCCCTGCCCGTCCAAAGCCGGAGCTGCTGCGCGAGTTCGGAGTCGGCAGCGACATCGATCTCTCGGGTTTCCGCGAAGGTGCGGGGTGCCAGCAGTGCCGCAACCGCGGCAAGCGCGGCCGCATCGGCATGCACGAAGTGCTCTACGTCTCGCCGGCGCTGGCGTCCGCGATCTCGCGACGCGCGCCCGACACCGAACTCGAGAAGCTCGCGGTCGAAGCCGGGTATCGACGCCTGCTGCACGACGGTTTCGAGAAGGCGAAGCGCGGCCTGGTCACGCTCGAGGACGTGCTCGCCGTCGCGCGGACCGAGTAGCGACCGCGGACGCGCCCCGGCGAACCGACAGCGGCCTTCACGGCGGCCGCACCGGGTCTAAGCTGCGCAGTCCGCCGGCATGACCAACCTGCAGCTCGCCATCCACTTCTTCCTGCAGATCGCAGTGATCCTGCTGGTCTGCCGAGCCGTTGGCCTCGTCGCGAAGCGCTTCGGCCAGCCGCAGGTCGTCGCCGAGATGATCGCCGGCGTGCTGCTCGGGCCGTCGCTGTTCGGGCTGCTCGCGCCCGAACTCCAGGGCGCCCTGTTCCCGTGGGATCCGACGCAGCGCACGCGCGACACGCAGAGCTACCTGTTCCCGGCCTCGCAGCTCGGGCTCGCGCTCTACATGTTCATCGTCGGCATGGAGTTCCGCGTCGACATCGTGCGGCGCCACTTCAAGAGCTCGGTCGCGGTGTCGCTCGCCGGCATCGCCACGCCGTTCCTGCTCGGCGGCCTGCTCGGCTGGGCGATGTTCGCGTGGACCGACCTGTTCCCGGCGAAGACCGGGCTGTTCGAGGCGGTGCTGTTCCTCGGCGCCTCGATGTCGATCACGGCGTTCCCGATGCTGGCGCGCATCATCCACTTCAAGGGACTGGCCGGCACCCGCATGGGCACGATCGCGCTGGGTGCTGGCGCCCTCGACGACGCGGCGGCGTGGTGCCTGCTGGCGCTCGTGCTCGCGAGCTTCGACGGCGACTTCGCGCACGCGGTCTGGAACGTCGGCGGCGGTGGCTGCTTCGTCCTGGTGATGCTGCTCGTCGTGCGGCCGCTGCTGCAGTGGCTGTCGCAGTGGCTGTTCGACAAGGGCTCGTTGACCGAGACCGGGCTGGTGGTCGCGCTGGCGACGATGGCGATCGCCGCCTGGTTCACGGACCTGATCGGCCTGCACGCCGTGTTCGGCGCCTTCGTCGCCGGCGCGGTGATGCCGCGCGGCGTCGCCCGCGACGTGGTCCAGCGCGTGCAGCCGCTCGCGGTGTCGCTGCTGCTGCCGTTGTTCTTCACCTACTCGGGGCTCAACACCAAGATCAGCCTGATCGACACGCCGTTCCTGTGGCTGATGTGCGGTGCGGTGCTGTTCGCCGCGATCGCCGGCAAGGGCATCGCCTGCTGGCTCGCCGCCCGCGCGACCGGCGTGCCCAACCGCGAGGCGCTCGGCATCGGCATCCTGATGAACGCGCGCGGGCTGATGGAGCTCATCATCATCAACATCGGCCTGCAGCGCGGGATCATCGGCGAGGGCCTGTTCGCGACGTTGGTGATCATGGCGATCGTCACCACGCTGATGGCGAGCCCGATCTTCGACCGGCTGGTCGGCAAGGGCTTCACCGGCGAACCGCGGCCCGATGGGCCGTCGAGCGATGCCGGACCGGCCGGTGCTCGCGCTCATCCGTGAGCCGTACGATGCGCCGACCGCGCCCGCCGCAGGCGAGTCACGGAGTTCGCTTCCCTCGGCCGACGGTCAGCCGCGCCAGGCCAGCGCCAGCAGGTAGATCCCGAGCGGGGCAGCCACGCTGACGGCAACCGACATCACGTTCCCGAGCAGCGATGCGCACCAGGCGCGCGGCCAGGACAGCGGCGCGCAGGGCAGCCCCCGGCTGAACACGCGGCCGCGCGTCGCGGCGTGGAGGAGCACGGCCTCGACCGCCACGACCAGGCCCTCCAAGCCAGCGATGGCCAGCCACGTCGGCAGGGGCCAACGTTCGACGCCATCGACCAGGACCAGGAAAGGCAGCCACGTCGTCAGGTTCACGGCGAACAACGTCGCGTCGAGCCCACGAGCGTCGCTGCCCCACTTCCGCAGCAGCCAGACGACCGTCCGCACCTCGACCCACATCGCGATCAGCGCGACGCCCCAGACGAACGGATCGCTGTACAGCCGCCCGATGATCGGGTTGGCGAGCATCGCCGCTACTTCACGACGAAGTTGACGAGCTTGCCCGGCACGACGATCTCCTTGACCACCGTCTTGCCGTCGAGGAACGACGCCACCGCCGCACGCGCCGCCGCCAGCGCCACGTCGTTGCCGCAGCCGTTCGGCACCATCGCGCGACCGCGCAGCTTGCCGAGCACCTGCACCGCGATCTCGACTTCGTCGTCGACGAGCAGCTTGGCGTCGACCGTGGGCCAGCTCGCGTAGCTCAGCAGCCCCTGGCCGCCGAGACGCTCCCACAGTTCCTCGGCGAGGTGCGGCGCGAACGGCTGCAGGATCTGCGCGAAGCGCCGCAGCTGGCCGCGGCCCAGCCGTTCGACGCCCTTCGTCGCCTCGTTGACGAAGATCATCATCGCCGCGATCGCGGTGTTGAACGCGAGCCGCTCGATGTCGCCGTCGACCTTGTGGATCGTGCGGTGCAGCGCCTTCTCGAGCTCGGGATCGTCGGCGCGATCGCTGCGCAGCCACTCGTGCACGGTGCCCTTCTCGGCGAACTCCGGCACCACCAGCCGCCAGCTCCGCTGCAGGAAGCGGAACACGCCGGGCACGTCCTTGGGGTTCCACGGCTTGCTGTCGGCGAGCGGCCCCATGTACATCTCGTACAGCCGCAGCGTGTCGGCGCCGTACTCGGCGACCACGTCGTCGGGGTTGACGACGTTGCCGTAGCGCTTGCTCATCTTGGTGACGATGGCCTTGAGCTTCTCGCCGGTCGTGGCGTGCACGACGTCGTCGCCCTGCTCCTTGGTCTGCGCCTTCGGCACGATCGCGCCGCGCGCATCCTCGTAGGCGAACGCCTGGATCATCCCCTGGTTGTAGAGCTTGTGGAACGGCTCGCGGACGCGCACGAGCCCTTGGTCGTGCAGCACCTTCGTCCAGAACCGCGAGTAGAGCAGGTGCCCGACTGCGTGCTCGGTGCCGCCGACGTAGAGGTCGACCGGCAGCCAGTAGTCGCTCGCCTGCTTGCTGCAGAACTCGCGGTCGTTCTTCGGGTCGCAGAACCGCAGGAAGTACCAGCTCGAGCCGGCAGCGCCCGGCATCGTGTTGATCTCGCGCTGCGCCGGGCGGCCCTTGCCGTCCTTCGTCTCCACCCACTGCCGCGCACGGATCAGCGGCGACTCCGGCGTGCCGCCGGGCTGGAAGTCGTCCATGTGCGGCAGCAGCACCGGCAGCTGCGCGTCGGGCACCAGTTCGGCGCCGTCCTGCGTGTGCAGCACCGGGAACGGCTCGCCCCAGTAGCGCTGCCGCGAGAACAGCCAATCGCGCAGCTTGTAGGTGACCTTCGCGGCGCCATGCCCGTTCGCGACGAGCCAGTCGATCGTGGCGCGCTTGGCCTGCGCCAACGACGACCCGGCCAGCCGCAACGACTCGTCGACGGTGCGGCAGTGCTCCGCATACGGCATCTCGTCGCTGCAGCACTCCTTGCCGTCGGCGATGCGGGCATCGCGCGCCTCATCGCCGGTCTGCGGCGCGAAGATGCCCGGGATCGGCAGGCGGAACTTCGTCGCGAACTCGAAGTCGCGCTCGTCACCGGCGGGCACGGCCATGATCGCGCCGGTGCCGTAGGTGACGATGACGTAGTCCGCGACCCACACCTGCAGCCAGCCGCGCGGGTCGCCGATCGGGAACACCGGGTTGCGGGCCAGAGCACCGGTCCACACGCCGGTCTTCTCCTTCGCCAGATCGGTGCGCTCGAGTTCGCTCTTCTGCGCCGCCGCCTTCACGTAGGCGTCGACGGCCGCCCGTTGCTTCTCCGTCGTGATCTTCGCGACCAGCGGGTGCTCGGGCGCCAACACCACGAACGACGCGCCGAACAGCGTGTCGGGGCGCGTCGTGAACACGCGGATCTTGCCGTGGCTCGCCTGGTCGCACTCGAAGTCGATCTCGGCGCCCTCGCTCTTGCCGATCCACTCGCGCTGCATGGTCTTGAGCGACTCGCTCCAGTCCAGCCCGTCGAGATCCGCGAGCAGGCGCTCCGCGTACTCGGTGATCTTCAGCACCCACTGGCGCAGCGGCCGCCGTTCGCACGGATGGTCGCCGCGCTCGCTCTTGCCGTTGATGACCTCGTCGTTGGCGAGCACGGTGCCGAGCGCCTCGCACCACCACACCGGCGCGTTGCTCTCGTAGGCCAGACCACGCGCGTGCAGCTGCTTCCAGATCCATTGCGTCCAGCGGAAGTAGCTCGGGTCGGCGGTGCTGAGCTCGCGGTCCCAGTCGTACGAGAAGCCCAGCCGCTGCAGCTGCGCCCGGAACGTCGCGATGTTGGCGGCCGTAGTCTTCGCCGGATGGGTGTTGGTCTGGATCGCGTACTGCTCCGCGGGCAGGCCGAACGCGTCCCACCCCATCGGGTGCAGCACGTTGCAGCCCTTCGCCCGCTTCCAGCGCGACACGATGTCGGTCGCGGTGTAGCCCTCGGGGTGGCCGACGTGCAGGCCCGCCGCCGACGGGTAGGGGAACATGTCGAGCGCGTAGAACTTCGGCTGCCGCGCGTCGAAGTCCGGGTCGCCGGGGTTCTTGGCCCGGAACACCTTGTGCTCGCGCCAGAACCGCTGCCACTTCGGTTCGATCGCCGCGGGTTCGTACGTCTGCTTCGGCTCGTGTCTCGGCTCGGCCATGGTCGGAGGGCGAGCAGTATGCCCAGGCCCGACTGGGCGCGGAACGTCGAAGACGGTCAGCCCGCCGCCGGCGGCCATTCGCGGGCCAGCAGCCCGTAGACGAACTCGTCGCGCCAACGACCGCCGAGCCGGCAGTACTCGCGCAGGCAGGCCTCACGCCGCATGCCGAGCTTCTCCATCAGTCGCCACGAGGGTTCGTTGTCGGCGACGCAGTAGGCGACCAGCTTGTGCACGCGCACGACCTCGAACAGGTACGTGCAGAGCCGGGCGCACGCCTCGCGCGTGTAGCCGCGCCGGTGCACGTTGGCGTCGATCCGGTAGCCGATCTCCATCGTCTCGTTCGCCGCTGCGGTCAGCCGGAACACCACGATGCCGACGGCGCGGCGCTCGGCGTGCGGCACGATCGTGAGGCACAGCCACTCCCCGTCCCGCCCCTGCCACGGCGACGCCATCTGCTCGCCGCGCGCGCGCACGGCCTCGCTGGATTCCGGATCGCGGATCCAACGCATCAGCTCCCGGTCGTTCTCCTGGGCCGTCACCATCGGGACGTCCGCGGCGGTGAACCGCCGGAGCACGAGGCGCGAGCTCGCGAGTTCGAGACCAGGAGCGCTCGCGATCAGCTGGGCCAGATCCATGGCGCGTTTCGTAGCACCACCCGGGGTGTCGTGCACGAGTCCGCACACGGCGCTGCCGTGCCCGACCGCGCCGGCCTACGCTGCTCGCATGCGCTTCCCGAACGACACGAACTTCCACCTGCGCATGGCCGCGCTGCTCGTCGCGGCGTTGTTCCTCGAACACCTGGCTGCGACGCACGTCCCCCACTGGTCCTCGCCGCGCATCGGCATCGTGACGTTCGTGCTCGGCCTCGCGTGGGTCGCGCTCGCCGCGTTCTGGCACGCCAAGGCGACGCAGGATCGCATCCGCGTGCTCGAAGCGAAGCTCGAGCAGCTGTCGGCGACCACCGACGCGCTCGTCGACGACCAACGCGCGCGACGTTCGTTGCCGCGCCTCTGAGTCAGCGCCGCACGGCGAGCACGAAGGCGCCGTCGCTCTCGTGCACCACTTCGAACCGGCCGGGATGCGCGGCCAGCAGTGCGGGCGCGATCGACGGCACGAACTCGAACGTGCGCGAGCCGGTGCGTTGCGCCCGGTCCTGGCAGCACACCAGGAAGTCGAGGGCCTCCGCCTCGCTCCACGCCGCGACTTCTTCCACGGACTTCGGCGTGCCCGGCACCAGCGGCTGGTCGGCGATGCGCACGACGTTGCGCCACGGCTCGCCGAGCAGCGGGAAGAGGAAGTGGCTGCCGTGCACGCCGACGCGTTTGCCGGCGACCTGCCGGTGCACGAAGGACACGCAGCCAGCCCACCCGCGTTCGCTGCGCCCGTCGCGCCAGCCGAGGGCGGCGTCGTACTGCCAACGTTGCCGTGCGCTGGCGACGAGCAGCGCGCCGACGACGAGCACCAGCCCGACGATCGCCGCGGTCGCCCGTGACGACGCCGCGCGCAGCCCGAGCGCCCCGACGTCGTTCAGTCGACGGCGCCACGCCGGCACGGCGAGCGCCGCGCCGCCGACGACCGCGGCCGCGAACGCCGGCCAGGCCAGACGGGTCAGCGGCGCAATTCCGTTCGCCGCAGCGCCGGCGAAGGCGGCGACGACGAGCCAGGAGGCACGGGCCGGCAGCAGGGCGCTCACGGCCGCAGCGGCCCCCGCGAAGCCGACGCTCGCCCAGGCCAGCAGGTAACGATGCGAGTACTGCGCGTCGAACGACGGCTGGTTGAACGGGTGCTTCAGGAACGTCGCGAACAGCAGCAGCGGCAGCACCGCGCCGACCGCCGCCGTCCGCCACGGCAGTCGACGCGCGACGGCGGCGAGCAGCAGCAGCACCGGTGCGCCGGCGACGACCGGCGCGGCCACGCCGTGCGCCTCGACGAATTGCGGCAGACGTTCGAGCAGCGGCCGCAGGTTCCAGCCGAGCGTGCGTTCGGCGAACCACGCGGCGTCGATCGGACCGTCGAACACGACGCTGCCCGCGACCTTCACCTGCGCCGGCCACAGCGGATTGCCGAGTGCCAGCAGGTTGCGCAGGTACCACGGCGCTGCGACCAGCATCGGGCCTACGGCGAGCAGGCCGAGCGTTCGTGGCGCGAGGAGCGCCCGCCAGTGCACGAACGCCGTCGCCGCGACGATCAGCGCCGCGTAGCCGGGGCCTGAGAACTTCGTCGCCATCACGGCGCCGAGCGCCAAGCCCGCCAGCAGTCCGTCGCCAGCGCCCCGTTGCGCGAAGTGGCGGCGACAGAAGACGACGGCGGCGACGACGACGATCGCGAGCAGCAGGTCGTTCCCCTGCGTGGTGGTCGCTCCCAGCGCGACCGGCGTGGTCGCTGCCGCGAGCGCGCCGGCGAAGGCGACGGGACGCGTGCCGCCGAACGACCGCGCCAGCGTGTAGACCGCCACGACCAGCAGCGGGAATTCGAACACCGACAGCAGCGCCAGGTGTTCGTTGCCGGCCGGCAACGACAGCCAGGCGATCACCGCCTGCCGGAATCCCGGGTAGGCGCGCGCCAGGTCGGGCACCGTGTCGCTGATCGCGACGCTGCCGGTCCGCACCCACTCGGCCGGCATCACGAGGTGGTACCACATGCTGTCGGCATCCTGCACGGTGAAGCGCAGGCAGTTGCCGGCGACGAACAGCCACGCCGCGGCGAGCAGCAACGCGCCGGCCGCGGTCGCAGCGTCGAACCGCGCGCTTGGCAACAGGCTGCCAACGGTGCGGCCCGGCGGCGCCTGCACGTGCACGAGCAGCGACACGACGGCGCCGAGCACGCCGACCGCGACCAGACCGAACGCGCCGCAGAGGCCGGTCGCGACGACGAACCCGCCCGGCACGACCAGCGTGAGCAGGCCGACGGCGAGCAGGAACACCGAACCCTCGGCCTCCGGCAGCAGCGCCGAGGCCGTGCGCCACGCGACGACTGCCGGCAGCGCGACGAACCAGGCGAACACCGCAGCGGTGACGAATGGACCCGCGAGCAGGTTCGGCGTGAACGCCGCCAGCCCCGCGATCACGACACCAGCCAGGGCGAGCAGCGGCAGACCGGACGAGCGACGATCGGCAGGGCCGCTCATGGCGCGCCGGCGCTACTTCGCGTCCCAGTAGCGCAGCACGAACGCCGGCGGCACGTTCCGCACGATCGGACCGATGCGCTCGAAGCCCGCGAACCGCTCCTGCATGAGCGCGCGGAAGCGTCGCGCCGCGCGCAGTCCGTAGGCGTGCACGTACTGGAAGGTGCGGAAGTCGCCGCCGCCCTCGCGCAACGCCCACACCAGTCCGTCGACGACGCCGTCCTGCACGGCGGGCGGCAGGCTCGCGAACGGCAGCCCCGAGATGATGCGGCGCGGCGGTGGCAGGCCTTGGTCGGTGAGGATCTGCCGAAGGTCCGCCGCCGAGCCGAGGTGGAACGCCATCGTCGGGAACCGCTCGGTCAGCAGGCGGTGGAAGCGCTTCTCGAGCTCGATGCCGAGGTAGCGCGCGCCCTTCGGCAAGCGCTCGCGCACGACCGCCGTCGCCGGGCCAGTGCCGGGACCAAACTCGACGATCAGCTCGCCGGGCCGCAGGTCGAGATGTCCGACCAATGCGCGCGACAGGTAGCGCGAACTCGGCAGCACGGCGCCGACCGTCGTCGGGTTGCGGAGGAAGCGACCAAAGAAGCCGAGACCGTCGCGGATCGGTCGCCGCGGGATGTCGGCAGGTTCGCCCGCGGGCATCGTGGAAGCCACGGCGGAACAGTGCCCCGAGCCCGCGCCGCGGGCAAGCGCCCCGTCACCCATCGACGAGCGCGTCGCCCAGCACGGCGACGCGGCCGACGCGCACTCGGGCCGAACACAGCAGACGGCAGCCGTCGCCGAGGCCCATGCGAGCGAGGGTCGAGCGCTCCGGTTCGGCGGCGGGCTCGAGCGCAGCGTCGGCCCCCGCGGCGAGCCGCGCCGCGTCGGTGCCGCACATGCCGCGCGTGCAGCCGCTCGGCCAGTCGACGCCGGCGAGCCGGGCGGCCGCCAGCAGCGTCGTGCCGGGCTGCACGAACACGGTCTTCGCGGCGGTCGCGAAGTGCACTTCGACCAGGTCCATGGCGTTCGCATAGCGGCTCGCGAGCGCGGTGCAAGCGCGCCGCGGTCCGGCGGCGAAAGCGGGCCACGCCGTGGCGTCGCTCGCGAGCAGAACGCAACATCCGCGCATGGAACTCAGCGGCCTCGATCTGGCGATCATCGTCGGCTACTTCGCCATCTCGCTGGGCATCGGCCTCGCCTTCGCGAAGAAGTCCGGAGCCAGCCTCGCGGACTACTTCGTGTCGGGCCGCAGCATGCCGTGGTGGCTGGCGGGCATCTCGATGGTTGCGACGACGTTCGCCGCCGACACCCCGCTGGCGGTCACCGGCTTCGTCGCCAAGAACGGCTTGGCCGGCAACTGGTTCTGGTGGGCGTTCGCGTTCGGCGGAATGTTGACGGTTTTCGTGTTCGCGAAGTTGTGGCGCCGCGCGAACCTGCTGACCGACGTCGAGCTCATCGAGTTGCGCTATGCCGGCCGGCCGGCGGCCTTCTTGCGCGGCTTCCGCGCGGTCTACGTGTCGATCGTCGTCAACTCGTTCGTGATCGGCTGGGTCACCTACGCGATGGTCACCGTGCTGCGCGAGACCGTGTTGCACGGCAGCTCCGCGGACAGCTCGACGGACCTGCTGCTGATCGGAGCGCTGCTGGCCGTGACCGGGCTCTACTGCGTCCTCTCCGGCATGTGGGGCGTCGCCGTGACCGACGCCTTCCAGTTCGTGCTGGCGATGGGTGGCTGCATCGCGCTGGCCGTGATCGCCGTCGACCACGTCGGCGGCGTCGATCAGTTGCGCGAGCGCGCGACCACGAACTTCGGCGGCACGCAGTTGTTCGACTACGTGCCCGACTTCGGTTCGGCGGCGTGGATGCCGCTCGGCGTGTTCCTGGCCCTCGTGCTCGGCCAGTGGTGGGCGACGTGGTACCCGGGCGCTGAACCCGGCGGCGGCGGCTACATCGTGCAGCGCATGGCGAGTTGCCGGAACGAGCGGGATGCCGAGAAGGCGACGCTGCTGTTCCAGCTCGCCCACTACTGCCTGCGGCCCTGGCCGTGGATCCTGGTCGCCTTCGCCGCCATGGCGTTGCATCCGGAACTGCGCACGTGGGCGCTCGCCGACAAGTCCGCGAACCTGCCGAACCCCGACACCGGCTTTCCGATGCTGATCCGCGAACTGGCGCCGCCGGGGCTGCGCGGACTTCTGCTCGTCACGTTCTTCGCCGCCTACATGTCGACCGTCAGCACCCAGATGAACTGGGGCGCCAGCTACGTCGTCAACGACATCTGGAAGCGGTTCGTCGCGCCGGGCGCGACCGACCGCGAGCTGGTGCGCGCGTCGCGTTGGGCTTCGGTCGTCGTGCTGGTATGCGGCGGCCTGACCGCGTGGATCATGGTGCGCTTCCGCATCTCGCCCGATGAATCGTGGGGCTACCTGGCGGCCCTCGGCGGCGGACTCGGCAGCGTCTTCCTGCTGCGCTGGTTCTGGTGGCGCATCTCGGCCTGGAGCGAGATCGCGGCGATGGCCTCGTCGCTGGTGATGTTCGTCGTGGTGACCGTGGTCCCGTTCGGGATCGCGCCGCAGTACACGGCCCTGATCGTGGCCAGTGTGTCGATCGTCGTCTGGATGACGGTCACGTTCCTGACGCGCCCCGAGCCCCGCGAACACCTGGTCGCCTTCTACCAACGCATCCGCCCCGACGGCCCGGGCTGGGGTCCGATCGCGGCGGACGCCCGCGACGTGCGACCGGACGGTGGCTTGGGCCGATCCGTGCTACGCGCGCTGCTCGGCACCGCCACGATCTGGCTCACGCTGCCGGGCATCGGCGGGCTGATCTTCGGCGACCACGGCAAGGCCGCGGCGTGCCTCGCCGGAGCCGCCGCCGCCGCATGGGGCATGTTCGCGCTGGCGCCGCGCGCGCCTTCACGCGCCTCGACCACGAGCTAGACTTCCCCGCCGCACGACCTGTCATGGGTGACACCGAGAGCGACTTCAGCCGCACCGTCTACTCCGTGCCGACCGGCGGCAAGGACGCAGGCGGCAGCAACCGCCTGCCGGTGCTGGTGGTGCTGCGCGGCGCCCAGGTCGGCCGTCGCTACCTGCTCAACGAGAGCGGACTCGTGCTCGGGCGCCGCGCCGACAAGGCGCAGATCGTGGTGCCCGGCGACGCCCAGATCTCGAGCACGCACTGCAAGTTCGAACGCAGCGGTGCGGGCGAGGTGTGGCACGTCGTCGACCTGCAGTCGACCAACGGTACGGTGATCGGCGGCGAACGCGTCGACAACCGCGCGCTGTGCGACGGCGACCGCATGCTGGTCGGCGAGACGGTGCTGAAGTTCACCTTCCACGACGAGCTCGAGGAGGAGTTCCACCGTCAGGTCGACCACCTGATGAACATCGACGACCTGACCGGGTTGCCGGTGCAGCGCGTGTTCCAGACGCGGCTGCAGGAGTCGTTCACGGTGTGCAAACGCCGCGGGCAGCCGATGGCGGTCTACATGATGGACATGGACGGCCTGAAGAAGATGAACGACACGCACGGCCACTTCGTCGGCGCGAACTCGATCGCGACCGTCGGGCGGCGGCTCGGCGCGATCGTGCACGCGGCCGGCGGCGTGGTCAGCCGCTTCGGCGGCGACGAGTTCTCGGCCTTCGTGCCCAACGCCGACGCCGAGCAGGCAGCCGCGATCGGCGAACGCATGCGCGCGGCCGTCGGCGGCGAGCCGATCACGCGTGATGCGATCACCGTCAACCCGACGATCTCGATCGGATTCGCCGTGCTTCCCGACGACGGCCAGGTCGCCGAAGAACTGACGCGCAAGGCCGACGACGCGCTCTACCGCGCCAAGGCCGCCGGCCGCAACCGCGTCAGCCGCTGAGCCGCACCGCGCCTAGAGAAACAGGCGGTGCTGGCGGAAGCGCGCCTCGATGCCCTGGTCGCTCGCGACCTCGTGCGCATGCAGGCCGCCGGTGAGCTGCAGCAGCCGCTCGACGATCGCCGCGAGCGCGCGCGACGTCGGCGCCTCCGGATCGGTCGCGATCAGCGGCAACTGCCCGAGGCGATGCTGCATCACCGCGTCGTCGTCGGGGATCTCGCCGAGGTAGGTCAACGGCACGCCGACGTGTTGTTTGCTGACTTCGGTGAGGCGCTGGAACGCGAGCTCGCCGCGGCCCGGCGTGGCGACGCGGTTGACGAGCACGAGGAAGCGCGCGTTCTTGTTCACCTGGCCGATGCACTTCACCACCGCATAGGCGTCGACGAGGGCGGCGATCTCGGGCTGGGTGACGAGCACGATCCAATCGGCGGCGAGCATCGTCAGCACGGTGGCCGGCGCGATGCCCGCACCCAGATCGAGCACCAGCGCTTCCTCGCGCTGCGCCAACGCGCCGAGTTCCCGCGCGAACGCGAGCAGGTCCTTGTCGGTCGGCGTCGCCATGCGGCGCACGCCCGACGCGCCCGGCAAGAGACGCGGGCCGCACGGCGACGCGACGAGCGCCTGGTCGAGCGTGCACTGGCCGCCGAGCAGTTGCTGGAGAGTGAGGGTCGGCTTCACGCCGAGCAGCAGGTGGTCGCAGGCGAGGCCGAAGTCGCAGTCGACGAGCACGGTGCGGCGGATGCGGTGCAGCAGCACGGCGAGCGAGGTTGCGACGAACGACTTGCCGGTACCGCCCTTGCCGCTCGCGATCGCGATCGAGGTCGCTTCGTGCCGCGCCGTCGGCGCGCCGCGCAGGCCGTCGAGCAGACGACCGAACAGACCGCGACCGCGTGGGCCGAGCCCGCTCGTCGGAGCCGTTGGTTGCCGCCCGGCTGAAGCACCGTCCATTTCTGCTCGCCTGACCATGTTCGCGGCTGACCGGCCGCGCGCCGGGAGTGTCGCAGACCCGCAGCGAGATTGCGAACGGCCACTCGCCCTCTTGCAGCCACGAGGCCCCCGACCCTCGCCTGAAACAACTCCGTCGACGCGGTCCGGGCCAATAGGCTGCATGCGCAGCACCCCTCGGCGAAACCGCCCGCGCTTTCGCCCTCGCCACCGCGCCCCACCATGGACTCTCGCCCCGATCCCGCCTGCGTCCTGTGCGGCGGCCACGACTTCCGCCCGCTGCTGCGCGGCGCGGACATGGAGGCGAGCCGGTTCTTCCGCTGCCGGGCGTGCACGCTGCTGCAGATGCGGCCGATGCCCACGGACCGCGAGCTGTTCGACTACTACCAGCGCTACGACATCGTCGGCGAGCACTACCCGTACTTCGCCGCGCTCTGGCGTCCGGACGCGCTCGACACGCCCGAGGGGCGGGAGATCCGCGAACGCGCGGGCCTCGTGCTGGCCGCGACGCCGCGACCGCAGCGCGTGCTCGAAGTGGGCTCCGGCCACGGCCTGTTCCTCAAGGTGCTCGTCGACGCCGGCGTGCATGCGGAGGGCGTCGAACTCAGCGCCCGCGCCGCCGAACGCAGCCGCGCGGCGCACGGCGTGACGGTGCACGCGGGCACGCTGGACTCGGTGCCCGGCTCGACGTTCGACGCAATCGCGATGTGGGACCTGCTCGAGCACGTCGCCGACCCGCACGGTCTGGTCGCGCAGGCAGCCGCACGGTTGTCCCCCGGCGGGCGGTTGTTCGTCGAGACGCCCGACGAGGCGGCGCTGCTCGACCGCACGATCCTGGCGCTGCACCGGCTCGGCGTGTCGTGGCCCGCGCGCCAGTTCTACGGCACGCACCACCTCGTGCTGTTCCGCCGCGCCTCGATCCGCCGCCTGCTCGAGCAGCATGGCTTCGTCGTCGAAGGCATCACCGGCGCGTCGACCTACGTCGCGCGTTCGTTCTCGGGATCGGGACTGAAGGCCCGCGCTTCGCGGTTGTTCCTCGGCGCGCTGTTCGCGCTGGCGAAGCTCGTCGGTCGGCAGAACAAGATGATCGTCGTGGCAAAGAAGCGCTGAGCAGCAGCCGCTCGCACGCCCCTCACTTCGGCAGCAGTTCGCGCCCGTAGCGCACCGGTACGCCGAAGTTGCTGCCGGTGAAGTCGCGCAGGATCGCGAAGTTCACCGCGATCACCATCCCGGTGCCGTCGAACACCGGCCCGCCCGAACCGCCGTGCGTCGTCGGCGCGTCGTAGCTGATCACCGTGTCGCGCACGTTGCCGATCACGCCCTGCGTGATCGTCGGTGTGATCTGCCCGGCGCTCGCCAGTTCTTCGATCGTCTCGGCCATCGACGCCGAACGCTGCTGCAGCGACTCGACCAGCGCGCCGTCGGCGCGCGCGAGCATCGCCGACAATCCCGTCGGGTAGCCGACGACGATGGCGCGGCGGTCCTCTTCCTCCTCCGGCAGGTCGCGCAGCGGCAGGCGCGGCACGCCCACCACCTCGGCGGCGGCGATCTGCACGACCGCGACGTCGAGGTCGTCCTTGCGGCGCACGATCGACTCCGGCGGCACGGCGATCGGCGCCTTGCCGGGGAACGTCGCCGTCAGCCGCGCGAACTCGGGCTTGGCTCCGGCCGCGATCAGCCGCACCACCGGCGCCATCTCGAGCCACGGCGCCACCACGTGGCGGTTCGTCATCACGTGCCCGGCGTCGCTGACCAGGAACCCCGAGCCCGTGTACTCGACCTCGAACGTGTCGCCGTCGGGCGCGAACCACGAACCGTCGGGCATCTTCAGCCGGAACACGCCGTGCAGCAGGCACACGCCCTGGCTCAGTTCCTTCTGGATCCGCCGCAGCACCGCGCTGGCGCGCGCCAACCGCGCGACGTCGTCCTGCTGCTTCTTCTGCTCGGCACGCAGCGCCTCGAAGTCCTCGCGCTTCACCACGTCGGCGGGCTGCAGCTTCGCCTGCGCCTCGCGCAGCGCATCGAGCTCGGCGCGCGTCACGACCTGATCGATCTCCGGGCGGCCGACGAACGCGCCGAGCCAGGCCGCGACGAACGCCCCGGCGACGAGCGTCAGCGGCACCCCCCACTTCAACTGCGGCGTCGCCTGCGTGAACAGGTCGCGCGTCAGCGTCTGCGTCGCCGCCGCACCGCCGCTCACGCGCGCGACCTCGCGCGCATCGGCGAGCATGCGCCGCACCGGCTTGCAGGCCGCGCCGATCGGCACGTAGATGTTGAAGCGCACGACGGGACCGCCGCTGCCGAGTTCGAGTTGGTCGCCGTCCTGCAAGATCACTTCGTCCACTTCCTGGCCGTTGACGAACGTCTGGCCGTCGCGGCGCTTGAGGTGGAACTGGCACTCGGCCTCGACCCACTCGATCTGCACGTGCTTGCGGGCGATCCCAGGCGCGTCGATGACGGCATCGCAGTCGGGGGCGCTGCCGATGCGGACCACGCGCGCCTCGTAGGTCACCGTGCGGCCACGCAGCGGACCGGAAAGGTGCAGCAACTGGGGGCGCATTCCCGGACCATAGTCGCCGTGACCAGTCCCGCCAACGCGCCGTTCGCCGTCGAGGTCGCCATCGATTCGGTCGCTGGTGCGCGTACGGCCGCTGCGAACGGCGCCACGCGGCTCGAACTGTGCGCAGCGCTCGAACTCGGCGGGCTCACTCCGAGCCTCGCGCTGCTCGAGGCGGTGCGGGCCGCGGTCGCCGTGCCGGTGTTCGTGATGATCCGGCCGCGCGCCGGCGACTTCCTCTACGACCGCGACGAGTTCGCCGTGATGCGGCGCGACGCCGAACGGCTCGTCGCGGCGGGCGCGCATGGCCTGGTCAGCGGCGTGCTGACCGCGGAGGGCGCGCTCGACGGCCCCCGCCTGCGCGAACTGCGCGCGGTCGCGCCGGTTCAGGCGTTCACCTGCCACCGCGCGTTCGATCTGTGCCGCGAGCCGCTGCGCGCGCTCGACGCCCTGGCCGACCTCGGCATCGCGCGCGTGCTGACCTCGGGCCAGGCGCCGAACGCGCCGGCGGGTGCGGCGGCGATCCGGACGTTCGTGCAGCACGCCGCCGGGCGCGTGGTCGTGATGGCGGGCGGCGGCGTGCGCGCGGAGAACGTGCACGCGCTGGTCGCGGCCAGCGGCGTGCGCGAAGTGCATCTTTCCGCGAGCCGTCGGCAGGCAAGTGGGATGACGTTCCGGCGCGACGGCGTGCCGATGAGCGCGGCGGTCACCGCCGACGAGTACATGTTGCGCACGACGGATGGTGCGATGGTCGCGAGCGTCGTCGCGGCGATGCGTCGTTAGCATGCACGCATGGGCACTCCCCATCCGCTCGTCGCCGCCATCGAGTCCCTCCTGCAGGCGAGTCCGCAAGCCCCACCGTGGCCGGCGGTGCTCGCGCGCGTCGCCGGGCACTTCGTCTGCCCGGTCGCGACGATCCACGTGCTCGGCGCGGACGGCCAGCTCCACCTGGCCGCGCAGCAGGGACTGCCGCCGCCGGTGCTCGACAAGGTGGCCGTGATCCCGATCGGCAAGGGCATGGCGGGGATCGCCGCGCAGCGCCGCGAGCCGGTGCAGGTGTGCAACCTGCAGACCGACCAGAGCGGCGTCGTGCGCCAGGGCGCGAAGCTCACGCAGATGGAGGGTTCGCTCGCCGCGCCGATGATGGACGGCAAGCGGCTCGCCGGCGTGTTCGGGATCGCCAAGCCCGTCGCCTACGACTTCACCGCCGACGAACAGGCCCTGCTGCTCGCGGTCGGGGCGTCGATCGCGCGCACGCTGCGCTGACGTTCAGGCGTCGAAGCCGTCGCGCGCCGGGGCGTCGAGCAGCGCGTTCGCCGCGGCATCGTCGGTGCGCAACGCAGCCGCGTCCCACGAAAGCCGCCGCCCGCGCGCCGCCCGCAGCGCGACGTTGGCGAGCAGCACCGCCTCGGTCAGCGGGGCCGCGTAGGCGAACGACGTCGACGGCATCGTGCGCGCAGCACTGGCGAGCAGCCACTCGCGGTGGTGCCCGGGTGAAGGCGGCAACGACGGCGCCGGCGCCTTCCACGCCGCAGCCCGCGAAGCAGGCCCGATCTCGTGCTTGTCGTAGTTGCTGATCAGCCAGCCGTCGTCGCCGACGAACAGCACGCCGTTGCGCCACCCATCGAGGCCGCGCGACGCCAGCGCCGCCTGCGGCCGATCGCTCCCCGCGTGCCAGTGCAGCGTCACCGCCGGTCGCGCGCCGCGCGCCGCGAACGAGTACGTGCAGCGGCTGCCACGCGGCGCGCATTCCGCGTGCGGCTCGGGTCCGTCGGCCTGCAGGCTCGTCGGCGCTTCGAGTTCGAGCGCCCAGAACGGCAGATCGACGAAGTGGCACGCCATGTCGGCCGTCGTGCCGCCGCCGAATGCCCAGTACCGGCGCCAGCCCATCGGGTGGTAGCCATCGGCGTAGTCGCGCGCCGCCGCGGGCCCGAGCCAGAGATCCCATTCGACGTGCGGCGGGCGCTGGCCGGCCTTCGGCAGCTCGGTGGCCGACCAATCGGTGCCGTTGACGAACACGATCACTTCGCGCACCGCCCCCACGGCACCGCCGCGGATCGCCTCGACGACGCGGTGGTAGTTGGCGTTGGCGTGGATCTGGATGCCCATCTGCGTCACGCAGCCGTTCGCCTCGGCGGTGCGCAGCAGTCGACGCGCCTGCGCCACCGTGTGCGTCAGCGGCTTCTCGCAGTAGACGTCGAGGCCTTGCTGCAGGGCGAGCATCGACGGCAGGTAGTGCGTGTGGTCGGGCGTGCTGACGACGACGCCGTCGAGTTCGCGGCAGGCGGCGGCATCGCGCAACACCTCACGAAAGTCGCGCACGGCGCGCGCACCGGGGAAACGCTTGTGGGCCGCGGCGAGCCGTTCGCCGTCGATGTCGCAGAGCACAGCGATGTGTTCGCTGGCGACGGCCGCGAGGTTGTCGCCGCCGCGGCCACCGACGCCGACGATCATGAGCCGCGCCTTGGTGGCGGGATCGCGCGGCGGCCGCGCGACGCGCAGCGGTTTCGGGCTGCCGGTCGCAGGCAACACGCAAGCACCAGCGGCCGCAACCCCGGTGAGCACGAACGAACGACGGGTCGTCAGCATCGGCGCATCATTCGCCAGCGAGCGCTGGTCGGCCAGTGGTAGGCGATGCTCGGGCCCGTAGGCTCACGGCATGACCCAGAGCCTGCAGGAACGATTCGCCCCGCGCGGTGCGTGCTTTGGCTGCGGTCCAGCCAATGCGCACGGCCTGCGCATCCGCAGCCTCGTCGACGGCGACGAGGTCGTGTGCACGTGGCAGCCACAGACCATGCACGAGGCGTTCCCCGGCATGCTGAACGGCGGCATCATCGGCGCACTGCTCGACTGCCACTGCAACTGGACAGCGGCGTGGCACCTGATGCAGGCGCAGGGGGCGAGCGCGCCGCCGTGCACGGTGACCGCGGAGTACTCGATCAAGCTGCGGCGACCGACGCCGACGTCGGGGCCGGTGCTGCTGCGGGCGAAAGTCGCCGAGTCCAGCGCCGACCGCGCGCGCATCACCGGCACGCTCGAAGCCGGCGGCAAGGTGTGCGCGACGTGCGACGGCGTGTTCGTCGCCGTGAAAGAGGGCCATCCGGCGTTTCATCGCTGGTAGGCCTTCCGGTCGCCGGAACGCCGACTCTCCCATCCATCGTGAACCCAACCACCACGTCGCCTGGCGAACCGCCGTCGCTCGAGGCCGTTCAGCGCGCCCGTGTCGAAATCGGCCGCGACGTGCGCGAAACACCGTCGTGGCAGTGGCAAGGGCATCGGCTCGCGGCCGCGGCACCCACCACCGGCGCGGTCTGGCTCAAGCTCGAACTGCTGCAGCACTCCGGATCGTTCAAGGCGCGCGGCGCCTTGCTCGCGATGCGCCGCCTCGACGCCGCACAACGGGCCCGCGGCGTCACTGCGGTCAGCGGCGGCAACCACGCGATCTCGGTCGCGTTCGCCGCGCGAACGGTCGGCACCCACGCCAAGGTGGTGATGCCGGCGACCGCGAACCCCGCGCGGGTCGCTGCATGCCGCGCGTTCGGCGCCGAAGTCGTGCTGGTCGCCGACGTCGCCGCGGCGTTTCCGGCAGCACGCGCGATCGAAGAACAGGAAGGGCGCACGCTCCTGCATCCGTTCGAGAGCGACGCGATGGTGCTGGGCGCGGGCACCCTCGGCATGGAGTTCCTGCGGCAGACGGGCCAGCTCGATGCGCTGTTCGTCGCGATCGGCGGCGGCGGACTCGCCGCCGGGGTCGCGAGCGTGGTCAAGGCGCTGCAGCCGCGCTGTCGCGTGTTCGGAGTCGAACCCGCGGGAGCTGACACCATGCACCGCAGTTTCGCGGCCGGCTCACCGCAGCGCATCGACGCGGTGCGCACGATCGCGGACACGCTCGGCGCGCCGATGGCGTTGCCGTACACCTACGGGCTCTGCCGCCGGTTCGTCGACGAACTGGTGAAGGTCGACGACGACGCGATGTGCCGCGCGATGTGGCTCTTGTTCGCCGACGCCAAGCTCGCGGTCGAGCCCGCGGGTGCCGCGGCACTCGCGGCGATGCTGCAGGTGCAGGATCGGCTGGCGGGGCAACGGGTCGGTCTCATTGTCTGCGGCGCCAACCTCGACCACGCCACGTTCGCCGCCTGCCTCGCGCGCGGCGCGCCACCGGCTAGTTGACCGGACCGACCCACAGGTCGTCGAACGACGTGCGCGCGTCGGCCTTGGTCCACAGACCGTGGCCACCGCCGCTCCGGATCGTGTCGTCCGCGACCTCGAGCAGGACGCGCCCATCGAGCGCGCACGTGATGCGATCACCGACGAACGTCGCCTCGACGCGATGCCACGCTCCGGCCGGGGCGTCGACGAGCGCGGTCGCGAGCTGCCGCCGCACGCCGTCCTTCACCACGTAGACGCGGAAGTTCGACTCCAGCGGGTTGAAGCGGCAGAGGTAGTAGTTGTCGGCGTCCTGCACGCGCCACATCGGGCCGCCGCCCTGGTCGACGACGCCGCCGTCGGCGCGCACCGCGACCGCGATGCGTCCGTCAGCGAGCGCGCCGTCGGTCCAGAACAGATTGAACCGATGGTCGACGTCGTGGTTCGGCGCGGTCAACGCAACGACGTTCGGCGGCGAGATCGCGGCCGCGTCGGCGACCACCAGCCACGTCGCTTGCGGTCCGTTGCCGCCGGTGCTCCCGGCGCGGAACCCGGCCAGCGCCCCATCGAAGCCCTCGGCGCCGGGCGTGGGGCGCTGCGCCGACCAGCAGCCACCGGCGATCGAGAGCAACGCCACGGCCACATGCCACGTCTTCATCCGCGCCATCCTACGCGACAGGCGGCGTTGCTCCCGCGCCGCGCCGTCAGCGGCGCGACGACGCCCGCACCGCCTCGCCGAAGCCGACCAGGTCCATCTCGAAGTGCCCGCGCCACTCAGCACCGCGGATGCCGGCGGCGATCACGAAGTCGGCCGACGTGCCGGCCGAGAACTGCGGGAAGCCCGGCGGCACCATCTCCGGGATCCACTCCTGCATGCCCCGGAACATCGCCAGGAAGTCGATGCACTCGACGAACATCGGGTTGCAGTCGCCGACGGCCGCCATCGCCGCGCGCATCGACGTCGGCCACGACCCGCCCGACCTTCCGAGCGCGGCGACGGTGTCGGCGGCGCGGTGGCCGACGCCGATCGCCGCACTGCCGCCCTTCGCCGCGAGCCGCATCTGCAGGCCGTCCTTGCCGAGCATCCTCGCGATCGCATCCTCGGCCTTGCCGCGCTCCGACTCGGGTACCGGCACGGCACTGATCGCCGACGCGAACTTCAGGAAGTCGACCCTCAGGCGATGGTCCTGGAATCGGGCGCCATCCACTTCGCCGGTCTCCCCGGGCGTGAACGCGACGCCGAACGTCGCAAGCTGCGAGCTTTGCGTCATGGTCGCGAACAGCGAGAACATCGACTCGGCGGCGGTCGGCGTCATGTGGGCGGTCATGCCGAGTCCCTTCGCATCGACGTCGACGTCCGCGGCGAGCACCGGCCCCATCGCTTCGTAGAGTTCGCGGTAGCCGCGCATCATCTCGCGCATCGCGGTCCGGCCTTGCTGCGGGTAGATGTCGAAGAGCGGTTCCAGCATCGACTCGAAGCGCGGCCACAGCGCCTTCCAGTCGGCGACCATGACCACGTTCGCGGCACTGCGCGGCGACAGCTTGCCGGCGAACGGCGCCAGGTCGACCGGCGCGCTGCCCCAGCCGTCGAGGTCACTGCCGGGCTTCATCTGCATGCGCGCCGACACCGCGAGCTTGCCGTTCGGCGCATCGGCCGCGAGTTCGAAGCTCTGGCCCGATGCCAGCAGCGCCTTGGCCGCCTCGATGTAGAGGTCGGCGACGGCCGCGCCGTCGACGCCGGCATTGCCCGTTTCCGCCTGCGACACCATCGTCTTGAACGCCAGGAAGCCGGCGCCGATCACGGTGCCGAGGTTCTGCGCCGCCTTGGCGACGTCGACGCGCGCCACGACCAGCTCCGCCGGCAGGTTCGTCGCCAGCGCGGACGGCTGGGCCGGCTTCTCGTACTTGCCGCTGAGCGGCAAGACCACGTAGCCGCCGTCGACGAACGTCTGGATGCCGCTGCCCTGCAACGACGCCACGTACTTCGCGGCATCGGTCACCGGCACGAACACGAGTGGAATGGGCTGCACCGCGCGCGGCGCGACCAGGGCGAACGCGATCGGGCGCTTCTTGTCGACGTACGTCGTGTCGCCGCCCATCGGCCCGATCGTCGCCAGCATCGGGTCGGCGCCGATCAGCTCGGTCGGCACCCCGAACGGCGTGGCGCCGGTTCGCGCGGTGTCGACGAGATCGTCGATCGACAGCAAACGCACGAAGACGGCTGCGTCGGCCGGGACCAGCGCGGCGATCGCCCGCTCGGCGGCCTCGTCGCCGCCCCGGCAACCGATCATCAGCAACAGCAGGGAGAACGACGCCGCGGGCAGGACCTTCATGGCGGCGAGGATCGGCGCCAGCGTGCCGCGAGGCAACTGTTCACTCGCCGCAGCTCTGCAATGCCGGCACGACCGCATCCTCGGGCCGCAGCTCGCGCGGCTTGTGGTCGTCGAATCGATCCGCGAACACCTCGTCGACCAGCGCCGCGAAGACCTCGGGCCCGCGCATGGTGACCAGACGCTCGCGCGCGAAGAGCGGCTCGGCGTGGTACTGGCCGTACTTGATCGCGTGCATGCGCACGTGCGGCAGCGCCTGCCGTTCGCCGCCGTAGAACGGCACCGCGATCTGCCAGTGCCGGTGCAGGGCAGCGCGCTGCCCTGCCATCGTCGGTCGCCTCGCCGGCCGGCCGGCGAACAGGTCCGCGACCTGGCCGAACACGAACGGATTGCCGATGCAGCCGCGCGCGATCGTGACGCCGTCGACGCCGGTCTGGCGACGCATCGCCAGCACGTCGAACGGCGAGAACAGGTCGCCGCTGCCGAGGATCGGGAAGGCGCCGACGCGCCGCTTCACCTCGGCGAGGAACGGCCAGCGGCTCGGGCCGGCGTACTTCTGCTCGACGGATCGCGGATGCACGGTCGCGGCGGTGACGCCGCGCGCGATCGCGCCTTCGAGGATCGTCCAGAACCTCGTCTCGGCATCGGGCGAGTCGTCCGAACCGCGCCGCATCTTCACGGTGACCGCGACGTCACCGGCCACCGACTGCAGGACGGCATCGACGATCGCCAGCGCCTGGTCGGGGTCCTGCAGCAGCCAGCCGCCCCGGCGGCGACCGAGCACTTTCGTCACCGGGCAGCCGAAGTTGACGTCGACGACGTCGTAGCCGGCGTGCACCAGTTCGCGCGCGGCGCGCCCGAACGTCGCCGGATCGCTGCCCATCAGCTGGCCGCCGACCGGATGATCGTGCTCGGGCACCGCCAGGATCCGGCGCCGCAGCTTGCCCTTCTGCAGCACGTGCTCGTCGAGCACGACCTCGGCGAGCGTGTAGGACGCGCCGTGCTCCCGCGCGACGGTGCGCATCGCGAGGTCGCTGTAGCCGCTCAATGCCGCCTGCACGACCGGCATCGGCAGGGTGATGCGGCCGAGCCGCAGCGGCGCGAACGCCGCCGACTCCGTCGCCGGCGCGTTCATCCGCCGGTCACCGGCGGCAGCGTCGCCTTCTTCAGGAACAGCACCGCGAAGCACGTCGCGTCCAGCATCAGGCCGCGCGCGCGTTCGCTGCGGAACGAGCCGTTCTTGTTCTGCAGCGGCAGGATCTGCAGCGCGCCTTCGTAGTACCAGTCGCGACCGGCGATGCGCGCGATGCCCGACAGTTCGCAGGTGCGTTCGAGGCCGTAGAGGTAGTAGTACCAACTGTCGTCGGCGCGATCGATGTAGCCGGGGTTGCTACGCACGTGGAACTCGGCGCCGAGCCAGGCGAACCCGCTCTGGATGCCGGCATCGATCTTCGACACCACGTCGGCATGCGGCTGGCCCGACTGCAGGAGGCCGAAACGCGCGATCACCAGGCTGCCGACGCCGGCCGCGGTCATCGATCCGTACGGCGGACGATTCGGCGTGTGGTAGGCGAAGCCACGCACCGGCACCGCGCGCGGCGCCGCGCGGGTCGGCTTCGTCCCATCCGGCGCATCCGCCGCGGCAGCGAGTTCGCGGTAGCTGGTGACACCCGGCGGCAGCTGGCGGCCGTTGTCGGCGCACTGCACCTCGAGCTGGTAGTTCGCCGTCGCGCGCCACACGGTGACGGGAACCTCGAGCCCGCACAACGACGCGGCGTAGAGGCCGAGCATGCCGTACTGGTTCACCGAGTTGTCGAACCGTGGACCCGCCGTGTAGTTGAAGGCCATCCGCGAGTTGGCGTTGCCGCGGGTGTCGATGTTGGTGCGGAGCTTCGCCAGCCACTGGACGGCGACCGCTTTGTCCGCCTCGGGCAGCACGCGCTGGCGCGGCGCCTTGAGGGTTCCCGACCGCAGCAGGTCGGCCTCGCCGGGCGGCGTGTGACGTTCGGCCAACGCCATCAACGCGACCGCCAGCGAATAGGTGTCGACGAACTCGCGGCGGCGCAGCTCGTCGAAGCCGGCGGCGACGACCGGATCGTCGGGCGGGATCTCCGCGTGCAGCATCGTCAGCAACGCCAGAGCGATGCGGCCGGCCCCGTAGCTGCGTTCGCCATCCTCCTGGTCCTGGAAGTGGCGGCGCGACAGGTCTTCGACTTCCTTCTTCAGCCACTTGCCGCCGTCGCGGATGGCCTCGGCGACGCGCCCCCGGAACGCCGCGTCCTGGTTCTCGTGCAGGGCCACGAATTCCTGGGCGTCGGCGACGACGAGCTTGCGCCACTTGCCCTTCGCCTCCTCGAACACCAGCGTCAGCTCCGCGTCGAACTTCGCGACCACGCCGCGCTGCGCGTCGAACGTGCGTGACATCCGCAGCGACCCGCTCGCCGCGTGTTTGCACAGCGGCCGGATGAACTGCTGCAGCGCGGCGCGCGACTCGCCGGGGCGCACTTCGGGATCCTCGGTGGTCACGGCGAGGGTGAACGCCTGCGCGCCATCGGCAGCGGGCGCTTCGACCTTGCCGGTCAGCACCAGGTCGCCGAACGGCACCTGGCGGCGATACCGCAGGCGGACGGCGCCCTCGAGCCGCAGGTCGAACGCGACGGCGCGGATCACGTCGCGCAGATCGCGCGGCTCGTCGCCAACGGCTCGCTGGTCGGCAGTCAGTTCTCCCTGGCAGAGCCAGGGCGAGGGCACGAGGTGCGGCAGCATGCCCTCGGGCGGCTGTCCCTTCGGCTGCAGCTGTTCGGCGGCGGCCTTGCCGTCGGCCACGTCGCTGCTCGACGCGTGCGTGCGCCGGAACTCGGCCGCGCCCGACGGCGGCAGCTTCCACGCCGCTTGCGCGGTCAGGGGCAGCGTGGACAGCACGGCGACGGCAACGAGACGCAAGGGATGCATGGCGAAGCCGCGCAGCCTACCGACCCGGGAAAGCCATGGGCAGGTCCAGTGCCGCCACTATGGTGCGCGCGGCCCCACTGCTCCGTCCCGCATGAACGCACCCTCACCCGCTGCCCGCGGCCTCATGGCGCGCTTCCTCTCGCTGATCGAACGCGTCGGCAACGCCCTGCCGCACCCGGCGACGCTGTTCCTGCTGCTCTCGTTGGCGGTGATCGGGCTGAGCGAAGTCGCGACCTGGTTCGATCTCACTGCACAGCACCCGGTCACCAAAGAGGTGATCGCGCCGGTCAGCCTGATGACGCGCGATGGCCTGCACAAGATCCTGACCAACCTCGTCACGAACTTCACCGGCTTCGCACCGCTCGGCACGGTGCTCGTGGCGCTGCTCGGCATCGGCATCGCCGAGTCGAGCGGCCTGATCGGCACCGCGATGCGTCTGCTCGTGCTGTCGGCGCCGCGCAAGCTGCTGACGATGGTCGTCGTGTTCGCGGGCGTGCTCTCGAACACCGCGAGCGAAGTCGGCTACGTGCTGCTGATCCCGATGGCGGCGATGATCTTCCAGGCCGCGGGGCGACACCCGGTCCTCGGCCTCGCGGCCGCGTTCGCGGGCGTGTCGGGCGGCTACAGCGCCAACCTGCTGCTCGGCACCGTCGACCCGCTGCTGTCCGGCCTGACGCAGGAAGCGGCGCGCATCCTCGAACCGGGGGCCGTGGTTAGCCCGGCCTGCAACTACTGGTTCATGGCTGCGTCGACGTTCTGGGTGACGATCATCGTGACCTTCGTCACCGAGAAGATCGTCGCACCCCGTCTGCGGCCGTTCGTGCCCGAAGGCGGCACCGGTTCGACCGCAGCCGGCGACCCCTCGCTCGCGCCGCTGACGGCCGCGGAACGCAAGGGCCTCTGGGCAGCCACGGCCGTGTTCGTGCTCGGCGCCGCGTGGGTGCTGTGGGGCACGATCCCCGGCGACGGTTTCCTGCGCGACCCGAAGACCGGCGACCTGCTGCACTCGCCGCTGATGAGCGGCATCGTTGCGCTGATCTTCCTGTTCGCGGCGCTCATGGGCCTCGCCTACGGCATCGCCGCCGGCACCATCCGCAGCGACGCCGCGGCGATGAAGGGCATGGCGAAGTCGATGGAGACGCTGGGCGGCTACCTCGTGCTGGTGTTCTTCGCCGCGCAGTTCGTCAACTTCTTCAACTGGACGAAGCTCGGGCTGATCCTCGCGGTGAAGGGCGCCAACTTCCTGCAGGCGACCGGGCTCGACGGCGCGCCGCTGGTGCTCGGGTTCATCCTGCTGACCGCAGCGATCAACCTGGTCATGGGCAGCGCCTCGGCGAAGTGGGCACTGATGGCGCCGATCTTCGTGCCGATGATGATGCTGCTCGGCTACCCCCCGGACGTCACGCAGGCGGCGTATCGCGTCGGCGACAGCTGCACCAACGTGATCTCGCCGATGATGAGCTACTTCGCGCTGATCATCGCGTTCATGCAGCGCTACGACAAACAGGCCGGGCTCGGCACGTTGGTCGCGACGATGCTGCCCTACTCGGTCGCGCTGCTCATCAGCTGGTCGGTGCTGTTCCTGGGCTGGATGTGGCTCGGGCTGCCGTTCGGCCCGTCCTGACCGAGGCGCGTTCAGGACCGCGCGAACGTGATCAGCAGCACCGTGCGAGGTGCGTCGGTGAGGTTCCAGGCCTCGTGTTCGAAGGTGTCGTCGAACACGAGGCACCGGCCGCGCTGCCAGCGGCACGTGCCGTCGACGAACCGCAATGCGGCGTCGCCGGCGGGGATCTCGAGCCCGAGGTGGCAGCGCAACACGCCCGGCAGTTCGCCGCAGTGCGGGTAGAGACGCGTCCCGGGCAGGAATCGCGAGAACCCGGCGTTCCGCAGGCCGGGCACGCCCTCGCAGGCGCGCGCCGTGGCGGGACAGCGCGCCCGATGCGCCGCGAGGCCCGGGGCGTCGCCGAACAGACCGTACCACGTCCACCCACGTTCGTCGTAGCCGTCGGCGACGGTGGTCAGGGAGTCGGGGCTCGGCACGAACGCGTCGGCCGGCAGCGCTTGGAGTTCGGCGAGCACGGCGCCGAACGCCGCTTCGAGCCGAGGCACGAATGCGAACGCGGCGGGATCGTGGACGGCGCGCATCGCGGCGACGCAGGTTACCGCGCGACGGCGCGATGTTGCGAGCCGCGGGGCCATGGCGCAGACTCTCGGCATGCCGACTCCCGTTCGCCGTCTCGTCCTCCCCGCCGTGGCCCTCGCCGCCTTCGCCGCGGCGGGCTGCCAGTCCAACAAGGTCATGCAACCGTCCCAGGCGCAGACCGCCGGGATGCGCATCGACGTGGTCAAGGCCGACTACTCGCAGCGGAAGCAGCGCATCGATGTTCGCGTGCGCATCTGGAACGACCACGACCAGCGCGTTCACTACGACCTCGGCGACGTGCGCCTGCAGTTCAAGGGCCGCGAAGTGTCGCCGACGCCGGGCATGACGAAGGACCAGAACCCCGACGTGCAGGCGAAGTCGAACCGCCAGTTCGACTGGTCGTTCGAGGTCGGCGACGTGATCGGTGAGGGCACCTACCCGATCATGATCCGCAACCTGCAGAAGGGCGGCGCGCCGCTGGGCGAAACGGCGGAGTTCAAGATCAACCTCGGCGCCTGACGCGAGCGGAGGATTCCCTCGGCCTGCTGAGCAGGATCGAGGGAGCCCGGCGTCCGGCGTTCGTCAGCCGCCGGCGAACCGGCGCTGCCAGAGCCGCCACGCGATCGCCGTGGCCACGGCTGCGAAGGCCCACTGCACGCCGAGCGCGCGCAGCATCACCGGATCGGTGAACGCCTTCTGGCTCCAGAACATGCCCTGGAAGCTGGTCATCGCCCAGTGCGTGATGGTCGCGTGCGTGACGAGATCCGCCCACCACGGCAGCTCGGCGATCTGGATCGGGAACCAGCAGCCGCCGAGCGCGGCCATCACCAGGATCAGCAGCGTCGACAGGCCCTCCGCCTGCTTCTGCGTGCGCGCCCACACGGCGATCAGCATGCCGAACGACGTCGCCGCCGCGGCCCAGGTGATCGACAGCACCAGCAGTGTCAGCGGATCGCGGAACGCGCCGACGCCGAACAGCATCTCGCCGTAGGCGAACAGGACGACGAGTTGCAGCATCCCGATCAGGACGCACAACAGGAACTTGCCGAGCAGCAGTGAGGCACGCGGAGCGCGACTGACCAGCAAGCGCCGCAGCGTGCCTTGGTCGCGCTCCTGCAGCAGCGTGACGCTGCACGCCATCAGGCCGAACATCAGCATCATGACGCTCATGCCGGCGACGCTCTGCGCGAGCTGGTAGCCGAGGTTCTTCGGGCGCGATGGCGGCTGCACGTTCTCGTGCGTGACCGGCACCATGCCCTCGAACATCGACGCCATGTCGAAGTTCGCCGCCGGCGCCTTCTCGGGTGCCCGCAGGTCCGCGTCGCCCCCGACGAAACGGTCGATGACGCCCTGCACCATCTCCATCGCGGCGCGCACGCGCGCGACGCCGTCCTCGCTCATGCCCTGCCGTCGCATCATGCTGGCGAGCAGCCACGGCATGCTCTTGCCCTCGGACGCCGCCATCGTCGCCTGCATCATGGCGATGCCGACGAGCCGGCTCTCCATCGTGCGGCCAGCGTCCCGGACGAGCACGAGCTGAGGCTCCTTGCCGGTCGTCACCGACTCGCCGTAGCCGGCACCGACGATCAAGCCGTGGTGCGCTTCGCCGTCGGCGACGCGCTGGCGCACCCGGTCCGCCGTCGTCGGCGCGTCGCCTGGGCGCGGGCGCACGGTCACCATGCCGACGTCGCGGAGTGCCGAGACGAAGCGTCGGCTCGTCTCGCTGTCGTCGTCGTCGACGACCCACAGCTCCACCTTCGGCATGCCCGAGCCGCCGCCGAACGCGAACTTCATCACCATGCCGAACACGGTGACCAGCGCGATCGGCAGCAACAGTCCGAGCATCAGACCGGTGCGGTCGCGGAAGTAGGCCCGCAGGTCCTTCTTGGCGATCCACCAGCCAGCGGCGATCAGGTTCATGGGTCGTCCCGCAGCGAGCGGCCGGTGAGGGTCAGGAACACCCGCTCGAGGTCGGCGCCTGGCGTGCCGGCGCGCTCGGCGAGTTGGGCCGCGGTGCCGATGGCGACGACGGCGCCGTCGTTCATCACGGCGACGCGATCGCAGAGCCGCTGCACTTCCTCCATGTAGTGCGACGTGTAGATCAACGTGCGCCCACCTTGGCGCAGCGCCTGCAGGCTCTCGAACAAGTGGTTGCGCGACTGCGGATCGACGCCGACGGTCGGTTCGTCGAGCAGCAGCAATTCGGGTTCGTGCAGATCGCCGACCACGAGGTTGAGCCGGCGCTTCATGCCGCCCGAGTACGCGCGCACGCGGTCGTCGGCGCGGTCGGCCAGCCCGGCCAACGCGAGCGCGCGGTCGACGGCGCCCGACACCTTGCCCGACGGCACTCCTTGCAGCCGCGCGAAGAACACGAGGTTCTCGCGGGCCGTGAGGTCGTCGTACAACGCGAGATCCTGCGGCACGAGGCCAAGGCGCGCGCGCGCCGCCGCGTCGGTCGCGGGCCGGAACGGCGTGCCGGCGAACGTCATCACGCCGTCGTGGCCGGCCAGCAACCCGGACACGCACGAGAGCAGGGTCGTCTTGCCGGCACCGTTCGGGCCGAGCAGCCCGAGGATCTCGCCACGGCGGCACGTCAAGCTCGCCGCGCGCACCGCGACCCGTTCGCCGTAGCGATACCCGAGCGATTCGATCGTCAGCAGGTCGTCGCCGGCCACGACCATCAGCTCCGGTAGCGGGCTCGGATCGACGGCACCAGGTACTCGTCGAATGCGCGGTCGATGCCGTAGTGGGCGGTCCAGTTCCAGTCGGCGCGTGCGCGGCCGTGGTCGACGTCCGCCGGCCACGAGTCGACGATGCGCGCGCGCGCCGGATCGGGCCGGAACGTGATGTCGGCGCCCGGGAACGCTCGCTGCACCCGCTCGACGAACTCCTGGGCGCTGAGGCTGAACGCGCCGACGTTGTAGCAAGGCAGCGTCAGCTGCTCGCGCTTGGCGTCGAGCAGGCCCATCAACGCGCGCACGGCATCGGGCATCGCCATGAACGGAATGCGGGCCTCCGGCGCCACGAAGCAGGCGTACGGCTTGCCTTGCGCGGCTGCGTGCAGCATCTCCGGGCCGTAGTCGCTGGTGCCGCCCGACGGCACGGTCTCCGCCGAGATCAGGCCCGGGAAGCGCACGCCGCGGAAGTCGAGGTGCACCGTGCGCTCGCTGTTCGCCGCCAGCGCCTTGTAGTGGCGCATGAAGTAGCGGCCCAGGTGCTCGGCGTAGAGCTTGTTGACGCCGTACATCGTGATCGGCTCGAGCGCCTGGTCCTCGCGCACGCGGCCGAGGCGCGCCTTCTCGGCGAGGCTGCCGATGCCGTAGACGGCGATCGAGCTCGGGAACACGAACTTCACCGGCTTGTCGAGCCGTGCCGACAGCGTCTGCGCCATGCGCAGCAGGTGCAGCGTGCCCTCGACGTTGATCTGGTGCGCGAGCTCGGGGTCGCGTTCGCCGCGCGTCGACAGCAGCGCCGCCAGGTGGAACACTGCCTCGATCTCGTGGTGCGCGGCGAGCTGGTCCAGCAGGTAGCGGTCGAGGATGTTGCCGGCGTAGGTCTCGTCACACAGCGGCCGCCACCGTTCGGGCAGGGGTGACAGGTCGAGGGTGACGATGCGGTAGCGGCCATCCTGATGGAGACGCTCGATCAGCGATCGACCGATCTCCCCGTTGGCGCCGGTGACGAGTGCGACGGGCCGTTTCGACATGCGGGGGGCGAACGCTACCGCCCGGCAGCGCCGCCACCAAATGCCCGGCGCCGCCGGCCGTTCAGCCGGCGGTCGGTTGCGGCGCGGCCACGGTCAGACGCAGCTCCCCGTTCGCGACGTCGACGTGCAGCGTGCTGCCGTCGGCGACGTCGCCGGCGACGAGGCGGCGGCCGATGCGCGTCTCCAGCTCGCGCTGCAGCAGGCGCTTCAGCGGCCGCGCCCCGTAGACCGGGTCGTAGCCTTGGTTGCCTAGGAACGTCTTCGCCGCGTCGGTGACTTCGAGCGTGATGCGCCGGTCGGTGAGCCGCGCCCGCAGCCCCGTGAGCAGCAGGTCGACGATGCGGCGGATCTCGCCGGTCTGCAGCGGCTTGAACAGCACGACGTCGTCGATGCGGTTCAGCAGCTCGGGCCGGAAGTGGGATCGCAGTTCGGCCATGACCTGGTCACGCGCTGATTCGCGGATGACACCGTCGCGCGTGATGCCCTCCAGGAGGATCGGCGCGCCGATGTTCGACGTCATCACGATGACGGTGTTCTTGAAGTCGACTGTGCGGCCCTGGCTGTCGGTCGCACGGCCGTCGTCGAGGATCTGCAGGAGCACGTGGAAGACGTCCGGGTGGGCCTTCTCGATCTCGTCGAACAGCACGACCGAGTACGGCTTGCGGCGCACGGCTTCGGTCAGCTGCCCCCCTTCGTCGTAGCCGACGTAGCCGGGCGGTGCGCCGATCAGGCGCGAGACCGCGTGCTTCTCCATGTACTCGGACATGTCGATGCGCACGAGGTTGTCCTCGCTGTCGAACAGCGACTGCGCAAGCGCCTTGGCCAGCTCCGTCTTGCCGACTCCGGTCGGGCCGAGGAACAGGAAGCTGCCGATCGGGCGCTTGGGGTCCTTGATGCCGGCTCGCGCGCGGATCACCGCGTCGGCGACGGCCTGCACCGCTTCGTCCTGTCCGATCACACGCTCGTGCAGGATGCGGTCGAGTTGCAGCAGCTTCTCGCGCTCGCCGGCGAGCAGACGCGTGACCGGGATGCCCGTCCAACGGGCGACGATCCGCGCGATCTCGTCGGCGGTGACCTCCTCGCGCAGCAGGCGCTCGCCGCCGGCGGCGAGACCGGCTTCGGCGGTCGCGAGTTCCTTCTCCGCTGCCGGGATCGCGCCGTACTTCAGCTCGGCCGCCTTGTTCATGTCGTAGCGACGCTCGGCAGCCTCCTGGTCGCGGCGCAGGACCTCGATCTTCTCGCGCATCGTGCGCACGCCGGCGATCGCCTTCTTCTCGGCTTCGTACTGCGCACGCATCGCGTCGGCCTTGGCGCGCATTTCCTGTGCCTCCTTGTTCAGCTCGGCGAGACGCGCCCGACTCGCGGCGTCCTTCTCCTTCGCGAGCGCGGTCTGCTCGATTTCGAGCTGCACGACGCGGCGACTGACGGTGTCGAGTTCGGCCGGCAGCGAGTCGATCTCGGTGCGGATCGTCGCGCACGCTTCGTCGACGAGATCGATGGCCTTGTCCGGCAGGAAGCGGTCGGTGATGTAGCGGTGCGAGAGCCCCGCCGCGTCGACCAGCGCCTGATCGAGGATCTTGACGCCGTGGTGCACTTCGAAGCGCTCGCGCAGGCCGCGCAGGATCGAAATGGTGTCCTCGACGCTCGGTTGCTCGACCAGCACCGGCTGGAAGCGCCGCTCGAGCGCCGCGTCCTTCTCGATGTGCTTGCGGTACTCGTCGAGCGTCGTGGCGCCGATGCAGTGCAGTTCGCCGCGCGCGAGCATCGGCTTCAGCATGTTGCCGGCGTCCATCGCGCCCTCGGCCTTGCCCGCACCGACGATCGTGTGCAGCTCGTCGATGAACAGCAGGATCCGTCCCTCGCTGTTCTTGATCTCGGTGAGCACGGCCTTGAGCCGTTCCTCGAACTCGCCGCGGTACTTGGCGCCGGCGACCAGACTGCCCATGTCGAGCGCGAACACCGTCTTGTCGCGCAGCCCTTCGGGCACGTCACCACGCACGATGCGCTGCGCGAGTCCTTCGGCGATCGCCGTCTTGCCGACACCTGGTTCGCCGATCAGCACCGGGTTGTTCTTGGTCTTGCGCGAGAGGATGCGCACGACGCGCCGGATCTCCTCGTCGCGGCCGATCACCGGATCGAGCTTGCCCGACTTGGCCATCTGCACGAGGTCGCGCCCGTATCGCTCGAGCGCTTCGTAGGTCGTCTCCGGGTTGGCGCTCTGCACACGCTGGTTGCCGCGCACTTCCTTGAGCGCGTTCAGGAACCGCGCTTCGTCGATGGAGAACCGCCGGAAGACGTCGCGCAGGCCCTTGCCGTGCTGCAACAGCGCCATGAACAGGTGCTCGACCGAGACGTACTCGTCGCGCATCTTCTGGGCGTGGGCCTCGGCGGCGCTCAACACCTGCGCGAGCTCCGGGGTCAGGAAGATGCGATCGGGCGCGAAGCCGGGACCCGAGACCTTGGGCAGCCGCTGCAGCTCCTGTTGCACCGCCTGCACAAGGCCGTCGACGGTCACGTCGGCCCTCTGCAGCAGCCGGCGCACCAACCCGTCCGCGGGTTCGAGCAGCGCGAGCGCCAGGTGCGCCGGATCGACTTGCTGGTGGCCAGACTCGATCGCCTTGGTGTGGGCCAGCTGCAGCGCTTCCTGGGACTTCTGGGTCAGCTTCTGGGTGTCCATGCGTGGACGGGATGCACGGCGCATGCCAATCCTGCCTGCACGTCGTAAGTCACTCGAATCAAGCCACTTGCTCGTCGATGCGACCACAGGTCGACACCCCACGAGCCGCCATCTTGGCGGCATTCACGCATCGACCGCCACAACGGCAGGGTCGACGCTGAGCCTCAGACGCGGATGTCCGAAGCGATCGCCTCCCCGCTCGCGGCCGCCAACCTCGGCGTCACTTCGTCGCGCAGGAACGCATCGACCTGCTCGGCGGCGCGGCCGACGAAACGCGCCGGCTCCAGCAGGCTCGGCAGCGCCTCGCGAATGCGGGCGAACGCCGGGTCGGCGGCGATCAGCGCCAGCAGCGGATTGTCGCGCCCTTCGGCCTTCACGGCGTGCGCGGCGGCACGAGCATGCACGCGCACACGTTCGTGCAGATCCTGGCGATCGCCGCCAGCAGCGACGCCGGCCATCAGGATCTCCTCGGTCGCGAGGAACGGCAGCTGCTCACGCAGCTTCTTGGCGATCACCTTCGGATACACGACGAGTCCCCTGGCGACGTTCTCGACCAGCATCAGGATGCCGTCGATCGCCAGGAACGACTCCGGCAGCGCGATGCGGCGAACGGCCGAGTCGTCGAGCGTGCGTTCGAGCCACTGGGTCGCTGCCGTGTGCGCACTCGTGTTCGCGGTCTCGATGACGTAGCGGGCGAGCGAGCACACGCGCTCGCAGCGCATCGGGTTCTTCTTGTACGCCATCGCCGAACTGCCGATCTGCTTCGACTCGCTCGGCTCCTCGATCTCGCCTTCGTGCGACAGCAGCCGCAGGTCGGTGGCGAACTTGCTCGCCGACTGCGCGACGGCCGACAAGGCCTGGTGGATCGTCCAGTCGATCTTGCGCGTGTAGGTCTGGCCGCTGACCGGGATCGACTTCGAGAAGCCCATCGCCGCCGTGACGCGGCGATCGAGTTCTTCGACCACGGCGTGGTCGCCGCGAGCCAACGTCAGGAAGGTCGCCTGCGTCCCGGTCGTGCCCTTCACGCCCCGGAACGGCAACCACGCAGCGACGCGCCGAACCTCGTCGAGGTCGAGAAGGAGGTCCTGCGCCCACAGGCATGCGCGTTTGCCAACCGTGACCGGTTGCGCGACCTGGAAGTGGGTGTAGCCGAGGCACGGCTCCGCGCGCCATCGACGGGCGAAGTCCGCCAGGGCGCGGATCGAGGCCACCAGGCGCGCCTCGACGATCCGAAGGGCACGTCGGTACTGCAGCAAGTCACCGTTGTCGGTCACGAAGCAGCTCGTCGCGCCCAGGTGGATGATGGGACGAGCCAGCGGGCAGAGGTCCCCGAAGTGATGGACGTGCGCCATCACGTCGTGACGGAGTTCCTTCTCGTAGTTCGCGACGCGCTCCCAGTCGAACTCGTCGCGGCGCGCCTCCATCTCGGCGATCTGCGGGGCAGTCACCGGAAAGCCGAGTTCGTGTTCGGCCCGCGCCAACGCAATCCAGAGATCGCGCCACGCCCCATGCCGCGCGCGCGGCGAGAACAGGCGAGCCATCTCCTTGCTGGCGTACCGCTCGATCAGGGGGTGGTCGAAGCGCTCGGGCCGTTCCATGCCGGCCTGCTTATCCGCATGCCGGCGACGCCGCCACGATCAGCAGGCGACCCAGACTCGGCGGTGGCGGGTCTCCCAGCGCGCGGGCACCCAGGTTCGCCTGCAGCCCCCTGGATCGATCATCCCCCAGTGCCGATGGCCGCACCGATCGTAGATCCAGCCGTAGGTCGGGGGCACGTGTTCGTCGTGCCAGTAGCCGGGGACCAGGACGCATTCCTCGATCGTCTGCCAGTGGCCGCGCGGCGGGGCCGGCGGGCGCCGAACGCGGCAGGAGTCGTGATGCACCCCATGGTGCTGGTGGCCGCCGATGCGGACGCTGGCGCGAGCGTGGCGACCGAAGTCGGCGGCGATGGAGATCTGCGCGGGAACCTGGGCTGCGGCCAGCAGCGCAGCGGCCAGGACGGACCAGGTGAGTTGTTTCATGGCGGCCTGCTCAGCGCAACGCGCATGCCGCCGTTCGCGGCTGCACGGCGCGACGTCACGACGTCCACGCCAACGGCGCCGCGGAGCCATGGCGATTCACTGCCTGTCCTGACGCCGCTTCACCAGGGGCCGAACGTCGCCAGGGCGACACTCCCGCAACTCACCACCGCGACGGCAAGCCAGCCCCGCAGCGGGAGTGACCGCCGATCGGCGACCGCCACCACGATCATCACGCCCAACAGGGCGCCGCACGCATCACTGAACAGGTCGGCGATCGAACAGGTCCGGCCCGAGAACGACTGGTGGATCTCGTCGACGCCGCCGTACATCGTCGCCAGCAACCACGCCCACGACGCATCCCGTGGTCGTGCGCGATCACGAATGCCGCGCAGTGCGCACCAGAGCATCGCGGCGAGCAGGCACCAGGCCACGACGTGCATGGCGTTGTGGAGGATCGCCCAGACGGCGACGAACGGCAGTTGCTGCGGGGCGCGCGAGGACGACCACCACAGCACCGCCATCAGCGAGATCGGCGCCGACCAACGAAGTGCGGCGGGCATGGCGAGCCACGTCACGATCGGCGCGCGCAGCCAAGATGCGAGCCCACGCCCGCGTGACCGATCGTCACTTGCGCGCAATGTGACCGACAAGGCGCAAGCCTCCCGACACGGCGGACTCGGCGCGAATGTCCTCGAGGTAGACCGTGAGCAGGAACAGGCCGCGCCCGCGTTCGCTGTCCAGCGACGGCATGCCGTTCGCCGACGCCGCGAGCGCTCGAGCGACTTCGTTCACGGTTGCGGAGGGCATCTCGGGATCGAAGAACTCGATGCAGATGCGTTCCCCCACGTCGCCGATCTGCACCGCCAGATCGACGCCGCGCCGCCGGTACTCGGCGCCGTGCTCGATCGCGTTGTTCACGAGTTCGTCGACCACCAACGCCAGGTTGTCGCCGACACGCTCATCGGCGCCGAAGGTGGCCGCGAGCCGTCGAACCTCGGCACGCAGGTTCTTGAGCACGCCGGGGCTCGGCGCGAACGTGAGTCGCCGCATCACGTCTCGACGCCCTCCACGAGCAGCGACAGGTCCACGGCTGGTGCTGAGTGCGTCAACGCGCCGATCGAGATGCGGTCGACTCCACACTCGGCGAACGCGCGAACGTTCGCGAGCGTGACGCCGCCCGATGCTTCGACCAGCACTCGGCGGTCGATCTGCGCGGCGACGCCATGCACGGCGGCAATCGCGGCACGCAGACTCTCGTCGGGCCGGAAGTTGTCGAGCAGCACGACCGCAGCGCCCCCGCGTGCCGCCGCCACTGCTTCCGTGATGTTGCGTGCCTCGGCCACGACCGGTCGGGCTTGCCCCTGCACGCAGCGCCGAACCGTCTCCTCGTAGCTCGTGGGCCGAGCGAAGCCGAAGTGGTTCTCCTTCAGCAGCACCTGATCGAACAAGCCGATGCGATGGTTCTGCCCACCGCCCGCGAGCACGGCCTGCTTCTCGAGTTCTCGCAGGCCAGGCGTGGTCTTGCGGGTGTCGAGAATCACGGCTCCGGTGCCGGCGACCGCATCGACGAACGCGCGAGTACACGTCGCGATGCCGGAGAGTCGCTGCAGGAAGTTGAGCGCCGTTCGCTCGGCCGCCAGCAACGAGTGCATGCGCGATTCGACTTCGACCACGACGAGCCCGGGGGTGCACCGCGCGCCGTCGGCCAAGGTCGTCTCGCACGTGGCGCCCGCATCGAGCAGCCGGAACGCGGTGATCGCGCAGGCCAGACCCGCCAACACGCAAGGTGCACGACTGATGATGCGCGCCCGGCCCCGCTTGCCGGCCGGAACGGACAACCGGCTGGTGACATCACGCCACTCTGCCAGGTCTTCGTCGCCCAGGTCCTCCGCGAGCGCGCGGCGAACCGCTTCGCGAGTGCCGGATGAAGCCTCCATGCGGTACCGCGCAGCCTACCCGAAACGGGCGCCCGCACACGCCGGTGCGCCTACGGTTGCGCGATCATCGAACAACCGCCGGCATGGAGAACTCGACCATGCCACGGAGCGCTTGCGCGGCGACCGGCCCGAGCCCGTCGACTCGTTCGAGATCCTCGAGACTGCGAAACGGACCGTTGCGGATTCGCTCGACGACGATCGCCTCGGCGCGGGTGCGGCCGATGCCTGGCAACACCGTGAGCTCGTCGACGCCCGCGCGATTGGCATCGACGCGGTGCGGCCGCCAGGACACCGCCGGGTCGCCAGGAGGGAGCGCGCCGGCCGCGAACGCACGGATCACGAGTCCCAGCACGAGCATCCCCCAGGCGCCGAGAACCAACCGCTGCCGGCTCACCAGCGCCGGATCACCTCGAGCATCCGTGCTTCGATGCCCTCGTTCGGCGTCGACCGTGTCGGCTCCACGCGCTCCTGCAGGGACGCCACCATCGAGACCACCGACTTCGTCGTCGCGCATTCCGGAGCGGCGCGGAGCAGAGGGGGCTGCCCCAGACGTCGGTGCGTCACCTGGGGGTCCTCCGGCACCTCGCCCAAGTAGTGGATCGGGCAGGCCGCATAGCGCCGCGAAACTTCGGCGAGACGATCGAACGTGACGCGGCCGAATCCCGGTTGGCCGACGCGATTGACCACCAGACCGACCTCGGGGTGTCGCCCCTGCCGCGCCAGGCACTTGATCAGCGCGTAGGCGTCGGTCAGGGCTGCGATCTCCGGATTGGTGACGACCACGACGTGTTGGGCAGCGAACACCGTCACCAGGGCCTGCGGCGCAAGGCCCGCAGCGCAGTCGAGAAGCAGCACGTCGTGGGTGGCCGCGAGTTGCTGCAGTGCACGCGCCAAGGCCTGCATGTGCCGCAGGTCGAGTTCGGCGAGACTGGCGATCCCCGAGCCGCCGGCGACGAGGCCCGGCCCATACGGCGTCTTGGTCAACGCCTGCAGTGCCGGCACTCCGCCATCGAGCAGATGCTGCATGGTCCAGCGCGGGTTGACGCCGAACAGCAAGTGGGCGTTCGCGAGCCCGAAGTCGCAGTCCACGAGCGCGACGCGACTCCCCGCATCGTGCAGGGCGATGGCGGTGTTGGTCGCGAGGAACGACTTGCCCGTGCCGCCCTTGCCGCTGGCGAACGCGACGACGACGGCCTCGCGACGCGACATCGTCGCCGGCGCCGTCCGCCGGAACCACCGCCGCAGGAAGCCACCCTGCTCGCGCTCTTGGTTCGAGTCTTGATGCACGATCACTCGCCTCGGCACCCACCCGCCTCGGCACTGGCCGACGGCGAACCAGCTCAGTCGCTGCGCACGCGCGTCGAGGCGCCTTCCTGCGCAGCCACGATCCGCACCACGTCATCGGCGGTCGCGGCGTCGCCGCCCACGCCACCGCTCGTCAGCGCTTCGATCTCGGCCCCGGTAAGGCGCGCCGCAGCAGCCGCCGCCCGCAGACCGACTCCACGTTCCGAGCGCGCCGCCTCGTCGCCCGCGCTCTGCGTTTCGCCGCGAACCGCGGCCAGTCCTGCCACGCGCGCGTAGCGACGCAGCAGTTGGTCGGCGAACTGCCGCATGTCCGACGGCAGCGCGAAGCCGCGCGCGTCGGTGTCGGGAACGGCACCGTGCAGCCCGCCGTCGGCGAGCCAGCACTCGGCAAGGACGTGGCCGTTCCAGGTGACGCGCCTGCGGTAGCGATCGCCGTCGACCCGGACGCTCTCGTCGATGCGTCCGCAGAGCCGCTCGACCGCCGACCACGTCGACTGCACGGCTTCCGGCAGCACCAACGCCGGGGCCGCCACTCCGGTCGGCACGAGCCACCGCACCGCGAATCGTTCGGCCTGCGCCAGTCGGAACGGCTCGAGACAGCAGACCTGCACGCCGGGCGCGTCGCGCCGCACGAGCGACTCGAGCGCATTGGTTGCCGCCGTTGCGATCACCAGCACGCGTCCGGCGGCGCCAGCCTGGAACGCGCCCTCGGGCACCGCAGCGGCCAACGCGTCGCCGACGCGCTGCAGGAAGTCCACGGCGCCGAGTGCTCGCGCCGGCAGCAACGCGTCACCTTCGACTGCGAGCAGCAGCACGACCGGCGCGCCGGCCGCGTCTCGGGCCAATCCCTCGGCCGATCCGAGCGTTCCATCGCTGCAGTCGAGCCCTTCGGCGACGAGAACGAGACCACGCTCGATCGTTTCGAGCCGTGGTGCAACCAGCGACCACAGTGTTTCACGCGCCTGGGGCAGCACGGGACCACGCATCATCGGCGACCTCCCCGGCGCCAGGTCGGGACATCGCGTGTCGACAGGGCCACCCAGCGCCGCGGACGATCGTCCCGGAACCTGCTCGAGCAACCGCCCACCGCCGCCGCTGACCGCCTCGGCTGGTACACGCACACCTCGCTGACCGGATGCCCGATTACAGGCCGTCTTCTGCAGAATTGCAATGCCGGCGGCGAGGCAGGGACGCTCCGTCGCGGCCGACGTCGTCCGCCAGACCGAGCAGCGGCGAGCGCCGCGCCTCGAGGCGAGTCCAGGCGATGGCCACGGCATCCGTCGCATCGGCCGGCAGCCCATCGACCGTCGCCGCGTCCGCCGCCCGCAGCATCTGCCGGATCATCGCGGCCACCTGCTCCTTGCCGGCGGCGCCCGATCCGGTCACGCACCGCTTGACGCGCGCCGGCGCGAACTGATGCACCTCGACGCCCGCTGCCGCGGCTTCGGCCAGGACCACACCGCGGGCTTCGCCGATGCGCAGTGCGGCCTGCACGCTCTTGCCATGGAACGCCTGCTCGACCGCGAGTTCGCTCGGCACGACGTCGCCAAGCAACGCCCGGAACTGGCGAGCCAAGGCGAGCAGCCGGACGGGCAGCGGCGCCTCGCGACCACCGAGCCTCATCACGCCGGCAGCCACCAACCGCACACCCCCATCGCCTCCGCCTGCGCGCACGACGTTGCTGGCCCGCAACGCAAGCGGGACAACGCCACCGCCCAACCGCGAGCCGTCGATCGAGATTTCGAGGCAACCGAAACCCACGACCAGCGTGCCCGGGTCGATGCCCAGAATCCGCACCACCGCCACGACGACGACTGTAAGGTCTCTGCGCGTGAAGATCGCCATGCTGCTGCTCGCTGCCGGCCGCGGCACGCGGTTCGGCGGCCCGATCCCGAAGGCGTGGCTGGAACTGGGCGGCAAGGCGCTGGTGGTGCACGCGGCCGAGCGGCTGCTGAAAGCGGCGCCTGCCGGTGCGACCACCGAACTGCTCGTGGTCGTGCATCCGGACGACCGCCGCAGCGCGCTGCCAGCAGTCGAGGGCCGGCTGCGCGCTCTCGCGCCGGAGCCGGGCCGCCTGCGCATCGTCGATGGCGGCTCGACGCGTCAGGGTTCGGTGCAGAACGGCCTCGCGGCCTGTTCGCCCGACGTCGACCTCGTGCTCGTGCACGACGCCGCTCGCGCGCTGCTGCCGATCGCCGCGACGCGTGACTGCATCGCCGCCGCCGCGCGCCACGGCGCCGCACTGCTCGCGGTGCCCATCGCCGACACGATGAAGCGCGTCGTGGGCGAACGAGTCGCCGGCACCGTCGAACGCGAGCACATGTGGGCGGCGCAGACGCCGCAGATCGTGCAGGCGGCCCTGCTGCGGCGCGCCTTCGCGCATGCCGCTGCGACCGGCTTCGTCGGCACCGACGACGTGTCGCTGGTCGAGCATCTCGGCGCCCCCGTGGTCGTCGTGCCAGGAGCACCGACCAACATGAAGATCACGCGCCCCGACGATCTGCCACTCGCCGCGGCGATCCTCGCCGCGAACCTGACGCCATGAACGACTCGCTCCGCATCGGCATCGGCATCGACGTGCACCGGCTCGCGCCAGGCCGCCCGTGCATGCTCGCAGGCGTGCGCTTCGACGCTCCCGTCGGGCCACTCGGCCACAGCGACGGCGATGCCGTGCTGCACGCCGCCTGCGATGCCGTGCTCGGCGCCGCCGGACTCGACGACCTCGGCACGCTGTTCTCCGACCGTGCGCCGGAGAACAAGAACCGCGCCTCGGCCGAGTTCTGCGGCGAAGTCGTCGCCCGGATCCGCGGGCGAGGATTGCGCGTGCTGTCCCTCGATTGCGTGCTCGAGACGGAAACGCCGAAGCTCGCGCCGGCCCGGGCGGCGATGCGCGCGTCGCTGGCGGCGCTCTTCGACGCGCCACCGGACCGCGTCAACATCAAGGGCAAGACCGGCGAGAAGGTCGATGCGATCGGCCGGGGCGAGGCACTGCGCGCGACCGTGGTCGCGCTACTCGGCCCGGCCTGAACCGGCCATCTGCAGGTCGAACATGCGGCGGTAGAGGCCGTCCTTCGCCAACAACTGCATGTGCGTCCCGGTCTCGGCGACGCGGCCCTGATCGAGCACGACGATGAGATCGGCGTCGACGATCGTCGACAGACGATGCGCGATCACGAACGAGGTGCGCCCCTGGCGCAGGCGATCGAGCGCCTTCTGCACCAAGCCTTCGCTCTCGGAGTCGAGCGCCGACGTCGCCTCGTCGAGGAACAGGATCGCGGGGTCGCGCAGGATCGCCCGCGCGATCGTGATCCGCTGCATCTGGCCGCCGGACAGGTTGCTGCCGCGTTCGCCCGCCAAGGTGTCGTAGCCGTGCGGCAGCGACTGCACGAAGTCGTGGATGTTGGCGGCGCGGGCCGCGGCTTCGATTTGCTCCTGCGTGGCCCCAGGTCGGCCGTAGCCGATGTTGGCGCGGATCGACGTGTTGAACAGGAACGGTTGTTGGCTGACCACCGCGGTGTGGGCACGGTAATCGGCGAGGCGCACGGTCTTCAGGTCGCGGCCGTCGACGGTGATGCTGCCGCGTTCTGGATCGTGGAATCGCAGCAGCAGGTCCATCAGCGTCGACTTGCCGCCGCCGGACATGCCGACCAGAGCAACGGTCTGGCCGGCGTGCACTTCGAGGTCGAGGCCGCGGAGCACGGGTTCCTGGCCGTACGCGAACCAGAGGTCACGGATCGTCACCTCGCCGCGCACCACCGGCATCGGCTCGCCGCCGAACGCCGTCTCGTCGGCCTTCACCGCCAACAGACTGTCGATCCCCTGCAACGCCCCGGCCGACTCCATCAGCACGTGCCACGAGCGTGTCAGCCGCTTCACGTTCTGGTAGGTCGTCGACAGCGGCGCGATCGCCACCGCCACCTCGGCGAACGTCACCTGGCCGCCGACCAACACGACCCAGCCCAACATCACCAGCAGCGCCGCGAACCCGATCTGGTAGGTGACGAACGTCTGGGCCATCGATCGCCCCTTCGCGCGCAACATCTTGCGCGTGCGATCGAGGAACAAGCCGGTGCTGCCTTCGAAGTCCTGCAGGCGCTGCTGTTCGAGCTGGAACGCCTTCACGGTGCGGATCCCCGACAGGATCTGGTTCAGCGACTCCGTCGTCTCGCCCATCGCCTGCAGCGACTTGCTGCTGCGCTTCTGCACGCGCCGGCCCTGTCGGTAGAGCGGGATCCCCATCAACGGCACCATCGCCGCGAGGATCCAGATCGCCTCGGGGACGAACCACGCCAGGATCGCGACGTTGCCGAGGATCAGCAGCGGATCGACGACGATGTTGTCGGCCGCGAGCTCGAACGATCGCTGCATCACCTGCGTGTCGTTGGTGACCTTGCTGATCATCTCGCCCATGCGCTGCCGGCCGTAGAACCGCAGCGGCAAGGCGAGGAAGTGGCGCGCCAGTTCGCCACGCAGGTCGGCGACGATGCGAACCGCGAACAACCGCGACACCGTCTGCACGAAGTAGATCGTCACCGCGCCGAGCACACCGCAAGCGACGGCGACCACCGCGCAGGCGATCACCACGTGCATGCCGGGCTGGTCGAAGGTGAAACCGAGGCCGGTACTCAGGTCGACCGCGAAGTCGTGGAACCAGCGGCGCGCCTCCGACTTCATGTCGTCGCCGACCGCGGGCACGGCCGGCGCCTGGCCGCTCGGCTTGCCAAGCGCCGTGAACAGCGGCTCGATCAGCACCAGCGGCAGCTTGGTGAAGATCGCCTCGAGGAACCCGAAGGCGAGCATCACCGCGACCATGCCCTTGTAGCGGACGATGGCGGCCCACAGGCGGGCCAGCAGCGCGCGGAACGCCGCGCGCGGATCCGGGGTCTCGGTCACGCGCCGGATCGTAGGGCGACGGCGCGGAGAGTTCCCGCGCCGTCCTGGCTCACTGGCTCACTCGAACTTCGCGCGGGCGATGACGCCGGCGGCCCATTCGAAGAAGCGCACCGTGATGTAGTCCTCGCGCACCAGCTCGCGCTCGCGCTCGACCTTGACGTCGATCAGGCGCCGCGCCGGCGTCCGGCTGTTGACGCGCACGATGAACCAGCCGTCGGCGCCGGCGATCGGACCGATCGTCTTGCCGACCTCGGCTTCGAAGAACAAGAACTCGGCGAGCGAGAACCCGTCGAGCAACTGGGTGAACTCGCTCTCGCGGAGCTGCTGACGGATCTGGTTGAGCGGCAGCATGCCGAGGCGCCCCCGCTTCTCGTCGTTGGCGAAGAACTCGGTGTGCTTGTCGATCGCCTGATCGAAGGTCATCTCCTTGCGCTCGAGCGCGGCGAACGTCGCCTCGCAACGCTCCTTCGCCGCGTCCATGCCACCCGGCTCCCAGGCGCCGGTCTTCGGATTGCGCGCCTGGAACGGCAGCACACTGACATCGAGCTGGCCGTCGGCAAAGAAGGCGTTGCGCTTGTTGGCGTGCGCCTGCAGGGCCTCGTCGGTGATCTCGGCCTTGATCAGGTCCGTGTACGAGTCGATCAGGCGCCAGCGCGCACGGAACGCCTCGAGGCACGGATAGCCCTTGAAGCGCGTCGCGATGATCTCGACGGTGAACGGCGTGGTGTCGAAAGGCTGGCGGTACTCGTCGTAGCGCTTCGTGAACTCCTCGTCGGAGAGGTAGGAGTTCTTGGCGATCAGTTCCTGGCGCAGCGCTTCGCGCACGCAGACCTCCTGCATCGCCCGCTCGAGGTCCTGCACGAACAGCCCCTTCTTGACGAACTCGAACGCATCCTGCGTCGACCACTCCAGGTCGTTGACCTTGAGCACGGTGGCGGGGGGCAGCCCGTGCGACGCGTAGCGGATGTCACTCCAGCTGCGCAGGCCCTTGTTCACGAACTGGCGCATCATGTTGACCCAGAATTCGGGCAACTTGCGCGGCTGCCCCTTGTCGTCGGTACCCTGGGTCGACTTCTCGAGCTGCTCGAGGAATCGGGGACCATCACCGCTCTGCGTCTGGGCCTTGATCGCCTCCTTGGTGATGTCCGGCCAGTCCTTCGGCGCACCCGGGAAGAACACGCGGTCGAACAGGATCGACTCGCGCCGCTGCTCGAGGAACGTCTCCTTGCTCAGGCCGTACTGCGACCGGACGACCGCCCAGAAGTCGACGCCAGGGTTCTTGCTCTCGAACTCGGCTCGCATCGGGGCGAGCTGGTCCATCACGACCTCGTCGCTGATCTCGAACTCCTCCGGCTTCCGCGTCCCCGATTCGATCTGCTTCTTCAACTCCTCCAGGATGAAGAACTTCGAGACGCGCGACTCGACCAGCTTGCCGCCGGTGAGGTAGACGGCTTCGCGCATCACCTCGAGCGGGTCGAGCTGCTTGCCGTTCACCCGCAGCGCCGACAGCAGGCCCGCGCGTTCTTCGACCAGCTGGTCGTTCAGGCGGTCGATGTCGCGGCGCAGGCTGCGAAGGCGCTCGTCATCCTGGGCGGCGAGCGAGGAGAGGAGAACGGCCGCAACCGTGGCCGTCAGGGGAATTGCGCGTTGCATCGGAGGGAATCGTCCGGGAAAGGGCCGAGCAGTGTAACGAGGGCGGGGCGCGAAACGAGCCGGGCCGGGGTTTCCTCCCACATTCGAGACAGGGCGGTGACCGGCCTGTCCCGTAGCGGGATCGCCCGTAGCATCGCAGCCGCCCGATGACCTACGACCCGCGCACGATCGCCTTCGCCGCCGAGATCCTCTACCCGCCGCAGCAGCTGCGGGCCGACCTCGTGCAGAGCGTCCACAACACCCTCTTCCGCCAGCCCGCGATCGGCTACCAGAGCTTCCAGATCGCGCCCGACGGCATCCACCTGAGCAACCTGCCGCAGGCGCCAGGGCAGGTGTCGACGGCGACCTTCGCGTGGGACCGGCTGGTGCTGCGCGAGGAACTGCGCGGCTCGACGCCGGAGGACTTCGCGACGCGCGTCGTCAACGTGACCACGATCGCCTTCCAGACGCTGGGCATCCAAGCGTCGCTGATGCAGCAGTTCGTCGTGCGCAGCCTGATCGCGCCGCGCCACTACCGCGACGGCCGCGAGTTCCTCAGCCGCCGCCTGATCGCCCCGGGCGCCGAGGCATGGCAGTCGTTCGAGCGCCCGCTGCAGCAGCTCGGCATCCGGATGGTGTTCCCGCCGGCGTCCGGGAGCAGCGAGGCCTGGCAGGTTCGCATCGAGACCTGGCCGCAGGACCAGCGGTCGTTGTGGCTCGAGAACACCGGCACGTTCACGGCTCCCGTCGCCGCCAGCAACGCGCCGGCCCTGGCCGACCTGCTGGGATCCACCTACCGATGGCTGACCGGTCCCGTCTGCTCGTTCCTCGCGAACCTCGACACGCCGTGAAGCCGCATCCGGTCCTCTGCTGCACCGCAGCACTCGTCGTCGGGTTCGCCGCGTGCCGAAGCGAGGCTGCGCCCGAAACGCGCCTGCTCGTCGTCGACGGCATCGAGATCCAGCTCGCCGACGTCGCGCCGTACGTCGCCTTCCTCGACTCGTTCCTGCCCGAGGGCGGCAAGAAGACCAAGATCCAGCGCGTGCTCGAGGAGCACCTGATCCCGCTGCGCCTGGCGCAGCGGGCGTTTCCCGTCGAACGAGCAGCGCTCGCCGAACGCGCGAAGGCCCTCGCGGCGATCGCCGGCAACGTCACCGAGCTCGAACAGCAGTCGGCGCTGATCGACACCAAGCGCCGCAGCACGATGACCCGCATGCAAGCGCAGCTGCGCGTCGCGATGGAGTTGTTCGACCCGCTGCGCACGGGCGCCGTCGGCCCGCCGATCGAAGTGCCGCAGGGCTGGTTCGTCGCTGCCGCCTACGGGCTGACCGAGTCGCCGAGCCTCGTGCTCGAGGACGTCGTCGACGCGCTGCAGGTCGCGTTCGTGACGCACACTGCCGGGCCGTGGGCCGAGTGGCTCGAGGCGCAGAAGCAGGCGATCGCCGACAAGGTCACGTTCCTCCATCCCGACTACCACGGTGTGCTGCCGCCCTGGCTGCGCGCCCCCAAGATGCCATGACCACCGCCCGCCTGCTCCCGTCGATCCTGCTCGTCGCGCTGGCGTCGGCGCAAGCCGAGCCGCCGGCCAAGCTCGCCGAATGGCCACCGCTCGCTGCCACCGCCAAGGAACGCCTGCTGGCGCTCGTCGGACAGTTCCGCAAACAGGACCCGCAGTTGCACGCCGACGCGACGCAGCAGCTCGTGGCGATCGGCGCCAGCGGCGCTCCGCTGCTGATGCAGCAGATCAGCGATCGCGCCGAGAACTCGAACGTGCACGTGTTCGCGGTGCTGGACCGCATCCTGACCGCCGAACACACGAGCTTGCTCGCGCGCGAGATCAAGAAGCCGCGCGTCGAGCTGCGCCGTTGGTTGGCACTGCGCCTGTGCCGCGCCCGCGAGGCCGAACTCGGCCCGGTGTTCGAGTCGTTGCTGCAGGACAAGGACGAGCGCACGGTCTTCTACGCCCAGCTCGGCCTGCTCGGCCTGCAGCGTCCCGCGGCGCTGGAGCCCGTGATCGCCTACACGAAGACCCGGTGGGCCGAACTCGCCCCGGTCGTCGCCGAGGTGCTGGGGCCGATCCGGTCCCATGCCGCGGCAACGCCGCTGTTCGAGTACCTGACGAAAGCCGCGCCCGGCGACCAGATGGCCGGCCTGCGCCTCGCGCGCTACTTGATGGTCAAGGAGCAGGGCACGTTGTTGCGCCGCTACATCGAGTCGGCGGACCACGCCGTGAAGCGCGAAGCGATCAACGCGGCCCGCGTCGTGCACGGCGAAGCGCCGATCGAGAATCTCTCGGTCTTCCAGGCGATCGAACACGCCAAAGAGTGGCTGAAGAAGCTGTGACCCCCGACTCGCGCCGCCACGCTGCCATGCCGCACCACCCGACGATGCCAACGCGCCGACTGCCGTCGCTCCTGTTCGCTCTCGCGCTCACCGCCGGTCTCGCGGCGCAGGCGGACAAGCAGGCGAAGTGGCGCATCGACCCGTTCACGAAGAACGACCCCGCAGCGATGGCGAAGCTCGGCTACGTCTCGTACGGACCGTTCCCGTTCGGCTGCATCGCCGACAAGCCGGTGGAGTCGACGCAGATCGAAGCCCACCTCGAGCACACACAGATGTTGTGGGTCGAGACCGCCCACTTCCGCATCGGCCTCAATCTGCCGTCGTGGCCGGTGCCGCTCGACCCTGAGACGCGCAACAAGATCCGCGGCGAACTCGAGGAACTGCAGAAGAAGCTGCCCTCCGTGAACAGCAAGACGCGCACGCTCGACCCGTGGCTGCGCCTGCACCTGACCGCGCAGCGGCTCGAGAAGCTCTATGGCGAGACGCTGGAGCTGTTCGGCGTCACGGAGCAGGACTTCCCGCCGGATCCGACGAAGGTCGTCATCGACCCGGCGAAGACGTACATGGGCTACGGACCGTACTTCGGCATGAAGGACAAGTTCCTCGTGCTGGTGATCGACAAGGCCGGGCCGTTCCGCTCCTACATGTCGAAGTTCGTCGGGCGCGACTCGGCCCAACCGCAGCGCTGGCACTTCAAGGAAGTCAGCCAACTGTTCATCGGCCTCACCACCGAGTCGAACGAGTACCCGTTGAAGCACGACACCGCGCTGCACTGCGCGCTAGCGTTCAACGTCAGCCACAACCTGCTCGACGGTTTCCGCTACTACTCGTACGACCTGCCGGTCTGGGTCCGCGAGGGCTTCGGCCACTGGAACTCCCGGCGCATCAGCCCGAAGTGGCCCAGCTACGACCAGAACGAGGGGTCGATCGCCGAGATGAAGACCCTCGACCGCTGGGACCTCTACTGCCGGCAGCTGATCGCGGCCAGCAAGGTCACCGGTTTCCCGGAGGCGGCGACCTGGCGCGACTTCGGCAACATCAAGTTCGACGACCACGTCGCGGTGTGGTCGCGCGTCGACTTCCTGATCGCGCAGGGACGGGACAAGTGGAAGAAGTTCCTGTTCGGCATCAAGGGCCGCGTCGACGCCCAGTGGCTGCCCGACCACAAGGACCTCGTCGGCGCCACGCGTGAGTCGCTGCAGGCCGCCTACGGCATCACGTTCCTGGACTTCGATCGCAAGTGGGCCGAGTGGGTCAAGGCGACCTACCCGTCGCAGTGAAGCCGCCCGCGCCGCGGGTCACTTCGGGACCCAGAGCGTGAATCGCTGCAGCGGCAGCAGCGCGAGCAACGACGCGCGCACCCACGCCTCGGCGTCCGGCCCCATCGCCACGGCGTCCTCCTTCGGCAGCTGCCGCTGCACGTGCAGCCAGTGGTTGCCCGGCGTGTAGTGCTGCAGCAGCTCCTTGACCTCGCTCGCCTTGGCCTGTGCGCACCAGTGGTCCTTCTTCCAGTCGTGCAGCTTCAGGTTGAAGCCCGGCGGCAGCGCCCGCAGCAGGCGCACGAACTCGTCCATGCCGGCCGCGTCGCCGAGCACCTTCTTCTTCAGGTTCTCGCCGTCCCACCACGCCTGCGGGTGGACACGCAGCGCGGCCTCGACGATGCAGTCGTCGAGGCAGCACTCGAGCACCGTCTGGATGTAGTGCGTCTCCGCGTCCTTGCCGAGCGCGTCGCCGAAGAACGTCGCGAGCTGCTTGCGCTCCTTCGTGCCGCGGCAGAGGTAGGCGCGCTGTTCGCGCACCCGATAGGCGTTGAACGTGTACGGATGGTGCAGCCCGGCCTGGGCGCTGAGGTCGTATCCCGCAGCCTTGGCCTCCTTCTGCACGCCGTCGACGATCGCCTTGAGCTTGCGGCGAACGGACAGTCGCAGTGCGTTGTACTCCGGGTCGTCCTGGCGATGACGTTCGTACGCCTTGAAGTCGCGCTCGAGGAACACTTCGCTCATCGCGACACGCTACGGGTGCGACGACAAGACGCCAGCGCTGCGCTCGGCGCGTGCCGCCGGGTAGCCTGAGGGGATGCGCGCCCTTTCCGTGCCCGTCGTCGCCGTGCTGCTCGCCGCCTGCAGTTCGACGACGTTCGCCGAGCCTCGCATCCTGGTCTCGCCGTACCTGGCGCTCTACCGCGTGCGCGGTGACGTCGCGTTGCAGTCGCAGCCGGTCGCCGCCGGCCCGCTGCAGGACAACGCCGCGCAGTCGCTGCGTTCGTTCGGTCAGGAGCGCTACCGCGAGGACATCGGCGTGCGCGCCGACATCGGCGACGGCTTCGGCGGCTTCCGGGTCGACTGGTACCAGCTCGATCAGGACACGGCGGCGCCCGGCACGCTCGGCGCGGACTGGGGCACCCTGCTCGCCGGCGACACCGTGCTGATGCGCGCCCGGATGGACGAACTGCGCCTGTCGCTGATCGAGCCGCTGCTGACGATCCGGACGACGTGGCGCGACCGCCCCTTGCAGTTCCGCGTGGGCGCCGGCGGCACCTTCGCGCATCGCGACCTGCGGCTGCGGGCGAGCACCGAGGACGGCCTGCGCCGCCAGGACCTCTCGATCGACGGCGACGTGGTCTATGCGAACGTGCGCATGCGCGCGACCTGGCGCGACTTCGCGTGCGACCTCGACTACGCCGCCTCGCCGGGCCTCGTCGTGCGCGGCGACTTCGAGGACTTCCAGCAGGACCTCGAGCTGCGTGCAAGTTGGACCATGCCGCTGCACGACGTGACGTTCTTCGGCGGGTGGCGGTGGAGCTCCCTGCACGCCGAGGGCCAGCAGAACCAACTCGGCTACGACGCCGACCTCGTGATCGACGGCTTCAGCCTCGGGCTCGCCGTCACCTTCTGATCGCGCGGGACTCGTCGGCGAACGTCGCGAGGCGCTGCACGAACGCGTCGACCGCGGCCTTGGCCGCCGTCTCGTCGCACGTGAAGTCGTTCAGCATCACGCTGAACACCAGCGAGGCTTCGCCCGTGCCGCTCGGCACGTAACCGGACAGGCAGACGACGCGGGAGATGAAGCCGGTCTTGGCGCGCACGCGGCCGCGCGCCGGGCCTGCGTCGAAGCGAGCGCGCAGCGTGCCGGATTCGCCGGCGACCGGCAGTGCTCCGGCGAAGACGGCGCCGTGCGGCGAACGCTGCATCGCCAGCAGCAACTGCGCGAGTTGGGACGGACGCACCAGGTTGCGGCGCGACAGCCCAGAACCGTCGGCGGCGACCAGGCCGTTTGGATCGATGCCGAAGGCCGTCAGGGTCGTGGCCGCGTTCCCTGCCACCGCCGAAGTGCCGCCGTCCCCGGTCGACTCGCGCGCCGCGACGCGGGCGACGTTCTCGGCGATCAGGTTGTCGCTGTCGCGCAGCAGCGGCACCAGCAACTCGGCGAGCGGCGGCGACCCCACTCGCGCAACCAGGGTCCTCGGCGTGTCGCGCGAGGCGACCACGGGCGCGACCGGATCGATGGTGATGCCCGCCTCGCGCAGGGCGACGGTGAAGTGGTCGACGGCGAACGCCGTCGGGTCGGCAACGGCGACGCGCAACACCTGCGGGCGGGCGTCGGCAGCGATCGTCCCCGTCACGTCGATGTTCGCCGCGCCGAGAGCGCGGGTGGCGCGCAGGCTCGTCTTGCCACCCGCCGCCACGCCTTCGACGGCACTGCGCACCGGGTACCACGGTGGGTCGACGGCGACGACCGGGCCCGTCGGTTCCATCCGCACGCGCAGCGTGACGACGTTGCCGGCACAGCACAGCGCGCCGAAGGGAGCCGCGTAGTCCTCGTCGAGGTAGTCCCACTGCCAGCCGAGGCCGAGGTGCTCCGGACCGAGCCAGGCATCGTCGCCGACGACCCGGCCGACGATGCGGGTGATGCCACGTTCGCGTACGCCAGCGACGAGTTTGGCCATGCGCATGCGGCCCGCTTCGCCGCGACCCAAGGTCGGGTCACCGTGACCTCGCAGCACCAGATCGCCGTGCAGCGCGCCCTCGCGCACCTCGCCGCCACACCACACCTCCGTCGGCATCGTGAAGCGCGGCCCGAGCGACGTGAGCGCCACGGCCGCGGTCACCAGCTTCATGTTCGACGCCGGCGCAAAGCCACGGTCGGCGTCCACGGCGAGCAACCGTTCGCCGGACGTCGCGTCGAGCACGCAGACGCCGATGCGGCCACCGGCGAGCTCAGTGCGCGCGGTCAGCTCGGCGAGCGCGGCCGCCAGTTCGGCTGGCGCCGAGCGCGTCGGCGCGGCACACGCGGCCAGCAGAAGCGTCAGCCCGCACGACGTCGCAGAACGCAAACGAAGGCCGACGCTGGGCACAGCGCGATCATGGCTGGCCGCCAGTGGCGGCACAATCGCGCCAGCGGCTCCGCGGCGGCTAGACCTTGCCGACGCGGACGCCCAGGCCGGCCGACCAGTGGGCGAATCCGTTCGGAGCGGTCACGTCCTCCGCGAACGCCTGGAAGAACACCATGATGCCCGTCAGGTAGGGGCTCGGCGGAATCGAGAAGGGCTCGGACGCCTCGCCGGTCGGCGAAACCACCATCCCGTGCCCGTAGGTGCCGAGGAACGAGCTGTAGTCGACCCAGAGATCGACGCCGAAGAACGGGGTCGCCACAGCCGATGGCGCGGCGCAGGCCAGGAACAGGTACTGAACGCCCGGAATCGCGCCCTTCATCTGCACCTGCAGGGTGCGCGGCGCCGAGTTGTCCTGCAGCGCGATCGTCGTCGTGTGGATCTCGAAGGCGCTGCTGCTGCCCGCACCGTATTGCTGGACCAACGGCAGCGCCGAACCGGCGGTATCGACGATCTGCCACACGACGAACGAGAGCTGCTCGAACGGTTGCAGGGTGCGGTTCTGCCACTGGAAGGCGCCCGTGTAGTCGCCGCTGAACGGCGGCAGCGTGCCCGGCAAGTCATCGACGGCGGTGTTGGTCAGCAGGTCGCGGACCGTCGGGAAGACGCCGACCGCCGAGAGATCGTTGCCCAGCGCGCGCAACTCGACCGACACGCCGCTCGGGTCGGTGACCTTGTGCGAACTGTTGTTGCCCGTGCACACGTCGTTGGCGAAGTTCCCGGCGATGTCGAGGTCGTGGTAGCAGAACACGTCCACGGTGACGGGCGCGTTGGAGCGGTTCATCAGCGTCAGCCGGTTGATGGCAACGCCGCTCGCCGGGCCGCTGTCGTAGATGTCGTAGTCGATGCTCGCCTTCAGCAGGCCGCGCGCATCGACGTCGGCGAAGTCACGATCGGCATGCACGGGGCCCACCACCTGCGTGACCCCGCCGACGTTGCGCAGCGAGAACTCCCGCGTGTCGCCGGCGATCCGGTAGTACCAACCGCTCTGGAAGCCGTGGTCGATGGCCAGCGCGTCGCCGAACAACGCGAACGAGCGCGGAGACTGCGACGTCGGCGACAACGCGCCGTACGTCACCTTCATGTTGCCGTCGGTGATGGTGGCTTGCGCAACAGCCGCGGCGGTCAAGCCGGCGGCGACGATGACGAGGTGGTGCAGGTTCATGGCGATGCAAGTCGCGGCGTCGGGGGCTTCCCGCCGCAGGGCTCGAGGGGACCGAACGCCGGCGCGGGAGTCTAGCGCCCAGTCCACGGCCGACCACCCCGTCGGGCCTGTGGCGCGCTGCACCGAAAACGCAGTCGTTCGTGGTGACGGGAGGATCCTGTGGCGGTCTGCCGTACCATCGGCGTGATGGAGCAGCGCGCCCGCCTTCCTCTCTGGTTCCTGCTGGCGAACTGGGCGCTGATCGCCGGCGCGTTCGCCCTCGGCGTGCGGCTCGGCGGCAACCGCACGGCCGAACTGCCCGACGAGCAGTTGATCGCGCTCGCGGTCGTGCACCGCGAGATCCTGCAGTCGCACGTCGAACCACAGGACGGCGCCGCACTGCTCGAGAACGCGATCGCCGGCATGGTGAAGGAACTCGATCCGCACAGCCGCTACGTGCCGCCGGCGGACGTGGCCGCCTACGAGGAGCGCAACACCGGCCACTATGCGGGCATCGGCGCCGACTTCGGCACCCACGGCGACCAGATCGTGCTGCACTTCCCTCTGGCTGGCGGCGCGGCCGAACGCGCCGACCTGCGGCCCGGCGACGTGCTGCTGGCCGTCGACGACCAGCGGCTCGACACGCCCGAGGTCCGCGCCCGGGTCGTCGACCTGGTGCGTGGCCCGGCCGGCAGCAGCGTGCGGCTGCGGTTCGCACGCGACGGCCGCGAGTTCGAGGAAGTGCTGCGGCGCGGCGACATCCAGCGGCCGTGCGTGAAGTGGGCGCATCTCGCCTCCGCCGGTGAAGGCCTCGCCTACGTGCATCTCTCCGACTTCCATCCTGGTGCTTCGGAGCAACTGGCGACCGCGCTGGCGGCACTGCAGCGCGACGGCATGCGCGGGCTGGTGCTCGACCTGCGTTGGAACGGCGGCGGCAGCCTCGTCGAGTGCGTCGCGATCGCGCGCACGTTCCTGCGCGAAGGCGTCATCCTGACGCAGACACGGCGCGACGGCGAAGTCGTCGAACGCCACGACGCCGACGCAGAGCACTGCACCTTCCCGACCTTGCCGCTGGTGCTGCTCGTCAACGCCGGCTCGGCCAGCGCGAGCGAAGTGCTCGCCGGCGCGCTGCAGGACCACGGCCGCGCGGCGATCGTCGGCCAGCGCACGCACGGCAAGGGCGACGTCAACACGGTCTACACCTGGAAGAACCTGCCGTTCCGCCTGAAGCTCACGACGGGTCGTTACCGGACGCCGCTCGGTCGCGACATCGATCGTCACCGCGCCGCGGGCACCGACCAGGCCGTCGGCGGCATCCCGCCGGACGTCGAGATCGCGTTGTCGCCGACGCAAGCACCCGAAGCCCGCGCCGCCCTGCAAGCGAGCGAGCCGCCGGCCGCCTACCGCGAGGCCTACCGCGCGCTCGCCAAGCGCCTCGACTCGCCCGTGGCGACGGCCCCCACGCCCGACACCGACCCACAACTCGCGTCGGCACTGAGCACGCTGCGCACGGCCCTCGCCACTCCGCCGGCCAGCACCGGCACGCACAAGTAGCCCGCGGCCGAACCACCCGGCATGCTCGGGCCGTGCGAACGCTGATCCTCGGCATCGAGACGTCCTGCGACGAGACCGCCGCCGCGGTGGTCGAGGATGGCCACATCGTGCGCAGCAACGTCGTGCACAGCCAGATCGCGCTGCACGCACGTTGGCGCGGCGTCGTGCCGGAGGTCGCGAGCCGCTCGCACACCGAGCGCATCGTGCCGATCGTCACGCAGGCGCTCGCCGACGCGAACGTGGCGGCGCCGGACCTCACGGCGATCGCGGTCACGCATCGGCCGGGCATGGTCGGCTGCCTGCTCGTCGGACTGGCCGCGGCGAAGGCGCTGGCCTGGCGGTTCGGCAAACCACTGCTCGGCGTCGACCACGTGCAGGCCCACGTGCACACGGGCCTGCTCGCCGAACCCGACATGCCGCTGCCTGCCCTCTCGCTCGTCGCGTCCGGTGGGCACACGGCGTTGTGGCTGTTGCGCGCGCCCGGCGACACCGAACGGCTCGGCACGACGCGCGACGACGCGGCCGGCGAAGCGCTCGACAAGGGCGCCGCCCTGCTCGGCCTGCCCTACCCGGGTGGCCCGTCGATCGAGAAGGCGGGGGCAACCGGCGACCGCGCGGCGTTCGAGCTGCCACGCTCGCTGCTCGGGCGGGACTCGCTCGACTTCTCGTTCTCCGGCCTCAAGACGGCGCTGCTCTACACGCTGCGGCCGCAGCAGGCGACAGCGCCAACCGAGCCGCCGACCGGGCAACGCCTCGCCGACCTCGCGGCGAGCTACCAGGAAGCCGTCGTCGACGTGCTGGTCGAGAAACTGCGCCGCGCGGCCGAACGCCAGGCGGTGCGTTCCCTCTGCATCGGCGGCGGCGTCGCCAAGAACCTCCGCCTGCGCGAACGGCTCGCCGGCGATCCGGTGCTGCGCGCGCTGCGCCTCGTGCTGCCACCGCTGGCGTTGTGCGCCGACAACGGCGCGATGATCGCGAGCCTGGCCACGTTCGCTTGGCGGGCGGGGCGCTTCGATGCGCTCGACCTCGACGCGGTCGCGACGCCGAAGTCCGGCGGCAAGGCCGCTCGCGCGTAGGTCGCCGCGAACAGGCCATGGACCGCCGCCCCGCGAACGCGCAGCATTCGCCCAGCTCCCCGCATGACCGCCGCCGCGCCCGACCCTGATCGCCTGCTGCGCACGCTGCTCGACGACGTTCGCGCCGGCACGCGCAGCGTCGACGACGCGGTGCGCGCCATGCGTTCGTTGCCGACCGCGGCCGCGCACCTCGACGTCGCGACCGTCGACCACGACCGTGCGCAGCGCTGCGGTCTGCCCGAGGTCGTGTTCGGCGAAGGCAAGCGCCCTGGCGACGCCGCCGCGATCGCCGCCGAGATCCACGCCCGCGCCGGGCGCGTGCTGCTGACACGCGTCGGCCACGACCACTTCGCCGCCGTGCGCGAGCGCCTGCCGACGGCCGAGTTCCACGAACGGGCCCGCTGCGTCACCGTCGAGAACGCCCGGCCGCCCGAGGCTGGCCTCGTCGCCGTCGTCTGCGCCGGCACCGCCGACCTGCCCGTCGCCGAGGAGGCCGCGGTCACCGCGCGCTTCGCCGGCAGCCGCGTCGTGACCTTCCGCGACATCGGGGTCGCCGGCCTGCACCGCCTCTTCAACCGGCTCGCCGAGATCCGGGCGGCGAACGCGATCGTGGCCGTCGCCGGCATGGAGGGAGCTCTGCCGTCGGTGCTCGCCGGGCTCGTCGATCGCCCGGTGATCGCCGTGCCGACCAGCATCGGCTACGGCGCGTCGTTCGGCGGCCTCACCGCGCTGCTGGCGATGCTCAACAGCTGCGCTGCCGGCGTCGCGGTCGTCAACATTGACAACGGTTTCGGGGCTGGCTATCTCGCTGCCCGCATCAATTCGAGGACGGCTTCGCCGACCCCGCAACTTTGACCACTCCGCCTCCTTCCGCGACGAACGAACGACCGCCTGCACGCCTCGTGCTCGAGGACGGAACGGTGCTCGTCGGCCGGGGCTTTGGCGCTGCCGCCGATTCGGTCGGCGAGCTGGTGTTCAACACCTCGATGACGGGCTACCAGGAGATCCTCACGGATCCCTCGTACCGCGGTCAGACGGTGTTGCTGACGCAGCCGCACATCGGCAACTACGGCGTCAGCAGCGAGGACGAAGAGTCCGGCAAGCTGTGGCTGTCCGGGCTCGTCGTGCGCGAGGCGTGCACGCGCGCGAGCAACTTCCGGTCGGCGATGGAGCTGTCCGACTATCTCGCGCAGCACGGCGTGCCCGGCATCGACGGCATCGACACCCGCATGCTGACGCGCGCGGTGCGCGATCGCGGCGAGCAGCGAGTGCTGATCACGCGCGACATGACGAGCACCGACGCGCAGCTCGTCGAGAAGGTGCGCAAGGCCCCGAAGGTCGCCGATGTCGACCACGTGCTGAAGGTCACGACCAGCGTGCAGTACACCTGGGACCGCGGCTACGAGTCGGCGTTCAGCAGCAAGGCCCCGGCCGCAGCGCTGCCGGGCAAGAAGCGCCGCATCGTCGCCTTCGACTTCGGCGCGAAGCGCAACATCCTGCGGTCGCTCGCCGCCTGCGGCCTCGACGTCACCGTGGTGCCGGCCGAGACGAAGGCCGAAGCGGTGCTGGCGCTGCAACCCGACGGTGTGTTCCTCAGCAACGGACCCGGCGACCCGGCCATCTGCCGTTACGCGATCGAGTCGGCGAAGGTGCTGGTCAAGAAGCTGCCGGTGTTCGGCATCTGCCTCGGCCACCAGATCCTCGGCCACGTGTTCGGCGGCAAGACCTTCAAGATGAAGTTCGGCCATCACGGCGGCAACCAGCCGGTGATCGACCTGTCGACGGGCAAGGTCGAGATCACCTCGCAGAACCACAGCTACGCCGTCGACCCGAAGTCGCTGCCCGACGCGGTCGTCGTCACCCACCGGAACCTCAACGACGGCACCTGCGAAGGCCTGCGCCACAAGGAACTGCCGGTGTTCTCGGTGCAGTACCACCCGGAGGCCGCGCCCGGGCCGCACGACGCGCTCTACCTGTTCCGCCGGTTCGTCGAACTGCTCGATGGCGTGAAGGTGTGACGACGCTCGTCGTCGGCGCCGAGCAGGCCGGATGGCGGCTCGACGCGCTGCTGCAGGGCGCTCAATGCGCCGAACTCGGCCCGCTGTCGCAGACGAAGGCGCGTCGGCTCTGCGCACTCGGGGCCGTCGCCGTCGACGGCGTGCGCGCGGAGGGGACCACGAAGCTCCGCGCCGGCAGCACCGTGGCGTTCGCGGCCGATCACGCCGCCCTCACCCTCGACCTCGGCATCCCGGTCGTGTTCGCCGACGACGCGGTCGTCGTCCTGCAGAAGCCGCCGGGCCTCGCCGTGCACGCGGGCCCGCTGGTCGACGCCTCGGTCGCCGACGCACTCGCGCGTGAGTTGCCGGGCGCGGGCCTGGCACAGCGCCTCGACCGCGAGGCTTCGGGCCTGCTGCTGGTCGGCCGCACACCCGCCGCCCTGCGCAGCCTCGGCCTCGCGATGGAGGCCGGCACGATCGAACGCCACTACCTGGCGATCGCCGCCGGCGAGTTCGCCGGGGACGCCCGCACGATCGACCTGCCGCTGCGCGTCACCGACGAACCGAACGGCGATCGTCCGAAGACGGTCGTCGATCCGCAGGGCACGAAGGCCGTGTCGCACGTCACCGTCGTCGCGCGTCGCGCTGGCGCGTCGCTGCTGCGCGTGCGGCTCGAGACCGGGCGCACGCACCAGATCCGCGCGCACCTCGCCGCGGTCGGCCACCCGCTGCTCGGCGATCCACGCTACGGCGACCGCAACGCCAACGACCGCGCCAAGGCGACCTTCGGCACGCACCGCACGCTGCTGCACGGCGAACGGCTGCGCTTCCCGCATCCGCTCGGCGGCGACGTGGTCGAAGCCACCGCGATGCACGAGCCCGACTTCGTGCGGCTGTTCCCGCAGCTGCGCGAACGTCCACCCGCTGCCGGTCAGACCAGTTCGTAGACCTCGAGCGCGATCCAGCCGTTCCAGACGAAGTGCAGCAGCATGCACGGCCAGAGTGCGCCGGCTGCGAGCCGCAGGAATCCGGTCAGGCAGCCGAACACGAAGTGCGGCAGCAGGTAGACGCCGTCGGCGTGCATGACCGAGAACATCGCGGCCTGCAGCACGAGCGCGAACCACGGTCCGAACACCACCATCAGCCGGCCGAGGATCACCCCGCGAAACGCCAGCTCCTCGAACACGCCCGGCAGCACGGCGCCGGAGATGAGCACCGGCACGATCGACCAACCGGCCTCACGTTCCCACTCGAAGGACCCGGGGCCCCACGAGGGAATCGTGCGCTCCCACATCGCCAGCAGCATCGACCCACCGATGCCGACGAGCAGACACAGCTCGAACGTGCCGCCGCGGGGCCACGCGAAGATCCGCGCCATCTCCCGATCGCGCAGGGCGCTGCGCACGATGCACACCGCCACGGCGACCTGGACGGCGGTGTGCAGCCACAGGATCCACTCGGCTAGACCGCTGGCCTCGACGGCCATCGCGGTCGACAGCCAATACGCACCCCACGCGCCGACGATCACGAGCCACAGTGCGAACGCCGGCCGCAGCACGTCGCCCATCGACGCCCCTTCGATCACCTTCGATGCATCGTCGGACTCGCCGGGGCTCATGCCGCAAACCCTACCGCCAACGCCGCCAGCACGGCACGGCCACGTCTGGCCGGAGCACCCGCTCCGCGTCGCCGGACGCGATGCACCGACCAGCTACTGGATGCCAAGGTCGTTGACGAAGCTCGTCTGCTCCGTCAACCGATCGAGCGTCGTGCCGCATTGGTCGCAAGTGATCACGCACACCATGGCCAGGACATCCTGCCGATCGCAGGACCGCCCGTCTGCGGCGAGACGCGCGCACACGTAGCTGGTCACGTCACCGATGGTCTGCAACGCCGCAGCGACTTCGTTCGGGATGTCGATCTCGAAGAAGTCCTCGAACGCCATCACGAGTTCGACGGAGTCGAGACCCATTGCCGCGCCGCGTCAGCGGCCCAGCGCCGCCAGCACCTTCGCCTTCACGTCGGCAGCCGCGCACTCGCTCTTCTGCATGCCCTTGCGCACCAGGAACTCGACGCCGCCTTCGGCGGCCTTCCTGCCGACGAACACCTGCACCGGGAAGCCCAGCAGTTCGTTGTCCTTGAACTTCGCGCCCGGGCTCATCGCCCGGTCGTCGAGGCACGCGTCGACACCGGCCGCCTTCAGCTCCGCGTAGAGCTGCTCGCCGAGTGCCTTCTGTTCGGCGCGCGACGGATCGAGCATCGCCACCACGCATTCGAACGGTGCGATCGCGACCGGCCAGACGATGCCCTTGTCGTCGAACGACTGCTCGACCGCCGCCGCCGGCGTGCGCGAGACACCGATGCCGTAGCAGCCCATGACGAACGGCACCGGCTTGCCGCCCTGGTCCATGAACGTCGCCCCCATCGCCTTCGAGTACTTGATGCCGAGCTTGAAGATGTGGCCGACTTCGATGCCGCGCGCCTGCTCGAGCGGCTTGCCGCTGAGCGGACAGCCCTCGCCAGCGCGCGCCTTGCGCAGCTCCTTGAACGACGGCATGCGGCAGTCGCGGCCGAGGTTGACGTCGAGGCAGTGGTAGCCGGTCTGGTTGCAGCCGACGAGCAGGTTGGTGCGGTCCTTCAGCGACTCGTCCGCCATCAGCGGCACCGTGTCCGGCAGGCCGACCGGTCCGGCGAAGCCCGTGTCGGCGCCGGTCGCCGCCTTGATCTCGTCGTCGGTCGCGAGCCGCACCGCCAGCGCGTCGACCGCGTTGGCGAGCTTGACCTCGTTGATCTCGAGATCGCCGCGCATCATCACCGCGACGACCTTGGACTTGTCCTTCCACGTGATGTGGTAGAGCACGGTCTTCGCCATGCGGCCGGCCTGCCAGCCGGGGAAGAACGCTTCGAGCTGCGCGACCGTCTTCACGTCCGGCGTGGCGATCTTCTGCATCGGCCGCACCTCGCCGCCCGGCGGCGCATCGGGCAGCTTGCTGGTCGCCTTCTCGACGTTCGCGGCATAACCCGACTCGCGGCAGAACAGGATCGAGTCCTCGCCGGAGTCCGCGATCACCATGAACTCCTCGCTGCCCGCACCGCCGATCGCGCCGCTGTCGGCCTGCACCACCGTGTAGGCGAGCCCGCAGCGCTCGAAGATGCGGCAGTAGGCGTTCCGCATCTTCTGGTACGCGACGTCGAGCCCCGCCTGGTCGGCGTCGAACGAGTAGGCGTCCATCATCGAGAACTCGCGGCCGCGCATCAGGCCGAACCGCGGGCGGATCTCGTCGCGGAACTTGTCCTGGATCTGGTAGCAGTTGACCGGCAGCTGCTTGTAGGAGTTGACCTGCGCGTTCACGTACGCGGTCATCACTTCCTCGTGCGTCGGACCGAGGCACATGTCGCTGCCCTTGCGGTCCTTCAGGGTGAACATGATCCCGTCGTTGACGTAGCGATCCCAACGACCGCTGCTCACCCACAGCTCCTTCGGCTGGATGATCGGCAGCATCACCTCGTTGGCGCCCTCGCGGTCGAGTTCTTCGCGCACGATCTGCGCGAACTTCTTCACGACGCGCCACATCAACGGCGCGAACGTGTAGACGCCGGCGGCGATCTTGACGATGTAGCCGCCGCGCGCGAGCAGGCGGTGGCTGGGGATCTCGGCGTCAGCCGGGTCGTCGCGCAGGGTGGAGATCAGGATCTGGGCAAGGCGCATGCGGGGGCGGCAGAGTAGCGATGCCGGTCGGGCCGTGGAACGCCGCGGCGCTGCTACTGGCGAAGAGGCTCGATCCCGCGCAGCGTCAGCGTCGGTCCGACGGCCGTCTTCACGGAGCGCTGCACGCGCACGGCGACGGTCACCGGCCGGTCGCGGCGGGGCAGCCAGCCGACCTCGCGCCAGCGCGCCTCGACCTCGGGATCGGCGAAGTCGGTGTCCCAGTGGATCGTGAAGTCACGCGCGGAGATGCCGTCCTCGACGTGGATCTCGAGGCTCGCGGCCTCGGCGCGGCCGAACGCGGCCGGCCAGTCGCGGCACAGCAGCATGCAGCCGCGCCCGGGCACGCTCGGCAACACCCACCGACGCTCCTCGCCGTCGCGCACGACGATCTCGCCGAATTCGAACTCGAAGCGCTGGGCGCGGTGCAGCGGGCCACGATCGACGAGCACGGCATCGCCCCACTGCAGCCGCCACGGGAACAGCAACCACAGCACGGCGGCGCCCACGACCACGGCGATCGCGCCGCGGATGGCGTTCCGCCGCAGCCGCGACGAGCCGCGCGGCGCGGCTGCCGTTCGTGGCGCAGGTTCGGTCGGGTCCATGGCAGCACGGAGGATCGGTGGCGAGCCGGCATGCCGTCAACCTCGTGCTCGCCTGGCGACGAGGAATAGCATGACCGGCCCATGCCGAACGTCTCGTCCGCCGCGCGCAGCCGTTGGTTGGCAACCGCCCTGCTGCTGGCCGGGTGCACGGCGACGCCGACTGGCGACGAACGGCGTCCGCCGAACGTCGTCGTCGTGTTCGTCGACGATCTCGGCTACGGCGACATCGGTCCGTTCGGCGGCCGCGTGCCGACGCCCGCGCTCGATCGCCTGGCGCGCGAAGGCACGCGCTTCACCGACTTCAGCGTGACGTCGGCGGTGTGCTCGGCGTCCCGCGCCTCGCTGCTGACCGGCTGTTACCACCATCGCGTCGGCATCGCCGGGGCGCTCGGCCCCGACGCGCAGATCGGCCTGCACGCGGACGAAACGACGATCGCCGAACTGTGCCAGGCGAAGGGCTACGCGACCGCCTGCTTCGGCAAGTGGCACCTCGGGCACCATCCGAAGTTCCTGCCGACGCGCCACGGCTTCGACGAGTGGTTCGGACTGCCCTACAGCAACGACATGTGGCCGCTGCACCCGGACCTCGTGAAGCTGCCGGCCGACGCCGAACGCCGCAAACGCGGCTATCCAGCGCTGCCGCTGCTCGACGGCGACCGCGTCGTCGACGCCGAGGTCACCGCGGCCGATCAGGCGCAACTGACGCGCGCCTACACCGAACGCGCCGTCGCGTTCGTCGAACGCAACCGCGACCGGCCGTTCTTCCTCTACGTGCCGCACACGATGGTGCACGTGCCGTTGTTCGCGTCCGAGGGGTTCGCCGGCAAGAGCGGTCATGGGCCGTTCGGCGACGCCCTGATGGAGGTCGATTGGTCGGTCGGCCGGATCGTCGACGCCCTCGAACGCTGCGGCATCGCGAACGACACGCTGGTGCTGTTCACGAGCGACAACGGCCCGTGGCTCTCGTACGGCACGCACGCCGGTTCGGCGGGGCCGCTGCGCGAGGGCAAGGGCACGTCGTTCGAGGGCGGCGTGCGCGTGCCGATGATCGCGTGGTGGCCGGGCCGCGTGCCGGCCGGCGCCACCTGCCGCGAGTTCGCGGCGACGATCGACGTGCTGCCGACGATCGCCGCGCTGATCGGCGCGCCACTGCCTCCGCGGAGCATCGACGGCCGCGACGTGAGCCCGTTGCTGCTCGGAGAGAATGGCGCGCATTCGCCGCACGACACGTTCGCGATCTGGTACGCCGGCGGCCAACTGCAGGCCGTGCGCGATGCGCGCTGGAAGCTGATCCTGCCGCACCGCTACGCGACGCTGGCCGGGCGCGAAGGCGGCCGCGATGGTGCGCCGACGGCGTACTCGAATCGCGAGGCGACGCTCGCCCTCTATGACCTGCGGTCCGATCCCGGCGAGACGACCGATGTCGCCGCTCTCCACCCGGACGTCGTCGCGCGCTTGCAGCAGGCCGCCGCGGCGGCGCGCGGCGATCTCGGCGACACGCTGACGGGCGTCAAGGGGAACGGCGCTCGCGCGCCGGGGCGCCTCACGCCCGACGACGAGCGCCTGCGGTGGTGACCACAGGCGCCGGCGTCGCGGCCAGGCTCAGCGGAACGTGATGTCGAGCCCTCGCGACGCGATCAACCCCGACGGCGTGCTCGGGTCGAGGAACGCCGCCTGCCAGTAGATGTGCGCCCAGCCGAGGCTCGGGATGTTCGGCAGCGTCAGCGGCAGCGATCCCTGGCCGGTCGGACCGAGCGACACTCCGACCGACGCGTCGAGGGACTGCAGCACCTCGACGTTGAAGTAGAAGAACGACGTCTGCGAGTAGCCCAGGGCCACGACGCCCTGGCCGTTCGACGGCCCGTTGAACACGAGGCTGAACGACTGCCCGACGTTGGCGCAGCCCGAACCGCCGATCGTCGGCGTGCCCAGCGCGCCGGGGCTCGCGTTGCCGTAGTTGGTGAAGCTGCCGCAAGCCGCGCCGGGTCGCAGGATCAAGACCCCGCCGCCGGATAGGAACACGGCATCGCCCGTCACCGGGTCGGTCGCACCGCCACCGGGAAGGTACGCGCCTCGGACGACGGCCTGGCGAGTGGCAGGGAGCGGGTTGCCGATCGCGTCGACCTGGTAGGCGACGATGTCGCCCGAGTTGTACTCGGAGACGAGCAACCGGCCGGCGATCGCTGGCAGCGACGCCGACGCGTAGACGAGCCCTTCCGGGCCGCCGACGAGTTGCACCGGCGCACCGATCGGTCCGGGCGCGTAGGTCCCGTTCCCGTCTGGAGTCAGCGGCACGTCGAAGAGCTCACTGGACTGCCAGGTGACGACCTTGAACCGCCCCGCCCCGGGCAAGCCAGCGGGCACGAAGGTGCAACTGCCGACACTGGTAGCGACGCCCAACGGGCCGAGATCGTCGACGCGATCCGGCGCCACGCTGCCGGGCTTGAACTGGCTGATCTTGTTGTCGGGCCACCACGTCGCGAACAGCACGTTGCCCGGCCCGAACGCGAGCCCACCATCGAGACCGCCGACGCTGGCGACCGGCGCCGCGGCGCCAATGCTGGTGATGCGACCAAGGCCATCGCGCGAGACGGTGCTCGCCAGGATCTGCGTCGATCCGTACGGGCCGAACAGCAGCACGTTCGGGTTGCCCGGGACGAAGGCAGTTCCGCCGTAGTTGAAGAGGTTGGCTGGGAACCCGAGATTGACGACTTGCATCGCGCCGGTGAACGGCGCGACGACGCTTTGCGCGGTCGCGAGCGAGGCGAGTGACGCGAGCGAAACGACGAGGGTGGGGAGGATGCGCATGGGGTGGTATTGACCGGAGGGCTCACGACGTGACAACCCCCGGCGCCGTCTTGGACGCACGGCGCACCGTCGATTGCACGCCGGGCGCCTCTCGGGCGCGGCTGCAGAATCGCCCCGGTCGAACCAGCCGTCGAAGCAGCCCCGGTCACCGATCCGACGATCGCGTGGGGGCGATCACTGGAGCCACGCCTCCAGTGCGTTGCTGACCGCCGAAAGCGTGCCGAGCTCGAGCGCCTGCGTGAGCAGGCTCGCGCCCGCGAGGTGCGGCGCGGGCGGAATCACGAAGCTCCAGGTCGCCGTGCCGCCCGCCTGCGGCAGGAACTCGAACACGAGCGGATCGAGGTAACCTGAGCACGTCGGTCCGAAGCCGAACCCGAGCGGAGCGAGCGGCACGACGAGCGGCTGCAAGCCCACCGCCTGGTACGCGAGCCCTCCGGCGAGGTTGCCGATGGCGACCGTGTAGGTGCTGCCGATCACCGGCAACGAAGTGTGCGTCTGCGTCAACGTGCCGTTGGCCCCAGCGCAGCCAGGGCCGATCGTCACGACTGCCGGCGGCGCGAACGTCACCACGTCGTTCTCCGGCGTGATCTGCTGGCCGCCCGGCGGCAACACCAAGGCGACCGTCAGCGAAGCGCCTGGCGACAGCGCGCCGCAGCAGAGGTTGACCACCGCGGTCTTCGCCTGGTAGTCGAGCGGTGCTCCGATCGTGGGCACCGTCGCGCTGGCGACGACGACGTTGTTCTGCCGCAGTTCGCAGGTCGCGCCGACCAGCGGCGCGCTGCCGAGGTTGTGCACGGTCACCGCCACCGAGCCGCCGAGACCGACCACGATGTCGTCGCGTTCGATCGCCGCGTCGGGCAGCAGCGGCGGCGCGCTGCCGCCGGGGGCCACCTGCCGGATCTCGATCTTCTGCAGCGCTCCGCTGGGCACGTTCGGCAGCAGCACCGTGATGCCGGGATTGCTGAGCACGAACGGCACCACGGTGTGGGGCGGGCCGTCCATCGTGTCGTCCTGGTTGGCGTCGACGCCGATGCGCGCTTCGTACTGACCGGTCGGCAGCGAGCGCCAAAGCCGCAGGCCGAAGTTGCGCGGCCCGGCGCCGTAGTGGAACAACAGCACGTCGAGCCCGGTCGCCTGGATGTCGTTCACCAGCGCCGCGAATTCGAGCTCGCCGGCTGCCGGATCGGGATTGACCCACGACAGCACCGACGGTGGCAGGATGCCCCACGTCGACGCGCCGGTCAGGCACCCGTACAGCGACGTCTGCGAGCCGCCCGTCATGATGTAGATGCGGTCGGTGTAGGAGACGGTCGAGGTCGACAGCGGCCAGAAGTAGGTCGCCCAGGTCTGGGCGTTCTGGAACGTCGTCACGAACGACGTCTTCGGCTTGGTGCCGACGACCGGCAAGGAGACGTGCTTCTCGAACGGCGATGCGTAGGCCGCGATCACCGCGTCGAGCTGGGCCAGGGTCGCCGGCGTGATCGCCAGCATCGGCTCGGCGAGCATCAGTCCGCGCGCGCGCGCCACCGCGTCGGCCATCACGTTCTTGAGCAGGTTCGCGGTCCAGCCGCCGGTTCCCGGCGCGGTGCCGGTCACGGTCCCCGTCAGGTAGCCGTGCAGGAACGTGCCCGACAGCAGGATCGGCCGCAGCAGGAGGTGGCGGTCGGGCGCGGTGCTGCGCACGTAGGCGGACTGCAGCAGCGCGTAGAGGTAGGCGTGGTAGATCGGCCCGCCCTCGAGGTCGACGTAGCCCGCGTTCTCCCACCAGTTGCCGTTGGTGCCGAACACGTACGGCGGCGACGTGGTGACCGCCGCGGGGAACACGCCGCGTGGCTTGTTCTGCGCGGTGCTCACGGCGTTGCTCGCCCAGGCGCGCGCGAGCTGGTCGAACACCTGCACGACGCCGGGGTGCGCGTTGAAGTCGCCGATCGCGAAGCCCGGCACCGCGGCGCGCATGCACAGCGGGATGTCGAGCAGCGGCCCGCACACCACGTTGGCGCCGAGGTTGTAGCCGCGGAAGTGGCGCCCGCCGAGGCCGTCCGGCTGCGTCCACGGTACCGGATCGTGGGCGTCGTCGAGGTTGCGCAACGTGCGCAGCGCGTACTCGGTGTACTTCGGGCTGCCGTAGCTGGCGGCGAGCAGGATGTAGAGCGGGTTGGTGCTGAACTCGGCCGAGTGTTCGACGTCGCCGCAGCCGGTGAAGTAGCCCTCGGCCACCGTCATCGACGGTCCGAACAGCACCTTGTCCATCACGTCCTCGCTGCCCACCTCGACCGGGTGGCCGGGCTCACGCACCGCGACCGCCGGCAGCGCCAGCAGGCCCGCACCTTCGACGTCGTCGCCGTCGCCGCCACCGATCTCGCCGTCGACGAGCCGTCGCGACATCCACCACTCGCTGCAGTTGCGGAACATCACGTGGTAGCGCCGCATCGCGTTCGCCCACGCCGGCGCCGCCGGGCTGTCGCTCATGGTCACGAACGGCGCCCACCACGTGTTGGCCGGCGTGATCGGCGGCAGGCTCGCCGGCCCCGTCCAGTTCTGCACGATGCCGCCAGGCATGGCGTAGGCAGAGCCGAGGAAACCCATCACCTTCGCCTCGTTGCCCTTCGGGAACAGCGCCTGGCGATTCCAGATCGTCACCAACATCGAGAGCCACGCCGCGGTGAAGGGGTTGGCCACCGGATCGTTCACGCCGGTGTTGCGGCCCCACATGTTGCGCGCCGTCAGGTAGTGCGCCTTCGCGTGCAGTGGACTCGCCGGGAGCCACGCCACCGGGGTTGCGCGCAGCACGTCGCTGCGAAACTGGTCGAACAGCAGGATCGCTGCGTTGAGGTTGGTCAGGATCGAGCCGAGGCTGCCGGGCCAGGCAGCGACGGTGTAGCCGCGGGCGCGATTGAAGAAGTCCGCCTGCCGCATCGCCTCGAGCTCCCACGAGAGGCCGGCGACCGTGATGTCGTCGGGGGCGGCGAGTCCCTGCAGCAGCGACTGCGCGTTCGCCAGCAGGGCGTCGTCGATCTCGTCCTCGGCGTCGGTGAGCCAGCCGAGCAACCACGCGTAGCCCCAGGCGCGCAACCGGGCATCGGCGAGCCCGTCGAACGCACTGCGCGCCGCCGCGTAGTCGCCAGCGTTGAACGCCACGAGCGCTGGCGCGAGCACCGCCGCGAACGGCGGGGCGGCGACGAGGCCGTTGGTCGCGTGGTCGAAGCGGATCGGCGCCGGCACGTCGGGCCAGATCTCGACGCCGAGGATCGAGTTCTTGCTGCTGCCCGCACCGTCGCAATGGAACGTCAGGTCGAGCCGGCCGATCGTGTTGCTGACCACGCCGAGCACGCGGCGGTAGCCGCCGATCGCGTTCAGGTACTGCGCCTTCATCGTCAGCGTGCGCACCGCAAGGTCGGCCGCGACCGGCACGCCGTTCACCGTCAGGTCGAGGTTGGTGCGTGGCGTGGGCGCCAGCGTGCTGCCGAGGTTGCCCAGCCACGCGACCACCTGGTAGCTGCCGTTCGGCACGTCGACGCGGAACGTCAGGTCGTTGTAGCCGTCGACGCCATCGCGCAGCAGCGCCGCATCACCGACCAGTGGGATCGACGACGGCAGCGCGGCCTGGGTGAACGAGGTCGGCACGCCCGCCGTCCAGCCATGGCCCAACGCGGCGGAGTACGACGTGGTCGGCGTGATGGCGGTGTAGCCGCTGGCGACGGGGCTCGTGCTGGTGCCCATGTCGAACCGCAACACGCCTTGTGCTGGCAGGGACCCGACCACGAGGGCGAACGAGAACGCGGGCCACGCGCGACCAGCACGACTTCGGTGACCGTTCATGCCGGCGAGTACCGACGCGAGACCGCCGCGTAACGGCGGGACGGCACCGCGCGACTGCCGTCGTCCGTGAACCCGCGCGGCGTTACGAACGTGGTGCCCAGCGCGGACCTACGGCACGGTCACCTTGACCGCATCGCTCGCCGAGAACCCCTCGATCGCCGCCGCGTCGAGGAACGCCGCTTGGAACCAGGCCTGGAAGCCCGAGCCGAGTCCGAGCAGCCACGATGCGTTGTGCACGATCTCGGTGCCCGTGCCGACGATGCCGAGCATCACATCGGGACTCGGCACCAGCGTGCCGCCGACCAACGGCTGGTTGATCTCGCTGGCGCCGACGATCAGCACGCCCGGGGCACCCGACAGGAAGTCGCGGATCCGCAGTTCGACCGGCACCGTCGGCCCGACCGTCCCGCGGCCCTCGAGCGTCGGCAGGCCGGAGGTGCCCGCGATGCCACCGTCGAGGTCGCACCAACGCAGCACCTGCGTCCCCCGGAAGGCCGCGACCGTCGCTCGCGTGTCGTCGATCGAGCGCGCGTTGTCGGCCGCGTTGGCGACGCCCATCGTGTAGCCCTGCCAGACCACGTTCGGGCTCGACCAGCGGTTGACGCGGGTGCCCGGCGCGTAGGCCATGATCGAGCGCCAGGCGTTGTCCGGCGTGCGGTAGCCGTAGCTGTACGGGTAGATCGCGCCGCTGGCGTTCGCCGCGTCGTGGTGGCAGCCCATGTTGTGGCCGCACTCGTGCGTGAAGGTGTGGCCGGGGATGCAGGTGCGCACGGTGACCGCGAACGCCGACGACGCGAAGCCCGTCGACAACGACGTCATCAGGTAGGCGATGCCGCAGTACGCCGGCGACGGATGGTTGGTGATGAGCTGCATCAGGTCGGCGCCGTAGGTGTCGCGCAGCCCGTGCACTTCGTCCATGTGTCCGTCGCTCGTGCTGCGGAAGCGGCTCAGGTCGGTGCTGGTGCCGAGTTCGACGTAGGCGGTCTCGTGCATGTGCACGAGGCGGAACTCGATCGGCGCGCCCGATTCGCGGTGGCCGGTGTTGGCCTGCGCGACCGCGGCGACGATCGCCGCTTCCATCGCCGAAGTGCCGCCCGCGTTCGTCCGCGCCAGCGGTGTGTAGCAGACGAGCAGGTCGATCGTCGTGACCGAACAGTCGGAGTTGGCGCCCTCCGGCAGGCCCGGCCCCGGCGGTGCTGCGACCGCGTGCGTGTGGTCGACGCCGCACGCACTCGGCGCGGGCAGGCGCGTGGTGTCGAGGTCCTGCACCACGTGCACGCCGGGCTGTCCGGTCGGGGCGATGCCGACCGCGCGACCACCGAAGTCCAGCAGGCCACTCGCAGTGCCATCACTCGCGAACGACATCACGAAGTCCGCCTCGGCCCCCACCGCGCGACCCCGCAGCACGCGGTGCCCGAGCACGAACTCGTAGCCGGAGATGGCGATCGTCGTGCGAGTCCCGAAGTGCTCGAGGATGCACGTCGCCAGCGGCTGCACGCCGTCGGTGCGCACCGCCGCGAACACGTCGGGTTCGACGCGCACGAACGCACTGCGGAGGATCATCGGGTTGCTCGCCCGTTCGGCCGCGTCCCACGCGACGGCGGCCGGTGGCGGGGACACGACCTCCGTCAGCAGCACGGCCGGTTCTTGGGCGGCGGCGAACGCGGCGAACAGGAGGGCCGGCAGCAACGGCGACCCGCGAACGAGCAAGCAGGCAGTGGGATTCATCGCAAGCAGAGGGCGGCCGGAGGAGGCTACCAGGAGTTCGCGGGCGGTGGTGGCGGGCCCGGCGCCGCGCCTCGGGTTGTCGTTCCGCCACAGGAACACGCCGCCAGCGATCGGCGCGTCGGCGACGGCGGTTCGAGCGTGGGCATGCGGCTTGCTCGGACGCGGGCCCGAGGTCTCCCCAATGCGAACCGAACTGCTCCTGTCGTCCCTCGTCCTCGCCGCGGCCGGCGCCGCCCAGTCCCCCGATTCTGCGCGCGTCGACGCCGCCGATCTGGCCCGCCACTACCAGGCGGTCGAGGCCGAACTGCGCGCCGCGCCCGCACCGGCGAACGCCGCGGCCGCCGCGCGACGCCGGCTCGTCATCGAACTCCTGCGCGAGTATCGCGAACGGGGCGACTTCGGCATCGACCGCAGCGGCTCCGGGGCGCGCGTTCCGCTGTTCGTCGACGCCGACGGCCGGCGCTGCGCGGTGGCGAACCTGCTGGACCGCACCGGCCACGCCGCGGTCACCGAGGCGATCCGTTCTCACCGCAACCACGCCTGGGTGATCGACCTGGTCAGCGACCCGGCCCTTGCGCAGTGGCTCGCGAACCACGGCCTGAGCGCAGCGGAAGCGGCGCGCATCCAAGGGCCCGGCTACACGCCGCCGGGCACCGAACCGCCGCCCGATCCGCCGCCCGAGCCACGCGATCCGCCGCCAAACACGCAACCGGGCGACGTCACTGCTCCGCCGCCCCCGGTGACGTCCCCGCGACCTGCCGCCGGCACGACCCCAGCACGCCCGGCCGTGCCGCCGACCCCCAGCGTCGCCGCCGGGACCCGCCGCGCCCGTGGCACCACGATCGACGAGCTCGGGGTTCCCACCTGGCAGGACTGGTGGCAGTGGAACCGCGCCGTGTTCGAACCACCACAGCCGGTCGCCGCGGCCGCCGCGAACGTGACCACGGCGGATGCCCGCCGGACCGAAGTGCAGGCGCTGCTCGCCGAACTCGCCCGCGACGCCACGCCGATGGTCCGCGCCGCAGCGGTGCTCGCTGCCGGCCGGGCCGGCGCCTCGATCGCCGACCTGACGCCCCACCTGACCGACGGCGCACGCGAGGTCCGGCTGATGGCGCTGCTCGCGCTCGGCAGTGCCGGCAGCGCCGCCCACGCCCGCGCACTCGGCACCTGGATCGAGTCCGCGGCCCCGGGCGACACACTGGCCGTGGCGCTGACCGCCGCCGCGATGATCGGCGACCAGAGCCTGCAGCGGGTCCTGGCACCCGGCATCGAACGCCACCTCGCCGACCAGCGCGCCACGGTGCACGCCGCGGCAGCGCTCGCGGCAACGGCGCACGGCAGCGCACATCTGCTCGCCGCTGCGCGCGAAGTCGCACAAGGCGCCGCCTCACCGTTGCAGCGGGCGGCAATGTTGCCCTTGCTCGGCGGCAATGCCAGCGACGACGACGTCGCCGCGTTGACCCGGCTCGTCGGTGATCGCAGCGTCGACGTGCGGCGCGCCGCCGCGCTGGCGCTGGGCCGCACGCGGCACGCGCTGGCGCTGCCCGCCCTGCAGTTGGCGTTCGAACTCGAACACGAAGTCGTCACCAAGGCGATGCTGCTGTTCGCGATCGGCGACCACGGCGGCGACGCCGGCGAGGCGTTCCTGCTCGCGGCGATGCGCGACGGCAGCAAGACCCTGCGCGCGAACGCGGCGCTCGCCCTCGGTCTCCACGCGCGACAACGCGATCCGGCGGCGCGCTCCCCCATCGCCGCGGCGCTGGTGAAGGCCTTGGCCGACGAGCGCAACCGCGACCAGCAAGGCGCCTACCTGCTCGCGATCGGCCTGCTCCAGCACGGACCGTCGCTGGACCTGCTGGCGCAGCATCTGGCGAACGGCCAGGTTTCGTCGACGCGCAGCGCCGCCGCCATGGCGCTCGGCCTGATCGGCGATGCCGCGGCGCTGGCGCCGTTGCGGCAGGCCATCGCCAACGACTCGTGCCCGGCCGTGCGGCTGCACGCCACGACCGCACTCGGCCGACTTGGCGCGCCGGCGATCGACGCCCTGGTGGCGGCGCTGCGCGACGACTCGTCCGCGCCGGTGCAGCGCAACGCGGCGATCGCGCTCGGGGCCATCGCCGACGCCCGCGCCTTCGACGCGCTGCGTTCGTTCGCGAAGGACGCCTCGGCGCCCGCCGATGCCCGCGCCGGCGTGGCTCTCGGCCTCGGCCGCGCCTACCGCCGGTCGGAGCCGAAGCTCCCGGCCCTGCGGTTCCAGCGCGACCACGGCGCGCTGCCCGCAATCGTCGCCTGGGCGTTCGCCCAGGACCTGTAGTCGCCCGGCGCCCGCCGGGCGCCAGGCTGGCTGACCGCGTCCAACACCCCTCTCGACGCGGGGCAACGCCGCGCCACTTTCCCCTCGCCCTGCCGCACCCGGGCCGGTGTAGTCCCTGCCCGAAATGCCACGCCGCCAAGACCTGAAGTCGATCCTCATCCTCGGCTCGGGACCGATCGTCATCGGCCAGGCATGCGAGTTCGACTACTCGGGAGTGCAGGCGTGCAAGGCGCTGCGCGCGGACGGCTACCGGATCATCCTGATCAACAGCAATCCGGCGACGATCATGACCGATCCCGAGATGGCGGATCGGACCTACATCGAACCGATCACCGCCGACGTCGTCGCCAAGATCATCGAACAGGAACGGCCCGACGCGATCCTGCCGACGCTCGGCGGCCAGACCGCCCTCAACTGCGCGATGCAGCTGCACGACATGGGCGTGCTGGTGAAGTTCGATGTCGAGATGATCGGCGCGCGCCCCGAGTCGATCCAGAAGGCCGAGGGCCGGCTCGAGTTCCGCGACGCGATGCAGAAGATCGGGCTGCAGTGCGCGCGCTCGCGGCTCGCCTACTCGATGGCCGAGGCGCGCCAGGCGCTCGACGAGATCGGGCTGCCGGCGGTGATCCGGCCCGGGTTCACGATGGGCGGCAGCGGCGGCGGCATCGCCTACAACCTGCAGGAGTTCGAGGAGATCTGCGCCCGCGGCCTGCAGTTGTCGCTCAACAGCGAGGTGCTGGTCGAGGAGTCGATCGCCGGCTGGAAGGAGTACGAGCTCGAGGTCGTCCGCGACAAGAACGACAACGTCATCATCGTCTGCTCGATCGAGAACTTCGATCCGATGGGCGTGCACACCGGCGACTCGATCACGGTGGCGCCGTCGCAGACGCTGAGCGACCGCGAGTACCAGCTGATGCGCGACGCCGCGATCGCCTGCATCCGCGAGATCGGCGTCGACACCGGCGGCAGCAACGTGCAGTTCGCGATCAACCCGCGGGACGGGCGCATGATCGTGATCGAGATGAACCCGCGGGTGAGCCGGAGCAGCGCGCTCGCGAGCAAGGCCACCGGGTTCCCGATCGCCAAGATCGCCGCCAAGCTGGCCGTCGGCTACACGCTCGACGAACTCGACAACGACATCACCAAGACGACGAAGGCCTGCTTCGAGCCGACGATCGACTACTGCGTGGTGAAGTTCCCGCGCTGGGCGTTCGAGAAGTTCCCGACCGCGGACTCGGTGCTGACGACGCAGATGAAGTCGGTCGGCGAGGTGATGGCGATCGGCCGCACCTTCAAGGAAGCGATGCAGAAGGCGCTGCGCGGCCTCGAGACCGGACGCAACGGCTTCGGCAACGTGCCGGGCAAGCCGCACTGCAAGCCCGAGGACTTCGCCCCCGAGGCGATCCGCCCCCACCTCGCGACACCACGCGCCGACCGCATCGACTGGGTGCGCACGGCACTGCTGGCGGGCATGAGCGTCGAGGAGATCCACGAGTTCTCGCGCATCGACCCGTGGTTCCTCGACCAGCTCGCGGTGCTCGCGCGGCACGAGCAGACGCTGGTCGCCGCATGCAAGGGCGGGCTCGCGGGGCTCGACGCAGTCTTGCTGCGAACGACCAAGCAGTTCGGCTTCAGCGATCGCCAGATCGCGGCGGCGTGCGGCGACTCGGTCGACGAGTGGCAGGTGCGCGAGCACCGCAAGCGCCTCGGCGTGGTGCCGGTCTACAAACGGGTCGACACCTGCGCCGCGGAGTACCCGAGCCACACGCCCTACCTGTACTCGACCTACGACGGCAGCGAGGACGAGGTCGGCAGCACGCCGAGCGGCAAGCAGAAGGTGATCGTGATCGGCGGCGGCCCCAACCGCATCGGCCAGGGCATCGAGTTCGACTACTGCTGCGTGCACGCAGCGTTTGCGCTGCGCGAACTCGGCTACGAGACGGTGATGATCAACAGCAACCCGGAGACCGTGTCGACCGACTTCGACACCTCCGACATGCTGTTCTTCGAGCCGCTGACGCACGAAGACGTCATGAACGTCGTCGACCGCATCGCGCCGCGCGGCGTGATCGTGCAGTTCGGCGGGCAGACGCCGCTCAACCTCGCGCGCGGGCTGATGGAGCACGGCGCGCCCCTGGTCGGCACCAGCGTCGACTCGATCGACGAGGCCGAGGACCGCGAGCTGTTCAGCAAGCTCATCACCAAGCTCGGCATCGACCAGCCGCCGAACGGCATGGCGCGCAAGAGCGCCGAGGCGATCGAGGTCGCCGAACGCATCGGCTACCCGGTGCTGGTGCGGCCGAGCTTCGTGCTCGGCGGGCGCGCGATGGAGGTCGTCTACGACCGCGCCGGCCTCGAGTCCTACATGGACCGGCACCGCTCGTTCTCCGAAGAACGGCCGCTGCTGGTCGACAAGTTCCTCGACGCGGCGATCGAGGTCGACGTCGATGCGATCGCCGACGGCGAGAACGTCGTGATCGGCGGAATCATGGAGCACATCGAGGAGGCCGGCATCCACTCCGGCGACTCGAGCTGCTCGCTGCCGCCCTACTCGCTGAGTGAAGGCCTCATCGCGGAGATCGCCGAGAAGACGCGGCGGCTGGCGCGCGCGCTGAAGGTGATCGGGCTGATGAACGTGCAGTGGGCCGTGCGCGGCACCACGGTCTACATCCTCGAGGCCAACCCCCGCGCGTCACGCACGGTGCCGTTCGTCAGCAAGGCGATCGGACAGCCGCTGGCGAAGATGGCGGCGCGGGTGATGCTCGGCGAGACGCTGGCGCAGGTCGGCGTGATCGAACGACTGGAGCCGCCGCACTTCTCGGTGAAGGCGCCGGTGTTCCCGTTCAACAAGTTCCACGGCGTCGACACGCTGCTCGGGCCGGAGATGAAGTCGACCGGCGAAGTGATGGGCGTCGACGCGATGTTCGGCACCGCGTTCGCGAAGGCGATGGTGGGGGCTGGCAACACGCTGCCGAAGGACGGCAAGGTGTTCGTGTCGGTGCGCGACGAGGACAAGCGACTGATCGTGCCGCTGATCGACCGGCTGCATCGGCTGGGCTTCGAGATCGTCGCGACTTCCGGCACGGCGCGGGCGCTGCAGAATGCGGGGATCCCGGTGCAGCGGGTGCTGAAGATCCACGAGGGGCGGCCGCACGTGCTCGACCTCGTGCTCAACCGCGAAGTGCGGCTGATCATCAACACGCCGAGCGGGCGGCGCGAACGGAAGGACGACGTGAAGATCCGCAGCGCGGCGGTCGGGCACCGGATTCCGTGCATCACGACGCTGGCAGCGGCGGCGGCGACGATCCAGGGCATGGAAGCGTGGCTGAAGAAGCCGCTCGCGGTCACACCGCTGCAGGAGTACCACGCGACGTTCGCGTGAAGCGGTCCCCGCCTTGGGACCGTTCAGGTGCGTGGTCGCTGCGCCGCGCCTGCACCGTAGATCGAGGTGATGTGGCGGAAGTGCCGCATCTCGACGGCGAAGTCCTCGTGCCGGTGCAGCACGGGCGCCGCGACCGGCTGGCCCGGGACCGGGCGGCGCAGCACCGTGATGCAGTCGACGTCGGCCTCGGCGCACTGCACGATCTCCTGCGACACGCAGGCCAATCCCGCCGCCGTCGCCCATTCGCGCATGGACGCGGCCGACACGGAACTGCCGCGCCAATTCGGGTTGGCGATCGTCGGCACGCCCGCGGCGTCGGTGAACGCGCCGAGGTTGCTGTGTTGCAACCAAGCGCTTCCGCCCGGAACGAGCACCCGCGCGATCTCGTTCACGTAGCCGACCATGGCGTCGCGTTCGGCATGGACCAACGAGTCCCAGCTGAACACGAGGTCGATGCTCGCATCGTCGATGCCGGCCAGGGAGCGCCCGTCGGTGCCGAGAAAGCGCGCGTGGGCGACGCCGGCGAAGCGCTGGCGGCAATGCGCGACGCAGTTCGGGGCGAGATCGATGCCGGTGTAACGCTCGGTGTGCGCGAGCAGGTGGGCGGTGATGCGGCCGTGTCCGGGCGCGATCTCCAGCAGGTTCCGCGCCGGCAACAGCGGCCACAGGCGCGGCAGGATCGACCCGAACCACAAGCTCGGCGTGCCGCCCCACGAGTCGGACCACTCGTCGCCATCGCGCTCCCACTTCTCGGGGTCGTTCCAGTTGGCGCGGTTCGCTTCGATCGACGGCATGGGTCGCGGAGTCTGCGACGGGCTCGCGGCACCGGCAAGGGTCGGGCGATCGACGCGCTCACCGCCGCTGCGGCGCTCGCGACCCGGTCACCCGCCCGTCGGGGACTTCCTGCATTCCCTCGTGACTCCGGGAGCCTCCGGAGTGTCGGGCGGCCTGGTGACGACCACCGCTCAGCGCGCGGTCAGGCGCTGGGCCAAGCCGTCGTTCACCGCCTGCCAACAAGCCGGCGACACGCCGTCGTGCCACACCACGACGAAGACCGGACCGCCTCGGTGCACGCGAGCGATGCCGAGGCTCTCGTTGTGCGCCCAAGCCGCTCGCAGGACGCCCTCGATCCGGTCGGCGTCCACGGTCGTCGCCGCCTCCAATCCGTAGAAGCCGAGTTCGGTCTCGGCCTGGTACAGGGCGTAGAGCGCCGCGCGGACGCCGTCACCGCCGAGCCGGCCCTGCGACGCGTAGTGCGCGATCGACTTCACGACATCGACGTCCGTGGAGAACTGCGGGTTGTCGCGCACGCCTGGGGGCAGCCCGTGGTTCGCTCCGTCGAGTTGCTTCGGCCCGAGCGATGGGTGCAGGTCGTGGCCGTCGAGGACGAGCGGGCGCAGTCCGTTCGTGGTGCACGCGGTGAGGGCCAGGACGAGCGAGCCGGCAAGTAGCGACTTGGTGATCATGGTGCAGCGCGAGTGTCCATTCTGCCGCGGTTCGCCGCCCGCATGTACGAGGCCCTCGACCTACCGTCGTCCAGGCAGGACGCGAAGGAAGGCAGCGGAACCAAGAAGCACCAGCACCGGTCCAAGCAACGCTGCCGTACCCCACAGGGGCAGGGGCATGCCATTGTTGAAGGCGAGGATTGCGTACCCGCTGACGAGAACGCCGAACACCAAGAAGAGCAGACCGATCCACGGGTCGCGGCTCCGCAACCCCTTCGACGCTGCCTCGGGATCAGGGACTGGTTCCATCCAACCTCTGGCACTGAGCCGCGCTCGCCCGCTCGGGGGCGACGCCGGATCTCATGCGTTGTTGGGCGGCATCGTAGCGACTCGGTCCGTCACTTCCGACGCGAGCAACCGACAGATGCGGAACCACGAACGACAAGTGAAGGCTGGGGCCGTCGCCGTGAGTACTTGCCTGGCGAACGGAACAAGGTGAGGTGGACAGACTCCGGAAGCCGGCGCACGTCTCGCCAGTACTCCTCGCGAACGTCCTCATCGATCTCGACCACGCCTGGGTAGAGGCAGTCCATCCCGTCTCGGCGCGGTCCGGACACCCAGAAGTGCGTGCCGCTGTCGACATCGAAGTAGTTGGCCTTGAAGCCGTTCCCCTTGAGCGACTGGAGCACCCACCGACCGTATCGAATCGTGCGCCCGGTCTTCGAGAAGGTGACGCGACCGATCCGTGCGGGACCAGTCAGGCCAGCCTTGATCTCGATGAACATGATGCGCGAATCCATGGCGCTGCCTGCCCAACGTCTTTGGCATTGAGCCGCGAGCGCCGCTGCGGCGCTTGCCGGCTCCAAGGTCGTGTTGGGGAGCCATCATCTCA
>ERZ761602.127-NODE-127-length-181032-cov-16.792913_pt1 | contig 181032 bp, 165 predicted proteins | sample MGYA00512165_ERZ761602 | MGnify/ENA primary metagenome ERZ761602 (study PRJEB28899, sample SAMN02445085) | bioreactor sludge metagenome | biome: EBPR sludge; isolation source: Thorneside wastewater treatment plant | place: Australia: Brisbane, Thorneside...
ACCCCGGTAGATCACACCGGCGATCCGCCCGCAAGATGTGTTGGATCGTCAGGCCTCGGGCTTCGGGCCTCGGGAAGAAGGGCCCAGGCGCATCGGATCGCTGGAAGCCTGGGGCTGCAGAGGCTCGAACGATGCGGTGAGGCGCTCCGTCCGAGGCCCGAGGCCCGAGGCCCCGAGTGAGTGGCGCGCTCGCGCGCCAGTCACTCGATCCGCAGGTTCCGCTCCAGCTCCTCGGGGTTGGACGAGGCGTAGATCGCCGTCTCCATGGAGATGAGGCCGGTGTTGACCAGGTCCAGCAGGTGCTGATCGAAGAGCTGCATCGAGTACAGGTCGCGGCCCTTCTTGATCATGTCGGGGATGTCGGCGAGGCGCCCGCCCGAGCGGATGCACTCGCGGATCGTACGCGTCACGCGCAGGATCTCCACGGCGGGCAGGCGGCGGCGGCCCTCCTTGGCGACGAGGAGGCGCAGCGAGACGACGGCCTGGAGGCAGTCGCCGAGGCGCTCGCGGATGACGTCCTGGGCGTCCGGCTCGAACAATCCGACGTAGCGCTGGATCGTCGAGACCGCGTCGGGCGTGTGGATCGCGGAGATCACGAGGTGCCCCGTCTCCGCCGCCTTGAGGCACGTCGCCGCCGTCTCGCGGTCGCGGATCTCGCCGACCATGATGACGTCGGGGTCCTGGCGCATCGCCGCGATGAGAGCGTCCTTGAAGCTCTCCGTGTCCGAGCCGACCTCGCGCTGGATGATCATGCACTTGCCGGGCTCGTGCAGGAACTCGATCGGATCCTCGATCGTGATGATGTGCGCGTGCCGCGTGTCGTTGATGTAGCGGAGCATCGCGGCGATCGACGTGGTCTTGCCGTTGCCGGTGGCGCCGGTGACGAGGATGAGCCCGCGGCGGGTGTCGGCGATCTCGGCCAGCACCGGCGGGAGGTTCAGGCTCTCGAGCGTCATCACGTTGACCGGGATGAGGCGCATCACGATGCCGACCGTGCCGCGCTGGCGGAAGATCGACGCGCGGAAGCGGCCCCGCGTGGCCAGCGCGTAGGAGACGTCGATCTCGCCGAAGGGGCGCGTGAAGTCGACCGGCGTGCCCCGCTCCTCGAGGATCATGCGCGCGATCGCCTCGGTGTCGCCGGCGGTCAGCGGCGGCACCTTGATGGCGCCGAGCAGCTCGCCGTGCAGCCGGTAGTGCGGCGGATAGCCGACCTCGAAGTGGATGTCCGAGACGCCGCGTTCGATGCCGAACGCGAGCAGCTTGGTCAAGGTCGCCTTGTCCATGCCCATGGGAAGCCCCGAGTCCCCTAGCGAGGAACGATGCGGGAGTCAGTTTAGCTCAGGCTTGGGCGTTACATCGGGTACGGGCGGGGCATCTTCGTCACGGCGGCGCAGGCTCTCGATCAGCGGGCGCGTCCGTGGGTCCGCGGAAGGTGGCGTCGGGCGCGGCTGGCGCCACCGCGCCGGGCCGTGCGGCTGCGTGTCGTCGGCCCCGGGCTCGACGATCTCGCCCAGCTCCTCGCTCGAGCCCTCCGGCGCCTCGGCGAGGGCGCGCAGCTCGTCGCGGAGCGGCCGGTCGGTCGGCGCGGGCTCACCGCTCCGGGGTGGCACCAGGAAGTCCCCCGAGCCGCGGGCCACGCCGGCCATGTTGAACAGCTCGCCGGTGACCTCGTCGCGCTCCTCGTGCTCGTCGTCGGGGTCACCGGCGTCACCGAAGTCGATGGACGACTCGTGCGGGGGTGTCCCGATCGGCTCGAGGTGGCGGCTGCCGATCGCGAGGATCGACCGCCGGACGCTGCCCCGCACCCGCGGGAACGGCGGGCCCGGCCGGGCGAGGTAGAAGCCCTGGCCGTAGCGAATGCCGAGCTCGCGCAGGGCGACGAGGTCGTCGAGCGTCTCGATGCCCTCGGCGACCATCACCGCGTCGATGGTCTCGGCGATGTGGCCGAGCGAGCGCAGCATCTCGCGCTTCACGGTCGAGCGCGCGACCCCGCGCGACAGGACGTCCGACAGCTTGATGAAGTGGGGGCGCAGCGCCATCACCGTCTCGAGGTTCGAGTGGCGGGTGCCGACGTCGTCGATCGCGACGCCGAAGCCCATGTTGGTGTAGATGGCGAGGGCGCGGCGGAAGGCGGCGAAGTTCTCGATCGCCAGGCGCTCGCTGATCTCGAAGACGATGTTGGCGGGCGTGAGGTTGGCCGCCGACAGGAGGTGGCTGCACTCGATCTCGATGAAGCTCGAGTCGTAGAACGACATCGGCAGGAGGTTGACGAAGAGGCGGTGGACCGGCTCGAGGCCGACCGAGCGGCGCAGCGCGCCGCGGAAGCACGCGCGATCGAGCTCGTAGGTGAGGTCGACCTCGTCGGCGACCGCGAAGAGCGTCGCCGGCGACTCCATGCGCGTGCCGCGCGGACCGCGGGTGAGCGCCTCGTGGCCGAAGACCTCGCCGGTCTCGAGGTGGACGATCGGCTGGTACACCGCGATGAGCTGGTCGCCGAGGATGATGTCCTGGAGCACCGCCTTGTCGCGCTGGGCGGCGCGCTGGCGCGACAGCTTGGCGGCCTCGTGGGCCTCGCCCACCAGGCGCGCGACGAGGCGCTCCGGTCGGACCATCGGGTTCGACAGGATGCGCGAGGCCCCGACGTTCACGCGGGGCTCGTCGCGCAGGAGCTCGCGTACCATCGGCGCGAGGCCGCTGGCGACGGCCTCGGTCACCGCCGCGGTCAGGCGCTCGAGGTCGACCTGGTTCGAGTCGCGCGGCGAGAGCAGGCAGATGTAGGCGTCGTCGTCGTTGCTGCGGCAGATGATGTCGCGCGAGCGGAGGAGCTGGCCGCGCAGGTTGTCGAGCACCGAGCCCGCGCGATCGAACAGCTCGGCGTGCTGGGCGACGCCCAGCTCCTGCTGGATGCGCTCGAGCTGCGAGAGATCGACGTAGATGCAGCTGCAGGCGCGGTCGCGCTGCAGGATCGCGACCACCTCGCCCATGCGATCGTGGTACGGGCGGAAGCGGTCGGACGCCCCGCTGTCGGGCGAGGTCACGACGAGCGGGGTCGGCGCCGCGTCGGTCATGAAGTGGACGCGGCTCTTGCCCCCGGGCTTGGCGCCGCGCATGGCCGCGGTCGCGGCGTCGAGGAGCGCCTCCGGCGTCGACGCGTCGTCGGGGTACGCGGCGACACCGACCGTCACGGTCAGGTGCTGGTCGCCGGGCAGCGCGGCGCTCGACACCACCTCGCGCAGGCGCTCGGCCTTGGCGATCGCGCCGGTCTTGCCGGTGTCCGGCAGGAGCAGCGCGAACTCCTCGCCGCCGAAGCGGGCGGCGATGTCGCCGGTGCGCACCCGCCCCGGGGAGTCGCCGGCGATGAGGAGCTGGGCGACGCGACGCAGGACCTGATCACCACCCTGGTAGCCCAGCGCGGCGTTCACCTGCGCGAAGCCGTCGAGGTCGATGAGGAGGAGCGCGAGGCTGTGGCCGGCGCGGGCGGCGCGGGCGGCCTCCTCGCGCAGCCGCTCCTGGAAGACGCCGTGGGTGTAGAGGCCGGTGAGGGCGTCGCGGAAGCGATCGGGCGCGGCGGCGCCGTCGCGCAGGTCGGCGTTGTCGCCGAGGCGGATGCGCGCGGCGCGCAGCTCGTCGGCGAGGCGGCGGTTCTCGAGCTCGAGATCGCGGGCGCGCGCGAGCACGTCGACGAGCGCGACCAGCTCGGGTCCGCGCCACGGCTTGTGCACGACGCTGTGGACCTCACCCGACGCGACGGCGGCGAGGACCGGGTCGGCGTCGGCGTAGCCGGTGACGAGCACGCGGCGGACGTCGGGGCGCAGGGCGGCGATGCGCGCGAGCATCGAGACGCCGTCCATCGACGGCATCCGGTAGTCCGCGAGCACGACCGCGAGGTCCTCGTTGGCGACCACGGCGGCGAGGGCCGCCTCGGGCATCGCCTCGGTCAGGACCTCGTAGCGACGGCGCAGGCTGCGATCGAGCAGATCGAGGTTGTGGGGCTCGTCGTCGACGCAGAGCACGAGTCGGCGCCCGCTGGGGCCACGGCTCGAGCCCGGCGGGCTCGCCCCCTCAGGCGCGCCGCGCGTGTCGTCGGATACAGCCAATGTCGCCCTGATTATAGAGGGGGAGCGATGGCCGCTGGAAGACATTCGCTGGGCCCCGGTGCGTCCCGGGGTAGGCGGGACTCGCACTGCGAACGATTGTTGGCATCGGCTCGTCGATCCTGGCCGCCGGCCGGCGACGTGACGGTGCGAGTTCTGCTAGTGTCACTTGCTCGAGGGGCATGCGCGGAAAACGCATTCTGTTCTTCGATCCTGACCCGCGCGCCCGGCGCGTGGCCGAGCGTGCGCTCGCCGCGACCGGATCCATCGTGAAGTCAGCGATCGACGTCGAAGATCTCGGGAAGTTGCTCGACGAGGGCGCATGGGATCTCCTCATGCTCTCGTTCGACCCGCCGCTGCGTGACGACCCGTCCTGGGTCGAGCGCCTGAGCGGGTACGAGACCAGGTTCCCGCGCACCAAGATGGTGCTGCACGCCACCGAGCCCACCGAGGACTACCTCCCGCTCCTGGCGACGCGGCCCTGGCTGCGCAACATCATCGCCAAGAACGAGGATCCGCTCGAGCCGGACGAGCTCATCATCACGGCCGAGAAGCTGCTGCGCCAGGATCTGTTCGGGCTGCAGAAGTACCTCCTCTGGGGCGTCGAGCCGTACCGCGTGGAGATCCGCGACTCGCGCCTCAAGCAGGACTACATCGCCGAGGTCGCGAGCTACGCCCAGACGCTCGGCTGCAACGAGCGCATGGTCGAGCTGGTCGAGACCGTCGCCGACGAGCTCATCACCAACGCGATCTACAACGCGCCACGTTCCAGCGACGGCGAGCCCAAGTATGCGCGCCTCTCCCGGCGCGAGCCGGTCGAGCTCGCCGACGACGAGGTGGGCCAGCTCGCGTTCGCGTGCGACGGAGACTACATCGCGATCGCCCAGATCGATCCGTTCGGCGCGCTCACCCAGGACACCGTCGTGAGCTACCTGAACCGCTGCCTCGTGAAGGGGCCGGAGCAGATCTCCGAGGCGTCGGGGGGCGCGGGCATCGGCCTCTACCGGGTGTTCCAGTCGTTGTCGAAGTTCATCATCAACGTCGACCCGGGCAAGCGCACCGAGGTCATCTGCCTGCTCGACCTCCGCCTCACGATGAAGCGCTTCCGCCAGGCGGCGAAGTCGTTCCACATCTTCATCGCGGACTCCGCGAGCGGCGCGGGAGGGCCCTGACCGTGGCCGCGCCGCGTCCTTCCTTCGCCATCGACATCGCGCACCACGCGGATCACGACCTGGTCACGATGTCCGGCGTCGTCGACGAGAACGCCGACCTCGCGCCGCTCGTCCAGCTCGGCACCAAGCCGATCCGGGTGCACCTGCGCGGCGTCCGTCGGATCAACTCCTTCGGCGTGCGCGCCTGGATGGACGCGATCCGGCGTGTGCCGATCACGACCCAGCTGTCGTTCGTGCACTGCCCGCCGCCAGTCGTGGACCAGTGCAACATGGTCCAGGGGTTCCTCGGCCACGGCAAGCTCGACTCGTTCTACGCACCCATGACGTGCGCCGAGTGCGACGAGCAGATCGATCAGCTGTTCGAGACCGAGGTGTGCCGCGCCAACGGCGGCAAGCTCCCGGCGACGCCGTGCCCGCGCTGCGGTCGGCCCATGGAGGTCGACGACCTCGAGGAGCAGTACCTCCTCTTCGTGCGCGACACGATGTGATCCGTCAGCGCCGTTCGGGGCGCGTGTACCAGAACGCCCAGGCGAGGAAGACGAGCTGGAGCGGCAGGCGGCCCCACAGGGCCCACGCCGGCAGGTCGCGGCCTGCGAGCGGGATGTCGTTGAGTGCCATGTTGACGTTGGCGGGGAACACGGCGAGGAAGAGGAGGACGAGGCCCCAGGCGGCGGCGCGGCGCGTGGCCGGCAGGATCAGGCCGAGGCCGCCCGCGATCTCGGCGACGCCGGAGACGTAGACGAGGGCGAGCGGCCAGGGCAGCTCCGCCGGCATCATCGCGACGAACGGATCGGGGTTGACGAAGTGGTTGAGGCCCTGCGCGACCATGATGGCCGTGAGCACCCAGCGGAGGAGGGACTTCATCTTGGTGCTCAGATCCCGAGGATGGTGATGTCGGCGAGGCGTTCGACGAGCCAGATGGCGCCGAACAGGACGAGCGGCGCGGCGAGCGCGGGCAGCGCGATGGCGCGGTAGCGGGGGGCCCCGGCGGCCCGGGCCAGGATCCACACCAGCGGGACGGCGACGGCGACGATCGCGAGCTGGGCGAGCTCGACGCCGACGTTGAAGCAGAGCAGCGGAACGATGATGTCGCCCGGCGGGAGGAGCTCGGCGAGCATGCGCGCGAAGCCGAGGCCGTGCACGAGGCCGAAGCCGAAGGCCGTGACGAGCCGCCATCGCGCCTCGGGGCGGAGGACGTCGGCGGCGGCGGTGAAGACGATCGACGCGGCGATCACGCTCTCGACCAGCCGGCCGGGGAGGTCGACGTAGCCGAGGGCGGCGATGATCAGCGTGAGCGAGTGGGCGACGGTGAAGGCGCTGACCACGGCGGCGGTGGTGCGCAGCGACGGGCCCAGCCGGCGGACCTGCCAGGTCCCGGCGACGTCGCGCGCGATCACGATGGCCAGGAGGAGCGCGAGCACGAACGCGACGTGGTCGAGGCCGGTGACCACGTGGTGGATGCCCTGGCGGACGAAGGCGAGCGCACCCGAGGGCGTTTCCTCCGCCAGGCGCCACGAGAAGCGGTTGTTGCCCAGCGAGAGGAGCGTGTCCGCGGGCGTGCGTCCCGGGACATGGACGCGGAGCGCGGCGGTGTGGTTGCGATCGGCGTCGAACACGAGCGCGTAGTCGAGGACGAGGTGCGTCGGTGGGGCCGGACAGACGGCGACGAAGCGCACCTCGACGCGGTCGCCCGAGGGCGCCACGGTGACGTCGCCGGGCGGGCAGGGTGTCTCGCCGTCCTGGATGTCGACGCGCGCGGTGACGTGCGTCGCGACCGTGTCGCGCTGCGCGGTGACGAGCGCCGCGGCCTCGATGGGCAGGTCGCTCTGGCCGATGTCCTCGGCGATGTCGCGCGGCGCGAGGCGCACGCTGACGGTGACCCGCGCGCCGTCGAGCGTCGCCTCGACGTACGTGACCGACGATTGGTGCGCACGCGCGGGCGCCGCGAGCGCGCACACCGCGACGGCGGCGGCGGCGAGCGCGCGAACGGTCTGCATGACGGAGTTGTAGCAGCGCCGGCGCCGGCGCCGTTGGCGGTTCTGTTATCTTCTGCCGACCTTATGAGTCGTCCCGCACCGATCGTGTTGATCATGGCCGCCGGCCTCGGCACCCGCATGAAGAGCGACAAGGCCAAGGTGCTCCACGAGATCGCGGGCCGCCCGATGATCGCGTGGGCGATCGAGGCGGCGCGCGGCGCCGGCGCCGCGCGGATCGTCGCGATCCTGGGCCACCAGCTCGACGCCGTGAAGTCGGCGCTCGACAAGCGCTACGGCACCGGCGCGATCGAGGTCGCGCTCCAGGCCGAGCAGAAGGGGACGGGCCACGCGGTCGCCAGCGCCCTGCCGGCGCTCGAGGCCGAGCCCGACGATCGCATCGTCGTCATCCTGTCGGGCGACGCTCCGCTGCTCCGCTCCGAGCGCATCGCGGAGCTGACCGACGCGTGCGCCGCGAACCCTGCGGGGCTCGCGCTCCTGTCGACGGTGCCCGATCGCCAGATGCCGTACGGCCGCCTCGTGCGCGACGCCACAGGCACGCTCCAGCGGATCGTCGAGTGGCCCGATGCCTCGCCCGAGGAGCGCGCCCTCCCCGACACCAACGCCGGCTTCTACGCCGTGCGCCTCGGTCACCTGCGCGCGGACCTGGCGACCTTGCGCGCCGACAACGCCAAGGGGGAACTGTACCTCACCGATCTGGTCGCCCGCGCCGCGGCGCGCGGCGGGGCCACCGCGATCGACGCGCCGTTCGAGGAGGTCTCGGGCATCAACGACCGCGTCGATCTGGCCGCGGTCGACGCGGCGGCGCGCCGCCGGATCCACGAGGAGCTCATGCGCGCGGGCGTGTCGTTCGCGGCGCCGGGCAACGCGTACATCGACGCCGACATCCCGGTCGGGCGCGACGCGTGGATCGGCCCGGGTGTCGTCCTGCGTGGCAAGACCGTCATCGGCGAACGGGCGCGCATCGACGTGGGCTGCGTGCTCACCGACGTCACCGTCGCGGCCGACGTGCACCTGAAGCCGTACACGGTCGCGTCCGAGTCGGCGATCGGCCCGCGCTGCGAGGTCGGTCCGTTCACGCACCTGCGCCCCAAGACCCAGCTCGACGACGACGCGCGCGTCGGCAACTTCGTCGAGACCAAGAAGGCGCACATCATGGCGGGCGCGAAGGCCAGCCACCTGTCGTACCTCGGCGACGTCTCGGTCGGCGCCAAGGCCAACATCGGCGCCGGCACCATCACGTGCAACTACGACGGCTTCGGCAAGCACCAGACGACGATCGAGGCCGGCGCGTTCATCGGCAGCGATTCGCAGCTCGTCGCGCCCGTGACCATCGGCCGCGACGCCTACGTCGGCTCGGGCACGACCGTCACCAAGGACGTCCCGCGTGGTGCGCTCGCGCTCTCGCGCGTGAAGCAGGTGAACGTCGAGGGCTGGGCCGATCGCTACCGCGAGGCGCAGGCGCGACGGAAGAAAGACGATCACTGAGTGCCCGGGGCGTGATGAATGGGCCGTTCACCCCGAGCGGTCCGTTCACCCTGAGCGAGGGCCGCAGGCCCGAGTCGAAGGGTGCGCTGCTGCTCGCGCTCCTCTGCGCGTGCGGCGGCGAGCACAAGCCGCCGCCCGCCGATCCGCCGCCCGCGCCGATCCGCGACGCGGACGACGCGGGCGCCCCATCCACGATCGAGCCGCGCTGGCTCGTCGACCTCTCCCCGCTCGCGCCGCGCCCCGAGCTCGCCGCGCACGCGCCCGTCGTCGTCGGTGATCGCGTCATCGTCGCCGGCTCGCGCGCCGACTATCGCGCCCTCGACCTCGCCACCGGCGCGGAGGCCTGGCACCGTCCCGGCGGCGCGTCGCTGTCGCCGCCGACCGTCATCGCCGGCCGGGAGGTCGTGCTCGTCCACGACTGCGACGTCGCGGTCGCCGCGCCACGCGGCCGCGCCGTCCTGGCCTGCTTCGACTGGATCGATCCGCTCGCGATCGCCGCGCGCAAGGCGGGCAGCCTCCACGTCGCCGAGGCAGACCTCGGCGTCTGCACGTCGAGTGGCGGCGTGTGGCGGCTGGTCAGCGCCAACCCCGGCTCGCTCGGGATCGTGCGCGGGCCGTGCCTGTTCGACGCCGACCTGCGCACCGGCGCCGCGACGCGCCTGCACGATCCGCCGCCGCCGCCCGAGCCGGCCGACGACGTCGTCGCGGTGATCGATGGGACCCGCTGGTACCAGGTGATCGAGCACGGGAAGAGCTACGTCACCGACCGCGGCGGCGCGCCGCGCTTGCCCGGGCTCACCGTGCTCGCGGCCGCGGCGCGCGGCCCACGCGGCGCGGTCGTCGTGCGCGCCGACAGCTCGCTCGCGCGCGATTACCTCGCCGCCTACGAGGGCGGCCGCCTCGGATGGACGTGGCCGTTGCCCGCGCCACCTGACCCCGCCGGCCGCGGCGGCCCCGTCGGCGTCGCCGTCACCGACCAGGACGTCTTCGTGTTCTTCGACGCCGGACGTGTCGCCCGGTTCACGGCGCCGTGGGCCGGCGCCACAACCGACTAGGCTGTCGGATTCCGCGACACCTGGCCCCGTGCGTCAACCGCGCGAGATCACCGCGATCGACGTCGGCACGGCGGCTGCTCTGGTCGGTCGTCATGCGTATCACCATCGGTTCTCTCGTAGCCTCCGCGGTCCTCGGCGCCTCGCTCGGCGCGTGCGTGCAGCCGAACGACGGCCCGCACGAGCTCTCGCGCGTCCTGCCGAAGGCCGACGACGTGAAGATCCAGCTGCCCGAGTCGGCGGCCCAGAACGCGTTCGCCGTGGGCGACCTCGCCACCTGGTACGTCGCCACGCGCAACGTGACCCGCACGCTCAACGGCGGCACCGCGTACGTGCTCATCCTCGTGCACACGATCGTGCTCTTCCCGCCGACGTCCCACGACGGCGACACCTACGTCTGGGGCCCGCACCACGAGCCGCTCGATCCCGCGGAGTGGCGCCTCTCGGTCACCGAGCTCGCCGACGGTACCTACGACTGGAAGCTCGACGGTCGCAACCTCACCGAGGCGGGCTCGCAGTTCGAGACGCTCATCGCCGGCAACGCCCATGGCGACGGCACCGGTGACTTCACGCTCGACTTCGACGCCGCCGAGCGCGTCAACCCGATCGACAACGACGGCAAGGGCGTGGTCGCGGTCGACTACGACCTCGGGGCCCGCCGCCTCGACATGACCATCGACAGCGTCGAGGACGTGGACGGCACGCCGACCGACGTCCACTTCGACTACGCGTACGCCGAGGGGGCCGATCGATCGGGCGACATGGTCTTCACGATCCTCGCCGACACCGACGACCCCGGCGCCGCGAAGGAAGAGGCGACGCTCCGCTCGCGCTGGCTCGCGACCGGCGCCGGCCGCGCCGACATCCGCCTGCGCAACGGCGATCTCGACGCCGAGGTGACCGCGTCGGAGTGCTGGAGCACGATGTTCCGCCGCACCTACTACGCCGACAGCGCCAGCTGGCTGCCGACCGAGGGCACGGCGACCGACTGCGCGTTCGCCGACAGCGACCTGCCGTGAACGATCACGGCGCCGGTGACACGACGGCGCCGGCGTCGACGACGAGCGCGCCGCTCTCGAGGATCACCGCGCCCACGCCGCCGCCGCCGCCGCCACCGCCGCGTCGTGGGTTCGTGCCCGCGACCGCCGCCGTGGCCGCGGCACCGCCAGCGCCGCCGCCGCCGCCCATGCCCTGACCGGCGCCGCCCGGCGCGGCGGTCGTGCCCGGCGCGCCGTCCTGACCGCGCATCGCGGGGCTGCCGTCGGAGCCGCCGCCGCCGCCGCCGCCGTTGGCCGCGATGATCGCGGTGCTCGTCAGGTGCAGCGACGGGGCCGCGAGCAGCACGACGCCGCCCGAACCGCCGCCACCGCCGCCGCTGCGTCCTCCTTGCGCCGCGCCGCCGCCCTCGCCACCGGCGACCATCACCCCCGCGAGCTCGAGCTCCAGCCGCGCGGCGACCGCGATCGCGCCGCCGCCCGCGCCGCCTGCACCGCCGAGCGCGTTGCCACCGCGCGCGCCGCGGCAGCCGCCGCGCAGCGTGATCGGCGGCGTGGCCGCGCCACCGGCCGCGCCGCCCGCAGCCATGGCGTCGTTGCCGTCGCCTCCCTTGGCGCCCGGCTGCCCGAGCCCGCCGCCGCCGCCGCCGCCCGCGCCTTCGACATCCTCCGTCCCCGCCACCGCATCGATCGCGTCGCACGACGCGGGACCGGCGCCGGCGCCGGGCGCGCCCGTCCGGCTGCTCGCGTCGATCGTGCCGGCGAGCTCGGCGCGCGAAGCCGCCAGCGCGAGCAGCGGCCGCGCGCCACGCACCACCAGCACACCGCCGGCGTCGACGCGCAGGTCGTCGACCGAGAGCGCGCGCAGCTCGGTTCCGTCGGGCGCGATCACGAGCGCGCTCGGCGGGAACGTCGCGTTCTGCGCGGGATCGGTCAGCGCGCCGCTGTTGGTGTCGTAGGTCCAGGTGCCCTCGGTGATGACCAGCGCGCCCGCTGGCGCCGGGACGGTGCACGGGTCGACGCCGGCCGGCGCGAACGGCCACTCGTCGCACGTGGGGTCGGGGGCCGCGTCCACACCGTCGTCGCCGAGCGTGTCCGGATCACGCTCGACGAGCTCGACCAGGCCACGGCAGCCGCAGGTCGCCACCAGGAGCAGGAGGAGCGATCTCATGGCGTCCTCGGGCGCCGCTCGATCGTCACCGCGGCGCCGGCAGGCCGCGACGTGCGCCACGCCGCGTAGAGCGCGACCGCGCCGGCGACGATGAGCGCGTCGGCGACGAGGGCGCGCGACTTGCCGCGGTCGTGGTCTGCGGAGACCGGGCTCGTGACGTCGCGGAGCGCGAGCACGCCGATCACCCCGCCGGCGGTGAGCGCCCCGGCGCCCGCGCCGGTGAGCCCCCAGGCGAGCGTGCGCGAGCGACGTGGCGAGAGCTCGACCGTGACCGTGACGTCCTCGCCGGCCGCGACCGCCAGCGAGCCGCGATATCCGTGATGTCCCGGTCGTTCGACGCTCACCTCGTGCGTGCCGCCGGGCACGTCGCGCATCGACAGCGTGAGCGGGACGCGGTCGAGCGCGACTCGAGCGTCGGGAGCGCTCACGACGCGCACCCTCGCCGGCGTGTCGAGCGGCTGGAGCACGATCCGCTCCGTGTGCGCCCGCCCGGGCGCCGCATCGATGGCCACCTCGCGCGTCGCATAGCCGTCACGGGAGACGGCGAACACGTGACGACCGGTCGCGACCTCGGCGTGGAAGCGCCCGCGCGCGGGCGCGCCGACGGCCGGCCGGATGTGCGCGTCGGCGGGCTCCACCTCGATCGTGATGCTCGCCGGCGCCGCCATCTCGACGCTCAGCGTGGCGACGCCGTCGGGATCGATCTCGAGGGCGCGCTCCACGACCGGCCCATCGCCGGCCACCACCCGGATCCGGTGTGTGCCCGGCGTGAGCACCAGGGCGAGCGGCGTCGTGCCCCGCGGCCGCTGGTCGCCGTCGACGTAGACCGACGCGCCCGAGGGCGTCGAGTCGACGAACGCGCGCCCTCGCAGGCGCGCGCGGAGGAGGTCGAGGCGCGTGCGCGCGCGCTCGACGATCGCGGCGTCGCGAGGCTCGGCGTCGCGAAGGAAGTCCTGGTACGAGCGCCACGCCGCGGCGCTCTGCCCGAGCTCCTCCTGGCACACCGCCATGTTGAAGAGCGTGCGTGGCCGCGGGGCGAGCGCGTAGGAACGCTGGTAGTGGGCGAGCGCGGTGGGGCAGTCGCCGGCCTCGAGCGCCTTGAACCCGGCCTGGTACTCGCGCTCGGCGGCGCGCAGCTCGCTCGCGTCGTCGGCGGCGGCGGGCGAGCGGGCCAATACCAGCGACGCGATGATCACCGCGCCCGCGACCGACGCCGAGCCCCGGCTCACCACTCCGCGACCCCGAGCCGGGCGGCGTTGCGTCCCTTCGCGCGCTTCGGCTCCGAGGCGGCGTTTGGGTTGCGTACTCCCCGCGATGCCGTCTCAGGTTCCGTTCCGGACGCCGGCCCGGTTCCGGCTGCCGACTCGGTTGCCGGATGCGGTGCCGGTTCCGGTTCCGGGTGTGGTTCCGGTTCCGGGTGCGGTTCCGGTTCCGCTTCCGGGTCCAGGCGCGACGTCACGGCCGGCCCCGCCGCCGGCGTCTCGCCCGGCGTCTCGCCCGCCGAGGGCCCGCGCGTCGCGAGCGATCCCGCCAGCGCGAGCGCCGCCGCGACGACCACCGCCGCGGGCAGGTACCTGCGCAGCTCGCGCGAGCGTCGAGGCGACGGCGTCAGCCGTGGCCCGGTCACCTCGCCGCTGTACTCGTCGACGAGATCGTCCGCGGCCTCCGGCGCGACCGCGCGCAAGCATGCGACGATCGCGTCGGCGAAGTCGTCCATGGTGGCGAAGCGATCGCGGCGATCGGACGCCAGCGCCCTGACCACCACGGCGTCGAGCCCGGGGCAGGCTGCCAGCTCGGGGACGCGCGCCGACGGAGGCCGGCGCGGCGCCCGCAGGTGCTGGGCGAACAGCTCGAGCGGCGAGCGTCCGACGAACGGCGGCGCCCCGACCAGCATCTCGAACATCATCACGCCCAGCGCGTAAATGTCGGCGCGTCCGTCGAGCTCCTCCCCGCGGGCGTGCTCCGGCGACATGTAGCGCGGCGTCCCGACGATGCGGCTCCCGCTGGTCACGTCGGTGTAGTCGCCGGCGAGGCGGGTCAGCTTCGAGATGCCGAAGTCGATCACCTTCACCCGCTCGACGCCGTCGGGCTGGCGCACGAGGAAGACGTTCGCCGGCTTCAGATCGCGGTGGAGCACACCGGCGCGATGCGCCGCCGCCAGCCCCCGCGCGCACTGCGCCGCGATCACGAGCGTCGCCGTGGGCGAGAGGCGACCGTCACGCTCCAGGCGATCGGCCAGGTCGCGGCCGTCGAGGAACTCCATGACGATGAAATGCGTGCCATCGTCGTCGACGTCGAAGTCGAGCAAGTCGACGATGCTGGGATGGCGGATCCGGCTGGCGGCGATGGCCTCGCGGTGGAAGCGCGTGAGCAGCTCGGGGCTCCGCTCCACGGCGGGCGACAGGACCTTGATCGCGACCGGCTGGCCGGTGTGGACGTCCTCGGCCGCGAACACCGCGCCGTAGCCGCCGATCCCGAGAGAGCGCTTGAGCCGGAAGCGGCCGCCGAGCACGCGTCCGCGCTCGGGCGAGGTATCGTGCATCGCGAGGTCGACGAGGGGGGTCTCGTCGGCGGCGCAGCGGAGGGCGCCCTCGGAATACACCTCACCGCAGGTAGGACAAAGACGCATGCGTAGGCCCACAACCTGTTGCACTGCGCGTACCGGACGCCCGCGCCGGCATGCGTGCGTTCTCGCAGGACCACCACGGGGATCCAGTCCTCGTCTGGCGACGGGTGGCCCCAGGCGCCGAGTCCTCATCCCCGCGTAGTCCCCTCACTATCTTGTGCTTTCACACGCGGCGGCGGTGCCTTGACGCTATGCAGCGGTGCGGGGTACGAACTCGACGACACTTCGTACCCTTCACAAGGAAACGGAAATGGCTGAGCTCCCCAAGGACGCAACCCAGTTGTTCGATGAACTCGTGCCGAAGGGCCTCGCCGCCTATCCGGACAAGGCCCGCGAGGTGAACGCGATCTACGCGTTCAAGATCAGCGGTGACGGCGGTGGCGAGTGGACGTGTGATCTCACGGCCAACCCGCCCACCTGCGTCCGCGGCGACACGGGCAAGGCGCAGTGCACGATCGAGATCGCGCACGACGACTTCAAGCAGATGCTGTCCGACCCCAACGCGGGCATGCAGCTCTACTTCCAGGGCAAGCTGCGCGTCTCCGGCGATCCGATGCTGGCGATGAAGCTGCAGCAGTTCTTCGATCTCGCCCGCGCCTGATCGCGGACGATCCGCGGCGGGCTATAACCGCGGCATGGCCTCGCTCGACGGCATCCGCGTCCTCGATCTGTCGCGTCTCCTGCCCGGACCGTTCCTGACCATGATCCTCGCCGACCTCGGCGCGGACGTGGTCAAGGTCGAGGACCCGAAGGTGGGCGACTACATCCGCGCGTTCCCGCCCCACAAGGCGGGGATGGGCGGTCGCTACCTCGCCGTCAACCGCGGGAAGCGCTCGATCGCGCTCGATCTCAAGGAGCCGCGGGCGCGCGACGCCTTCCTGCGCATGGCGAAGTCGGCCGACGTCGTCGTCGAGAGCTTCCGCCCCGGCGTGATGGACAAGCTCGGCCTCGGCTGGTCGACGCTGTCGGCGGCGAACCCGCGCCTCGTCATGTGCTCGATCAGCGGCTACGGCCAGACCGGTCCGTACGTGCACCGGGCCGGCCACGACCTCAACTACATCGGGCTCGCCGGCGTGCTCGCGATGGGCGCCGAGAAGCGAGGCGCGCCGCCGGCGATGCCCGGCATCCAGATCGCCGACTTCGCGGGCGGCGGGCTGTGGGGTGCGACCGCGGTCCTCGCCGCGCTCTTCGGCCGCGAGCGGAGCGGCCACGGCCAGCACCTCGACATCTCGATGACCGAGGGCGCGATGGCGCTCCTCGCCGCCGAGCTCGGCAACCTCGACTGCGGCGCCCGGCCGACGCGCGGCACCGAGGCCTTGAACGGCGGCATGGCGTGTTACGGCGTCTACCGCTGCAAGGACGATCGCTTCGTGTCGGTGGGCGCGCTCGAGCCCAAGTTCTGGATCGCCTTCAACCAGGCGATCGGCCGCAAGCCCGACATCAGCGAGCTCGCGGCGCCGCCGGCGAAGCAGGAGCAGATCCGCGACGAGATCGCCGCCATCCTCGTCACCCGGACGCGCGACGAGTGGGTCGCGGCGCTGGCGCAGCACGACTGCCTGCTCGAGCCGGTGCTGGAGCTCGAGGAGCTGCCCGCGCATCCGCTCCACCAGGCGCGCGAGGTGTTCATCACCGTCGATGGCGGCCCCGCCGGGCCGCTGCAGCACGTGCGCACGCCGCTGGGCCCGCCGGTCCGGCCCACGCCGCCGCCGGCGCTCGGCGCCGATGGCAGGTCGGTGCTCGCCGACTACGGCTTCGCGAGCGACGAGATCGCCGCGCTCGTGGGGTAGAGTCCGCGCCCGAGAGGAACCACCATGATCGACCACGTCAGCGTTTACGTCGACGACCTCGACGCGGCGAAGGCCTTCTACGAGAAGGCGCTCGCGCCCCTGGGCTACACCGTGATCCGCGAGTTCGCCGGCGCCGCCCTCGGCATGGGCATCGCCCCCAAGCCCGATCTCTGGGTGATCAAGGGCCCGGTCCGGCCGGGCGGACAGCACGTCGCGCTCCGCGCCGAGGGCCGCGCCGCCGTGCGTGCGTTCTACGACGCGGCGATCGCGGCCGGCGGCAAGGACAACGGTCCCCCCGGCGTGCGCGCCCACTATCACCCGAACTACTTCGGTGCGTTCGTCCACGATCCGAGCGGCAACAACCTCGAGGCCTGCTGCCACGATCCGTATCTGGAGTAGGTCGCCGCCGATATCCCGGACCTACCCGAGGAAATCGCAGGCGGCAGCGCGGTGGGGTAGAATCGACGCGTGCATCTCCCAGGGGCGAGGCGCGGGGTCCTGGCCCCAGGCGCCGTGGCCGAGTTCTTGACGTCGACGTCGCTGTTCCGGAACGTCGATCGCTCGGTCGTCGAGAAGGTCGCGCCCCACCTGTCGGTGACCGAGCACGATCCCCAGAGCGCGATCGTCCGCGCCGGCACGCCGGACGCCCCGATCGGGTTCCTGTTCTCCGGGCGCGCGTCGATCCGCCAGGTCAACGCGGCCACCGGCGCGGCGACCGTCCTCGAGGAAGTGCGCGTCGGCGACTTCTTCGGCGACGTCGCCGCCCTGCTCGGCACCGCCCAGGCCACCGAGATCCACGCCGAGGACGCGTGCGTCGTCCTCGGCATGGGGCGAGACGTGCTCGCCCAGCTGTCGGGCAAGATCGCGCCGTTCGCGCACGCGCTGGCCAAGCGCAGCGCGATGCGATCGGTCGCGGCAGGCGTGGCCGCGCTGCGCGCCGGCGGCGCGGCGGCGAGCAACGCCGCCGTCACCGTGCCCGCGATCCCTTCCGCGGTCGCGCCGGCTCCCGTCGACGGCATCCGCTTCGTGCGCGCGTCGGCGTACGACACCAGCGACAAGGTCATCGCGCTGGTGCCGGCCAAGGCGATCGCCCAGTACCGGCTCCTGCCGCTCGAGCTGCGCGGCAAGACGCTCACCGTCGGCATGGTCGACCCGTTCAACTCGCCGGCGATCTCCGAGCTGCGCCGGATCCTCACGGCGATCGAGCTCGACATCGTCGCGATCAGCGCCGACGAGTTCAACGAGGCGTTCATCCGCTTCCGGATCGATCCGGCGACGGCGTCGCGGCAGCAGCTCGCGATCACCTCCCCCGAGCAGCTCGTCTTCGAGACCAACGTCGACGAACCTCCCGCCAAGCAGGCGGCGGTGATGGGCGACGAGGTCGTGCAGCTCGCCAGCCGGATCCTGGCCACCGCGATCGACCGCCATGCGTCCGACATCCACGTCGAGGCGGAGAGCTCGGGCGTGAAGGTCCGCTTCCGCATCCAGGGCTCGCTCCAGGACTGGGAGACGTTCGTCGCCGGATCCTTCGCCAAGGGGCTCGTCGCCCGGCTCAAGGTGCTCTCGGGCCTCGACATCACCGAGCGCCGGCTGCCGCAGGACGGGCGCATCGGGCTGCGCGTCGGCAAGCGCGAGGTCGATCTGCGAGTCTCGACGCTGCCGACCTTGCGCGGCGAGAAGGTCGTGATGCGCCTGTTCGAGGCCGCCAACCTGATGCGACCGCTCGAGGCGATCTTCGTCGAGCAGAAGACGCTGTCGATGGTGCGGGACGTGCTCAACCGGCCCTACGGCGCGATGGTGGTCGCGGGGCCCACCGGTTCGGGCAAGAGCTCGACGCTCTATGCGTGCCTGAACGAGCGGCGCAAGGCGCGCCCGGACTCCAACGTCGTCACCGTCGAGGATCCCATCGAGTACCGGCTCCCCGGCTGCACGCAGGTGCAGGTCAACCACTCGGTCGACCTCGGGTTCGCCCGCGTCCTCCGCGCGTTCTTGCGCCAGGATCCCGACGTGATCATGGTGGGCGAGTCGCGCGACCCCGAGACCGCGACGCTCGCGCTCGAGGCCGCGATGACCGGCCATCTCCTGTTCACCTCGCTGCACGCCAACAACGCGATCTCCGCGCTCCAGCGCCTCGAGAACCTCGGCTGCTCGCGCACGCTGATCGCGCAGTCGGTCTCGCTCGTCGTGGTGCAGCGGCTGGCCCGCAAGCTGTGCCCGCGCTGCGTCAAGAGCGACGTGCCGCCCCCGATCATGCTCGAGAGCCTGGCCGCGCGCGGGCTGGCCGACAAGGCGGCGGCCGTCGCGATGCCGCGCGCGGTGGGGTGCGGCGAGTGCAACGGCACCGGCTACAGCGGGCGGGTCGCGGTGCTGGAGGCGCTCGAGATCAAGGACAACCAGAAGAACATGCTGATGGCGGGGATGCCGCTCGGCGACATCGAGAAGAACGCCGTCGAGGCGGGCGCGCTCACGCCGTTCCGCCGCTACGCGTCGCTCCTGATGGCGCGCAACCTCATCTCGCCCAGCGAGGCGCTCCTGGTGGTGGCATGATCCCGGAGGCCACCGATCGATGAGCCCGCTCGGCCTCGCAGCCATCGGTGTCGCCGTCGTGCTCGTGCTCCTGCTGGTGCGCGGCCTCGGTAAGGGCGGCGGCACGGGGCGGCGGATCGAGCAGCTGGTCGCGAAGGGCAAGTACGGCGAGGCGGCGCGCCTCGCGACCGAGGAGGGCCAGCTCGGCCAGGCGTTCGACCTCTACCTGCGCGCGCAGGAGCCGGAGAACGCCGCGGCGATCGCCGTGCGGCGCGGCGATCTGCGACAGGGCGCCGAGCTCTACGAGCGCGCGATGAACTGGGAGCGCGCCGCGCACTTCTTCGAGCGCGCCGGGATGCAGCCCAAGGCCGACGAGATCCGGCGGGCGCGCCTGCGCACGGTGCCGGGGCCGGTGGCGACGCAGGCGGCCGCGCTCTCGCCCGAGTCGCGGTCGCGCACCCTCGAGGCCGAGTACCGGCAGGCGGTGGCGATGTCCGACGCGTCGGAGTCGTCGCGCGCGGAGCTGCAGCGCAAGGCGCGCGAGGCGGCCGACGCGCTCCTCGGCGACGGTGAGATCGGCCGCGCGGCCGACGTGTACGCCGACGCCGGCCTCGACGACGAGGCGATCCACCTCTACGTGAACGTCCTCGGCCAGCCCGGCCGCGCGGCGCCGCTGCTCGCGCGCAAGGGCAACCACCAGCGCGCCGCGGAGCTGTACGAGCTCGCCGGCGAGCTCGAGCGCGCGGCGACGGCCTGGGTGGACGTCGCGCGCGCCTCGCCCAAGCCCGAGAGCTTCGTCGAGCGGATCGCGGGACTCTCGCCGAAGGTCGCGCTCGACTTCGTCGATCGCGATCTGAAGTCGATGTCGCTGGCGGGCGCGCAGCTCGACGCCTGTCGCGCGATCGTCGAGCGCTTCCGCGAGGCACCCACCGCGCCGGCGCTGCCCTCCGACGGGGAACGGGCCGGCACACCGTCGGCGCCCGCGCTCGAGCTCGACGACCTCGCGCTCGAGAAGATCGCGAGCCAGGTCGCGGACGCCGCCGCGCAGCAGCTCCGCCGTCGCGTCGAGCTCTCCGCGCTCCCCTCCGGGGGCGCGGCACCGTCCCTGGTGATCCGGACCGAGGTCCAGGTCGTCGGCCTCGAGCAGGCGCCCGTCGAGCGGGCGCTGCTCGCCGACTCCGCGGTCGAGGCCGCGCGACACGGCCCGGGGCTCGACGTGCTCGAGCGCTTCACGGGGAACCGCCCCTGCGACCTCGGGAACATCGAGGTGTACTACCGCCTCGGGCTCTTCTACGTGGCGCAGGGCAACTACGACAAGGCGCTCGAGATGTTCGACGCGGTCGAGGAGGCTTCGCCGGGGTACCGCGACGCGTGGAAGCGCTCGGAGGAGCTGCAGGCCTGGAAGAAGGCGCTGGGCAAGCGCTCGCGGCTCGCCGAGAACGACGCGGCGCCCGAGGCGTCGCGCTACGAGCTGCGCGGCGAGCTGGGGCGCGGCGGCATGGCGGTCGTCTACCGCGCGTACGACACGCTGCTCGGCCGCGACGTGGCCCTCAAGTTCCTGTCCGAGGACATCTCCACCCAGCCCGGTGTGCGCGAGCTCTTCCAGCGCGAGGCCCGGGCGGTGGCCGGGCTCAACCACCCCAACATCGTCACCCTGCACGACACCGGTTACCTCCAGGGTCGAGCCTTCATCTGCATGGAGCTCGTCGACGGTCAGTCGATCGAGTCGATGATGAACGACGGCTCGATCACGATCGTCGAGAGCATGCGCATCATCAAGCAGGTGCTCGACGCGCTCGAGTACGCGCACACGCGGAAGATCGTCCACCGCGACATCAAGCCCGCCAACATCATGCGCACGTCGTCGGGGCTCGTGAAGCTCATGGACTTCGGCCTCGCCAAGTCGCTCGAGGGCGGCAAGAAGCAGAGCGTGATCGCCGGGACGCCGGTGTACATGCCGCCCGAGCAGCTCGGCGGCGAGGAGATCGACGGGCGCTGCGATCTGTTCGCGGTCGCGGTGAGCCTGTACGAGATGCTGACCGGCGAGCTGCCCTACGAGGCGTTCGATCGCTCGAAGCCACCGCGGCCGCTCTCGGAGCTCGTGCCGGCGGTGCCGGCGCCGCTCGACGAGCTGGTCATGCGCGGGCTCTCGCCGCGCAAGGAGGACCGCTGGTCGAGCGCGTTCGCGATGGGGTCGCGGCTCGAGCAGCTCCTGTCCGCGGTCAGCTCGTTCGTGGGGCGAGGCGGCCCGGCGGCGAAGGCGAAGACCGAGCTCCTGTAGCCGCGACGAGGGCGGCGAGTCGACGCTCGATGAGCGGCGCAGCCTCCTGATCGGCGCTCACGCGGTGCTCCACGTCGCGCGCAGCGCCTCGCTCTGCGCCGCCAGTCGCTCGACCTCGGCGGCCAGCGCCGGCACGCGCTCGACCTCGGCGCCGATGCGCGCGAGCTCGCGCGACAGCGCGCCTTCGGCCAGGCGGTGAACCCGCGCGAACAGGAGCAGGAGCGCCGCGGTCGCCTCGGCCGTCGTGGGGCCGGCGACCGTCGACGCCACGCGGTACGCCTCGGTCGCGCGCAGCGCCGCGAGCACCTCCTCGATCGCCGCGGCGTGCGCGGCGGTCTCCGGCTGGCGCGCGACGCAGTGCTCGGTCAGCCCGACCAGCGACGCCGCGACCTCGCCGAGCGGCGTCTCGGCCGGCCAGGGGCGCGCGAGCGCCTCGCGCAGCCGGCGCGCGACCTCGGGCCACGCCGCGCCCGCGCACGCGAGCGACAGCATGATGCCCTGGTGCTGCTCGCGGCGGCGCAGGACCAGCGCGCCGCGGCGGCGCCCGGTCGCCGGGTCGATCGTGCGCATCGCCGCCGCCAGCCGGGCGAGCGGCACCCAGTGCGGCGGGTACTTGAAGCGCGCGACGTCGAGCACGAGCACGTGGTCGCTCGCCGCGTGGTAGCCGCCGATCGGCGAGAAGTGCCCGGCGCCGGTCTGGTCGAGCCCCTTGCGATCGTAGCCGGCGATCATCACCTCGCCGGGGCCGGCCGTCGCGGCGCGCACGGCGCGGCGCAGCTGGTCGTCACCCGCGGCGTCATCGCTCGGCCGCAGCACCGCGGCCTCGGCGCCGTTACAGCGCGCGAGGCACGCCAGCGTGTCGAGATCGACGCCCTGCGCGCGCACCTGCTCGAGCGACACGCAGCAGTCGAGCAGCTCCTCGCTGAACCAGCGCCACGGCCCCTTCCACAGCCGCCCTGGATCGATCGCCAGCGCGTTGAGCGCGACGACCAGCGAGCCGAGCCCGCAGAACGCCGGATCCGACTGCGTCTGGTACTGCTCGGCGAGCGCGAAGTAGCCGCCGAGCCCTCCGTCGGCGAGCGCCTCGCGGAACAGCCGTTGCCCCTCCGTCGAGGCGAACGCGACGGCGTCTCCGGGAAGCGGCCGGCGGTAGAGCGTCTCCACGGCCGCAAGGTAGCAGGCCGGCGGCAGGCGGCGCCGCCATGGCGGATCGGGCGGCCAGCGGGAGCCGCTGCAAGCTCGCGAAACGAGACAGTGCGACCGTGGCACGGACGATGCTGAAGAAGGCTCCATGCGCCTCCTCCCGCGCCTTGGTTCGGCGCTCCTCCTCGCCTCCGCCACCCTGGCCACGGCATGCGCCACGTCCTCGGAGGAGGACGTGGACATGCCCGACTTCGAGTCCTTCGCCGACGGCAAGGAGGACACCGCGTACATCGGCAGCCGCGCCGCGGAGCTGAACGCGGTCTTCACCGGCAGGGTCCGCGCGCTGGTGCCGGACAAGACCGCCGACGAGCTCGCCACGCTGGCCGCGGCCATCAAGGCGAACCCGACGAGCTGGGAGCACCGCGCCATCACCGGCCAGGTCACCGAGCAGGTGAAGTACGCGCGCAACGCGCTCAAGAGCCAGGATCTGAACCTCAACCTCGAGGGCGGCTCGCCCACCTTCTCGTCGGTGGACGTGATCGACGGCGGGCTCGAGCTCGCGTACGAGGTCTCGGTCGAGTCGCTGGTCAAGTGGAAGGAGCTCGAGGCCAAGGGGCTCAAGCCCGCCGACCTCGTCGGCAAGGTCGTCGAGCCGACGCTGCCGCTGGTCCCCGCCGGCCTCCTCGAGCGCGTCTCCAACCGCTGCGCCACCGACCTCGACTCGCCCGGCGCCGAGGTGCCCCTCGCCGATCTCGGCGCGCACAACCTCTTCTACTACTGGGACGCGTCGCGGGCCGGCTGTCCGCTCGGCGAAGGCGACCTCGTGACCGCGCGCTACGAGATCCGCAGCTCGCTCGACGCGCCCACCGCGTATCCCGAGTACGACCGCCTCGTCGCCGACAAGAAGGTGACGATGGGCATCATCTTCGGCCAGATCGAGCACGGCGAGCTGTCGTCGTACGACTGGGGCTTCCTCTCGTTCAACGCGATGACCCGCGCGTTCCGCGACAAGGGCTTCCGCGTGACGTCGCAGCTCGAGGGCGGGAACGGTCACCGCATGGCCAGGACGTACACCGGCGGCCTCGTCGTCGAGATCGAGATGTGGAACCCGCGCAGCTTCGCCGACAACGTCGACCGCGCGCAGGCCAACGACACCTTCCGCGCGATCATGAAGCGCAACGAGGTCATCTACTACAACGGCCACGCCTTCTACGGCTCGCTCACCGTGCTCGACGAGCGCAGCGCGTACCCCGAGGACACCTACCAGATCATCTTCATGGACGCGTGCTGGTCGTACGCCTACTACACCAAGCAGATCTTCCGCAACAAGGCGACCGAGGCCGACCCGACCGGCTACGTCCTCGCCGACGTCATCAACAACACCGAGCCCGGCATCACCGGCTCCGAGCACACCGCCGTCGTCCTCTACGACCAGCTGTTCACGGGCGCGGCCAGGGCCCACGCCCGCCGGTCCACGCGGCTCTACTCGTGGAACAACATCGTCAAGTACATGAACGAGCACGCCGAGCGCCGCGCCGCGGCCCGCGGCGACGACCACCCCGATCCCGAGATCTACGGCGTCAGCGGCGCCCGCGACAACGCCTACGGCCGCATGTAGTCACGGCCTCACGAGACCTGGACCACTCACGACCGGCGTCTCGGGGGCGCCGGTCGTCTTCTTTTCGGCGACCGCGCGCACGCCGCGATGGACGAGGTACGCGAGCGCGCCCAGCGAGCCGCCGAAGAGCATCATCACCAGGTACGGCGCCACCGGGAGCTTGCGCTCCCGCGCGTCGCGCACCATCCAGATCGCGTAGAGGAAGCAGGCGATCGCGACGTCGAGCAGCACCTGCAGGCCCCACGGCTCGTCGCGCGCGAGCGTGAGGAACCCGAAGTAGCCCTCGGTGGCGACCACCCAGAGCGAGAAGGCGGAGAAGGCGCAGAGGGCGACGAGGGGGACGAGGATCTTCTTCATGAGCGCCACCCTGCGGCTTGCCGCGCGGCGCCGCCATTACCTCCCAGGTAATGGCCGAGCCTCGGCGCCGGTCTACGATGAGGCATGGCCACGGAATCCCACGTCGGCGGGCTCCTGCGCTCGTGGCGCGACGCGCGCGGCATGAGCCAGGAGCGGCTCGCGGCCCGCGCCGGCGTCTCGACCCGGCACCTGTCGTTCATCGAGACCGGGCGCTCGGCGCCTGGCAAGGACGTGCTCCTCGCCATCGCCGGCGCGCTCGAGGTCCCGCTCCGCGATCAGAACCAGCTCCTCCTCGCCGCCGGCCTGGCGCCGCGCTACGCGACGTCGTCGCTCGACGGCAGCGAGCTCGCGATCGTCCGCCGCGCGCTCGACCACGTGCTGCGCCAGCAGGAGCCGTTCCCCGCGATCGTCGTCGATCGCGTGTGGAACGTCCTGCGCGTGAACCAGGGCGCCCAGCGCTTGCTCGCCGCCTTCCAGCCGCCCGACCTGTCACCGGCGGTTGCCGGCAACGCCATGCTCGCGCTCGTCCACCCCGACGGCTGGAAGCCGTTCATCGTCGACTGGGAGGATCTCGCCGGTCACCTCGTCGAGCGCCTGCACCGCGAGCTCGCCGCGTCCCCGCGCGACGCCCAGCTGTCGGCGTTGCTCGAGCGCGTGCTCGCGCAGCCCGGCGTCCCGGCCCACTGGCACAAGGCGCGCCTCGCCGCCGACGTGCGCCCGTTCGCCGCCGTGCACCTGCGCCGCGGCGATCTCGAGCTCCGCCTGTTCACGATGCTCACCACGCTGGGCACGCCCCTCGACGTCACCGCCGAGGAGCTCCGCATCGAGAGCTACTTCCCGGCCGACGACGCGACCGAGTCGGTGCTGCGCTCCTGGGCCCGCTGAGGGGCGGCCGCTCGGGGCGCGCTCGCGACGCGGTCGCCGCGCTCATCGATCTCGAGGCCGACCCATCGACGGCGCGTACGCCTTTCCCGGCGTCCCGCCGAGCACGAGGAGCGTCGCGCCGCGCTCGCGGGTGACGATCTTGCGCACGACCCTCCCGGGCACCGCGATCAGCTGGCCCTCCGCGAGCGCGTGCTCGACGCCGTCGGCGACGCACACCGCCGCGCCGCGCAGCACGAGGTAGACCTCCTCGTGGCCGTCGTCGGCGTGATCGTGCGCCGGGTAGTGCCCGTTGCCTGGATCCAGCTCGATCACGCTCATGCCCCAGGCCGTGACACCGAGCGCCTCGCGCAGCGGGCGGAAGCGAATGCCGGCGATGGCGTGGGGGCCCGTGTAGGGCGCGATCTCGTCGATCGACGTCGCGATGATAGTGTCCATGTCGTTCTCCTCTGGCGGGACTCTGACCATGGCGCGACGCGGGCGGCTTGTAGAAACACGACCGGACGGGGCCGGCCGGGCCCGGGGCCTCGTGTCGAGCCGCGCGAGCGGGCGCCGCGTCGGCGCACGGACCTACGAGCCGCCGGCCGAGCTCGCCGACGTCGTCGCGACGTTGTGGACCGCCACCTGGGACCTGCGCGGACAGACGCCGCACACCACCGAGCGCGTCCCCGATGCGAGCGCGAACATCGTGTTCGAGATCGGCACGCAGGCGGGCAGTCGCCTGGTCGGTCCGTGGACCCGGCTCTGGCGGCGCACGCTCGAGGGCGCCGGTCGGGTGCGCGGCGTCAAGCTGCGCGCGGGAGCGCTGCGCGCGTTCGTGCGCGGGCCGGCGCACGCGCTGGCCGATCGCGTCGTCCCGCTCGCGACGCTGATGGGCGACGTCGCGCGGCTCGAGCGCGCCGTGCTCGAACCCGCCGAGGACGACGCCGCGTTCGCCGCGCTCTGCGACTGGCTGGTCGCGCGCCGCGCCGGCCCGCTCGCCGCCGAGGCGGCCGCCGCGGTCGCCGCGGCCGAGCGCGTCGCGCGCGACCCTGCGCTCGTGTCCGTCGAGCGCCTCGCGCGAGACCTCGGCCTCGGCGTACGCCAGCTCCAGCGCCTGTTCCGCGAGCACGTCGGCATCACGCCCAAGCGCGCCATCCGCAGCTCACGGCTCCAGGAGGTCGCGGTGCGCCTCGAGCGCGGCACCGCCACCAACCTCGCGCGACTGGCGGCCGAGCTCGGATACGCCGATCAGGCCCACATGACCCGCGACTTCAAGGCGGTCACCGGCCGGAGCCCCGGAGGGTTCGCGCGCGCGCTCGACGCCTGATCGGTCAGCGGTCGCTGGCGCGCCGCGAGCCGATCGGCGCGAGCAGGGCGCCGACGAGCGCGAACGCGGCGGCGAGCCACGCCCAGGCGTGGCCGAGGTCGTGCTCGATGAGGATGCCGGCGATCGGCGGCGCGCAGATCGCGGCGACCGACGAGAGGGACTGGGTCAGGCCGAGCACCGCGCCTTGCTCGCCGCGCGCGCCGAGCTGCGTGATCAGGCTGGTGAGCGCGGGGCGCACGACCGAGCCGCCGAACGCCGACAGCGCGGTCGAGACCGCGAGCAGCGGGATGGTCTCGGCGAAGCCGAGCACGACGTAGCCGGCGGCGAGCGAGCCGAAGCCGACGACGGCGAGGCGGCTCTCGCCGAGCGCCGCGACGAGCCGGCCCATGAAGCCGCCCTGCACGATCGCGCCGACGAGGCCGGCGCCCGCGAACGTGAAGCCGATCTCGCGCGGCGTGAACAGGGCGTCGCCCCACCGCAGGTGGCGCTCGGCGAAGAGCGCGAAGCCGCCGGTGAAGAGGGTGAACGCGATCATGTAGACGAAGAACTGGATCAGCAACCCGCGCAGCTCCGGCCGGCGGAAGAACTCGGCGTAGCGGTCCCACTCGAGGAGGCCGATGCGCGCGCTCCCCGGCTCCGCGGTCGGCTTCTCGTGGCGCGGCAGGAGGAACCACGTGCCGGCGATCGACATCGCCGACATGCACGCGGCCGCCCAGAACGGCGCCGAGTAGTCGTAGTGCGAGAGCCAGCCGCTCACCGCAGGGCCGATGAGGAAGCCGAGCCCGAACGCGATGCCGATGAGCCCGAACGCGCGCGCCCGCTTCTCCGGCGGCGTGTGATCGGCGATGTAGGCCTGGGCGACGGCGAGGTTGCCTGCGGTCATGCCGTCGAGCGCGCGCCCGGCGAACACCATCCACAGCGTGCGCGCCTCGGCGAGCAGCACGAAGCCGAGCAGCGTGCCGAACTGGCTGATCAGCAGGATCGGCCGGCGCCCGTGGCGATCGGAGAGCCGGCCCAGGACCGGCCCGGCGAGCAGCTGGCACGCGGCGAACGTGGGGATGAGGAGCGACGCGACGGTCGGCGACGCGCCGAAGCTCTCCGCGTAGATCGCGAGCAGCGGGATGACGATCGTGAGCCCGAGGACGTCGACGAGGACGATCAGGAAGATCGGGACGAGAGGCGAACGACGCATCGGACGGGAGCGCCCTGTATACCAGCCAAACGCCGGTCAGGGCTCGCGCGGGGCGCAGCCGGAGGCGCCCTCGAGCTCGATCACGTAGAGGTAGCTGAAGACGGCGGCGGCGAACTGCGTGCGCGCCCCCGCGCGGCCGAGGGTCGCGCACGTCGCGGTCCCCGTCGCCACCGTCTCCATCGGATAGTCGTCGGGCAGCATCCCGATCACGCGGGGCGCGCCGACGGTGGAGAGGAGATCGGCGGTGGCGAGGGCGCGCTCGCGGGTGACGAGGCGGCTGTTGGGCGCGGTCGCCTCGAAGAGCACGACCTCGGAGACCTGGCCCTCGCGCATCAGCGCGACCTGTGCCGTCGTCGGCGTCGCCACCCGGCGCAGGATGACGCCGAAGCAGCTGCCGGCCCCGAGCTCGATGCGGCCGGCGCTCACGCCGACGGCGTTCTGCGACACCGTCACGCCCGCGTCGCCGCCGCTATCGGGGATCGTGCTGGGCACCGCCAGCGTCGAGACCAGCGGTCGGTCGTAGATGCGATCGCGGACGAGCGCCTCGGCCAGGTTGACGTAGGCGTCGAGCTGGGCGAGCTCGCCGTTCTCGACCTTCCACTGCCCGCGGGTCAGGTCGTAGCGAGCGAGCACGACCTCGGGATCGTCGGAGAAGCCGTCGAACCAGCGCCAGCAGTGCTTCACCTGCGTCGAGGGATCGCAGTCGTCGCCGACGCCGTCCTGGTCGACGTCGGTGTGCGCGGTGCCGGGTGAGGGCGCGGCGCGATGCGGACACAGATCACACGCGTCGCCGCCGCTGATCTGGCCGTCGCCGTCCTCGTCGGCCTGGGTGGGGTTGGGCACGTCGGGGCAGTTGTCGATCGCGTTGGCGACCCCGTCGCCGTCTCGGTCTTCGGGGTTGGCGTCGGGCGCGGCGCCGTCGCCGGCGCCGCCGTCGTCGGTGTCGTCGTCGCCGCCGTCGCCGCGTGCCGGGGCGTCCAGCCCGAAGAGCTGGTTACAGCCGCACGCGCCCGCCACGATCATCGCCGCCAGGAGCAGCCGCCCTCGCATCGGTGTGATTGTAACCTCGGCCCATGGTCGGCGTACTCCAGGGCATGACGAAGCTCGTGTGGGCAGGGTTCATCGCGGTCGCCGGCCTGGCGGCCTGCGGCGGCAAGCAACCGGCCGGCGGCGGTGATGGCGATGACATGTCCCCGATGGATCGGAAGATGTCCGATTCGACGGGCATGGCGGGCGACGACAGCTCGACGTTCGGTCCGCTCGAGGTCGGCGCCGACTGGGAGACGTACGTGAAGGTGAACACGTCACCCGTCAGGTCCGAGACCCACGGCGGGCGACTCGTCGATACGTACGTGAACCAGCTCGGCGCGGCGGCGTATCTCGACGACGAGGCCGAGATCCCGATCGGCACGGTGCTGGTCAAGACGTCGACCGAGCGCGACGGCTCACCCGGTCCGATCTTCGTCATGGAGAAGAAGTCGCCGGGGTTCGCGCCCGAGCAGGACGACTGGTACTACGCGCTCCACTGGGCGAACCCGTCGGAGGCCTGGAGGAAGAAGCTCGGTGGCCCCGCCTACTGGCGGACGCCGTCGAAGCGCGCCGCGTATTGCTCCGAGTGCCACGAGAACTACGATCGCGGGCTCGGCGGCGTGCCCGCCCCGCAGCGCATCACGTCGCTCCCCGAGTAGGCGCGCCGACACGACCTGGTGGGGTCAGCGCAGCGCCCCCGCGGCGCTCGGCTTCGGCAGCGCGAGGAGCTGGCCCTCCTCATCGAGGAGTCGATGCCGCTCGACGACGTGGGTCTGATGGTCACTGATGAAGAGCTCGATCTGCTCGTTGGTCAGCTTCCACACGTGTCCCTCCTCGCCCACGACGCTCGGCTTGCCGTGGCGCCGCTCGAGCTCTTCGCTCAGCTCGTACAGTTGCTTCTTCATCAGGGGGAGCCGTCCCGGACGGTCACGCGGCGTGACGGGGGAGCTCCCGCGGACCGGTGCCCAGCCGGTCGTGCCGCTTCCTGGCCTCGGACCGCCGGTGTCGAGTCGATATCGCGCCTCGGCAACGACGAGCCGACCCCCGGGACCGAAGCCCAGGATGATCTGGTGAGGATGGCTGAATTCGCCGTTGCAGCGAGTCAGGACAGACCATCCTTCGCTGTCGCTCGAACACCAGCCGCGGTCGAGATACCAGCCGACGGCGGTCTCCCGAGAGGAGCCCAGCGCGGACGCCGCCGGGTCGGTGATCACGGGTCGGCGTGCGCTACACGCCACGACGAGACCGATCGCGAGTAGGAACGCTCCGCGCATCACGTCACTCTAAGGCAGCGTCGGCAACCTCGCCGCGGGCAGAGGACGGCAACGCGACGATCGCGCGCCGACAACGCGGGCGCGCCGCGGTTGCACCTACACGCGCGGGTTTTCTGCGCGAGATGGTTCGCTTTTTTTTGGAACCGCGCGCGAAGGACGATGTCAAGGGTCATGAGCGACGACGACGAGCCACGCGGCTCCGACGTCGCCCGGCGCTTGGGCGCGGCCTTGGGTCGTGCCGACGGTGGCGCCCGGAACGCCCTCGTCGGAGGACGCCATGTCCACAGGTCTGCCCACGTCTCCTACCTCGTCTTTCTCGTCCACCCCTGCCATGGCCGCGCCCGCGGTCGAGGTCGTCACGCAGCTCGGCACGTCGGTCGTCTCGGTCGACAACCTCGGCGTCGGCGCGGCCAAGCGCGGCCGCGGTGGTCGCTTCCTCAGCATCGGCGCCGCGCTGCTCACCGGCTCGGTGCTCACGTTCGGCGCGGGCGTGCTCGCGGCCGGTAGCGACGCCAAGGCGCGCGAGCGCTGGGTCGCCGATGGCAAGCCCGCGTGGGCGTATCGTCCGGCGCCGTCGTCGCCGATCGCCGACTTCGCCGCGCTCGGCGGCGGCGTGCTCGGCCTCGGCCTCGTCGCCACTGGCCTCCTCCGCCGCCGCGAGCAGGCGCGCACCACGCTGCGTGTGGGTGAGGCCGCGGGCGTCGACGTCCCGCTCGCCGGCGCGCACGACGTCGCGCTGGTCGCGCCCGACGGCCTCGGCGGCTTCCGCGCCAACCTCATCGGCTTCACCGGCGAGGTGCGTCGCGGCGACAGCGCGATGTCGATCGAGGCGCTCACCGCGGCGGGTCACACCAGCGTCCCGCTCGCCGTCGGCACCCACGTGAAGGCGTCGCTCGGCAAGACCACGTTCCACGTGCGCGGCATGGAGCGGCCCGCGCGCACCGCCGCCCCGGCGCCGCTCGTCGCCGATCGCCAGGTGCTCTCGTTCGTCGCCGCGTCGGCGGTCGTGCACCTCGGCCTGCTCGCGGTGCTGAGCGCGGTCCCGCCCGACATGACGACGGCGCAGACCGACATGAACCCGCACGAGGACGTGAGCGTGTACGCCGCGCTCAACAGCGTCGACGAGGCGGCGCCCGACGCGGCCGACAGCGATTCGGATGACGTCGGGGACAACGGCGGCATGGCGAGCCAGGTCGTGGCGATGGCGCTCGAGGACGGCACCCTCGGCAAGGACGAGCCCAACCCGACGCCGGCCAAGCTCCACGTGAAGAACCGCGATCTCCAGGAGCAGCTCGCGCGCCGGGAGGCGATCGAGGCCGCGTCGACCGCGGGCGTGCTCGCCGCGATGACCAGCCCGATCAAGGTCTACGAGGGCGGCAGCATCGCGTCGGGCTTCGACGACATCGACATCACCGGCGGCATCATCGACGGCGGCGGCACCGGCGCGCCGGCGGGCTCGTTCGGCTGGGGCATCAAGGGGCAGGGGCTCGGCTGCGGCACGCCCGACGGCAAGAACTGCGAGGGTGTGCGCGCCGATCCGTACGCGACCATCGGCTGGGAAGGCCGCAACTACGCCGGCCCGTTCAGCACGCGTCCGGGTCGCCCGGGCGGTGGCGGTGATCGCGTCGCCAAGGTGCCGACCGTGACGCTCACGCAGCCGGTCGCGTGCACCCAGGACAGCCCGTGCCTCGACAAGGAGATCATCCGCCGCTACGTGAAGCGCAACATCGAGAAGATCACGTACTGCTACGAGAAGGAGCTGCTCGCCAACCCCGGCCTCGAGGGCACCGTGACCGTGAACTTCACCCTCAACGGCAACGGCCGCGTGATGCAGTCGACCGCGACCGGCGTGGACCCGACGGTGTCGAGCTGCATCGCCGCGGTGGTCTCGAACATCCGCTTCCCCAAGGTGGGCGACGACGGCATCTACCCCATCAAGTACCCGTTCCAGCTCCGCCCGAGCGGCCGCTGACCGCTGGCCGGGAACCTCACGTTCGCGCGAGCGGCAGGCGACTGCCGCTCGCGGCATTTTCGGCTCCCATTTTTTCCCGCCGGCCCGCGGCGCCGATGGCTACGATAGAGCATGGCCCTCCTCGGGCAGGTGCGGTTCGTCGTCTTCGCTTGCGTCGTGTCCGTGGTCGGCTGTCTGCGCATCGTCGATCTCGACGACGACGGGCGCGACGCCATCGTCGTCTCGGGGGACGCGTTCCCGCCGATCGACGGCGCCTGGGATCTCGACTGCGCCGTGCCGCTGCCGTGTCCGGTGCCGGCCGCCCACCGCGCGACCCTCTGCGGCCGGATCCTGGACGCGGAGACCGACGAGGTCGTCGCCGCCGCGAGCCCGACGCGGCAGGCGTGCACCGGCGTGACGACGTCTGGCCCGTGCTCGCTGCGGGTGCGCTACTTCGATGCGATCGACTTCGCGGCGGATCCGAACGGCGCCATACCGCTCGTGCCGGAGACGTCGATGGTCGACGACTGCGGGCGCTTCCGCGCGACCAACATGATGCGCGCGCCCCTGGGCTTCATCGCCATCGTCGTCGACGACGCGGTCGGCATCATGCCCGCCGAGGCGCACGTGGTCACCGGCGTCGCGTACACCAACGAGCTCGCGTCGCAGTCGACCGACGTGCGGGCGTTCGCGACCCGCAGATCCACCGAGCAGCTCTGGAGCATGGGCGCCGGGCTGACCGGCCAGTCCTTCGCCCAGCGCGGCGTGCTCCTGAAGGTGTTCGTGCACCAGGGCGAGCCGGTCGCGGGCGTGACCGTTCGCCGCAACGACGCCTCGGTGCCCGCCGACGACTACTACTTCGCCGACGCGGGGCGCACCCGCCGCCTGGTCGACCCGGTGCGGTCCGCGACGGGCCCCAACGGTTCGGTGCTGGTCCTCAACAGCCCATCGCCGACCGATCACGGTGGCGCGGGCAGCGAGCCGGCTGGATGTCAGTGGCCGCGGAATCTCGGGGCGTCCATCCCCGGCGTCGTCTCGATCGACGTCGTCGAACCCGAGACGCCAGCCGGCGCGGCGTGCCCGTAGTCAGCTCTGCGCGATCGCCCACGTCGCGCCGGCGGCGCGCAGTCGCGGCCCCGCGCCGTCGTCCTCGACGCGCTCGAGCGCGACCTGCTGCGCCGCGGTCGAGAAGCGCGCGCGCAGCTTGCCGCCGCGCACGCGGCAGCGGAGCGCGTCGTCGTCGCCGGCCGCGAGCGTCGCGTAGGCGAGCTCCTCGGTCGTGCCGTCATCGAGCGAGAGCTCGAGGTGGTCGCTCCCGTCGTCGCCCGGCACCCAGCGCGCCGACGTCACGCGCAGGTGCTCGGCGGCGACGTCGATGTACGCGTAGCGCTGCTCGTCGAGCCGCACGATGTCGCGGCCGCCGTCGCGCACGTCGAGCCAGCGCAGGATCGCCTGGCGCAGGCGCGGGTGCGTCACCTCCTGGCCCTGGTGCCAGAGCTTCCCGTCGGCGTCGAGCGACAGCCCGATCGTCCGGAACTGCTCGATCTGCTCGGGCGTGAAGCGCGGCGGCTCCGCCACGGCGTGCTCCGTCGGCGCCGGCTCAGGCCGACGCGGTCGGTCGCGGCGCGGGTGCGCTGGCGCGACGCGCGACCTCGAGGAGCGCGATGCGATCCTTGGCGCGCAGCTTCTGCTTCTTCAGCTGCACGACCTCGACCTGCTCGGCCGAGGTGAGGAACCGTTGCGTCTCCAGGGTGCGAAGCCTCTCGTCGAGGCGGCGATGTTCTTCGATCAAGGCGGCGACCATCTCGTCACGAGCGTCAGCGGCGATAACCTTCACGAAGTCCTCCAGCCGGTCCGGTGGCCTACCTCCACGCTAGCGAACGACCGATCGAGGTGCAAGAAAGAGCGGACAGGTCTCGATGGCAAGTCGCGCTTCAGCGCTTGCGGAGCGCTCCCGGGACCCCGTCGGGGTACATGACCTCGGCCTCGGCGGGGCGCAGGTACGCCGGCGCGCCGTGCGCGAGCCCGTCGGCGCGATCGCCCGCCGCCGCGAGCGCGGCCACACCCACGGCCGGCGGTGTGGCGCGACCGCTCAGGCGATGCACGTTCATCGGCAGGTTCGCCAGCCCCGCGACATGTGCGACCAGCGCGTCACCGGCGACGGCGACGGCGACGGCGACGTCACCGTCGGGTGGCGCGAGCGCCATGATCGCCGCCGCCAGCTCGCCCGGCGGCATCACGCGCTCGGGCGCGACGGCGCGCGGCACACCGCCGCCCGCGGGCGCGCGATAGAAGCCGGCGAAGAGCTCGCCACGCCGCGCGTCGAGCACCGGCACGCGCAGCGCGTCGCCGGCGGCGTCCATCGACCAGGCCAGCGCGCCGAGCGACGACACCAGCCACAGCGGCTTCTCGGCGGCGAACGCGAGCCCCTTCGCCGTCGCGAGCCCGATGCGCAGCCCCGTGAACGAGCCCGGGCCCGCGCCGACGGCGACGGCGTCGAGATCCGCCATGCGCAGCGCCGCCCGCTCCATCAGCTCGGCGACGAGCGGCATCAGCCGCTCGCTGGCGTTGCTGCCGCCGGCGCCCGTCGCCACGTCGCCCTCGGCGAGCACCTCGGGAGCCTCGCCGGGGACGACCCGCACGACCGCCGCGCTCGCGGTGAGCGTCGCGGTGTCGAGCGCGAGCAAGCGCAGCGCCGGCGCGCTCATGAGAACACGTAGCGCGCGAGGTCGTTGCGCAAGGCGAGGATCGTGATGAGGCCGATGAACACGAGGCCGCCGAGCTGCACGCGCTCGCGGGCCTGCGCCGAGAGCGGCTTGCGCCGCACCGCCTCGATCGCGAACACCAGCACGTGACCGCCGTCGAGCACCGGCACCGGCAGCAGGTTGATGAGGCCGAGGTTGACGCTGATGAGCGCGAGGAGCAGCAGGAAGCTGTCCCAGCCCTGCTCGCCCGACACCGAGGCGACGCGGTACATCGTGAGCGGGCCGCCGAGGCTCTCGCTCGGCGAGTCGCCGCCCAGGATCTGGACGAAGCCGCCGGCCATGAGCGCGATGGTCTCGCCGGTGCGCTCGACCGCCTTCGACACCGCGTACCCGAGGCGCCCCTCGATCGGGATCATCTTGCCCTGGCCGCGCTCCACGTCGTTGCGCGCGCCGAACACGAGCCGCTCGATGGTGTGGCCGTACTGATCGAGCTCCTTGCGCCACACCTGGGTCACCGGCACGTCCTTGAACTCGCGGATCGTGGTGCCCTCGGCGCGCCGCCACGTGAGCTTCCACGTCCGCTCGGGGCCCGCCAGCAGCCGCTGATCGAGCATCGACCAGTGCTTGAGCGGCTGACCGTCGAGCGCGACGATGAGGTCGCCCGCGCGCAGGCCGGCGAGGTCCGCCGGCGTCCCCGGATCGACGTGGGCGACGAACATCTCGGCGTTCTCGATGCCGGAGTACGTGGTCTGCTTCAGCGTGTCGCGCGTCACCGGCATCATGTGGGCGATGTCGGCGTCGAGGAGCCGCACCTGGGGCACCCCGGGGATGGGCTGGCCGCGGAAGTAGACGATGTCGGACTGGCGCGCGACGCGTCCGAGCCGCGCGATGTCACTCCAGTTGTCGACGCTCTTGCCGTCGACGCTGATGATCAGGTCGCCGGTGACGAGCCCGGCCCGGCCCGCCGGCGAGCCGGCGTCGATCACGCCGACCATCGGCAGGAACGGCGCGCGCGTGATCCCGATCCGCCCCTGGGTCTCCGCCGAGCCGTCGCGCTTGCGCACCACCTCCTCGAGCGGCACCACGTACTTCTCGAACTGCTTCTTCCCGCGCTGCAGGCGGAGGTGCAGCTCCTTGCCGGCGCGGCGCCGGATCGTCCGCTCCAGCTCCTCCCAGTAGCGGACACCCTTGCCGTCCACGGCGAGCACGGTGTCGCCAGCCTCGATGCCGGCGCGCGCCGCCGGCGAGTCCTCGTAGACGTCGCCGACGACCGCGGCCGGCAGCTCGGTGTGCCCGGCGAAGAAGACGAAGTAGATCGCGACCGGCAAGAGCAGGTTGGCCACCGGCCCGGCGAAGATGATGGTCAGGCGCTGCCACAGCGGACGCGTGGCGAACGATCGCCCGCGATCGCCCGGCTCGGGGTCGTCGTCCTCGACGCCGAGGATGCGGACGTACCCGCCCAGCGGGAAGATGCCCACCTGGTACTCGGTCTCGCGCGCCTTCACCCGCACCAGGGGCCGGCCGTACCCGATGGAGAAGCGCAGGACCTTGACGTCCAGGAGCTTGGCCGCGACGAAGTGCCCGAGCTCGTGGATGATCACGAGCACGCCGACCAGGAGGAGGAAGTAGACGAAGGACATGGGCCCGGCCGCCGCGCCTTGCGCTGGGAGGCGCGTACCACGTCTGGTACGCTCCATCAACGTGGCGCTGAAGTCGACCTACTCGGCCGAGGAGAAGGGCGCCGAGATCGAGGACCTCCTCGACCAGCTCGACAAGCTCGTCGACCGGGTGAAGGTCATGTACGAGCAGTACTTCATGGGCATCCAGAAGCAGGCGCCCGCGCACCTGCACACGGAGGCCGAGCGCCGCCTGCGCGACCTGACGCAGCTGAACATCCGCAACACGGCGCTGCGCTACCGCTTCGCGACGCTGCAGCAGAAGTTCGGCGCCTACAACACGTACTGGAAGCGCACGCTGCGCGAGATCGAGGGCGGGCGCTACATGCGCAACCTGAGCAAGGTGCGGCGCCAGGCGCAGATGACCGGCGAGGAGATCCCCGAGGAGATCCTGGCCAAGATGCCCCGGCGCATGCGCGAGGCGGTCGCGCGCGATCGCGAGGTCGCGCTGGCCAAGGCGGCGCGCGCGGGGAAGCTGGCCGGGGTCGCGCCGGAAGGCGGCTTCGACGACGACGCGGGCGCGCCGAGCGACACGCAGCCGGATCTCGCGGTGCCGCACGGCGCGCTCGATCCGCTGGTGCGCGGCGGGGCCCACCGCCTCGACGACCCGCTCGCCGGCGGGGACGATCACGGCGACATCGCCGACATGCTGACCGCGCTCGCCGACGAGGCGCTCGCCGCCGTCGAGACCAAACTGGCGCCGGCGCCTCCGCCCAAGCCGGCGCCGCGGCCGACGACCCCGCCACCGCCTGCGCCGCGGCCGACGCAGCCTCCGCCCGTCTCGGCTCGCCGTCCGCCCACCGACACCGTGCCGTCCCCGCCGCCGCGCGCGACGACGCCGCCGCCGGTGCGTCCGCCCATCGCGCGTCCCGCGCCGCGCGCCGCCGCGCCCTCCGGCGCCGCGCCCATCCCCGGCATGAGCGAGGCGGACACGCGCTCCCTCTACGCCCGGTACATCAAGGCGCGCGAGGTCGTCGGCGAGAAGAGCGATCCGATGAGCTACGACAAGCTCCTGCGCACGCTGTCGTCGCAGGCGCCCAAGATCATCGAGCAGCACAAGGCGTCGGGCGTCGAGTTCAACGTCGTCATCAAGGACAACAAGGTCGTCCTCAAGGCCAAGCCGAAGTGACGCCCCATGGGACGCGGCGCGAGCCGCGTCGTCGCGTCGCGGCCTTGCGACGGCACATCCGCTGCAACACCGGAGGGGATGGGGACCCGCATCGCGCTCCTGACGCTCGTCGCCGCCGCGTGCGGCACGCCTGATGATACTGCGCACACCGACGTCGACGCCGATGTGGGTGTCGCGGCGGACGGCGCGGTCGACGCGGCGCCCGGCGGGGCGCTCCTCGTCGAGGACTTCGCCGGCGGCGACGGCGGCGCCTGGCCGGCCGGGTGGACCGTGCTCGGCGGGGTCGCCAGCGCCACGGTCGAGAACGGCCGCGGCGTGCTGGTGCCGACCGTGAGCGGCTATACCCTCGGTCGCATGGGGCACGCGCTGCCCGCCGGTGCTGTCGACGTGGAGGTGACCTTCACGCTCACGATGACCGAGCCGGGCCGGCAGGGCGTCGGCTTCTACGTGCGCCAGAACGGCGGGCACCTCACGAGCACGACGCCGCGCGGCGCTGGCTACGCCGTGTTCGTCGAGGCGTTCCGCGGGCCGCAGCTCGGGCTGTGGCGCGAGCGCGACGGCGCCGAGGAATCGCTCCAGCGGGTGGCAGTGCCCGCGCTCGACGCCGGCGTGGCCTACGCCGTCCGCTTTCGCTGCGTCCAGGAGGGCGCGAGCACGTCGCTCGCCGCGCGCCTCTGGCCCGCCGGTACACCCGAGCCGAGCGCCTGGACCGTGACGACCACCGACACCACACCCGCGCTGCAAGCGGCGAGCGGCGGCGTCGCCGTCGACGCCTGGAACACGGTGACGCCGGGCGGCGGCGGCCCACCCGGCCCGATCCACGTCGACGACATCGTCGTCACGTCGCCGTAGGCTCGCGGGCCGCGGTCTCGGCCGGCCGCGCGCGTCCCAGGTGCATCATCAGCTTGTAGAGCGCGCGGACCTGCTCGAGGCGACGCGCGATCGCCGCGGGCGACATGTCGATGGTGTCAGTCGGCGTCGGCGTCGTCATCGGCGCGGCCTTCGAGGAGCGCGAGGTCCGCCAGGTCCTGGGGGCGTCCCGCGATCCGCTTCATCGTAGCAAGTCCCTCGCGCGAGACGACGGCGATGTGGCGCGTCCCGACCGCGAGCACGACCCGGTCGGCCCAGACCGAGGCCAGGTCGGCGTTGACCACGAGCACGTCGAGGGCCAGGAGCGCCTGGGTCTCGGGATCGAGTTTCGACACGCGGTGAACCTCGCGGGGCCGCCCGCCGCGCAGCCCGAACGTCATCTTGCGCGCCGGAACGTCGAAGCCCGCGGCCCGAGCGATCCGCAGGACATCCGCCACCTGGTCCTCGGCCACGAGCAGATCGATGTCCATGGTGGCGCGCGCGTGACCGTGCATGGCCAGCGCGAGCCCGCCGCAGACCGCGTACGCGACGCCTTCACGGTGAAGCGCGTCGACGAGCGCGTCCAGCTCGGCGATCAGATCCAGCGCCATACCCGGAGTGTAGGGCACGGCGGGCCCGGACCGCTCGCGCCGCGATCAGAACGCGCCGGCGACGGCGAGGCCGGGCGTGAGCGTGCCGCGCGGCGAGGCGAGCGCCGTCGGCGTCGCCGCCCAGCGCCGCTGGTTCTGGCGCATCGCGGCCGCCGGCGCACCGACGAGGTCGTAGAAGACGCCGGTCAGGAGCAGCGCGCCGCCGGCGAGGATCTTCGTCCCGTCGCCTTCGCCGTGTTCGACGCCGGCGATGAAGAGCAGGGTCCCGCCGGCGCGCAGACCCATCCCGATCACGCCGAGCTGGCCGACGTACCAGCGGCCGGCGGCCGGCGCCACCGCGAGGGTGGCGACGGCGACGGCCCGGTTTCCGCCGAACGCGCCGTTCTCCGCCGCGGCGATCCATCCCGTGGTGGCGCCGAGGGTGAGGAAGAACGCCGCGGCGGGACGGTACGCGCCGGGACGCGCCTTCGGCAACGGCGTGCGGGGCGGCGGCGGTCCTTCGACCGACGATGGCGGCGCGATGGGCGCGGCGACGCCGGGCTGCGCGGAGGCGGCCGGCGCGGCGGTCAGGATCGCGGTCGCCAGCAGGGCGACGAGAGCGGTGGACGGGCGCATGGTGGTCGTGATTGCACCGGCCGTGCCTCGCCGCGGCCTCGACCGCACACCTGGCACTCGCGCGGATCCACGGCGGTCGAACCTTCGCCGCCGGCGCCGCGCCGTCGAACGTTCATCATCGGCGCGTCAGCGGCGTCGCGATCTTCGCCAGCCGGCGCGCGCGGTCAGCGCCAGCCAGGCGACGACGATCGTGAGCCCGCCGGCCTCGCGCAGCTCCTCCACCTTGCCGCCCTTCTCCGACATCTTGCGCCACAGGTCCGTCGCCTCGACGTGGCCGGCGATCGACGCCCAGAGCCACCCCGCCCACGCCGCGGCGACGAGCCCGACGGCGGCCGCCGCCACCCAGCCGCCGCGCACGTGGAGCGCGGCCAGGGTCGCGGCCGCGGCGGCGACGTAGACCGCGATCCACGCCCCCGGGTCGGGGTCGTTGTACTGCAGCCCGGCCGAGAGCAGGAACATCGCGGCGAACAGCACGTTCGCCGCGACGAGGATCCCGGGGTGCTTCACGGCGGCAGCATACCGTGCAAGAGTCCCCCGAAAACATGCGCATGATCCTCATCGGACCACCCGGCGCCGGCAAGGGTACCCAGGCCGCGCGCCTCGTCGACAGGCTCCAGATCCCGCACATCTCGAGCGGTGACATGCTGCGCGCCGCCGTCAAGGAAGGCACGAAGCTGGGGCTCGAGGCCGACGGCTACATGAAGGCCGGCAAGCTGGTCCCCGATGACGTCGTGATCGGCATGATCCTCGAGCGGATCGCCAAGCCCGACGCGGCCGGCGGCTTCATGCTCGACGGCTTCCCGCGCACGATCCCGCAGGCGGAGGCGCTCGAGGACGCGATGGCGAAGGCCGCGGTCACGATCGATCGCGTGCTCCTCATCGAGGTCCCGGACGAGCTCCTGGTCGAGCGCGGCGTCGGCCGCCGCAACGATCCGCTGACCGGCAAGATCTACCACCTCAAGTTCGATCCGCCGCCGTCGCAGGACGTCGCCGACCGCCTCGTCCATCGCAAGGACGACACCGAGGAGGCGATCACCGAGCGGCTCAAGTACTACGGCTCGTGGACGTCGCCGCTCATCCCGTTCTACGAGGCGAAGGGCATCCTCCGCCGCGTCGACGGCGTCGGCACGCCCGACGAGGTCACCGCGCGCATCACCACCGCGCTCGCGAGCTAGCCATGCCCGCCTTCGATCACAGATCCATCGACGCCAAGTGGCAGGAGCGATGGGCGCGCGATCGCGCCTTCGCCACGCCGACCGATCGCACCAGGCCCAAGTACTACGTCCTCGACATGTTCCCCTACCCGAGCGGGTCGGGCCTCCACGTCGGGCACCCCAAGGGCTACACCGCCACCGACGTCGTCGCGCGCGCGCGGCGGGCCATGGGCTACAACGTGCTGCGCGTGATGGGCTGGGACAGCTTCGGCCTGCCCGCCGAGCGCCAGGCGGAGAAGGAGAACATCCATCCCCGCATCATCACGGACCGCAACATCGCCACGTTCAAGGCGCAGCTCTCCAAGCTCGGCCTCTCCTACGACTGGGAGCGCGAGCTGGCGACCAGCGACCCGCGCTACTACAAGTGGACGCAGTGGATCTTCCTCAAGCTCTGGGAGAAGGGCCTCGCGTACAAGGCCGAGGTCCCGGTCAACTTCTGCCCTGCGCTCGGCACCGTCCTCGCCAACGAGGAGGTGAAGGACGGCAAGTACATCGAGACCGGTGACCCGGTCGAGAAGCGGATGATGTTGCAGTGGATGCTGCGCATCACCGCGTACGCCGATCGCTTGATCGACGACCTGGAGGGCCTCGACTGGCCGGCGGGCACCATCGCGCAGCAGCGCGACTGGATCGGTCGTTCGATCGGCGCCAACGTCGACTTCGCGGTCGCGGACTCGAGCGAGGTCATCCAGGTCTTCACGACTCGGCCCGATACGCTCTTCGGCGGAACGTACGTCGTGCTCGCGCCCGAGCACGCGCTCGTCGACGCGATCACCACGCCGGCGCAGCGCGATGCGATCGAGGCGTATCGCGTCGCGACGAGCAAGCGCAGCGAGCGAGATCGCACGACCGAGGCGGCCGACGCGCCCAAGACCGGCGTGTTCACGGGCTCGTATGCCGTGAGTCCGGTCAACGGGAAGCGCATTCCGATCTGGGTCGCCGACTACGTGCTGGCGTCGTACGGCACGGGCGCCGTGTTCGCGTGCCCCGCGCACGACGAGCGCGACTGGGCGTTCGCGAAGAAGTTCGAGCTTCCGATCATCGAGGTCGTCAAGGGTGGCAACGTCGACGAGGCGCCGTACCTCGGCGACGGTCCGCACGTGAACAGCGACTTCCTCGACGGGCTCGCCAACGAGCCGGCCAAGGAGAAGGTCATCGCGTGGCTCGCCGAGCGCGGCAAGGGCGAGAAGAGCATCCGTTACCGCCTGCGCGACTGGCTGTTCTCGCGCCAGCGCTACTGGGGCGAGCCGTTTCCGACCATCGAGCTCGAGGACGGCACGGTCAAGGTGCTTCCCGAGAGCGCGTTGCCGGTCGTGTTGCCGGAGCTCGACGACTACCGCCCTTCGGCGGACGGGCGCCGTCCACTCGCGCGCGCCGAGGCGTGGTTGCACACGACCGATCCGGAGACGGGCGCGCCAGCGTTGCGCGAGACCAACACCATGCCGCAGTGGGCCGGCTCGTGCTGGTACTACCTCCGCTTCCTCTCACCCGATCGCGACGACGTCGCGTGGGATGCCGAGGAAGAGAAGTACTGGATGAACGTCGACCTCTACGTCGGCGGTAACGAGCACGCGACGTTGCACCTGTTGTACGCGCGCTTCTGGCACAAGGTCCTCTACGACTGCGGGGTCGTGCACACGAAGGAGCCGTTCAAGCGGCTCTTCCACCAGGGCATGATCCACAAGACGTCGTTCCAGGACGAAGACAAGCGGTACTACCTCGACACCGAGGTCGAGCAGCGCGACCTCGCGTGGCTCGTGAAGGCGACCGGCGTGCCGGTGAAGACCGCCTTCGAGAAGATGTCGAAGTCGAAGAAGAACGTCGTCAACCCCGACGACATGTGCGAGGAGTACGGCGCCGACGCCCTCCGCCTCTACGAGCTCTTCATGGGCCCGCTCGAGGACGGCATCGAGTGGATGACCGACGGCGTCAACGGGTGCCGCCGCTTCCTCGATCGCGTCTGGCGCATCGCGCTCGACGAGGAGACCGGCGGGCCGACCGGCAAGCTGGTCGACACCGTGGTCGGCGACCAGCGCGATCTCGAACGCGCGCTGCACCAGGCGATCAAGCGCGTCACCGAGGCGGTCGAGAACCTGCGCATGAACGTGGCGATCGCCGACATGATGTCGTTCGTCAACGAGGCGACCAAGGCCACGACCGTCCCGAGGGAGTGGTACGAGCAGTTCTTGCGCGTGCTGTCGCCGTTCGCGCCGCACGTCGCCGAGGAGCTGTGGGAGCGGCTCGGCGGGCGCGGCTCGATCGGTGCCCAGCCGTGGCCGGCGTTCGACGAGGCCAAGCTCAAGCGCGACGTCATCACCGTCGCCGTGCAGGTGAACGGCAAGCTGCGCGGCACGATCGACGTCGCCGCCGACGCGGCCGAGGCCGACATCCTGGCGGCGGCGCGCGCCGAGCCCAAGGTCGCCGAGCTCATCGCCGGCAAGCCGATCAAGCGCGAGATCTACGTCAAGGGCCGACTGGTCAACCTGGTGATCTGAGCCATGACCAGCAAGCAGCCTCGCGAGTTCATCCCGGTCGGCGTCGGCGTGCTCACGGTGTCCGATACCCGGACGCTCGAGGACGACCGGAGCGGTGCGCTCGCGGTCGAGCTCCTCGAGGGCGCGGGCCACCGCGTCGCGGCGCGCGCGATCGTGAAGGACAACCGCGACACGATCCGCGCCCAGCTCCAGGCGTGGATCGCCGATCCGGCCGTCGAGGTCATCATCGCCACCGGCGGGACCGGCGTGACCCCGCGCGACGTCACTCCCGAGGCGCTCGCGCCGCTCGTCACCAAGCCCATCCCCGGCTTCGGCGAGCTGTTCCGCTGGATCTCGTTCCAGGAGATCGGGACGTCGACGATCCAGAGCCGCGCCGAGGCCGCGCTGTGTGACCGCACGTACGTCTTCCTCCTGCCCGGATCGCCGGGCGGCGTGCGCACGGCGATGGAGAAGATCCTCCTGCCGCAGCTCGATCACCGGCTCGCGCCGTGCAACTTCGTCATGCTGCTCCCGCGCATCCGCGGCGAGCGTGAGGATGCGTAGCCACCGCTCGTGATACCTTCTGGGCAAGGGGTTCCATGTCGCTCGAGCACGCGCTGAACCGGGCGTTGTCGATCCGGCTCAACCTGCAGATCACGCTGTCGCGCCTGCCCATCGTCGAGGAGTGGATGGACATCCACCTCGACCGCTGGCTCGAGCACGTCCCGACGCCGCCCGAGATGCCCATGGGCTACGCCGTCAGCTACCTGGCGATGCTCGGCTCGGATCTCAAGCGCATGTGGTGGGGCGCGTGGGGCGATCCGGCCGGGATGGTCCCGAAGATGGCGGACTACCTGAAGCTCTGCAACATCGCCAAGAGCGACGCCGCCATCCTCGACGCCATGGGCGAGAAGCTCGAGCCCCGCCTGGTCGGCTCGTGGGTCGGCGTGTGGGGCGGCAAGGTCACGACCGGCTGGCACTTCATGGATCCGAAGTCGTGGGAGCAGGTCGAGCCGCTGTTCGGCACCCACGAGGCCAAGTTCAAGATCAAGAAGTGGGTGAACGACCGCAACATCGAGCGGGTCGAGCGCTTCAGCCAGTCGATCGGCGACAACGCCTACAGCGAGATCGAGCTGGCCGAGCCCGGCGACGACGTGGCGGCGCAGGTCGACGCGGTGAACGAGGGCTTCAAGCACTTCGCCGGCGCCGAGCTGCCGCCGGCGGTGCTCGAGACCCTGCGGGGCGCGCCGACCGCCGGCTTCGGGCTGACGGTGCGCGTGCGCTCCGGGCAGATCACGCGCGTGGCGGCGATCGTCCCCGGGATGCCGATGGAGGTCCTCGCCAGCCTCTGCAAGGAGATGAAGGTCGGGTACGACGAGGGGCTCGAGCCGCTGGTCAACATGCTCGCGGTCGAGGGTGTGAGCAAGGCCGAGATCGGGCGCGCCGGCGACCGCGGCGGCGTCGACATCTACATCGAGCCGACGCAGAGCGCGCAGAAGCCGCGCCCGGGCGCGCCGCCCGAGCCGCCGTCGCAGGCGAACTGAGCTACGGTGCGTCGTGGGCCGCGACGCATCCATCCTGGCGAGCGACGACGAGCTGGTGCGCCAGTGCGAGGTCGATCGCTACCGCGCGAGCGGGCCGGGCGGCCAGCACCGCAACAAGACCGAGAGCGCGGTGCGCGTGCGCCATGTCGCGACGGGCGTGTCCGCGCACGCCGACGACAGCCGCTCGCAGCACGAGAACAAGGCCAAGGCGGTGAAGCGGCTGCGCGGCGCGCTCGCGCTGGCGGTGCGCGAGCCGGTCGCGCTCGAGGGCTTCGTCGCCGATGCGACGCTGGCCTGGCTCGTGCGTGGCGGCACCGCGCCGCTCGGCGAGAAGACGCGGCAGACCGCCGGCTACTGGGTCGCGATGGCGAGGCTGCTCGACCTGTTCGTCGCCGCCGGCGCCGAGGTCGCGACGACGGCCGAGCGGCTGGGCGTGACCTCGTCGCAGCTCGCCAAGCTGCTCACCCACGACGAGCAGGTGCACCGCCGGGTCAACGAGCTGCGGACGCAGCGAGGGCTGAAGCCCCTCCGCTGATCGGGCACGGGCACGGGCACGGGCACGGGCACGGGGGCGCTCAGGGCGCCAGGCGGGTGCGGGACCAGCCCGACGGTGTGCGCGTGTAGAGGACGCGATCGTGGAGCCGGCTCGGCTGGCCCTGCCAGAACTCGAGCGCGTCGGGGACGACGCGGTAGCCGCCCCAGGTCGCCGGACGCGGCGGCTCGGCGCCGGCGAGCGACGCGGTGACGGCGGCGACCTTCGCCTCGAGCTCGGCGCGGCTGGAGAGCGGCCGCGACTGGGGCGAGGCGATCGCGCCGATTCGCGACTCCAGCGGGCGGGTAGCGAAGTACGCGTCCGAACGTTCGGCCTCGAGCCGCTCGACGGCGCCCTCGATACGGAGCTGGCGCTCGAGCGGCTGCCAGTAGAAGAGGAGGGCGGCGCGGCCGCTGGCCTCGAGCTCGTGCGCCTTGCGGCTCTCGTAGCTGGTGAAGAAGACGAAGCCGCGCTCGTCGAGCTCCTTGAGGAGCACGATGCGCGCCGCGGGTCGCCCGCCGTCACCGACGGTGGCCAGCGTCATCGCGTTGACGTTGGGGATCGCCGCGGCCTCGGCGGCGGCGAACCATGCCGCGAACAGCTCCAGCGGGTCGTCGGGACAGGTCGTCGGGTCGAGCGCCGCGCCCGCGTACTGTACGCCGTGGTGCCAGAGCTTCTGGCTCATCAGTGGGCTGCCTTGTGGCCGGCGCTGGCCGGCAGGAGCTCGATGAGCCCGTGGAAGGCGCTGTGCACGGCGTGGAAGTCGGCCTCGAAGGTCGCGCGATCGGCGCTGCCGCACGCCGCGCTGAGCTTGGTGATGCTGTCGACCAGCGCGGACGCCCGCTCGCCCCACGCGGCGGCGTCGACGCCGGCCGGCGGCGCGCCCTTCACGCCGGCGGCGAGCGCGTCGAGCTCGCCGGTCGCCGCGCAGGTCGCGTCGACGCGCGCCTGCGCGTCATCGTCGTGCCACAGCGGCGCCAGCTTGTCGTGGAACGCGTCCATCTCGGCGGGGAAGTCGTGCTCGTGGTGCATCCCCGGGTTGCCGGCGGGCTCGGTCGCGGTCGTCGCCGGGGCGGGCGTCGACTTGCCGCCACACGCGGCCGCAGCCGCGACGGTGAGGGCGAGGGTGAGGAGGGCGGTGCGGAACATGCGCGCGGTTTCCCATGCGGATCGAGGAGCGTCAAGTGTACCGTCGAGGGATGGAGCTCGTCGTGATCCGTCACGCCATCGCGGTCGAACGTACCGAGGAGCTGCCCGACGCCGATCGACCGCTCACCGAGCGGGGCCGCCGCCGCTTCAAGCAGGTGGTGCGCGGGCTCCGGACGCTCGATCTGCGGATCGACCGCATCCTGTCGAGCCCGTGGCGGCGCGCGGCCGAGACCGCGGACCTCGCGCTCCCCCTCCTGCGCGCCGGCGGTAGCGCGTCGGTGTGCGCGCACCTCTGCCAGTCGCCACGGGCCGAGCTGCTCTCGGCCATCGCCGAGGCGGCGGTGCCACGCGTCGCCGTGATCGGTCACGAGCCGTGGCTCGGCGAGCTCGTCGCGCTGCTGATGACCGGCGAATCGCGCCACGGCGAGACCATCCCGCTCAAGAAGGGCGGCGTCGCGATCCTCGAGGGCGCGCCGACGCCGGGCGGCATGAGCCTGCGCGCGCTCTTGCCGCCGCGCGTCCTGCGCCGGCTGGCGTGAGCCCGCCGTGGCGGCGATCGGTGACTGGACGCTACGCGTGACGGGGGAGGTCGTGGCGATCGAGCGCGAGGATCTCGACAAGTCGGGCAGGAACCCGAAGTACCTGCTGACGTTCCGGATCAGGCCGTCGGCGATCGAGAAGCCCGACGGGGCGACGGTGCCGGCCGAGATCCCGGTGCGCATCAAGGATGTCGAGCTGGCGAGGAAGCTCGCGACACCGCCCGCGGTGGGCGAGCGCGTGATCGTGACCGCGCGCGCGAGCGGCCCGCGGCCGGCGACGTTCTACGTCGCGTCGATCGTCCGCGCCTGACGCCGCCGTGAATCGCGAGGCACTGCGCGGGCTTGCGTGTGTGCGCTTGACATAGTGTCTTAGTGACACTATCAACTGTGTATGATGAACACTGAGGTGGCCGCGGGCAGCGTCGCGGGGCGGATGCATCGCCGCCTGGCCCGGCCCAACCAGGACGCGGTGTCGTGGATCCGGGCGCGGCGCGGCGTGGTGCTGGTGGTGTGCGACGGCTGCGGCGGCGCGCCGCGCAGCGAGGTCGGGGCGGCGCTGGGCGCTCGGCTTTGGAGTCGTGCGCTCGTCGAGCGCCTCGACGCGGGCGCGGCCGTGGACGCCGCGCTGTTCGAGGTCGCCGGCGCCGACGTGCTCGCGCACCTCTCGGCGCTGGCGGCCGCGATGGCGCCGGACCCGGCCGCGGTCGTGGTCGACCACTTCATGTTCACGTCGCTGGCGGCCGTGATCACGCCCGAGGCGGTCGCGGTGCACGCGATCGGCGACGGCGTGGTCGTGCTCGGCGACGCCGTCAGCGTGATCGGGCCGTTCCCCGACAACCAGCCGCCGTACCTGGCGCAGGCGCTCCTCGGCTCGCGGCCCGTGGGCAAGACGTGGCTCGCGGATCCGCGGGAGATCGATCGCGTCGCGATCGCGACCGACGGCGCCGGGGCCCTGCCGTGTCTCGGCGATCTGGCGGTCGACATCGTGTTCCGCAACCCGGCGGCGCTCACGCGCCGGCTGGCGTTGCTCGCCGAGGATCAGGTCGAGATCGACTGGGAGGCGCGGCGCGTCGTACGCACGCAGGCGCTCCTCGACGACGACACCACGATCGCGCTCGCGCGCTGGAGCGTCGCGTGAAGGTGGTCGTCGACGGAGACTCGATCGATCTCGCCCGTGTGCCGATCCTCGGCCAGGGCGGCGAGGCCGACGTCTACGACCTCGGCGCGCGCGTGCTCAAGCTCTACAAGGGGCCCAAGCACCCCGACGTCGCGGGCGATCCAGCGCGCGTGCGCGCGGCGACCGACCGGCTCGCCGGCGCCGAGGCGCGGCTCTCGAGCTTCCCGCGCGACCTGCCGGCGCGCGTCGCGAAGCCACGCGCGCTCGCCCGCGACGCGCGCAAGAAGACGGTCGTCGGCTACGTCATGGACCGCTGCGACGGCCGACCGCTCTACGAGCTCGCCGAGCCGCGCGTGCGCCGGGCGGGAGGCGTCGACCTCGTGTCGCTTGTCGGCGCGCTGCGCGACCTGCACGCCTCGGTGACCGCGCTGCACGCCGCCGGCGTCGTGATCGGCGACTTCAACGATGGCAACGTGCTGGTCGAGCGCGAGCGTGCCTGGCTGATCGATGCCGACAGCTTCGCGTGGGGCGCGTGGCCGTGCCCCATGTTCACCGAGCGCTTCGTCGATCCGCGGCTGTGCGATCGGGCGCAGCCGGCGCCGGCGCTGGCGCGGCCGCACGACGCGCTGTCCGACTGGTTCGCGTACACCGTGATGCTGTTCCGCACGCTGTGCTGGGTCGGGCCCTACGGCGGCGTGCACCAGCCCGCCGACCCGGCGCGGCGCGTGCCGCCCGCGGCGCGCTCGCTGCGCGGGCCGAGCGTCTTCGCCGCCGACGTCGTGTACCCGCGCGCCGCGGCGCCGCTCGCCGGCCTCACCGACGAGCTCCTCGATCACTTCACCGCCGTGTTCGATCACGGCCGGCGCGTCCCCTTCCCGGCGGCGCTGCTCGATCGCCTGCGTCTGCACCGCTGCACCACGTGCGGCGTCGACCACGCGCGCCCGCGTTGCCCGTCGTGCTCGAGTCAGGTCGCGGTGCCCGCGACGTGGGGGGACCTCGTGGTCACGCCGATCGATCCACGGTCGGTCACCTGGGGCGCGACCGAGGTCCGCGCCGACCCCGGGCCGGGGACGGCCATGTGGATGACGGGCGCCGCGCTCTGGCACCGCGGCCCGCTCGGCGCCGAGCAGGTCGGCCAGATCGTGCCGGGGGCGACGCGGGCGTGGGTCGGCGAGCGCTTCGCCGCCGGGCTGTGGCGCGCGGGCGGCTACGCGGTCGGCATCACGTTCGTCCCGGGCCGGCGCGGCGTCGATGATCGCGCCCGCCTGCCGGCGATCCGCGGCCGCGTGACCGCGCAGGGCTGCGTGCTCGGCGACGACCGCGCCTGGCTCTGGTGGCGCGAGACCGACGGCGCGCGCGAGCTCGTGCGCGTCGCGTGCATCGGCCAGGGGCGCGTGCTCGCCGAGACGACCGCCGACGCCGCCGCGCTCGACGCGGACGGCTGGCTCGCCGGCATCGCGGGCGCGTGCGCGGCCGGCGCCATGCTCCTGGTCCCGACCGACGACGGCATCGTGCGCGTCGAGGCCACCGGCGGCGGCGCGCTCGCCGTCACGCGCCGCTTCCCCGACACGCGACCGTTCGTCGCCGCCGTCGATGATCTGGCCGCCGTCCGCGGCGGCATCGCGGTCCGCAAGAACGGTCCCCCTCTGCTCCTGGGCGGCGCGCCGGTGCGCGCCGCGCGCCTCACCTTCACCACCCGAGGTTCGACATGACCACCACGCGACTTCCACTCCCCGCTCACTACGATCGCGCGCAGGCCGCGTCGTGGGCCTATCGTCCCGACGAGGGCGCGCTCGCGACGGCCGCCGCCGCGTGGCGCAAGACCCACGCGATCAAGCCGGCCGCCGCCGACGAGCGCCGCGTCCACCTGCTGCTCATCGACGTGCAGAGGGACTTCTGCTTCCCCGAGGGCTCGCTCTACGTCGCCGGGCGGAGCGGCACCGGCGCGATCGACGACTCGCGCCGGATCGCCGAGCTCGTCTACCAGAACCTGGGCGTCATCACCGACATCACGACGACGATGGACACCCACTTCGCCTACCAGATCTTCTTCCCGGCGTTCTGGGTCGACCAGGCCGACCAGCCGCTCACCCCGCACCGCGTGATCACGTCCGACCAGATCGCGCGCGGCGAGGTGCGGCCGAACCCGGCGGTCGCGAAGTGGCTGTGCGGGGGCAACTACGCCTGGCTGTGCAAGCAGGTCCGCTTCTACTGCGACGAGCTCGAGAAGGCCGGCAAGTACCAGCTCTACCTCTGGCCGCCGCACTGCCTGCTCGGCTCCGACGGCCACGCGCTCGCCGGCGTCGTCCACGCCGCCCGCCTCTTCCACGCCTTCGCGCGCGGCGCGCAGTCGTGGGTCGAGGTCAAGGGCGGCAACCCGCTCACCGAGAACTACTCGGTCCTGCGCCCCGAGGTGCTCGCGCGCTGGGACGGCGCGTCGCTCGCCCAGCGCAACACGCAGTTCGTGAAGACGCTGCTCGGCGCCGACGCCGTCGTGATCGCCGGGCAGGCAGCGAGCCACTGCGTGAAGAGCACGATCGACGACCTGCTCGACGAGATCGTCGCCTTCGACGCGGCGCTGGCGAAGAAGGTCTACGTGGTCACCGACTGCATGAGCTCGGTGACCGTGCCCGACGGCAAGGGCGGGTTCGCCGCCGACTTCACGCCGGCCGCCGACCAGGCCCTCGCGCGCTTCGCCGCCGCCGGCATGCACCTCGTCCGATCCACCGACCCCATCACGAGCTGGCCCGGGCTCTGACCCGGCCCCCAAGGAGAGACCCATGAGCAAGAACGACGATGACCAGACGCGCCCGAAGGGCGCCGCCCGCAAGCTCCTCGACGACGCCCACAAGACCGGCACGCTCTCGGCCGCGTCGATGCAGGCCCTCGACGTGGTCGACCTGGGCGCGCAGATCCAGGCCGGCCTCGGCGTCGCGGTCGACGACGTCGCCGCGAGCGAGGTCGTGCTGGTGACGATGATGCCCGACGACTCGAACTCGATCGCGTGGGCGAAGAACACGGCCGCCGTCCGCGACGGCCACAACCTCGTGCTCGAGGCGCTGCGCAGGTCGCGCCAGGCGGGCGAGGTGTTCGCCCATTGCCGGTACCTGAACGGCCACGTCCTCTACCCGTACGTCCCCCTCGACGCCGCGATCGCGATGGACGACCACAACTACGACCCCTGCCACGGCACGCCGCTCTACGACCAGACGGTCGTCCTGCTCGGCACCGTCATCGCGAAGTCGGCCGAGCTCGCCCAGGCCGGCGTCCCGGTGCGCACGGTGACGCTGCTCATCACCGACGGCGGCGACTACGGCTCGACCCGCTGCGGCCCGAAGGAGGTGCGCGCGCTGGTCGCCGACATGCTCGCGCAGGAGAACCACGTGATCGCCGCCATGGGCATCCACGACGGCACCACCGACTTCGAGAAGGTCTTCCGCGACATGGGCATCCCCGATCGCTGGATCCTCACGCCCAGGAACTCGCCGACCGAGATCCGGAAGGCCTTCCAGATCTTCTCGCAGTCGGCGGTCGCGGTCTCGTCGGGCGGCGCCTTCGTCGGCGGCTTCGGCAACTGATCAGTCGGCCGCGTCCGCGGGGGTCGGCGACTTCTCCACCTCACACGCGAGCGAGGGGATGACGGTGGTCTCGCCGGAGGTGAGGTCGACGACGCCGATCGTGCCGGCGACGGGCGAGCCGGCGATGACGAGGAGCTTGCCCTCGCCGCCGCGCACCAGCGCGGACTCGCCGGGGTTGCCGCCGCCGCGGGCGGCGCCGTCGGCGTCCGTGCCCCACAGCGAGAGCAGGTCGATCGTCTGATCGACCTTGCCGGACTTCACGTCCTGCAGCGCGATCACGCCCGCGCCCTCCTCGAGGAACGCCCACTGTGTCGGCGTCACCTGCACCGCGGACGCGCCGTAGGTGCCGAACTCCTTGCCGCCGACGTCGGCGAGCTTCTTGCCCTTCATCGAGTAGAGCGCGCCCTTGGCCGCCGGGCCCGCGCACACGCTCGCGCTGACGTAGACGACGTCGCCCAGCACCTGCGCGACCCCGCAGCGGTGGTCACCCTTGGCGTACTTGATCGTCGCCGTCTTCTTGCCCCTGGCGACGTCCCACACCTCGGCCACGCCGCGGCCCTTCTCGGTGTCGCCGATCATCAGCACGGCCCACTTGCCCGCCGCGTCGACCGCGCCGCTGATGGGCTCGGTCGCGCCCTTGGGCACCTTGGGCTTGAGCGTCTTGCAGGTGTCCTCGCCCTCGCCGGTGCAGACCTGCACGTCGGTCGGTGACGCCACCAGGCGCGCCACGGGTGGCTCGAGCGACACGGGCTGCGCCGCCGGCGGCTCGTCGAGCTTCGCGTACTTCTGCTTGGCGAGATCCACGGAGAAGCACGCGCTCTGCTCGGCGCCGTCGCTCACGCAGAACGAGGCCGCGCCGTCATCGGCGGTCGCCATGCCGATCAGCGCCGGCTCGAGCGGCGGCACGCACACGGGTGGCGGCGGTGGTGGCGGCGGCTTCTTCACCACGACCGGCTCCGGCGGCGGCGGCGGCGGCGGCTTGGCCTTGCCACCGCACGCGACGAGCGCGAGCGACAGCGTGAGCGTGAACGTGGTGCAGGCGACGACTGCGGGCGCGAGCGCGCCGGTTCCCCGGGAGGTCATGCGCTCGCATTGTATGCGTTCGGCGCGGTGCGCGCTCAGGACCCGCGGGCGATCCCGCACATCGCCGCCACCCCGTCCCGGTACGCCAGCCACGCGGCGAGCTGGTCCTCCATCGCCGCCACCACGTCGTCGCGCGCGTCCGCCTCGGCGTGATCGAGGATGACGCGCCACGCCGCCGCCCGGTGCCCGCCCTCGACCTTCCGGTGCGCCCGGGTCAGCGCGAGCGCCTCGAGCGGCAGGCCGTAGTGGACGACGAGCGGGTGCTGATCGAGCGGCGGCACGGGACGCTTCGGCTTGGTCGGATCGAGCTCACCTCGCTCGTGCGCCGTTCCTTCGAGGAAGATCGTGGTCACCGCCGCCGCCACCGCCCACCCGCACCCCTGGGTATGCGCGTCGAGCAGGTCGCGCCACGCGCGCGCCTCCGGGGTCAGCGGGACCAGCCCCTCGAAGCGCGTCATGTCCATGCCGAGCCCGCGCGGGTACTCGAGGAACAGCTCGGGGTGCGGCTTGCCGGCCGCCAGCCCGCCGGTCTCTTCCTCGTACAGGTTCTCCGCCAGCTCGCGCCGTGCCGCCGGGTACGGACACTGCACGTAGGCGCGCCCGAGCAGCACGGGGAAGTCGCGGACGTACGTCGCGTACTCCTGCTCGAAGTGCACGTGCAGCTTGTCGCGCGCCACCTGGCCGCTCGTGAACGAGGGCCAGGCCCAGTGCACCTTCCGCTCCATCACCGACAGGAGGGCCTCGCGGAAGTCGTCGCGGTTCACCCCGTGATCGTACCACCCAGCAGGCGCTCGATCTTGTCGACGAGCCGCGCCATCTCCACCGGCGTCGTGTCGTAGTCGTCACAGCCGGCCGCCAGCGCGCGCTCGCGATCCTCGCCCATCGCATGTGCGGTCAACACGAGCACCGGGATGGCGTGGGTGTCGGGGTCGGCCTTGATCCGCCGGGTCGCCTCCCACCCGTCGAGGATCGGCAGGCTCAGATCCATGACCACCAGATCGGGGCGCTCGCGCCTCGTCGTCGCCACGGCGGAATCGCCGTCGGCCACGCACACCACGCGGAACCCCTCTTCTGGAGGCGCGGGTCGGCGCGGAGCGCGTGCAGGACGTCGTCAGGACATCACGGCACCCGCGCTCCCGGCCGGTAGACCGAGAAGGCCCGGAGGTGATCCGGGTCCCGCGCCGGATGGTCCAGCATCCACGGCATGATCTTCATCGGATACGCGCTCTCGAACTGGATCCAGAGGGACTCGTCGGGGAGACGTTCGGGCCGATCGGCCTCGTGGTCCGGCATCGTCACCGTCGCCTCGTAGCTGCGCGCCGAGATCGCGTGCGGTGTCAGGAACGGCGTGAAGGTGAACGCGCCCGGCCGCCAGCGCACTCCGTCCGGGCTGACGACGACGCCGTTGAACTCGACGGCCGAGTTGCGATGGAAGAACGGGGGACGGAACGTGTGCTGCGAGATGTCCCAGCGCCCGCGGAAGACGGCGAGGTCGAACGCGTTGCGCCCGGTGCCGTCGAGCGGGCAGGTGAGCACGGTCAGGATCGACGGGTCGGGGTGATCGAAGCTGACGCTGCCGAGGCTCTGGAAGCGGGCGAGGTCGTACTTGAACGGTGCGTAGGTGCCGTGCCACGCGACCACGTCGAACGGGCTGTGGGCCGCGTCCTGCTGCCAGAGGCGGCCGCCCTGGCGCACGACGATCGTCCACGGGGCGGCCTCATCCTCGAAGGCGGCGACCGGCGCCAGGAAGTGCCGCTCGTCGGCGAGGCCGTTGGCGCCGATCGGGCCGCGCTCGGGGAGCTGCAGGTGGCCGTCGAAGACCTCGCCGACGAAGCCGCGGCCGGCGCCGTCGGGCAAGGCGACGCGGAAGCGCAGGCCGCGCGGGAGGAGCGCGATCTCGCCGGGCGCGACGTCGAGGTGACCGAGCTCGGTCTGGACGTGCAGCCGTCCATGCTCGGGCACGACCAGCAGATCGCCGTCGATGTTGCAGAGGGCCGTGCGCTCCATGTCGGCGGTGGCGGCGTAGAGGTGCACGGCGGCGCCTCGCCCCATCGACGGATCGCCGGCGCCGGCGAACGTCGTGAGGCCGGCGAGGAAGTCGGTGGGAACGTCCGGCAAGGGCAGCGGCCGGTAGCCGAGGACCTCGGGCAGCGGGACGCCGGCGGTGAACTCGCCGACGAAGCGCGCGTGCTCGCGGGCGTGGAACGGACGATCGAGGAGCTGCGGGCGCAGGCGGTACATCCAGGTGCGCCGGTTGTCCGCGCGCCGGACGGTGAAGCCGGTGCCGTTGACCTGCTCGGCGAAGAGCCCGTACGGCACCCGGCGCGGGCTGTTCTGCTCGCGCGGCAGCGCGCCGGGCCGCGCCTCCGACGCGTTGGCGTTGCCGTAGCCGGCCTGGTACACGAGGTCGCCGTTCGCCGCGCGCTCGACGGCGCGGCGCAGCGCTTCGTCGTCGGGCGGGTGGATGCCGTGGGTGTCGCCCGGGACGATCGCGACGTCCACGATCGCGCCCGCCTCGCGGAAGCGCGCGATCTCGGCCTCGAACGCCTCGTGGACGACCCACGGATCGCGGATGGACGCGCCGAGGTGCAGCTCCACGTCGCGCGCGGCGGCGTAGTCGGCCCCGGGCAAGGGCGTCGGTGCGCCGGTGAACGCGAGCACGCGGCGCGGGCGCGACGTCGTCACCGACAGCCACGTCACGGCCAGGCATGCGCCCTGCGAGAAGCCGGCGACGACGACGCGCGCGGCGCCCGCCACCGCGGCGAGCTCGCGCCACAGCGCCTCGATCACCGAGAGCGCGCTGTCCAGGTGCGGCTGGTTCTCGTCGAGCGGCGCCAGGAAGCCTTTCGGGTACCAGCTGTTGTCGCGCGCCTGCGGGGCGACGATCGCGACGTCGGTGCGCGGACCGATGCGCCGCTCGAGGTCGGCGGCGAAGCGGTCGGCGCTCGCGCCGCGGCCGTGCAGCGCGAGGACGACGGCCTTCGCGCGCTCGAGCGGCGCGCCGCGCACGGTCGCGGCCATCGTCGCGTGCGGGCCGGCGGCGCCGGTCACCGCCATGCGGCGCGAGGTCAAGGACGGCCGGCGGTCGTGGAGGGCGTCGTCGAGGAGCGCGCGCAGCGACGCGCGATCGATCGGGCGCGGGTTGGGGTACGTCGCCGCCAGCACCTCGTCGGCGAGCGCGTCGAGCTTGCCGTCGTCGAGCCCGAGCGTGCGCAGCGACGTCGCGAGCCCGAGCGAGCGCTGCAGATCGTAGAGGAACGCCGGCGGATCGTCGGCGCCCCACGCGCGATGGAGCGCGCGCACGAGCGCCGGCGCCGCCGGCGCGTTGAACGCGAGCACGTAGGGCAGGAGCGTCGCGTGGGTGCGCGCGTGCGCCGTGCCGAAGGTTCCGCCGAGCACGTGGGCCAGCTTGTGGTGCAGCCCCATGCTCGCGCCGCCCAGCGCCATCGACGCGAGCGCCGCGCCGCGCAGCGCCAGCTCGCGCCCGGCGAGGTCACCCGGCGCCGCCGCGATCGCCCGGACGCCGGCGATCAGCGGCTCGAAGCTTTCCTCGGCGGCGCGGCGCAGCGCCGGTGTCGCGTCGGCGGCGTAGAAGGCCTCCACGCTGTGGGCGAGCGCGTTGAACAGGCTGTCGAGCGAGAGCGCGCGGTCGAGCGCGAGCGTGAGCGTCGGGTCGTAGACCACGAGCCGCGGACGCACGCGATCGTCGCGGCCGGTGGTCTTCTTGCCGTCGCGGGTCATGCCCCAGATGTTGGTGCGCTCGGAGCCGGCGTACGTCGTCGGCACGGCGCCCACCGAGACCGGCAGGGCGAGCGCGATCGCCTTGGCCACGCCGATCGGCGTGCCGCCGCCGTGGGCGAGCACCCAGTCGGCGCCGGTGTCGCGCGCCCGCGCCACCGCCGCGTCCGCGACCTCGCCGGGCACCTGCGGCCGGTCGGTCGTGAACACGCCGGCGGCGCGGTCGCCGAGCGCGCGCGCGATGCGCTCGGCGCCCTCGGTGTGGCGATCCTGGGCGACGAGGAGCACGCGTCGCGCGCCCAGCTCGACGAGGAGCTCGGCGGTGGCGGCCTCCGCCCCGACCCCGAACACCACGCGGTCCGGCTCGCGCGACAGCGTCTCCACGTGCACGATCCTCAGGCCTTCTTCTGCACCGACGCGACGAAGCCACGCACGTCGGCGGCGGGCTCGCTGTAGGCCTTGCCCAGCGCCTGCTCGACGCGGCCGAGGTAGGCCGTGGCCCACGCCGGCAGCGGTGTGTCACACAGGGCGAGGAACTCGAGCGTCGCCGCGAAGCGGATGTCGGCGATCGTCGGGGACGCGCCGTCGCCGATGAACCCGTCGCGCACGAAGTACGTGCGGAACACCTCGAGCGGCTCGGCCAGCGCGGCCTCGGCGGCGGCCCGGGCGGTCGCCTTCTGCTCGTCGGTCGCGTCCGAGGTGGCGACCTCGCCCGGGTAACACGGGAAGCCGAGGCGCGGGTACGTCGAGCGCGAGACCAGCGGGTACAGCGTGCCCGTCAGGTAGAAGTTGGCGCTGTCGACGAGCGCGCGCTTGCCTGGGTCCTTGGGGTAGAGGGCGTCCAGGTTGTTCTGGTTGGCGAGGTACATCATGATCGCGCAGCTCTCCCACATCGCGCCGCGCGGGTGATCGCTGTGCTCGATCGCCGGCGTGAGGTGCGACGGGATCTTGGCCATGAACTCGGGCGTCCGGGTCTTGCCCCAGGCGTTCTCCTCGCTGTACGGGAGCCCCGCGGCGCGCATGAAGACGCGCACGGCGAGGTTGTTGACGCTGGGGGGAAGCATGTGCAGGTGCGTGCTCATCGGGTCTCCTTGTCCGGTCAGGACGTCGCCTTGTCGCGTTGCCACGCGTCGAGCTTGGCGCGCGCGTGGTTGTGCTGGTTGTCGGTCGCCTCGTCGTGGTTGGGCCGCTTGGCGGTCAGCTCGATGACATATCCATTCGGGTCGCGAAAGTAGATCGAGTCGATGAAGTGGTGGTCGGAGACGCCGCGGACGTCCATGCCGCGCGCCTTGCCCTTCGCCATCATCGCCAGCATGTGGTCGTGGCTGACCTCGAGCGCGATGTGCAGATCGAAGTCGTGCTGCTCCTTGAAATCGAACGGCATGCCGGGCGCCTCGAAGAAGGCGAGGAAGCTGCCGTCGTCCATCCGGTAGAACGTGTGCAGGTGCTCGCACTTCCGGCCGGTCTTGGTCTCACCGATGAGCAGCGTCGCCGCGAGCGGCAGGCCGAGGAAGTCCTCGTAGAACGCGCGGGTCTCCTCGGAGTCGCGGCAGCGGTAGGCGTTGTGGTGGAGTCCCTGGATCCCGGAGGTCACGGCTTCTTCTCCTGGCTCGGCGGTTGGTAGGGCACGGCCGCGTCGGCGGCCTCCCAGAGCGTGCGCATCGCGGGCGCGGCCTGCTCCTCGGCGACGTGCGCGACGAGGCCGGCGCAGCGGCTGATGAGGGCGATGCCGCGGAGGATGCCGGCGGGCAGGCCGGCGTCGACGACCAGCGCCGCGATCGCGCCGGTCGCGTTGACCGGGATGGCGCGACCGGCGGCGGCGTCGACGGCGGCCGACAGGTGCGCCAGCGCCGTGCAGCACGGGCCGTACGCGCCCTGGGCGCGGGCGAGATCGAGGAGCGCGACCGTGCGCGGATCGACCGGCCGGTGGAGCGGATGGCCGAAGCCGGGCAGGCGCGTGCCGGCGGCCCTGCTCTCGGCGACGACGGCGCGCGCCTCGGCGGCGCCGTCGGGCGCGGCGGCGATGCGGGCGAGGAGCTGCGCGCAGGTCTCGCTGGCCCCGACGAAGACGCTGCCGACGCCGAGGAGGCCGGCGGCGACCGCGCCCTGCATCGCCTCGGGCGCGCTGCCGTAGGTGAGGCGGGTCGCGATCGCGCTCGGCGTGAGGCCGTGCTCCATGAGCGTCACCAGACACGCGTCGAGGACCGAGCGCTGCGCCGGCGTCGGGTCGCGGCCGGTGAGCAGGAAGTAGATCATCTCGGTGAACGTCGCCTTGCCGACGACCTCGCGCGGGAGGCTGCGGCCGCGCAGGACGACGTCCTCGGGCGTGGCGTGACAGAGCTCGGTGGTCGTGGTCATCGTGGGGGCTCCGGCAGCAGGCGCTCGAGCTCGTGGCGCTGCACCTTGCCCGACGCGCTGCGCGGGAAGGCGTCGTAGGGCAGGAACACGATCTCGCGCGGCTTCTTGTAGCCGGCGAGCTGCGCCTTGCAGGCGGCGAGGAGCTCGTCGGCGGTGAGCGAGGCGTCGGCGCGGGCGACGAACGCCACCGGGATCTCGCCCCAGCGCGGGTCGGGGCGGCGCACCACGGCGGCCTCGGCGACGCGCGGGTCGGCGAGCAGCACGCGCTCGATCTCGGCGGGGTAGATGTTCTCGCCGCCGCTCTTGATGAGGTACTTGCGGCGATCGACGAAGTCGAGCGTGCCGTCCGGGTTCCGGACGAGCACGTCGCCCATGGGGAAGTAGCCGTCGCGGAAGACGTCGTCCATGCCCCAGTAGCCGCTGAACAGCGTCGGGCCGCGCATCCACACCTCGCCCGGCTGCCCGTCGGGCACGTCCCGGCCGTCCTCGTCGACGAGGCGGACCTCGCACGAGGCGCTCTGCTCCTTCGACAGGCGGTCGGGGACCACGCCGATGGGGATCAGGTTCGACGACGCCGGCGGGTTGCCGGTCTCGGTCGCGCCGAAGGTGTTGACGTAGGGCGCGCCGAGGAGCCGGGTGATGCGCGCGAGATCGGCGCGCGGGACGAGGTCGGCCATCACGCCGCAGATGCGGACGCCCCGGGGTGGGCGGCCGCGCGCCTCGAGCAGGTCGGCGAAGCGACCGACCATGCCGGGCATGAGCACGAGCCAGCCGATGAGCTCGCGCTCGACGAGGTCGGCGATGCGCTCGCCGTCGAAGCCGTCGACCACGTGCACCGTGCCGCCGGCGAGGAGCGTGCCGAGCGAGTACTCGCAGCCGCCCATGTGATAGAGCGGGCTCCACGCGACGTAGGCGTCGCGCGGCGCGATGCCGAGCTCGGCGCGCGTGACCAGGTTGCGCATGATCTCGGCGCGGTGGCTGAGGACGGCGCCCTTGGGCAGGCCGGTCGTGCCGCTGGTGTAGAGGATGAGGAGCGGCGACTCGGGATCGATCGCCGCCGGTGCGGCGGCCGGCGTCGCCGACGCGAGCGCCGCCTCGTAGTCGTCCCCGAAGGCGAGCGTCGGCTCGGCGCGACCCGCGAGGCGCGGCGCCTCCTCCGCCGACGCCACCAGCAAGGACGGAGCGACGAGGTCGAGGCAGTGGGTGAGCTCCGGCGCGGCGAGGCGCCAGTTCTGGCAGGCGGCGATCGCGCCCGTCCACGCGCAGGCGAGGATGACCTCGACGTACTCGGTGCGGTTGTGCGAGAGCACGGCCACGCGATCGCCCGGGCCGACGCCGCGCGCCGCGAGATGTCCCGCGAGGCGGGCGACGCGATCGCCCAGCTCGCCGTAGCTCCTCGTGATCGACCCGTCCGAGCTTGCGCGTTCGTCGCGCAAGACCTGCGCGCGTGACGCGAAGAGACTGCCTACCGTGCTCGGGACGGGTCCCACGAGCCCGAGCGTGCGCTGGCCGCCGAGCCGGATCTAGCAACAGATTCAACAAAAACCCGATACCATCCATCTAGAGATTCGATGGAAGCCTCGCCCTGCACCCTCGACCAGCTCACCACGTTCCTCGCCGTCGTCGACGAGGGCAGCTTCAGCGCCGCCGGCCGGCGCCTCGGGCGCGTGCAGTCGGCGGTCAGCTACGCCGTCGCGCAGCTCGAGCAGGCGCTCGGCTCGCGCCTCTTCGATCGCAGCCGCAAGACGCCGACGCTCACCACCGCCGGCCACCGCCTCGCCGCCGAGGCGCGCCTCGTGATCGCCCAGGCGCGCGAGCTCACCGAGTGCGCGGCCCAGCTGCGCGGCGGCATCGAGCCCGAGCTCCGCGTGGTCGTCGACGTCGCCTATCCCCACGAGCGCTTGATCGCGATCTGCACGGCGTTCCGCGATCGCTTCCCGACGACGATGCTCCGCCTCGAGCGCGGCCTGCTCCGCGACGCGGTCGACGTCGTCCAGCGCGGCGACGCCGACCTCGGCGCCTGCAACCTCGTCGGTGCGTCGCCGGCCGAGCTGACGCTCACGTACCTCGGCTCGGTCCACCTCGTCCCCGTGTGTGCGGCGAGCCACCCGCTGGCGCAGCTGCGCGCGCCGCAGCGCAGCGCCGTCCTCGCCCAGCACACGCAGATCGTCCTCTCCGAGCGCGCCGGCCCGCGCACCGCCGATCAGGGCGTGATCGCCGCGCGCACCTGGCGCGTCACCGACCTCGCCACCAAGGCCGAGCTCCTCTGCCGCGGCGTCGGCTGGGGCAGCCTCCCCGACGCGTTCGCCGCGCCGTACCTCGCGCGCGGCGACCTGGTCCGCCTCCAGCCCGAGCGCTGGCCCTCGGCCGGGCACGAGGTCTGGATCCACGCCGCCGTGCGCAAGGAGCACACGCTCGGCCCCGCGGGCCAGTGGTTCCGCGACGAGCTCCGCCTCGACGCGCCCGAAGATGCCGGCGGGGCGAGCGCCGGCGAATCGGCGCGCGCCCCGTCGGGAACGACAGGCGGATCGCGAAGGCTCACGAGGCGTGGAGCCGGGCGACCGGCGGCACGACCTCGAGGTGGCCGGGCTCGAGCGTGAACCGGCCGCGGCCGCTGGTCAGGCCCGCGAGCGCGCCGGCGTAGCCGAAGCTCTCGGCGAGCGGGACCTCGGCGCGGACGACCCGGAGGCCGCCACGCAGATCGAGGCCGAGCACCTGCGCGCGCCGGCGACCGAGATCGCCGACGACCGCACCGACGTCGGCGTCGCCGCACGTGACCTCGAGCGCCATGATCGGCTCGAGGAGCACGGGCTGGGCGTCCGCCGCGGCGGCGTGGAACGCGAGGCGGCCGGCGATCTGGAACGCCAGCTCGCTCGAGTCCTTCACGTGGGTCGAGCCGTCGACGAGCGTCACCGCCACGTCGACGACCGGGTGCCCCCCGAGGAGGCCATCGGCCATCGCGTCGCGCACGCCGCGCTCGACGCCGCGCGCGAACAGCTTCGGGATGACCCCGCCGCGCGTCGCGTCCTCGAACACCAGGCCGGCGCCTCGCGGGGCGGGCCCGACCTCGACGACGACGTGCGCGTACTGACCGGGGCCGCCGCCTTGCTTCACGTGCCTGTGCTCGCGCCGCACCGTGTGCCCGAGCGTCGACCTGTAGGCGACGCGCGGCCGGCCGGTGCCGACCCGCACGTGGTGCTCGCCGGCGAGCCGCTCCACCGCGATGTCGAGGTGGAGCTGGCCCATGCCGGCGAGCAACGTCTGTCCGGTCTCGGCGTCGGCCTCGACGCGCAGCGACGGATCGGCCGCGACCATGCGCGAGAGCGCGAGCGGGAGACGCTCGCGGTCCTCACGCGTGGCCGGCTCGATCGCGACGCGCACGACCGGCTCCGGCGCGCTGATCGCCTCGAGGGCGACCGGGTGCGCCGGATCGGCGAGCGTCTCGCCGCCGAGGATGGGCGTGGCCAGGACCACGCCGATCTCGCCGGCCTCGAGGCGCTCGACCTCGAGCCGCTTGTCGGCCACGAGCTGGACGAGGCGTCCGAGGCGCATCGTCTTGCCGCTCTTCGAGCCCACGACCGGCGTGCCCTTGGCGAGCGCGCCGGTGTAGACGCGGACGAACGTGCTCTGCCCGTGCTCGTCGAACGTGACCTTGAAGGCCAGCGCGGCGAGCGGCGCGCCGATCGTCTCGGGCGCCGCCGGACGGTCGTCGGGCGACGGCAGGTAGTCGACCACCGCGTCGAGCAGGGGCTCGACGCCGACGTAGCGGTAGGCCGAGCCGCATGCGACCGGCACCGCACGAGCGGCGACGGTGGCGGCGCGCAGGCCGCGGCGCACGGCCGCCGGCTCCGGCACGCGGCCGTCGACGAGCGCCGCCATGACGGCGTCGTCGTGATCGGCCGCGACCTCGAGCAGGCGGTCGCGATGCCTTCGCAGGTTGTCAGAGAGCTCGGCGCCGAGAGGCGGCGCCACCAGATCGACGACGCCGGTGAGCGCGTCGCCCTCGTACACGGGCCAGTTGATCGGCACGGGGCGCGCGCCGAGGCGCGTCTCGAGCTCGGCGAGGCAGCGCGCGACATCGGCGCCGACGCGATCGAGCTTGTTGACGAACACGAGGCGCGGCACGCCGTGGCGGTCGGCCTGGCGCCACACCGTCTCGGTCTGCGGCTCGACGCCGGCGACGCCGTCGAGCACGACCACGGCGCCGTCGAGCACGCGCAGCGAGCGCTCGACCTCGATCGTGAAGTCGACGTGGCCCGGGGTATCGATCAGGTGGAAGCGGTGATCGCGCCAGTCGCAGGTCACCGCGGCCGCCAGGATCGTGATGCCCTTGGCCTGCTCGAGCGGGTGGAAGTCGGTGTGGGCGGTGCCCGTGTGGACCTCGCCGGCCGCGTGGATGCGACCGGTGTAGAGCAGGACCCGCTCGGTGAGCGTGGTCTTGCCGGCGTCGACGTGGGCGATGATGCCGAGGTTGCGGATGCGTTCTCGGGATGTTCTGGGCATGACGGTGGTCTCTGCGGACCACGGACGTGGTCCGCCGGATGGAAGAGAGAAGATCGGGCACGGGCACGGGCACGGGCACGGGCACGGGCCGGACTCGGGCTCGGGGGTGTGAGCGGATCACCCGCGTCGAGGCGCGGCACGAAGATCGGCCACGCCAGGGCGCGGGCTACTCAGCCGCGGGCGTGAAGCACAGCATCGCGTAATCACACGCGCGCAGGGCGCGCGCCGCGAGAAGCGGCCGGAGCTTCCGGGTGTGAACGTGCGGACGCATGGCTTCCTCTACGAACGTTCTATCTATGGATTCGATCCGGAACTGTCAAGCATGTCCTGGATCGCGGGGCCCACGACCGCGAACTTGCTCGACAGCTCGCCCGCGGCGTCGCCGAGCGCGCCCAGCCGATCGGCCAGCGCGCCGCGCAGCCGGCGGTGAGCCTCGAGCCGCGCCACCTCGTTGTCGTGCTCGGCGGCGGCGAGCTCGATGCCGCGCTCGTCGAGCGCCGCCAGCTCGTGGCCGAGGGCGAGCGTCAGCTCGCGGACGCGCCCGTCGAGCTGCGCGATCTGGAAGTCGAGATCCTTCGCCTGCGTCTCGGTCGGCGGTTGGTCCTTGCGCTGCCGCTCGAAGCGGAGCTCGGCGATCGCGAAGCGCAAGGAGCCCTCGCGCTCGCGCACCGACTGCGCCGCGCTGGCGTGGCGCTCCTCGAGCAGCGCGCGATCGCGCCGGAAGCGCGCGCGGTCCGCCTCGAAGCGCTCGAGGTCGACGAGCATCATCGTGAGCGCGCCGTCGCCGGGATAGAGGTCGCTCGTCTCCTCGGCGAGCGACACCAGCGCCCTGAACACCTCGTCGCGGACCTCGTCGGTGGCGGCCGCCGCGGTCTCGGCGTAGGCCATCTGCCTGGGCGCGCCCGCGCGCTCGCGCAGCGTGACCTCGTCGTGCACCTCGACGTGGGGCGCGACGGCCGCCGGACCGACCGGCGGCGCGATCGACAGCCGGCCCGCGCGCCCCGGCGTCGACGAGCGCGGGAAGCCGGGCACCTGCTCGAGCGCGCTCACGAGCTGCTTGCCCGACTGCATGCGCTGCGCCGGGTCCTTGGCGAGCAGCTGCTGCACGATCAGGTCGAGGATCCCCGGGATGCCGGGGAACGCGCGGCCGAGAGACGGCGGCGGCGTCTGCATGTGCGACGCCATCACCAGCGCGCGCGGTCCGGTGAACGGCGGCTTGCCGGTGAGCAGCTCGAACGCGATGCAGCCGAGCGCGTAGAGATCGCTGCGCGGATCGTCGGGGCCGGGCGCCAGCCGCTCGGGCGCCATGTACTCGGCGGTGCCGAAGATCTCGCCGCGCAGGGTCAGCTCGTCGTGCTCGCCGCCGGGGTTGAGCACCTTGGCCAGCCCGAAGTCGAGGATCTTGATGACGTCGTTGCGGTGCTTGTCCTCGATGAGGACGAAGTTGTGCGGCTTGAGGTCGCGGTGCACGACGCCGTGGGAGTGCGCGTGATCGATCGCGCTCGCGAGCTGGTGGAGGACGTACAGGCTGCGCACGACGTCGAGCCGGCCGGTGCGGCGCAGGACGCCGTCGAGCGTCTCGCCGTTGGCGTGCTCCATCGTCAGGTAGAGGCGACCATCCGGCAGGCGCCCGAAGTCGTAGATGCCGATGATGTTGGGGTGGCGCAGGCGGTTGATCGCGCGGGCCTCGCGGCGGAAGCGCGAGGCGAGGCGCGCGTCGGCCGCGATCTCGGGCCGCAGGACCTTGATCGCCTCGTGTCGTCCGATGTGGATGTGCTCGACCAGGTAGACCTCGCCGGTCGAACCCTCGCCGATCAGCCGGACCACACGATAGGTACCGTCGAGGATCGTGCCGATCATCGTGTCGCGTACTGTATCACCGGGCCCGGCGTTCGATCGTTGCCCGGATGTGCCGCGCGAGCTCGGGCGCGCGCGGGATATACGAACCTCATGCGCATCACCCCCGCGATCCTCCTCGCCGCCCTCGTCGGATGTAGCTCCTCCACCGGTTCGCCCGGGCCCCGCGACCCGGCGTCCGTCGAAGGCGCCGGCGCCGCCTCTCCGGCCGGGACGTCCGAGGACGAGCGGGTCGCCGCCGTGCTGGCGTCGTTCGAGAAGATGGTCGACGCGATGGGGCCCGCCGACGGCGACTGCCGCGCCCTGGCCGCGCGCGTGCGCGCGTTCGCGGCGACCGAGGACGCCGACGCGATCCGCCGCATGACCCGGGACCCGGAGCTGGTGGCGCTCCTCGAGGAGCGCCGCGAGTCGATCGAGCGAGACCACGCCGCGATGAAGGAGCGCTTCATGAACACGGTGACGCCGTGTACGGGCGACGGCGACTTCGAGCAGGCGCTCGACGAGAGCGGACTGTTCCTGAAGAAGCGCGACGAGTCCCCGGTCAGCGAGGCGGCGCGGGGCGCGGGCTGAGCGTCCCGTTCATCGAGATCCGCACGAAGCGGTCGGCGCCGCCGGCGCCGGTCGCGACGATGCGGGCGCGTGCGCCGGAGACGTCGAGCGCCGCGGGCGAGCCGGCGGCGTCGAGGCGGCGCGGCGCGAACACACCGGTGAGCGCCGAGGTGAGCGCGCCGGCGAGCCGGGCGTGGGCGCCGGGCGCCGCGTCGCGGATCGCGGCGACCACGTCGCCGTAGCACGGGCGCATGCGGCCGGGCGAAGGCTCGCAGGAGAGCTCGAGCGCGGTGACGCCGACGTCGGCCTCGATGAACGTGTCGGCGTCCGCGCGCAGCGCGAGCGCGAGCGTCGCCCAGGCCTGGCCGGGCGTGACCAGGCGGCCATCGGCGATGTCGACGCGCAGCGCGAGGTCGAGCGCGAGCCCGCCGCCGGGGATCGGGCGCAGCGTGGGCGGCAGCAGGAGGCGCAGGGGCGCGAGCCGGAGCGTCAGGTACGTCGCCACGATCTCGTTCTGGTTGAAGCGCGCGTGCGCCGCGATCTCGTCGAGACGCTGGTCGAGCCAGCCGGTGCGCCACAGCTCGAAGAGGAGCCCGTCGAGGGCGTCGAGATCGAGATCGAGGGTGATCGCCGCGTCGGGTGCGGGCGGCGTGAACGCGACCGGCCCGCGCGCGGGCGGCCGGATCGGCGGACCGCCGGCCGGGTCGGGCACCGCGCCGCCGAGCTTCCAGCGCAGCGGCACCGCGGCCCACGCGCCCTCGGCGACGTCGACGGCGCGGTCGGCGCAGAGCTCGACGATGAGCCGGCGCCCGCCGGGCAGCTCGAGCGGCGGCGGCGCGCCGAGCGCGGCGAGGAGCGCGGTGTCGAGCTGGGCCGAGACCGCGCGCGTGAGCAGCTGATCGCCGCCGACGCGGCTGTTGAGCCAGTCGAGCGTGCGGTTGCCGAAGTCCAGGCGCGCGCGCACGCCGACGGTGAAGCCGAGCGTGCCGGCGCCGCCGGCGGCGCCGACGCCGGTGGTGGCATCGAGACGCGGCACCGCGCCGATCACCACCGGTACCCGCACGCGGTCGAACACGATCACCGCCGTCGCGCGGAAGTAGCCCACCGGCGCCGGCGCGCGGAAGGCCGCCTTCGGGAACAGCGCGACCTCGAGCGGATGATCGACGAACGTCGCCCACGCCGCGCGCACGTCGTCGACGCGCACGAAGGCGCCCGCGCCGACGAACGCCTGGCCGGCGAGCTCGCGCGCCAGCTCGTCGGCGATGATCGCCGCGATCGTGCCGGCCGCCGGCGGCCCGTCGCGGCCGTCGTCGAGCAGGCGTTGCCCGACGACGAGCCGTCCGCCGCACGGCGGCGCCGCCGGATCCTGGAACGGCCCGACGAGCTGCACCGCGCCCACCGACCGCTCGACGCCGCCGCGGTAGCGCACCGTCCAGCGGTTCCACACCAGCCCCGGCGCGCCGCCGTCCTGCGAGGCGACGGCCGGCGTGCTCGGCGTGCCCGCCGCGGCGCGCTCGGCGACGAGCGGTCCCGGCCAGCGCACCTCGAGCCCGGGGCGGCCGGTCGCGTCGACGAGCACCGGCACCAGCGCGGCGTGCGCGGCGGCGAGCGCGATCCCCGCGGCCGTCGCGAGCCCTGCCTTGGCCGCGGCGCGCATCAGCGCCCGAACCGCTGCTTCATCGCGCCCGGCAGCTCGTCGCGCGCGCGATCGCGCAGCGGCGTGCCGTGCCCGGTGAGCAGGTGGCGGAACGGCTGCTCGCACAGCCGCGCGAAGTCGGCGTACACGCCGTCGCCCATGCGCTTCGCCCACGGGCCGCCGATGACCGGGCCGCGGAAGCCCATGAGCCGCGACGCGAGGCCGCCGAGGAACGAGCCCTCGTCGTAGCGCGTCCAGTGCTGGTAGGCGTCGCAGCTGACGAGGATGCCGCCGTCGCGCGCGACGACGAGCGCGGCGTCGGGGTGGCGCCCGTGCGCGAAGAGGAACGGCGTCGCGTCGCCGAGCGGCGACGTGTGCGCCGTGAGCTCGCGGTAGGTGACGCCATCCTTCTTCACGCCGCCGGGCGCCCACATCGTCGCGCCGTAGCGCGCCTGCATGTACGGATCGTCGGCGCCGTGGCCGCCGGCGAGCCGCACCACGTCGGTGACCTTGCCGAGCCGGTCGAGCGCGGCCTCGCCCTCGGCCGAGAGCCGCACCGAGTTGACGAGCACGAGCCGCGCGCCCTCGCGGATGATCGTCATGTTGCGCGGCACGCGGATGCCGGGCCCCATCGGGAACTCGCCGGTCACGTGCCAGACGTCGTCGAAGACCTGCTCGATCGGCCCGTGGCGGTGCACCGGCGAATACGCCATGCCGGAGAATCTACACGCGCTACGATGCGCGTGTGAGCACGGACGTCGCCGAGCTGTTCGAGCAGATCTTCGGCGGGGGCGTCCCCGGTGGCGGCGCCGGCGCGCTCGCCGTCGATCTGCGCATCACCGACGACGACGCGGCGGCCGGCGTGACGAGGCTCGTCGACGTGCGTCGCGCGGAGCGCTGCGACGCGTGCGAGGGTCGCGGCGGTGCCACGCCCGACGCGGTCGCGACGGCGTGCGACGCTTGCGACGGGACGGGCCGGCGCGAGCACACCCAGGGGTTCTTCACGGTGCAGACCGTGTGCGGCGGCTGTCGCGGTCGCAAGCGCGTGTTCGCCGACCCGTGCGCGACGTGTGACGCCCGCGGCGTCGTCGACGCGGTCGCGCAGGTCTCGGTCGCCGTGCCGGCCGGGATCACGCACGGCTCGTCGATCCGCATCGCCGGCGCCGGCGCCTGCGTCGGGCCCGACGCGCCGCGCGGCGATCTGTTCGTCCACGTGCTCGTCGGTGACCAGCCGAGCCCGCACGACGTCGGGTGGGCCGGCGCCGACCCGGCGTCGACGTCGTTGCCGGCGGCGCGCGCGCGGGTGCGGCGCGACGGCGACGGCGACGGCGCCGGCGGCGGACGCACGTTGCTCCTGCTCGCCCTCGCGGCGTTCGCGGCGCTCGTCGCGGTCGCGCTCCTGCGCTGAGCGCAGAGTCTGGGAATCAATCGATTCCCAGACTCAGTTGATCGAGTTTCCTCGCCAGGATGGCTCGGGCACTCTGCACGGAAACGGGATTGTTTCACAATCCCTCAGGCGTCGCGCTCGCGCGTCACGACCGGCGGCCGGTGGGTGCTATCGTCCGCGCGATGAAGACGATCCGGGTCGAGCGGTCGCTGAAGGTGTCGGCGGAGCGGGCGTTCGAGGTGTTCGCGGATCACGCGGGCTACGCCTCGTTCCCCGGGATCGAGTCGTCCGAGCTCACGAGGCCGGGCGTCACGGAGCCCAACGGCGTCGGCGCGATCCGGCGCATCGGCGTGACGGGCGCGTGGTTCGAGGAGGAGATCACGCTGTTCGAGCGGCCCCACAAGCTCGGCTATCGCATCATCAGGAGCCGGCCGCCGATCGAGCACCGGGGCGGGCTCGTCGAGCTGACGCCGACGGCGACCGGCTGCGACGTGGTCCTGACCACGACGTTCCGCATCGCGATCCCGGTGCTGGGCCGGCTGCTCACGCCGCTCGTGGCGCGGCGGATGGCGAAGCTGTTCGGGCGCGCGATCGCGCTCGTCGACGAGCGCGCGGCGGCGACGGCCAGCGCCGGCTGAGCGCCGGCCGCGTCAGCGCAGCACCCAGATCACCGTCACCAGCTCGAGCGCGACGACCCAGAGCGTGCACGAGACGACGCTCGCGGTCATGCCGCGCGTGACCGCGTCGGCGTCGGGCTTGGGCGCCGAGCCCTTGGCCACGACGTCGGACGCGATGCCCCACGCGTACATCCACACCAGGAAGCAGGCGCGCGCCGTGTACGCGGCGCGCTCGGGACGCGGGTCCACGATCTCCGCGGTGAGCAGCGGCCACGGATCACTCATGCCCAGCGAGCGGCACACGAGCATGCCGCCGGCGATCGTCCCGAGCGCGAACACCGCGGCGACGCACAGGTACGCGAGCGCGACCGTGGTCCACGCCGGCGCCCACAGGTACGCGCGCTGGTTCACGCCCAGCGCCTCGAGCGCGACGGTCTGGCGGCCGAGCCCCATCGAGCCGAGCCACGCGTTGGTCGCGCTGCCGGACGCGGCGACGAAGAGGATCGCCGACAGGGCCGGCGCCAGCGCGATGATGTGGGCGCCGCCGATCTGCCGCAGCAGCGCGTCGGGCCGCACGCCGGCGCCGCCGATCTCGCTCACGACGTAGAGCACCGTGTAGCCGATGAGCACGCTGACGATCGCGTAGAAGAGGAGCGGGCGCAGGAGCGTCTGCGCGACGACGCGGCGCGCGACGGTGGCCGCGTCGCGGGGGCGGCGCACCACTTGCCCCGGGAGATGGCGCAGCGACCACGCCGCGACGGCGAACGGGCGCAGGAACGGCTCGGCGACCGCGGCCGCGCGTCGCCACCACGGGCGCGCGCTCGCCGGCCCGCGCGGCGGCGGCGTCTCGCCGTGCTCCTCCAGATGATCGCAGAGCGCGTCCTCCAGCGCGAGCAGCCAGTGGCCGCGCACGCTCTCGGCGACGCCGTCGGCCTCGAGCGGGCCGGGCCACTCGCCGGGGAAGAGCTGCTCGAGGCGCCGGTGCTCGAGCGAGAGCAGGAACAGACGATCGGCGACGCCGGCGGCGAGCGCGATGTCGTGGGTGACGACGATCGCCGAGATGCCGAGCGCCGAGACCTGCTGACGGATGAGCCGCGCCAGCGCGCGCACGCGGTGCGGGTCGAGGCCCACCGACGGCTCGTCGAGGAACAGGAGGCGACGGCGGCTGGCCAGCACGCGCGCGACCGCGACGCGCTGCGCCTGTCCACCCGAGAGCGAGCCGACCGCCGTCCCGCGCCGCGCGACGTTCTCGTCGAGCCCGACCCGCGCGAGCCACGCCGCGGCGTCACCGCCCACCCCTTCGCCGCCGCCTTCGCCGCCGTCTGCCGGCCGCGCGTGTGACAGCGCCAGCTCGAGGTTGCCGGCGACGTCGAGGTGATCGAAGAGCGCGCCCCGCTGGGGCACGAGCCCGAGGTCGTCGCGGTCGAGCGCGAGCTGCTCCGAGCGCACGTCCCAGCCGCCGCGCGCGAGCTCGTCGGGCTCGAACAGGACCCGCGCGAACGTCGACTTGCCAGCGCCGCTGCCGCCGAGCAGCACGACGACCTCGCCGGGCGCGACGGCGAGCGACAGGTCGTCGATGAGCACGCGCCCGTCGGGCAAGGCGACGCGCAGGCCGCGCACCTCGAGGCGCGCACGGGTTTCCACGCGCCGACTGTAACCCGTGCCCGTGCCCGCGCCCGTGCCCGCGCCCGTTCCGGTCTACCATTTCATGCATGTCCGCCCGCTCGCGCGTCGCCGTCGCCCTCGAGGCGCTCGGCGTCGTCGCCGCGATCGTCCTCGGCGGCAAGCTCGGGCTCATCCTGCTCCTCGTGGTCGCGTCGATCGCGCTCGCGCTCCACGGCCGGCGCTGGTTCGCGACCCGCGACGGCGATCGCGGCGCGGCCTGGTCGGCGCTCGGCGGCGCGCTCGCCGGGGGCGTCGCCCTCGGCGCCGCCTTCCTCCTCTCGCCGGCGCTCCTCGCGACGTCCACCCGCTCGGTCGAGTGGACCACCGACCCGGTCGTTCGCGGCTCCTTCCAGCTCGCCGCCACCGTCGCGCTCGTCGCCGTCGCCCTCGCCCTGGCGTCGGAGCTGGTCTTCCGCCGCTGGCTCCTCGACCGGGTGGCCGGGTATCTCCATACCCGGGCTGACCCGCGGGCCCTCGCGCTCCTCGGCGGGATCGCGGTCGCGGCGGTGATCGAGGCAGCGGTGTCACCCACCGCGGCTGGTTTTCGATTGGGGGTCTTCGTGACCAGTCTCGGGCTCGGCGCGATCTACGTGACCAGCGGCGGTCGGATCGCGGGCAGCCTTACGGCCCGGCTCGTGTTCGATGTGGGTGCAATTATCGTCCAGGCGCTGCGCCTGACGGCGTGAGCGCCGGTCCTCGATCGGTCGGCGCCGGCATTCGACGGCAATCGCATGGGACCGGGATACGCGAGCTGTCTCACGCGTGTCTCATGAGCGCACGCGGCGTAACCAGCCCGACCGGCCCGCGTAGCGCCTTCACATCTGGTCCGCGGCTTGCTCTATCCAGGGGGGCAGTCATGACGTTCGCACCTCGCATCACCCAGCCGATGGCGGTCCCGTGGGTTGGCGCTCGTCGCGGCGACCCGCTGCGGATCCTGGTGACGCTCGAGCGCCGAGTCTCGCTCGTGGTCGAGGACGACGAGGCGCTCGTCGTCGACCCCAACGCGCGCGTGTTCCAGATGGAGCTCATCGCGCTGCTCACGATCGAGGACCGAGATGGCGCCGTGCTCGAGCAGCGCCGGGTGCGCGCGCACGCGTCCGACATCGCGCGCTTCGCCGGGACGGTGTTCGAGCAGATCGAGCTGGCGTGTCAGCTGTGTCCAGGAATCACCGTCGCCGTCACCCGCGACGAGGGCGGGATCTGGCACCCGGTGCGCTCGATGCTGTCGGCGCTGCACGTCGACGGCTCGACCGTCCCGGTCGCCGAGGTGGTCGAGCGCCCGCCGCTGACCCGCGAGGACCTCGAGCTGACCCGGCGCTCGCGCAAGAAGCCGGCGCTCGCCGCCGGGACCGCGCCGCCGCCCTACCTCAAGTAGCGCGCGCGGCCGGCGCGCTCACGAGATCGGCGACGTCGGCTCGTCGAGGCAGCCCGAGAACACCATCACGCACGTCCCGTTCTGCGGCTGGAAGAACGACGGGCGCGGATCGGGCGGGTCCTCCTGGTTGCACGTCGGGTGGTGGCGGTACCAGCCGGCGCAGTCGTCGCGCGACGAGCAGTCCTGCGCGTCCATCCCGTCGCACGCGCCCTCGACCGGCCCCGCGCGGTCCACACCGACGCAGCCGATGAAGACCCGGCCGCCGAGGCACGGCTCGTCGAGCAGGTGGCAGTTGTCGTAGGTCGCGCGGCACCCCGGCGTCTCCAGGCACTCGGACTGGACGTCGATGTCCGCGCACGCGCTGCACGCCGCCCAGGTCGGGGGCTCGAGCTCGTCGGGGCACGCCGCCGATGGGACGTGGAACTGCTCGCAGATGAGCGTCGTCGGGTTGCGGAGCGCGATGCGGGGCTCGGGGCAGCGGAACGGCTCGTCGGCGCACGCGGCGACGCCGGCGACGAGGGCGGCGACGACGACAGGCGCGAGCCAGGCACGCACCCGGGCATGGTAGCGCGACCCGGCGGGACGCCTCAGCCGCAATCGGCGTTGGGCGGACACTCGGGGACGAGCTCGGGCGCGCACACGCGGAAGCCGATGTCGGGCGAGTACGCGGCCAGGCAGTCATCGTGGCGCGAGCACTCCCACGCGTCGAGGTTCTCGCACGACGTGCCGTTCACCGGGCCGGTGGTGTCGACGGGATAGCAGCCGAGGAACGGGGTGAGCGCGGGGCACGGGCCGTCGGTGAAGAGGCACGCGTAGTCGTAGGTGGTGCGGCACGCCGGGGTCACGATGCACTCGTACTCGGAGAGCCCGATGCACGCCGACGCGCACGAGCCCCAGCTCGGGAAGGCGATCGCGTCGGCCTCCTCGTTGGTCTCGAGCGCCGTGTTGCTGTCGCGCGGGCAGGGACCGCAGCCGCAGCCGCCGTTGCCGAACGTCTCGCACTGGAGCGTGTACGGGTTCACCAGGCCGGGATCGAGCCCGGGCTCCTGGTCGCCGGCCGGGCAGATGATGTCGTCGTCGCCGCCCCAGTAGATGGTGCAGGCGGGCAGGGCGGCGAGGACCACGGCGGCGAAGGCGAGGCGCATGTGGTTGCCGTTCAGCAAGGCGCGGGCCACGGGCATGTGCTCGAGATTGCTCGGTGTTGGGCCGTCGCGCGCCGTGGATTTCCGAGGATGGCGCGGGGGGCGGGCCCAGAAAAGAGGATCAGGGGGCGGTGATATCGATGGTCGGATGCGGGTGCTGCACACCTCCGACTGGCACCTGGGGCACCTGCTCCTGGACCTGCCGCGCGAGCGCGAGCACCGGGCGTTCCTCCTCTGGCTCCTCGAGGTCCTCGTCGCCGAGGAGATCGACGCGCTGCTCGTCACCGGCGACGTGTTCGACGGCGGCAACCCGCCGGCGAGCGCCCAGGCGGCCTGGTACGAGTTCCTCGCCGAGGCGCACCGGCGGCGGCCGGCGATGACCACGGTCGTGATCGCCGGCAACCACGACTCGCCGGCGCGGCTGGTCGCGCCGGCGCCGCTCATGGCCGGCGTGCGCGCGCACGTGGTCGGGGCGCTGCCGCGGCGGACCGATGGCTCGATCGACGTCGAGCGCGTCGTCGTGCCGCTGCCGCGCGCCGACGGCCGCGTGGCGGCGTGGGCGGTGGCCGTGCCGTTCCTGCGTCCGGGCGATCTGGCGAACGACGACGGTGACGCGGTGAACGCAGTGTACGCGGAGGCCCTCGGGTACGCGCGCGCGGTGCGCGAGCCGGGGCAGGCGATCATCGCGCTGGGCCACCTGCACGTGAGCGGCGGCGAGCCGTCGTGGATGTCGGAGCGGCGGATCACGGTCGGCGGGATCGAGGCGATCGGGGCGGGCGCGCTCGGCGACGATCTCGCGTACGTCGCGCTCGGGCACCTGCACAAGGCGCAGCGCGTGGGCAGCGAGCACGTGCGGTACGCCGGCTCGCCCATCCCGCTCGCCATGGGCGAGGCCGACTACAAGCACCAGGTCGTCGTCTTCGAGCTCGACGGCGAGCGCGCGACGGGGATCCGCGCGCTGCCGGTGCCGCGCCTGGTGCAGCTCGTGCGCGTGCCGCGCGTGGCGGCGCCGCTCGAGGACGTGCTGGCGGCGCTCGCCGAGCTGCCCGAGGCCGGCCCCGGCGCCGAGCGCGAGCTCGCACCTTACGTCGAGGTGCGCGTGCGGCTCGAGAAGCCGGAGCCGCACCTGCGCGCGCAGGTCGAGCGCGCGATGCGCGGCAAGCACGCGCGGCTGGTGAAGATCTCGCCCGAGCTGACCGGCGATCGGCGCGCGCTCGGCGACGGGCCGCCGCCGGAGGCGCTCTCCGAGCTCGATCCCCGCGAGGTGCTGCGGCGCCGGTGGCGGCGCGACCACCAGGGCGACGTGCCGGCGGCGGTGATGGCGGCGTTCGAGCAGCTCCTGCGGGAAGTGGAAGCTGTGTCATGAAGATCCTCGCCATCCGCGGCCAGAACCTCGCCAGCCTGGCGGGGCGCTTCGAGGTGGCGCTCGACTCGGATCCGCTGGCGGGCGCGGGGCTCTTCGCCATCGTCGGCGAGACCGGCGCCGGCAAGACCACGTTGCTCGACGCGATGTGCGCCGCGCTCTTCGACAAGACGCCGCGGCTCGAGGGTCACAGCACGTTCAAGGTCGGCCACGGCGACGACGAGAAGCAGCGGCTCGGGACCAGCGACGTGCGCGCGCTCGTGCGCAACGGCGAGGCGATGGGCTGGGCCGAGGTCGACTTCGAGGGCCGCGACCGGCGCCGGTACCGCGCGCGGTGGGAGGTGCAGCGCGCGCGCAAGAAGCTCGACGGGCGGTGGCAGGACCAGCGCATGAAGCTGGTGCGGCTCGACGACGGCGTCGTGCTCGGCGGCACGCGCACCGAGACGCTGGCGGCGATCCGCGACGCGCTCGGGCTCACGTACGACGAGTTCTGCCGCTCGGCGCTGCTCGCGCAGTTCCAGTTCTCGCGCTTCCTCAAGGCGTCGGCGAGCGAGCGCGCCGAGCTGCTCGAGCGCATGACCGGCACGCGCATCTACGGCGACCTGTCGAAGGCGGCGTTCGCGAAGGCGCGCACGCTCGGCGAGGAGCGGCGGCGGCTCGCCGACGAGGTCGCCCGGATCGTCGTGCTGGACGACGACGCGCGCGCGGCGGCGCTGGCGGCGGAGGCGGCGGCGCGGGCCGAGGTCGAGGCCGGCAAGGCGACGGCCAGCGCGCTGGCGGCGGCGAGCGCCTGGCGCGAGCGCGCGGCGGCGCTGCGCGCGGAGGTGACGCGCGGTGACGCGGCGGCCGAGGACGCGCGCGCGCGGCGGGCGGCGGCCGAGGCGACGGCGCGCGAGATCGCGGCGGTCGAGCGGGTGGCGCCGGTGCGCGAGCCGTGGCGCGCGCGGGGCGAGGCGGCGACGGCGATGGTGCTCGCGGAGCAGGCCGTCGAGAAGGCGGAGGCGGCGCGGGCGCAGGCGGCGACGCAGGACGTCGCGGCGGCGGCACGGGCGGAGACGGCGCGCGCGCAGGTGACGGAGGCGGCGCGGCTCGCGGCGGCGGCGGCGCCGGAGCTGGCGCGGGCGCGCGTGCTCGACGCGCAGGTGGCGGCGGCGGCGCGGCGGGCGACGGCGGCGACGGCCGAGGCGACGGCGGCGCGTGCGCGCGCGACGACGGCGTCGGAGCGGGCGCGGGCGCTCGTCGAGGAGGAGGCTGCGGCCGCGCGGGTGGTCGCCGACGGCGAGCGCTGGCTCGGCGCGCGCGAGGCGCACGTGCGCATGGCCAGGGATCCGGCGCGGTGGCGCGCGGTGTTCGAGCGCGTCGTGGTGGCGAAGGCGGCGCTGGAGGGCGTGCGGCGCACGCTCGATGCGCTCGCGCCCGAGATGCTCGCGGCCGACGAGGCGCAGGCGAAGGCCGAGGAGGTCGCGGCGGCGGCGCATGCCGCGCACGAGCGCGCCCGGGCGGAGGCGGAGACGGCGGAGGCGCAGGCGCGCGAGGCGCCGCTGGTCCCGGCGGAGCGCGCGCTGGAGCGCGCGGATCGTCGCGCGGCGGCGGTGGCGACGCTCGCGGGGATCGCCGAGGGCGCCCGGCGGGCGGCGGGCGAGGAGGCGCGCTTCGCCGCGGCGGCGGCCACGGCGCAGCACGAGCACGAGGCGGCGGTCGTCGAGATCGGCGAGGTCGGCGGGCGGCTGGCGCGCGAGGCGGCAGCGCGCGCCGAGGCCGAGGACACGCTGGCGCGGCTGCGCAAGGCGGCCGGGCACGAGGCGGCGCGGGCCGAGCTGCGGGACGGCGAGGCGTGCCCGGTGTGCGGCGCGACCGAGCACCCGTGGCGCGGCGGCGTCGTCGATGCGCTCGTCGCCGAGCAGGTCACGCGCGTGCAGGGGCTGCGCGGCGTCACCGAGGAGCTGGCGCGCGTCGTGAGGGACGCCGAGGTGCGCGCCCGCCTGGCCGAGGGCCGCGCCGAGGAGAAGCGCGCGGCGGCGATCGAGGCGGCGGCGACGCGAGCGGCGGCGAGCGCCGCGTGGCGCGAGGCGCTCGCGGCGGCCGGCGAGCTCCCGCTGGTCGGCGAGCCGGCGGGGGACGACGCGGCGCGGTGGCTCGACGGCGCGTCGCGCGAGGCGGCGGCGGCGCGGGCGCGGGCGCTGGCGGCGCGCGAGGTGGCCCGCGGGCTCGCCGAGGCGGCGAGCGCGAAGCAGGCGGCGGTGCTGGCGGCGGCGCACGATCGCGAGGACGCGCGCCATCGCCTCGACCACGCGCGCGCGGCGGCGACCGCGCTCGCCGCGAGGAAGCAGGACGCGGAGCGGGCTCTCGACGAGCACGGCCGCGCGCTGTCGGACGCGCGGGCCGAGCTGGCGGACGTGCTGACCGCCGACGAGCTGCGCCGGCTCGAGCGCGACGCCGCGGCGCTGCGCGATCGCGTGATGGCGGACGTGGACGCGTGCGTCGAGCGCGCGGCGTCGATCGCGGTCGCGCGGGCGACCCTCGACCGGGTCCGTCCGGACCTGGCGGCGGCGACGGCGAGCGCCCGCGAGCTCGCGGCGTCGGCGAGCGAACGGGCGGCGGCGGCGCAGGCGGCGAGCGGCGAGCACGCGGCGCTGGCGAGCGAGCGGGCGGCCCTGCTCGGCGGGCGCGGCGTCGACGAGCTCGAACGCGCGCTCGGGGCGGCGCGCGACGCGGCGGCCGCCGAGGAGAGCGCCGCGCGCGAGGCGTCGGTGGCGGCGGGGCGCGCGCTGTCGTCGGCGCAGGCCAAGCGCGACGCCGCGCTCGAGGCGCGCACCGCGGCGCTCGCGACCCACGCGCGCGCGGCCGCCGAGCTGACCGCGGCGCTGTCGCTCGCCGGGTTGACCGAGGCGGCCGCGGCGCCCCTCATCGCGCGCGACGCGGCGTGGCTGTCGTCGGCGCGCGCCGAGCTGGTCGCGCTCGACGACGCCGCGGCGCGGGCGACCGCGGTCGCGACCGAGCGCCACCGGCTCCTCGCCGAGCACGAGACGCTCCGCCCCCGGGTCGAGGCCGCGCTCGCCGCCGCCGGTCGTCCTGAGCGAGGAGCGAGCGTAGCGAGCTCCGAGTCGAAGGACACGTATGGCCCCGGGTCCTTCGACTCGCCCTCGCGAGCGCTCGGGCTCGCTCAGGACGAACGGGGATGGCTCGACGAGCCCGACGACCGCTGGCGCGCGCGCGTCACCGAGGAGACGGCGCGGATGGAGGCCGCAGCCGCGCGGCTGCGCGCCCTCGAGCTCGCGCGGCAGGCCGACGATGTCGCCCGCGCGCGCCACGCCGACGCCGTCGCGGCGGCCGCCGCGCACGACGCGCTCGCGCTGCCGTTCGAGCAGCTGTCCGCCGTCATCGGCTCGGGCGACGGGCGCGAGCTGCGCAACTTCGCGCAGAGCCTCTCGCTCGACGCGCTCCTCGCCGCAGCCAACCACCACCTCGATCAGCTCGCGCCGCGGTACCAGCTCGAGCGCGTGCCCGGGCTCGACCTCGAGCTGCACGTCATCGATCGCGAGATGGGCGGCGACGCGCGCGCCGTCAACAGCCTGTCGGGCGGCGAGAGCTTCCTGGTCTCGCTCGCCCTGGCGCTCGGCCTCTCGTCCATGGCCGCCGCCGATGTCGAGGTGCGGACGCTGTTCATCGACGAGGGCTTCGGCTCACTCGATCCGGCGACCCTCGATTCGGCGCTCGCCGTCCTCGACCAGCTACGCGCCAGCGGCCGCCAGGTCGGCATCGTGTCGCACGTGGCCGAGCTCGAGGAGCGCGTCGCCGCGTCGGTGGCGGTGCGCGCCGTCGGCGGCGGGCGCAGCGTCGTCGAGGTCCGCGGCGCCCGGGGCTGAAACCGGCTGGCTCCGGCGGTGTCCCATCGCCATGCGCTCGGCCGTCGTGTTCACCGCGATCCTCGTCTGCTCGTCCCCCGCCGCGGCCGATGACACCTGGAGGACGTCGGCGTGGGACGCCACGGCCAACGTTCTCGATCGCATCGCCGGCGAGGAACGGATCGCGCCGTCCTTTCGAGTGCGCGCCGCGTACGCCGCGGTGCGAGCCCGGGTCCATGCGATGAGGACAGATGTCGTCGTGGTCCGCAGCCACCACGATCGCCGCGCCGGCGACAGCCCACTTCACGGCAGGAGCCCGGCGCCGCGCCCGCTCGATGCGCGCGACGCGCGGCTCGTCGCGAGCATCGACATGTTCGTCCGCCTGGTGCCCGGCGAGCACAGCGAGCGCATCGCGACGGCGCGCTTCTGGCGCGGAAGTATCCACCGCCGCGCCGGCCACCTCGACCTGGCGATCGCCGACTTCGTCGCGATCGTCGAGCACATGCGCGAGCACGAGGTCGGCCCCTTCGCGGTCAACCTCTTGCTGGACGCCCTGGACCGGCTCGAGCGGTATGACGAGCTCGTCGCGTGGGCGAGGCGGCTACGCTCCGACGCCGCGCTTCTCGTTCGTGACGAGGAGCTCGGCGAGCGACTCCGGCACATCGACATCGTCGGCACGCGCATGGAGGCCGAGCGGATCGCGCAGTGGGCGCACGCGAGCGGCGTTCCGCTCGTCAGCCCGGCGCTGGTGCGAGCGCTCTACCTGGTTGCCGCGGCCGCCGGGGATCTGGTCGTGAGACCGTTTCGTTAGCAGCGTGCCGACGGAGGCCCGCGGCGGGTTCAGTCCGACGCGACGGTGACGACCTGCGCCGCGGGAACGCCCGCGAACGCGCGGTTCCAGCCGACGGCGTAGCCGGTCACGCCGGAGAGGACGACACGCGCGCCGACGTCGAGCGCCGCCAGGTGCTCGGGCGGCACGACCGCGTCGCCGATGACGTCGTCCTCGCAGCAGGTCGCGCCGAGGAGCGTGACCGCGACACGCGCGTGGTTCGGGCGGGCCCCGGTCTCGCCGGCGCCGCCGCGCCTGCCTCCGGGCGGGCGGGGCGGCGGGGCGACGAGGCGCGGCGTCGACCAGCGCAGGTGACACAGGCGCGAGAGCTCGAGCACCCGCAGCTCGCGCTCGCCGGCCCGGCGCGCCGCGAGCACGCGCCCGACCGCGAAGCCGGCGCCTTCGGTCCACAGCCGGCCCGGCTCGAAGAGGAGCCGCACGCCGGTGGGCACGACCGCGCGCGCCGCCGCGAAGGCGTCGGCGACGAGCGCCTGGCCCGACGTCGCGCTCGTGATCGCGAAGCCGTGCAGCGACCCGCCGAGATCGAGCTGCGCGAGCGCGAGGCCCGCGGCGTCCGCCGCGTCGCACGCGCGGCGGGCCCGCGCGGCGATGGTCCCCGGCGACGTCGCCAGCGGTCCACCGTGCACGTGCAGCGCGCGCACGCGACCGGCGGCGACGGCGACGACCTCGCGCAGCGCCTCGGGGGCGACGCCGAACCGGCTGTCCGCGTCGCTCGCGAGCCGCACCGCGAGCGTGACGCCCGCGACCTTCGCCGCCGTCGCGAGCTGCGCCGCGGTCTCGCACACCGCGGTCACTCGATGGCGCGCGGCGAGAGCGGTGAGCGCCGCCGCGTCGACGTCGCCTGGCCACGTCACCGAGACGGTCGTCGGCGCCACCGCGAGCGCCGCCGCTTGCTCCTCGGGCCCGGCGACGTCGAGCCCGTCGAGGTGTGTGGCCGCGAGCTCGACGGCGACGGGCGCCGGGAACGCCTTCACCGCGTGGAGGAGCTCGACGCCCGCCGCCCGCGCGGCCGCGCGCGCCCGGTCCATGCGATCGCGCACGATCCCGAGGTCGAAGACCAGCGCCGGCCCCGGCGGCAACGCGCCGGCCGCGCGCATCACGGCTGCGGTCGCGGCGGTGCTCACGCGCGACCTACCGGTCGGGCGCCGGCGCGGGCGGCGAATCGCCGGCGCGCTCCTGGGCGGCGCGGTTCGCCGCGTCCGGTCCGCCGGACCACGAGACGTACGCGATCGGCACCGCCGCGCCGAGGAGCAGGAGCGCGGTGCCGCGCCACCTGAGGCCCTTCTTGCCCTTGATCATGAAGATGCCCGACACCGCCAGGTAGAGCAGCAGCACTGCATATGCGTCGGCGATGTACGTCCATGCCTTCTTGCCGCGGTTGTAGTGCAACCAGTTGGCGATGCGCAGCAAGAAGCGCGGCTCGCGCCCCTGCTCGATCACCGCGCCGCTGTCACCGTAGATCACCAGCTTCTTGTTGTCGTACTCGAGGTGGATCTCGTCGCCGGCGCGGTAGGTCGAGCGCGGCGTGCCGACGCCGAGCGCCTGCTGCGCCTGCGCGATGGCCACGTCATCGGGGACGTCGGCGGGGATCGGGGCGATCGTGCGCTCGCGCTCGTAGGTCTTGAAGTTGGGATCCCAGTCGTCGATGTGGTTGATGGCCAGCCCCGACACCGCATAGATGAGGGTGAGGCCGACGGCCAGGTATCCGACGTCGCGATGGATCGCGCGCAGCCAGCCGCGCCAGCGGCGTTTGATCGCGATCCACAGCGAGCCCTCGGGGTCACTCGCGGCGGAGTTGGTCACCCGTAACGCTCCTCGGTCCAGGGATCGGCGTGGTTGTGATAGCCGCGCACCTCCCAGTAACCCGGCTCGTCGCGCACGACGAAGCGGATGCCGGTGAGCCACTTGGCGCTCTTCCAGAAGTACAGGTCGGGCACGAGGCCGCGCACCGGCGCGCCGTGCTCGATCGGGAACGGCTTGCCGTTCATGCGGTAGGTCGCGAGGCAGTTCGGCGCCGTCGCCTCGGCGAACGGCACGTTGGTCGTGTAGCCGTGCGCCGCCTCGAAGATCACGTGGCGCACCTCGCCCTTGACGCCCGCCTTCTCGGCGAGCGTCGAGATGCGCACGCCCTTCCACAGCGCGCCCAGCACCGACCAGCCGGTGACGCAGTGCACGTCGCTGGCCTGCTCGACCTGCGGCAGCTTGAGCAGGGCGGCGTAGTCGAGCTCGAACGGGCTCTTCACCGCGCCGTGCACGCGCAGGCGGAAGCTCCGGACGTCGCCCGCGCCCTCGTCGCCGCCCATGTTGCGGAGCTGGCTGATCACGCGCTGGCCGGGCGGCAGGCGCGGGCGACCGTCGGAGCGGGCCTCGGCCCGGGCCTGCCGCGTCAGGTCGTCACCGGCGAGGCGGTAGAGGCCGCCGCCCAGCGCCAGGAGCGCGGTGCCGGCGGCGGCGCCCCGGATGAACGTGCGCCGGTTCCACTTCCCGTGCAGCTCGGGATATCGGTCCAGGTCAGGCGTGCGGGCGTCGCGCAACGTAGCTCCTCGGTTTCGTAAGGTACCGCGATCTACGCGATCGGGACCTCGAAGTTACGGAGCGCGGGACCTCGCGGATCGGGGCCGATAACTGCGTGGAATCAGGCTCGCCCGTAGACGGGTACGAGCGCGCCCGACGTGACCCGGTTGTCAGGGCTCGCGAGGTTGGCGATGACCTGCGCGAGCTCGCTCGCCTTGGGCCACCGATCGAAGTCCGCGTCCGGCATCGAGGCACGGTTCGCGGGGGTATCGATGAGCGACGGGGCGATCGCGTTACAGAAGATGTTCTCGCCGACGAGCTCCGCCGCGAGCGTCTGCGTGATCGACGCGACCGCCGCCTTCGACGCGGCGTAGGCCACGAAGCTCGGCGACGGCACCAGCACCGGCCGCGCGATGACGTTGACGATGCGGCCGCCCGCGCCGCCCCGGCGCATCGCCGCCACGGCTTCGCGGCACGCGACGAACGTCGTCCGCGTGTTGATCGACAGCATGCGGTCGAGATCGGCGAGCGTGGTCTCGGCGATCGGCTTCATGACGAAGCCGCCGACCAGGTGGATCGACGCCCACAGCGCGGGCAGCGACCCGTACCACGCGGCGACCGCGGCCTCGTCGACGAGATCGAGCTCCTCGACGGTCGGCGCGTGCACGGTCGCGCCGCGCTCGCGCAAGAGGGCGGCGACGAAGACTCCCAGGCCACCGGCGGCGCCGGTGACCACGACGTGGCGATCCTTGAAGTCAGTCAATCGGCGGGAAGTTCTCGCACGCCGCCTGGAACGAGTCCAGCGCCTGCGTGAGCGCGGCCTGCAGGTTGCCCGCGCAGATGTCACCGAAGACGACGTTCTGCGGCGACGCCTGCTGGAACTGCTTGAGCCGCACGCCCTCGACGGCGTCGCCGAAGCTCGACGTGCACGCCGTCTGGCCGGCGATGACCGCCGCGGCCCAGCGACCACGATCGCCCTTCACCTGATCGAGCGGCGCGAGGAAGTCGGCGGGCGCCGGGATCCCGGGCGTGCCCACGCAGCCCTCGAGGCTCGAGATGTTGATGCCGCTCGCCTGACGGAAGCTGCAGTCGTCCTCGTCGGTGAGGATCACGATGCCGAGGAGGGCGTCCTCACGGATGAAGCCGGGGTTCGTGCCCGGCTGGATGGCGAGCTCCATCGCGCGCAGCTGCATCTCCAGGCCCGGGCCGCTGGTGCCGACGCGCGCGGCCTGCGCGAACGTCTGGGCCATGTTCGCGTCGGTGCGCTCGAGCCACGGGCGGGTCATGCCGCTCACCGTGCGGAAGCGGCCGTCCATCCCGGTCTGGTTGAACGGGATGCTCATCGAGAACGGCGGGGGCAGCGTCTGCACGCCGCTGGCGGTGACCCCGGTCGTCGTGACCGCGGCGCGGTAGTCGAGGGTCTCGCCCGTCGAGATCGTGTAGCTGTTGAGCAGGTCCGCGAACATCGGGAAGTTGGTGCCCAGGTTCATCTGCTCCTCGGACATCGAGCCCGAGTCGTCGACGACGAAGATGAGATCCATCTTCCGGCACTCGCCGCTGACCTCCTCGCCGCCGCCGTCACCGCCGGTGTGCGGGCCGGCGTCGACGCCGGTGCCGTCATCGTCGCCGTCGTCGTCGCCTCCCGAGACACTGGGGCCGCAGGCGGCCGCGCCGAGGATCCCGAGGGCGAGCGGGGCGAACAGGAATGCAATACGTCGCATGGTCCCTCCAACGAGCTGAATTGTTCGCCGCGGTCACGCTTCCCCTCGTCCCGCAGCGCGATGCAACATATCACCGGCCCCTCGGTCCCCCGATACCAACATCATCTGTCCGGCTCCTCCGGCCGAGGCTGGAAGGCATGCACTATAGTGCTCATCACCTCGCCGACCCTCGCGGACGCGTGTGGTACACGAGCGGAGTGAAACGCGCCAAGGACCAGGGGTTTCGCCAGCCCGCCGAGTGGGCACCGCACGACGCCGTGTGGACGGCCTGGCCGCATCTCGCGGAGGAGTGGGCCGAGGGGCTGGACGGACCACGCGCGTCGCTGGCGCGCATGATCGCGGGCATCGTGGCGCTCGACGGCGCCGGCCGGCCCCGCGGCGAGCGCGTCGAGCTGCTCGTCACCGACGCGACCGCCGAGGCGCAGGCCCGCGAGCTCGTCGGCGCGGCGTCGTCGGGGGTGCGCTTCCACCACGCGCACTACGGCGACGTCTGGCTGCGCGACACGGCGCCGGTGTTCCTCGTCGACGGCGCCGGTGGCCTGGCCGCGGCCTGCTTCGAGTTCAACGGCTGGGGCGGCAAGTACGTCATGCCCGGCGACACGCACGTGGCGGCGTGGATCGCGGGCGCCGCGGGGGTGCCGGCGTGGCCGCAGCGCTTCATCCTCGAGGGGGGCGCGATCGAGGTCGACGGCGAAGGCACCGTGATGACCACGCGGCAATGCTTGCTCGGCGGCAACCGCAACCCGGGCCTCGACGAGGCGGCGATGACCGACCTCCTGTGCGCGTCGCTCGGCGCCGAGCACGTGATCTGGCTCGATCGCGGCCTCGCCAACGACCACACCGACGGTCACATCGACACGCTCGCGCGCTTCGTCGCGCCCGGCGTGGTCGCGGCGATGGCGCCCGCCGCCGGCGATCCCAACCGGGACGCGCTCGAGGGCATCATCGCCGACCTGCGCGCCGCCCACGACGCGCGCGGCCGGCGCCTCGAGGTGGTCACCGTGCCGTCGCCGGGCGCCGTCGTCGACCGCGACCAGACGCTCATGCCGGCGAGCTACATGAACTTCTACATCGGCAACCACGCCGTCGTCGTGCCGACCTACCGCGCCGCGGCCGACGACGCCGCGGTGGCGGCGATCGCCGCCATGTTCCCCGGCCGCGAGGCCGTCGCCGTCGACTGCCATCCCGTCCTGGTCGGCGGCGGCGGCTTCCACTGCACGACCCAGCAGCAGCCGCGAGCGAGGAGCAAGCGATGAAGCCCGCCACCGTCACCGTCGCCGCGCTCCAGACCGCGCTCACCGATGACGTCGCGACCAACGTCGCGCGCGTCGAGGCGCTCTGCCGCGAGGCCGCCGCCGCCGGCGCGCAGATCATCCTGCCGTCGGAGCTGTTCGAGGGGCACTACTTCTGCCGCACCCAGCGCGAGGAGGACTTCCGCCGGGCTCGTCCGGTTTCCGGACATCCGACGATCGCGCGTCTGGCGGCGCTCGCGGCCGAGCTCGGCGTCGTCATCCCGGTGTCGTTCTTCGAGAAGGACGGGCCCGAGACCTACAACTCGATCGTCGTGCTCGACGCCGACGGCCAGAACCTCGGCACGTACCGGAAGAGCCACATCCCCGACGGGCCGGGGTACCAGGAGAAGTTCTTCTTCAAGCCCGGCAACACCGGCTTCAAGGCGTGGGCCACGCGCCACGCGACGATCGGCGTCGGCATCTGCTGGGATCAATGGTTCCCCGAGGCCGCGCGCGCGATGACCCTCGCCGGCGCCGACCTCCTCTTCTATCCGACCGCGATCGGCAGCGAGCCCGAGGAGCCCGACTTCGACAGCAAGGACGCGTGGCAGCGCGTGATGATCGGCCACGCCGTCGCCAACCAGGTCGGCCTGGTGGCCGCCAACCGCACCGGCACCGAGGGCGACGGCGCCGGGGCCATCACCTTCTACGGCAGCTCGTTCATCTGCGACCACCGCGGCGAGAAGCTCGCCGAGCAGGATCGGACCTCCGACGGCTTCATCACCGCCACGTTCGAGCTCGACCGGCTCCAGCGGGCGCGCGCGAGCATGGGCTTCTTCCGCGATCGGCGCCCGGAGCTGTACGGCCCGCTCGTGCGCTGACGCCGGTCGCACCGGCGCGTCGGTGCGCTACGATCGGGGGATGCAGATCCTCGTGCGCGCAGTCATCACCGGCTTCGGTTTCACGCTCGGCGCCGCCCTGTTCCGCAAGGTCAGCAAGCAGCTCGGCCTCGAGGATCCGCTGTGGATCGGCGTCTCCGTTCCGCCGCCGCCGCCGGCACCGCCCGAGGGACAGGTCCCGGCGAGCTGAGGGACCGATCTCCGTCCGTCCGGCCAGCGTTCGCCGGAGCGAACAGTGTGTCCGATCGCGCGCGCTGGCGCCGGCCGACGATGCCCGCTAATCAGGAGCGATGCCGCGCTCGCCGCTCTGGGCCACCGTCCCCGCCGCCGTCGCGCTCGGCGCGGCGGCGGCGCGCTGGTTCCAGCAGGGCTCGGGCAACGTCTACACCGCCACCACCAAGCGCTTCTACGTTCCGGATCCCGACCTCGGCTGGCGCGTCGCGCCCGGCGGACCGTTCTGGATCGGGCTCGAGCTCGTCGCGCTGCTCGCGGCGATCGGCGCGGCGGTGGCGGTGGCGGCGCTCGTCGTGCGGCGCGTGGAGCGACGCCACGGTCGGGTGACGTGGGCGCGCGCGGCGCTGTGGCTGGTCGCCGCGGTGACGCTGGCGGCGCCCGCGTGGGCGTTCGCGAGCGGCCTCGGCCCGGCGCGCGGTCGCGAGGTCCTGCCCGACGGCGCGAGCGCGGCCGCGCCCACCAGCGGCTTCGAGGGCAACCTCGACGCCCCGGCGGGGCGCTACGAGGTCGTCGCGCACGCCGGCACGGCGGTCACCGCGCGCATCGAGGCGGGGGAGGAGCGCTTCGAGGCACGCTTCGCGCGCGGCCTCACCGGCGCCTGGACCGGCGACCCCGGCGACCTCACGCGCGCGGGCGACGCCGAGATCTCGGTCGAGGTCGCCGCCATCGACACCGGCATCGCGCTGCGCACGCAGCACGCGCGCGACGAGTACCTGCACGCCGGCCGCTTCCCGCGCATCACGCTGCGCCTCGGCCCGCTGGTCGCGACGCGGCAGGACGGACCTCGCCAGGTCGCGTTCCGCAGCGCGGGCACGCTCGCCCTCATGGGCGAGGAGCACGCCGTCGAGGTCACCGGCTACCTGCGCGCGACCGACGCCGCCGCGCGCGAGCGCCTCGCGCTCCCCGCGGACCGCGCGTCGCTGCTCGTCGACGCCTCCTTCACGATCACCGTCGGCGGCACCGCGCTACGCGCGGACCGCGACTCCTTCGATTCCGATCTCATCCCCGTCCACGTGTCTCTCGTCCTCCTACGGAGTAGCTCATGATGAAGCGTACGAACCTCCTCCTCGTCGTCGGTCTCGGGCTCGCGCTCGGCGCGGCCGCCTGCAAGAAGTCCGAGTCCAGCGGCCCGGGCGCCGCGTCCGCGTCGGGCGCCGCGTCCGCCTCGGCGAAGGCGCCCGATCCCCAGCCGACGCCGCCACCGGCGCCGCCGGCGCCGGCCGACACCGCCGACTACCTGAAGGTGAGCGCGGAGCACACCGATCCGACCAAGCCGCCGGTCGAGGTCACGTTCGCGAGCTGGAAGGTCGTCAGCGCGTCGTTCGATCCGGCCAACCTCGAGGGCGGCACCGCGGAGATCGAGGTCGATCCGGCGTCGCTCGCGTCGGGCATCCCCAAGCGCGACGCCCACCTCAAGAACCCCGACTACCTCGACGTCGTCGCGTTCCCGACGGCCACCGTCAAGATCGCGAACGTGAAGCGGACCGGCGACAAGACCTACACGGCCGACGCGACCATGAAGATCCGCGGCGTCGAGAAGACCTGGTCGCTGCCCTTCGAGGTCGTGAGCAGCACCGCCGACGCCGTGCAGGTGACGTTCTCCCAGCCGTTCTCGCGCCTCGACTTCGACATCGGGAAGCCCGAATCCGAGGATTCCTCCCGGGTGCAGGTCGTGCTCCGGGGCCGGCTCACGGTCAAGAAGACCTGAGCCGGGCACCACGGGCGAGGGGTGAGCTACACTCCCTGGTGTCGTGAACGACACCGACCTCGCGCCGGGGCTGCTCATCGCGATGCCCCAGCTCCTCGATCCCAACTTCACCCGCGCGGTGGTGTTGATGATCGAGCACAACGAGCAGGGGTCGTTCGGCCTGGTGATCAACCAGCCGAGCCCGATCAAGGCGACCGAGCTGCTCTCGAGCCTGGAGATGTCGTGGCGCGGTGGGAAGGACGACGTCGTGTGGTCCGGCGGCCCCGTGAGCCCGACGACGGGCTGGGTGCTGCACGAGCCGGTGCCCGGCATGGTCGGTCCCGGCACGGCGGCGATCGCGCCCGGGGTCGCGCTCTCGACGTCGCCCGAGCGGCTGCGCGCCCTCGCCAATCAGCCGCCGGAGCGGATCCGTCTCCTGCTCGGCTACTCCGGCTGGGGCGCGGGCCAGCTCGCCGGCGAGATGGCCCGCGGCTCGTGGCTCCACGCCGACATCGATCCCGCGCTGATCTTCGACCTCGACGCCGAGGACATGTGGACCGAGGCCGTGAAGTCGCTCGGCATCACGAACCCCGAGTCGGTGGTCCAGGGCCGCGGGATCCACTGAGAGCGGGCCTCGGACCTCGGGCGTCGGGCCTCGGGGAAGAAGGCGTGGGGCCTCGGGGGCTGCCGCGGCGTCACCAGTCGCCGGGGGTGAGCGTGACGTCGACGTGGCGGGTGTCGGGATCGTCGTCGGCGATCGAGAGCTCGGCGGTGCCGCGAGGGTGGCCGACGATGAGGACGTCGCCGCCCTGGGCGGCGATCGTGAAGCGGCCGCTGGCGTCGGTGGTGACGGAGGCGCCGCCCTCGACGTTGCTGGTGAGGACGGTGACGTGGGCGCCGGCGACGAGGTTGCCCTCGTCGTCGCGCACGGTGCCGGAGACGGTCTTGGGCGACGGCGGCGAGAGGTCGAGGTCGAGCGTGGTGACCGCGCCGGCGGTGATGGTCGTGGTGAAGGGGCGGCGGCGCACGCGGTTCGAGACCTCGCCGCGCATGGCGCAGGCGGGCAGCCCGTCGATGCGATAGCTGCCTTGCTGCACGGTGACCAGGTGCCGCTGCTGCGGCGCGAGCATCGCGTGTGCGGTCTCGCATGCCTGAACCGTGAGCACGAACGTGCCGTCGGTGATGCCGCGCGCGCGGCCGACGAGCGTGCCGCTGCCCGACAGGCGCAGCGTGTGACCGCCGCCAGGGGACGTGACGATCGCCGAGGTCGCGCCCTCGCCGGGGACGTAGGCGGTGAGCTGATAGGTGCCGGGCGGCAGCGCGAAGACCTCCCAGCGCCCCTGATCGTCGGCGCGCTCCTGCTGGTTCATCGTGCCGTCGGACATGCCGACGATGTCGATGAACGCGCGCGCCGCCGGCGCGCCGCCCGCGGTGAGGATCGTGCCGCCCAGGTCGGCGGCCGTCGTCGGGACGGTGAAGACGACGCCGTCGTGGCGCGCGCCGTCGCGGCACGCGAACGCGCGCGAGCTCGAGTGCGGTGACTTCCACGGCCACGCGCGCAGGACGACCTCACCCTCCTCGGTCGTCGACCAGCGGAACGCGCCGTCCTCGTCGAAGGCGCCGTTCGGGTAGTAGCCGCCGCTGCCATCCGCCGACCACGCGCGCTCGATCGCGCCGTCGCCGGGCTCGTTGCCATCGGCGCGCACGACGTGTCCGCTGATCACGCAGCCGGCGACCATCGTGAGATCGGTGAGCACCGAATCCCCGGCGGCGAGGTGCACCGTCGGCGTCGACTCGGTCGCGCCGTAGCGGTCGTGGAACGCCTCCACCACGTAGTGCGCCTCGCCGAGCTCGAGGCGGAACGTGCCGTCGAGGTCGGTCTCGGCGACGTCGGTGCCGAGCACCGGCCGCAGGGTGTGGCCGTGCGTCGGGGTCGCGCGCACGAGCGCGCCGGCGACCGGGCGACCGTCGCGGTCGAACACGCGGCCGGCGATCACGCCGGCGCGCACGACCTCGAGATCCGCGCCGCTCAGGTTGGTGAAGACCGCGAGGTCGGGGGCGACCTCGAGCCGCGACGCCGCGACCTCGCCGCTCGACGGCCGTCGCGGGAGCCGCTCGCGCGGCGGCTCACCGACCGACACGATGCCCTCGGCGCGCACGAACGGCCGATAGTGGCCGGGGCGAACGTCGATCACGTACCGCCCCCCGGCATCGCTCTGCGTCGTCGACTCGGACTGTCCGTCGGCGAACACCACCTCGACGTCGGGCACCGGCTTCCCGCTCGCCGCATCGATCACGGCGCCGCTCACCCGCACGAGCCCGTCCGCGGGCGGCACCACCATCCTCGGCAACCGCCGCCCCGGCACCGGGCGCTGCCACGCCCCGTCCCGGAAGACGAGCGGCGCGCTCGGCCCGCGCGCCTCCCGCTCTCGCCGCACAACCCGCTGCTCACGGCTCTCGCCGTCACCGCGCGACCACGCGAAGCACCCGATCACGATCACTCCCACGAACGCCGCCACCACGTACGTCGTCCGGGAGCGAGTCGGGGGGAGCGCGGCCATCGGCGTTCACTAGGGACGCACGACCGTCCCTTCGGTTTCAGAAACCCGCACGCGCGTCCGAGAATTCCGCCGCCTGACGCCCGAGGCCTTCTTCCCGAGGCCCGAGGCCCGAGGCCCGAGGCCCGGCGGTGGTGTTCGAAGGACCTCGCGGCTCAGGCCGCGAGGACCTCGATCACCACCGCCGTGATGTTGTCCCGCCCGCCCCGCTGGTTGGCCAGGTCGATCGACGCGGACGCCCCGGCGTCGATGGGATCGTCGGCGCACAGCTCGACGATCTCGTCGTCGTTCTTGATGTAGCCGTGCAGGCCGTCCGTGCACATGAGGAACCGGTCGCCCGGCGCGACATCGACGTCGGCGGTGTCGACCTGGACGTAGTCCTTGTGGCCGACCGCCCGGGTGATGACGTTCTTGGCCGTCGACCGTTCGGCCTCCTCGGCGGTGATGAGGCCGTGCTTGAGCTTGTAGTTGATGAGCGTGTGGTCCTCCGTGATCTGGAGGACCGAGCGGCGGCGGAGGCGATACACGCGCGAGTCGCCGACGTGGGCCGCGTACGCGAAGCCGCCGCGGATGAGCATCGCCGAGCAGGTCGTCGACATGCCGCGCTTGTCCGGAGACAGCTCGGCCATGCCGAACACCATGTAGCAGGCCGACTGCACACCGCTCTCCAGCAGCCGCCGGATCTCCCACGTCGACTCGGTGTCCCCCTCCATCACGCGACCGGTCAGCCGCTCCAGGTCCCGGGCTGCGCCACGCACCCACATGTGCAACTGGTCGACCGTCTCGCGGCTCGCGATCTCGCCCTTGTTGTGCCCGCCGACCCCGTCGGCGACGACGTAGAACCCCATCTCGTCGTCGCGGAAGAACGCGTCCTCGTTGATCGCGCGCTTGCGTCCGACGTCCGTCATCGCCACCGATCGCGTCCGGACCGGCACCCTCGTGAGCATCCGTCGCATCATAGCAGCGAGCACATGCGCATGGCAGCCCCGCGTCCGGGGATGTAGCTTGGTGGGGTGAGTATTCCCCTGGCCGACGCGCTGGTCGGCACGCGCGACTCCATCGTCGCCAGCTGGTCCCATCGCTTCGATCGCTCGGGACTTCGCGGGCCTGCGGCCTCGCGCGCGAGCGAGCACGCCGCGATGACCAGCGGCCTCGTGGAGGCGCTCGGCGTCGCGGTCTCCGCGGGCGCCGACCAGCTCCGGCCCGGCTCGATGGCCCTCCGGGACCTCGAGAAGGCCACCGCGTTCGCCGGCGCCTCGCTCGCGGCCGGTGGCGCCACCGGCTTCGAGGTCGCGGCGCTCCTGCTCTCGCTGCGTGACGCCGTGCTCGAGCACACCGAGCTGGAGCTGACCCGTCCCGTCGAGGGGCTCTTCGAGTGGCTCACCGTCGTGGCCCTCGACGCGTTCGCCGCCGCTGGCCGGCGGGCGGCGGCCGAGCGCGCCGCCGAGCAGCTCGAGCAGGGCACGCCGGTCGTGCTGCTCACGCCCGAGCTCCCGGCGGTCTTCCTCGTCGGCGCGCCGACCGAGGACGCGCTCGACAGCATCTTCGCGCGCGCGATGCTCCTGGTCGTGCGCGTCGGCGCGCCCTGCCTGCTCGTCGACGTCTCCGGGCTCGCGGACGCGAGCGCGCCGCCCGTGCGCGCCGCGCTCGAGCGGCTCCTCGGTCATCGCCGGATGTCGACGGTCGAGCTGGTGATGGTGGGCGCTGGAGAGGATCTCCTCCGGCGCTGGCGGGACGTCGCCCATACCTGCCAGGTGGCGCTCCGGGACTTCGATCGCTTCGACAGCGCGCTGGCGCACGCCTTCCAGCGCGCGGGCCTCAATGTGATCCGCCGCCCCACCTGACCTCGTCGCGAGGAGGTAATATCTCGACGAAGGTGGGCGCTACCTCCCCCATCCCCTTCGGGAGATACACGCTGCTGGAACGCCTCGCGGTCGGCGGCATGGCGGAGCTGTTCCTGGGAACGGCTCCGGGTGAGCACGGCTTCCAGCGCCAGGTGGTGATCAAGCGCCTCCTGCCCAACCTCGCGCGCGAGCCGATCTACACGGCCATGTTCATCGACGAGGCCAAGCTCACCGCCAAGCTCTCTCACCCCAAGATCGCGCAGACGTACGAGCTCGGCCGCGTCGGCTCCGAGCTGTTCATCGCGATGGAGTTCGTCGACGGCGTCGACGTGCTGGCGATGCTCCGCGAGCTGGCGTGGCAGCGCCGGCGGATGCCGACCGAGCTCGCGGTGTGGGTGACGCACGAGGTGCTCGACGCGCTCGACTTCGCGCACCACCTCAAGGACGAGCAGGGCAACCCGCTCGGCATCGTCCACCGTGACATCTCGCCGTCGAACGTGCTGCTCTCGCGTCGCGGCGACGTGAAGCTCGTCGACTTCGGCATCGCGCGCGCCCAGGGACCGGGGCGTCATCACCGGACGAAGTCGGGGACGCTCAAGGGCAAGTACGGCTACATGTCACCCGAGCAGGTGATCGAGCAGCCCGTGGACGCGCGCTCGGACCTGTTCTCCGTGGGGGTCGTCCTCGCCGAGATGCTGTGCGGTCGCCGCCTGTTCGCCGCGTCGGCGGAGATCGACGTCCTCTTGATGGTGCGCGACGCCAAGCTGTCGCGCCTCGATCAGTACGGCGCGCACATCCCGGGCTCGCTCGACGCGATCCTGCGCAAGGCGCTGTCGAAGGATCCCGCCGATCGCCACGCGAACGCCGCCGAGATGCGCGACGCGCTCGAGGAGTGGTTGTTCGAGGAGCGCCGGCGCGCGACGCCCAAGCAGCTCGGTGAGCTCGTCGAGTCGCTGTACGAGTCGGCCTGGAAGCGGCGGCGCGAGGGCATGGCGCAGGCGGCGGCCGCGCAAGCGTCCGCCGCGGCCGAGGCCGAGGAGGCGGTGAGCGCCGGCCTCTCGCCCGACGGCATCCCCGGCGGCGAGCTGCGCGTCGGCGAGAGCATGCCGATCATCTCGATCGAGACCCCGCCCAACGCGGCGGTGACGGCGACCGACTCCACCGACGTGGACCTGAGTGATCTCGATCTCGGCGCGATCGCGAGCCCGTCCCTGTCGGCAAAGGACCTGGAGCTGGCGTCGGTCGCGGCGAGCCAGTCGGCCTCGATCCCGTCCGCCCCCAGCAAGCCGGCGCCGAGCCCGCCGGCGACCCCGCCGCCGCCGCCGCCGCCGGCGCCGGCGCCGGCCACGATGGGCGCGTCGCGCAGGGTGGTCCACATCCCGCCGCTCCCCGAGTCGAGGTCCGAGGAGCGGGGAGCTCCGGCGCCGGCCGCGGTCGTCACGGCAGCACCCGCCGCTCCGATCAACGAGGACACGAGCGGCAAGGTGTCGGTCGCGGCGCAGGCGACGGTCTCCGCCGCCGGCTTCCTCGACACCGACTTCGGCGAGCTCGCGCAGGACATCGAGAAGGCGGTGCTCCACCTGCAGTCGCCCGTGCCGGCGGCGGTCGAGCTCGACGCGTCGGTTCGCTTCTCGTCGATCGAGGACGCGATCTCGTCGATCTCGCCGGAGGACGCCGACCACTCGATGATCGACTTCGAAGACTCGCAGGTCGAGGATCGTGCGCGTCGCTCGCGGCCCGTGCCGATCCCGTCGACCGAGGAGATCGCGCGCGCCGCGGTGCAGGTCGAGCCGCCGCCGCTGGACGACATCGGACGCGAGCCGACGATGACCGGCGACTTCGCGACCACGGCGCCGGTGACGCTGCTCTATCGGCTGACGACGGGGCGCGCCACCGGGCTCCTGTCGGTCCAGGTCGGCGGCATCAAGAAGGAGATCTACGTGCGCGGCGGCGTCGCCGAGTACGTGACGTCCAACGTGGCCGCCGAGCTGCTCGGCAACTACCTGGTCGGCCGCGGCGCGCTGTCGCCCGGCGAGCTCGCGATGGCGCTCGCGATGATGCCGCACTACGGCGGCAAGCTCGGCGATACGCTGGTCGGGCTCGGGCTCTTGAAGCCACTCGAGGTCTTCCGCCACCTGACGTATCAGGTGCGCCAGAAGCTCATCGACGTGTGCACGTGGACCAGGGGCGCGTTCGCCTGGTACGACGGGGCCGAGAACACGCGCACCGCGTTCCCCCTCGATCTGAACTCGTTCGAGGTGCTCGGCGCCGGCGCGATGGCGATGCGCGACGACACGATCGCCCACTGGATGATGGAGCGCGCCGCTTCGACCGTGGTCCGCGTGCGGCCCAGACCCGCCATCGAGCTCGAGCGCTTCGAGATCGCCGGCCTGCCGACCCTGTTCACCAAGATCGACGGCGAGAAGACCGTCGGGCAGATCGTCACCGACTCGCTCGATCCGACCGCCCAGCGCCGCACCGCGCGGATGCTCATCCTGCTCGAGCAGTGCGAGATGGTGCGGACGATCTGAGATCGGGCCTCGGGCCTCGGGCCTCGGGCCTCGGGAAGAAGGCCTCGGGCATCAGGGTCGACCGCCTGGACGTCATTTCTGCTTCTTCAGCCGGTCGCGTTGCTCGGGATCTTCCGCTTGGCGAGATCGACTGTGTGCCCGTCGTTGGCCGTGGGCAGGTTCGATTCCTTCGCTTCGGGCTCCGTCGTCGGTGGACCGATCCGTTCCTCCTGCTCCGTCGCCCACGGGTTGCCCGTCGGTTGCTCGGTCGGGTTGCGCGTCGGATCGGGATCGCGACTCGGCTCGCGCCAGTCCTACCGTTTGGACCACGAGACAGCGCCCCCTGATGCCCGACGCCTTCTTCCGGAGGCCCGAGGCCCGACGCCCGAGGCCCTCGTACCGGTTCGCTCAGCGAACCCGGTACGAGATCTCGACCTTCTGGCAGGCCGACCGGTCAGCGGCGGCGAGCGGTTCGTAGCGCCAGCCCTTGGCCTCGTCGACGAACGCCGCGTCGAGCTCGCTGATGCCGGTGCCGCGCGCGATCTTCGCCGACGTCACGGTGCCGTCGCCGCCGACGCAGAGGCGGAGGTCGGCGCGGGCTTCGCCGCCGAGCTCGGCGGTCACGCGGTGCGCGAGTCGGTCGGCCGCGCGCGGCGTCTCCGGCTGCGTCAGGCGCGCGGGGAACGTCGCCTCCGCGGCGTCCTCGCTGGACAGGTCGACCTGCATGCCCGACGTTGCCTCCGACGCGACGTCGGGACCACGCGTGGTCGACGACGTGGCGCATGCGGCGACGGGGACGAGTGCGAGCGCGATGGCGATGTTCTTCATGGTGGCTCCTCGCCCGGGCCACACTGCGATCGACGTGCCAGCGCGCGAGGCGCGACAACGTCGCGTCATTGTTCGGCGTCCGCGCTCGTCGCTCGCGTCACGCCGCCGTCGCCGCGACGTCGCACGCCGTCGCACGTCGCGGGCGAGTCTCGCTCGCCATCACGAATCGCGCGGCGGTCGAGGCATCGGCGACGGCTGGGTGTCCCTCGCGGGCCGCGTGGGCATCGACGACGGCGGCGGGTCATCGGTCGAGTGCTGGTCGTCGCGCTCCAGGAACTCCTCTTCCCGGAAGACCCGCAGGCGCGACGTGGTGCGTTCGGTCCGGGCGCGGACGGTGCTCATCGAGCTCGTTCCCCTTTCACCCTGGAGAGGCGACGTCCCTTCGTTCGTGACGACACGGCGCGAAAGGTTTCTCCGGACCTGGGTCAACGATGGGGAACCTGTCGCACCCTGTCGCATCCGGGAATAGGGGGTGTCGTCGTCCAGTTGACACGGGCACCGGGACCGCTTACCAAGCCGCTGTTTCCACCGTCCTTTCGAGGCCGTATGTCCGATCGCCAGTCCGAAGACGTCGCTCGCTTCCAGGAACGCTTCTCCACGCTCAAGGCCGAGGTCGGCAAGGTCCTCGTCGGCCAGGACGACATGCTCCACCGGCTCCTGCTCGGCCTCCTGGCCGGGGGCCACGTCCTCCTGGAGGGTGTCCCCGGGCTGGCCAAGACGCTGGTGATCCGGACCCTCGCCGAGTCGCTCGAGGGCACCTTCTCGCGCATCCAGTTCACCCCGGACATGCTCCCCGGCGACGTCGTCGGCACGCAGGTCTTCAATCCGCGTGAAGGCACCTACACGGTCCGCAAGGGCCCGGTCTTCGGCAACTTCATCCTCGCCGACGAGATCAACCGCGCGCCCGCCAAGGTGCAGTCCGCGCTCCTCGAGGCGATGCAGGAGCGGCAGGTCACCCTCGGCGAGCACACGTTCAAGCTCGCCGACCCGTTCCTCGTGCTCGCGACCCAGAACCCGATCGAGCAGGAGGGCACGTACCCGCTGCCCGAGGCCCAGCTCGATCGCTTCATGCTGAAGGTGAAGGTCGGCTACCCGAGCCGCGAGGACGAGGTGAAGATTCTCGACCGCATGGCCGGCACCGGCGCCGAGCCGACCGTGCAGCGGGTGATGACGTGCGACGAGATCCTCGCCGCCCGAGACGTCGCCCGCCAGGTCTTCGTCGATGACAAGGTCAAGCGCTACGCGGTCGACCTCGTCGCCGCGACCCGCGACCCCAAGGGCGCCGGCGTCGGCAACCTCGCGCCGCTCATCGACAACGGCGCGTCGGTGCGCGGTTCGATCGCGCTCATCAAGGTGGCCAAGGCGGCGGCGGTGCTCGGCGGGCGCAGCTACGTGAGCCCGCACGACGTGAAGAGCATCGCGGTCGACGTGCTGCGCCACCGCGTCCTGCCCAGCTACGAGGCGGAGGCCCAGGGCAAGTCGGCCGATCACCTCATCGCGCAGATCCTCGAGAACGTCCCGGTTCCCTGATCGGAGTCGCCATCGTGCTCCCCGCCGAGCTCGCGCGCGAGGTCAAGCGCATCCAGTTCGTCACCGGCCGCCAGGTCGCCAACGTGATGGCGGGCGCGTACCTGTCCGTGTTCAAGGGGCGCGGCATGGAGTTCGACGAGGTGCGCCCGTACGTGCCCGGTGACGACGTGCGCACGATCGACTGGAACGTCACGGCGCGGACCGGCGAGCCGTACGTCAAGCGGTACGTCGAGGAGCGCGAGCTCACCGTGATGCTCCTGTGCGACATCAGTCAGTCGCAGGACTTCGGCTCGGGCCGGCGCAGCAAGCTCGAGGCGGCGGTCGAGCTGTGCGCGCTCCTCGCGCTGTCGGCCGTCGACAACGGCGACAAGGTCGGGCTCTTGCTCTTCCACGGCGGCGCCGACACGTACATCCCGCCGCGCAAGGGCGACAAGCACGCGCTGCGCATCATCCGCGAGGTCTTCGCCCGCGGCCACGAGCCGCCGCAGACGCGCGCGCGCTGGAACCCGGCCGATCTCCCGCGGCGGCTCTGGGCATGGTTCAAGAAGCTCGACGACGTGAGCCGCAAGGACGCGCGGCGCTCGACCAGCATCGCCGCGGCGCTCGAGCTGTGTCGCAAGGTGCTGCCGCGGCGGGCGGTGGTGTTCCTGGTCAGCGACTTCCTCGACGAGGGCTACCTCGAGGTGCTGCGCCACGCCAACCGCAAGCACGACGTCGTGGCGGCGCTCGTCACCGATCCGCGCGAGCTCGAGCTCGCGCCGGCGGGCCTGGTCACCCTCGAGGACGCCGAGACCGGGCGCACGCGCCTCGTCGACACGCGCTCGCAGGCGTACCGCGGGCGCGCCGCGCGGGACGCCGAGGCGCGGCTCGAGCGGCTCACCGAGTCGCTGCGGGCGAGCGGCGTCGATCTCATGCGCATCGACGCGCAGGGCTCGGTCGTCGACCCGCTGCTCCGCTTCTTCCGCGAGCGTGAGCGGAGGCTGCACCGATGATCGTGCGCCGCTCGAACGCGGCGCTGGTCGCGGCGCTGGTCGTGCTCTCGAGCGCGCTCGCGATCGTCGCGTGCGGCGGCTCGAGCGGCGGCGAGCCGGCGCGCACGCGCATCGAGCCGCCCCCGGAGGCGGTCACCAAGGTGACCGAGCACGCCGCGCTGAAGGCGACCATCGCGGTGTGGCCGCCGGCGCCGCGGCTCGGCGATCCGATCCACCTGCGGCTCACGATCGAGCCCAAGCCGGGCGCGGGGAGCGTGACCGCGCCGTTCCAGCACGAGGCCCTCGGTCGCTTCGCCGTGACCGGATGGACGCCCGGCCGCGCGCGTCGCGACGACGGCACGGTCGTCGAGGAGCAGACCTACACGCTGGAGGCGCCGGGCAGCGGCAAGTTCCGGATCCCGCCGCTGCGCATCGTGGTCGCGTCCTCCGATGGCGACGAGGAGCTCCTCACCGAGGAGGTGCCGATCACGATCGCGCCGGTCGATCCGGCACGCGCGCACGAGCCGCTCGCCCAGGCGCGCGAGGTCTTGCCGCCGCACCGGACGGTGAGCTACCTGCCGCTCTACCTCGCCGGCGTGCCGGTGCTCGGCGGCGCGATCCTCGCGGTCGTGCTCGTCGTCGGTGCGATGCGCCGGCGCGCGCTCCGCGAGGCGCGAGTGTCGGCGTACGAGGACGCCGTGCGCCGGCTCCAGGCGCTCGAGGCGCGCGGCGCGCCCGACGAGCGGACCACGGACGGCTGGTACGTCGAGCTCTCGTCGATCGTGCGCCGCTACCTCGAGGGGCGCTACGGCGTGCGGGCGCCCGAGCTCACGACCGAGGAGTTCCTCCAGGAGGCGAGGCGGGCGGCCGGGCTGGCGGCCGACCATCGCGAGCTGCTCACCGCGTTCCTCGAGCGCTGCGACCGGGTGAAGTTCGCCGGTTATCGCCCCGATCCCGAGGAGTCGATGGCGTCGCTCCACGCGGCGCGCGCGTTCGTCGAGGACACGCGCCTGCGCGCCCAGGAGGCCGCGTGACGTTCTGGGGCGTCCATCTCCAGCACCCGTGGTACCTGCTCGCCGCGCTGGCGGTCATCCCGGCGATCTGGCTCGCGCACCGCGCCGCCGGCCGCCTGGTCTTCTCCTCGATCGACGCCTTGCCCGCGGAGGCGACGTGGCGGACCCGCCTCGCGTGGGTGCCCGACGCGCTCCTCGCGCTCGCGATCCTGGCGCTCGCGATCGCGCTCGCCGGGCCGCGCAAGGGCCAGCGCGACAGCCGCATCCGCACCGAGGGCATCGCCATCGCCATGGTCGTCGACATCTCGGGCTCGATGCGCGCGCTCGATCTGTCGGAGCGCGACCGCGAGCTCACCCGCCTCGACGCGGTGAAGCGGGTGTTCGAGCAGTTCGTGCTCGGCGGCGGCGGCCTCCGGGGCCGGACCGACGACGCCATCGGCCTGGTCTCGTTCGCCCGCTACGCCGACACCCGCAGCCCGCTCACCCTCGACCACGGCAACCTGGTCACCGCGGCGCGCGCGCTCGAGATCGTCACCGAGCAGTCGGAGGACGGCACCGCGGTCGGGGAGGGGCTCGCCCTGGCGGTCGAACGACTGCGCGAGGCGCCGATGCGCAGCAAGGTCGCCATCGTCCTCACCGACGGTGTGTCCAACATGGGCGAGATCGCGCCCATGGCCGCCGCCGAGCTCGCGCGCGACGCCGGCGTCCGCGTCTACACCATCGGCGCCGGCACCAACGGCATGGCGCCGATCCGCGTGCACGACCCGTTCACCGGCGGCGAGCGGCTGGTGTCGACCCGCGTCGAGATCGACGAGGAGACGATGCGCGCGATCGCCGAGCGGGCGGGCGGCAAGTACTTCCGCGCCACCGACGCCGCCGGGCTGCGCCGCGTCTACCAGGAGATCGATCGGCTCGAGCGCACCGAGATCACCGAGGTGAAGTTCTTCGAGTACGACCAGTACTACGGTCGCTTCGTGCTGGCCGCGATGCTCGCCGTCGCGGTGGCGCTCCTCCTGCGCGGCTCGCTCCTGCGGAGGCTCCCGTGAACGCGCTCCTCGCGATCCTCCCCGACTGGGAGTGGACGTACCGCAGCCGCGTCCACTGGCTGTGGGCGGTGCTCGCGCTCGTGGCGGTGCTCGCGCTGCTCGAGTGGCACGGCCGCGACGCGCTCGGCCGGTTCCTGTCGCCGCTCATGCAGCGGCGGCTGGTGACCCGGCCGTCGTGGACGCGCACCGGGGTGCGGCTGGCGCTGGTCGCGGTCGCGCTGTTCGCGTGCGTGCTCGCCCTCATGCGCCCGCGCTCGATCGCCGGCGGCGAGACCGTGATGAGCTCGAACGTGGCCGCCGACGTCGTCGTCGTGCTCGACGTCTCGAAGAGCATGCTCGCGGAGGACGTCGCGCCCAACCGGCTGGTGCGCGCGCGCGCCGAGATCGAGCGCATGGTGAAGCAGCTCGAGGGGCAGCGGGTCGGCCTGGTCGCGTTCGCCGGCCGCGCCGTGACCCTCTGTCCGCTCACGCCCGACCAGGCCTTCTTCAACCTCGCCCTGCGCGGCGTCGACACGCGCACCGTGTCCCGCGGCGGCACGCGCATCGGCGACGCGGTGCGCACGGCGGTCAAGTCGTTCCCGACCGGCGAGGGCGCCAAGCTGATCGTGCTCATCACCGACGGCGAGGACCACGAGAGCGATCCGCTGGACGCCGCGCAGCAGGCGAAGCTCGCCGGCGTGCGCATCGTCGCCGTCGGCCTCGGCTCGGAGGAAGGCTCGCCGATCACGATCACCGATCCACGCACCGGCGCCCGTACGCAGCTGACGCACGACGACCGCCCGGTCATCACCCGGCTCGACGGCGACACCCTGCGCAAGATGGCGCTCGAGACCGGCGGGGCCTACGTCCCGGCCGGGACCGCCGCGCTCGATCTGGAGTCGATCGTGCGTGAGAACATCACGCCGATCCTGCGGGCCGAGGCCGACCAGGCGCTCCGGGTCGTGCCCGCCGAGAAGTACCCCTGGCTGGTGGCGCTCGCGCTGATCGCGCTGATCGCCGCGCTCGCCGTCGGCGCCTTCGCCGGGAGGGAGCCGTGAGCCGACGCACGGGCCGAGGCCCGGTTCGACCGTCGACGGGCGTGCTCGCCGTCCTCCTGCTCGTGGCGTCGCTCGTGCTCGGGACCGGGTGCATGGAGGGCCCGCCCGAGCCCGCGCGCGTCCGCTACAACGAGGGCGTGCGCCTCCTGGCCGAGGCCAAGTACGACGAGGCGGCCAAGGCGTTCCTCGAGGCGCGCAGCGACGCCGGTTACGACGGGGCTCTGCGCTACCGCGCGGCCTTCAACCTGGGTCTCACGCACGCGCGCCAGGCCGAGCAGGCGGCCGCCGATGGCGGCGCGCGCGATCCCGCCGCGGCGATCGAGCGCTACCGGCAGGCGGCCGCCTGGTTCTCCGACGCGCTGCGCCTGCAGGCGGACGATCGCGACGCGCGGGCGAACCTCGAGCGGGTGCAGGCGCGCATCCTCGCGCTCGTCGACGAGGTCAACAAGGGCGAGCACGGCCTCGAGAAGCGGCTCGACGCGATCATCGCGGGTGAGCGGCAGCTGCGCGACGCGGTGCGCGGGCTGTGGCAGGCCCAGGACGCGCGCGGCGCCGGCGCCGATCCGCTCGCCGACAAGGACGCGTTCGACCGGACGTCGACCGAGCAACGGACGCTCGCCGCGGAGGCCGGCGTGGTCGCGGATCTCGCAGGCGACGAGATCACCGCGATCGGCGGCAAGGCCGAGGCCGAGCGCCAGGACGAGGAGAAGGCGCGGCTCGTGCAGCTGCAGAACCTCGACCTCTACGTGCAGGACGCGCGCAAGGAGATGACCGACGCGCGCCGCAACCTGACCGAGCTCAAGGCCGAGCTCGCCTATCGCCGCGTCGAGGGCGCGCTCGAGGCGCTCAAGCGGGCGCGCGAGCAGCTCCTCGATCCCATCACGGTGCTGCGCGGGGTCGCCCAGGATCACGTCGAGCTGCTCGGCCACGTCGCCGGCCTCGAGCAGGCGCGCGGCGCGCGCAAGCTGGGCGAGGCGCCGATCGAGCTGCCGCGGTGGATGCAGCCCGTGGCGCTCGGCGGCCGGCAGCTCGACATTCGCGCACGGCTCGAGGAGGTGAAGGCGCGGCTCGCGGCGGCGAAGGATCAGGCGCAGGTGAAGGACGCGATCGCCCTTGCGACGCCGGCGCTCGAGCAGGCGAGCGCCGCCATGCTGCGGGCGAGCGAGGCGCTGCGCGGCGACGACGTGACGACCGCGGCCGTCGCCCAGCGCGAGGCCCTCGAGGCGCTGGCGCGCGCCATCGAGCAGTTCCTCGACCTGCGTGGTCTCATCGACATCGCGCTGGCGGAGCAGGGGCCGGTGGTCGCCGCCCTGACCCCGCCGGCCGAAGGCCAGCCGGCGATGTCGGCGGCGGAGCGCGCGCGCGTCGTCGGTGACGGCGCGGCTCGCAACCGCGAGCGCCTCGTGCGGATGCAGCAGATGATCGCCGAGCTGGCCCGGCCGCCGGCGCCGCCCGCCGACGGACAGCCGGCGTCGCCCGAGGATCCGGAGGCGGCGAAGCAGCGCGAGGAGCTCTACGGCAAGGCCGAGGCGCTGCGCGCCGAGGCGCAGGCCGCGCTCGACCAGCTCCTCACCGTCGCGCGCGGCGGCAAGGGGCCCGCGGCGCTCGAATCGGCGACCACCGCGCAGGCCAAGCTCGAGGAGCTGCAGCAGCTCTTCTACTCGGTGATCGAGCACCTGAAGAAGCTGATCCGCGATCAGGGCGAGACCCGCGACCGGACCGCCGACGCGATCGGACAGGACGACCTCGCGCGCAAGCCGATGCTCCCGCCGATCGCGCAGCGGCAGGGTGGCCACGTGCAGACGGCGGACGCGATCACGAACGCGCTGGCGGCGCAGGCCGACGCCGCCGCGCAGCAGGCGGCGCAGGGGGCAGGACAGGGGGCCCCGGCGGCCGGTCCGCCTCCGCAGGCGCTCAAGGAAGCGGCGGGGGAGGTGCGGAACGGCCTCACCTCGATGCAAACTGCGATCGAGACGCTGGCCAGGGCCAGCGACCCGAGCGCGACGATGAGCTTCGATCTCTCCCCGGTGACCGAGTCGCAGCAGCAGGCGATCGCCCACCTGGAGAACGCGCTGCGCCTGCTCCAGCCGCCGCAGAAGCAGGACGACAAGGACCAGCAGCAGCAGCAGCAGCAGCAGGATCAGCAGCAGCAGCAGGATCAGCAGCAACAGCAGCAGCAGCAGCAGCAGCAGCAGCAGCAGCAGCAGCAGGACCAGAGCAAGGACGAGGCCGAGCAGCGCCTGCGGCAGGTGCGCGAGCGCGAGGCGCAGCGCCAGCGCGAGCGCCGCGAGCAGCAGCGCGCGGCTCCCGATCCGGTGGACAAGGACTGGTGACCGTGCGCTCGTTCGCTCGACGTCTCGCGCTCCTCGTGGTCATCACCGCGCTGGCGTCGCTGGTGGCGCCCCCGGCAGCGCACGCGCAGCAGGGGCCACGGGCCCAGTATCAGCTCGGTGGTGACGCCTTCGCCGGGCATCCGTTCCTGCTCGCGATCGTCGTCGAGGGGCTGGCGGAGCAGCCCGAGCCCGTGGCGCCGGCGATCACGGTGCCCGGCGCGACGGTGACGCCGATGGGCGTCGAGCTGCGTGCGGCGCCGACGGTCATCGTCAACGGTCAGCGCGTGGATCAGGGCAGCGGCACCTGGATCCTGCGCTACCGGATGGAGGTGCCCAAGGGCGGCGCCTACACGCTGCCCGACGTGAAGGTGGCGCAGGCGGGCACCCAGGTCGCCGTGCGAGGCGCGCGCCTCCAGGTCGCGGAGCTGCCGAGCACACGGGACATGGCGATCGAGGTGCTCCTGCCACAGCGCCCGGTCTACGTCGGCGAGACGATCCCCGTCGACATCGCCTGGCTGCTGCGCAAGGACCCGCGCGATCAGAGCCTCTCGGTGCCGCTGCTCGGCCTCGCCGACAGCGTCACCGTCACGGTGCCGCCGCCGGCGAACCCGCGGCAGACCGTGTCCTTCCCCGCCGGCGGGCGCGATCTCGACATCGGCTACACCCAGGACACGATCGAGCGCGGCGGCGTCGAGTACACGCGGCTCCTGTTCCGCGTGCTCGTCACGCCGTTGCGCGCCGGGCCGATCGCGCTGCCGCCGGCGCAGGTCATCGCCAAGCTCGAGGTCGGCGCCGGGCGCGACGCCTTCGGCTTCCCGACGGCGCGCTACGAGCGCTTCCGCGCCACCGACGAGGCGCGCACCCTCGACGTGCGCCCGTTGCCCGAGACCGGCCGGCCCACGACGTTCAACGGCGCCGTCGGCTCTTCGTTCTCGATCGCCGTGCGCGCCAGCCGCTCGGTGGTGCAGCTCGGCGAGCCGGTCGAGCTCGAGATCACCGTGAAGAGCGATCAGCGCCTCGACGGCGTCGGGCTGCCGCCGCTCGACGGCCCCGGGATGCTGCCGCGCGACCAGTTCGGCGTGCCCGCGGATCCGCCCATCGGCGAGCTCTCGCCCGACGGGCTCGAGAAGACCTTCAAGGTGCCGGTGCAGGTCGTCGGCGCCGACGCGACCGCGATCCCGGCGCTGGCGTTCTCGTACTTCGATCCATCGCGCACCTCGTACCAGACGATCCACAGCGAGCCGATCGCGCTGTCGGTGAAGGGCGGCGCCGTCGTCGGTGCGGCGCAGGTGGTCGGCGGGGCGCAGGACGGAAGCGGCGGCGGTGGTGCGGGGGGCGCCGGGGGCGCCGGTCCGGCGGGCGGACGGCCGGGTGAGCTCCCGCTCGTCGGTGTCGAGCTCGCGCTGTCGGCGCCGGGCGCGGGCGGTGCGCCGCTCTCGCGCTCCGTCCTGTGGACGATCGTGGCGCTCCTCTACGTCGTGCCGCTCGGCGTGTTCGGCGTGCGCGCGTGGCGCGCGCGGACCGCGGCGCGGCGTGGGGAGGCGAGCGAGGCGAAGACGGCGCTGCGCGCGCTGCGTGACGAGATCGAGCGGGCGCACAAGGCACCGGCCCGCGACGCCGCGGTCGCCCTGCCGCGGGCGATGCGCGCGTGCGCTCGCGCGCTCGGCCGCACCCTCGACGAGCAGCTGGTCGACCGGATCGAGGACGCCGGCTTCGCGCCGGGCGCGGGCGACCATCCGCTACCTTCGGAGCTCCGCAACGAGGTCGCCGATCTCGCCGACGTGTGGGCGAACGGTCCCCGCAGCGGCGGGCGCGACAAGGCCGTCGCGAGCGCGACGCTCGTCCTCTTGGCGATCGTCGGGGCAGCGACACCGGCGCGCGCCGACGACGCCGTGCGCGCGGCGCGCGCCGATTACCAGGCGGCGCTCGACGCCGGCGATCCCCAGATCCGCCAGCGCAACTTCGCGTCGGCCGCGGCGGCCTTCGCGAAGGTGGCGCGCGGCTCGCGCTCGGCCGCGCTCCACGCCGACTGGGGCAACGCGGCGCTGGGCGCCGGCGATCTCGGCGGCGCAGCGCTGGCCTACCGCCGCGCGCTCGCGCTCGACGCCGACGAGAGTCGTGCGCGGCGCAACCTCGCCTGGCTCCGTAGCCGGATGCCGGAGGGCATGCGCCCCGCGGGCGGTGGCGCGACCGAGACGCTGTTCTTCTTCCACGGCTCCTGGAGCCGCGATCGGCGGCTGCTCGTCGGCGCCGCTGGCTTCGCGGTCATGGTGCTCCTGCTCGTGCCCTGGCGGGGCCGTCGCCGTCCGTGGATGGTCGCCGTCGCGCTCGCCCCGGCGATCACGTGGATCGCGATGACGGTGTCGCTCGTCGTCGAGGATCGACGCGTCTCCGATGCGGTGGTCATGCAGGCGGGCGTGCTACGCACGGCGGACAGCGCCGGCGCGCCGCCGCGCCTGGCGTCACAGCTTCCGGCAGGCGTCGAGGTCGTGATCGTCGAGCGCCGCGACGAGTGGACGCAGATCCGCCTCCCATCGGGGACCACCGGCTGGCTGCCGGCGGCGGCGATCGAGCGCGTCCACCTCTGAATCTGATCCGAGCTCGACGCTCGGTCTCGACGGTCGGTGTCGACGTGCCCCGACCTGCTACGCTGGGCGGCCGATGACCGAGCGCCTGTACCACGCCGACGCGTTTCTCCGTTCGTTCCGCGGCCGCGTCGCCGCACACGGCGAGCACCGCGGTCGGCCGTCGCTGGTGCTCGACGCGACCGCGTTCTACCCCGAAGCCGGCGGCCAGATGGCCGACCGTGGCACGCTCGGCGGGGTCGCGGTGATCGACGTGCAGGCCGACGACGACGGCGTCGTCCACCACGTCCTCGAGGGCGCGCTGCCCGTGGTCGGCGCCGAGCTCGACGGCGAGATCGAGTGGCCGCGCCGCCGCGTGCACATGGCCCTGCACACCGGCCAGCACCTGCTCTCGCGCGCGCTGATCGAGGCGGCGTCGGCCGAGACCGTGTCGGCGCGGCTGGGCGAGACCGGCTGCACGATCGACGTCGCACGCGATCCGGTCCCCGAGCGGGACCTCGCCGCCGCCGAGACGCTCGCCAACGCCGTCATCGACGACGACCTGCCGGTGCGCGCGTGGTTCCCGGAGGCGGCGGAGCTCGCGGCCCTGCCGCTGCGCCGCGAGCCCAAGGTCGCGAGCGAGGTGCGCGTCGTCGCGATCGGTGACTTCGACTACTCGCCGTGCGGCGGTACCCACTGCGCGCGTTCGTCGCAGATCGGGTCGATCCGCGTGCTCGGCGCCGAACGTTACAAGGGCATGACCCGGATCCATTTCGCGGCCGGCGCCCGCGCCCGCGGGCTCCTCGGCGAGCACAGCGAGCTCCTCGCGCGCCTCGCCCGCGAGCTGACCTGCTCGGCGGCGGAGGTGCCCGGCGCCGTCGACAAGCTGCGCCGCTCCCTCGCCGACGCGCGCGCCGAGGTCGCCAACGCGCGCGAGCAGCTGGCGGCCGCGCTCGCCGAGCGCCTGACGACGACCGAGGGCGCGGAGGTGATCGCGGCGGTGCCCGACGCCGCGCTCCTCCGGCCGCTCGCGGTGCGGCTCGTCGCCGCCGGCAAGGACGCGCTCCTCGCCGCCGCGACCGTCGACGGCACCCAGGTCCTGCTCGCGCGCGCGCCCGGCTCCTCGCTCGATTGCGGTGGACTCCTCCGCAGGCTCGCGCAGGCCACCGGCGGCCGCGGCGGCGGCAAGCCCGATCACGCCGAGGGGCGGCTTCCGGGCGCGATCGACTGGCCGGTGTCGATCGCGGCGGCGCGCGCGTGAGCGAGCCGCGGACCGATCCGCGCGCCGAGCAGCGCACCGGCCTCCTCCTCGGGATCGCGGCGTACACGGCCTGGGGCATCGTCCCGCTCTACTGGCGCGAGCTGGAGGGCGTCGATCCGGTCGAGATCCTCGCCTGCCGCGCGCTCTTCGGCGCGGTCACGTTCGTCGCCCTCGCCGCGCTCATGGGTCAGCTGCGCCTGGTGCGGGTGACCCTCCGCGATCGTCGCACGCTCGCCGTGCTCGTCGCCGCGGCCGCGCTGCTCGCGCTCAACTGGGGCCTGTTCATCCACGCCACGCTCGGCGGCCAGCTCCTGCAGGCGAGCCTCGGCTACTTCATCAACCCGCTCCTCTCGGTCGCGCTCGGTGTCGTCTTCCTGCGCGAGCGCCTGCGCCGGCTGCAGCTCGTCGCGATCGTCCTCGCCACCGCCGGGGTCGTCTGGCTCGCGCTCGGCGCCGGTCCGCCGTGGATCGCGCTCGCGCTCGCGTCGTCCTTCGGGGTGTACGGCCTCCTGCGCAAGACCGCGCCGGTGGCGGCGCTCGCCGGCTCGACCATCGAGACCTCGCTCATGGTGCCGGTGGCCGTGATCTACCTGGCGTGGATCTCGGGCGATCCGGCGCGTGGTGACTTCGCGCACGCCGGGGCGCGCACGCACCTCCTCCTCGCCGGTACGGGCCTGGTCACGGCGCTGCCTCTCCTGTGGTTCACCGCCGCGGCGCGTCGCCTGCCGCTCGCCACCGTCGGGTTCCTGCAGTACCTGGCGCCCACAGGGCAGTTCCTGACCGCCGTGCTGGTGTTCGGCGAGCCGCTCGCCGCGCGCAAGCTCGCCGCGTTCGCGTTCATCTGGATCGCGCTCGCGCTCTTTTCCCTGGATCTGGCCCGTGCGGCGCGCACCGCGCGGCGACCGCCGAAGGCCGTACAATAGCCCCGTGCGCTGGCTCTCGCGCCTCACGACCGTCGCCGTCCTCGCCCTCCTCGTGGGCGTGGTGATCGTCGGCGCCGTGACGCTCGCTCGGCCGCCCGCGGCGCGCGGCGGGTTTCGCACGTCGGCGCTCTTCCGCGACGCGTCGGGGCTTCCGACCGGCTCGCGCGTCGTCATCGCCGGCGTGAACGTCGGACGCATCGAGAGCCTGACGATCGAGGGAGGGCGCGCGCGCGTCGCGATGCGCCTGCGCGACGGCCTCGTGATCTGCGACGACGCCTGGGCGACGAAGAAGGCGGAGTCCGCGCTCGGCGACAACTACGTCGAGATCTCCCCGGGCGACGCCGATCCCGCGTCGGCGTCGGGGTGCGCGCCTCCCCGGCGCCGCCTGGCCTCCGGCGAGCCCGTGGCGCGCGTGGTCGAGGCGGCATCGACCGAGCGCGTGCTGCGCGGGATCCAGAACGCGATGCCGCGCATCGACGAAGGGCTGGGCTCGGCGGAGGCCTTCCTCGACGAGGGCCGCGAGTGGGTGTCGGGCCCGTTCCGCGAGCGTGTCGAGCGGCTCGATCGTGAGCTCGCGGGCGATCTGATCAGCGGCCCGCTGCGCGACGCCGAGCGGGCTGCCGACGACCTCGATCGCTGGACCGCCGGCGTCGCCGCCGACGTCGCCGCGGTGGCGCCGACCGCCAACCGGCGCATGGACGACTTCGCCGCCGACGTCGCCGGCGCGACGGACGATCTCCGCGGCGCCCGGGCCGACGTGCGCGACGCGCTCGGCGGCGCGCGCGCCCGCATCGACGAGGTCGACCCGTTCCTCGACGACGCCGGCGACACGATCGCCGCGCTCGTCGACCCGCGCCACGAGCGTGCCGGGACCCTCGCGAAGATGATCCACGATCCCGAGCTCGCCGACGATGTCACCGACGTGACCGAGGCCGCCGCCGACTTCACGCGCTCGCTCGCGAGGTTCCGCAACGTGATCGGCTTCCGCACCGAGCTGAACGTCCTCGCCCGCGAGCCGCGCTACTACGTCACCGCGGAGGTCGCCGCGCGCGCCGACACCTTCTACTACATCGAGCTGGAGAAGGGGCACTGGGGTGACGTCCCCGAGCCGCGCCTCGACGATGCGACAGGGAGTGCGACGTGGACGCGTCGCACCTCGATCGTCGAGAACCTGCGCATCACGGCGCAGTGGGGCAAGCGGTTCGGCCCGATCTCGCTGCGCGCCGGCGTGAAGGAGTCGATGTTCGGCGCCGGCATCGACGGGGTCCTCGGCGACGGTCGGTTGAAGCTGTCGCTCGACGTCATGGAGTCGAGCTTCGATCGGGTGCCGCGCGTCAAGCTCGCCGCCGCGTTCGCGGTCTTCCGCACGCTCTACATCGTCGGCGGCGTGGACGACGCGCTCGTCGAGGGCGCGACCCTCCCGATCCAGCCGTGGCCCGACACCGCCGACGTGCCGGTCCAGTTCCAGGAGCTGCACTACGGCCGCGACTACTTCCTCGGGCTCTCGCTCAACTTCACCGACAGCGACATGGATCGCCTGCTGTTCGTCTATGGCGGCATCCTCGGTGCGCTCATCTTCCGCTGACCCTCCAATCGACCACCCAGGCCCACATCACCCGGACCGGGTGAAGATCGCCATGCCCGTGCGCGTCGACGTGAGCCGTCGATTGTGGCAAAAGAGAGGGGCACCTCCCATGGAGTCAGTGGCGGCGATCCCAATGAGTGCGAAGCCGAAGTTGCTCATCGTCGAGGATGATCCGGCCCTGGGGCGCTCCCTCCAGCGCGGTACCCGGGCCTACTTCGATGTCATCATGAAAGACTCGGTGGAGGCGGCGCTCGAGCTCATCGAGCGCGGAGAGGAGCTCGCGGCGGCGGTGGTCGATATCGGTTTGCCCGACGGTACCGGCTTCGAGATCGTCGAGATGCTGCGTCGCGGTGATCGCAACCTGCCGGTGCTCATCCTCACCGGCTCCAACGATCCGTCGACGATCAACCGCGCGCACGCGCTGCGTGTGGAGTTCGTGTGCAAGCCGTTCTTCTCGGAGAACCTCGCGCAGTTCGTGCAGCGCACCCTCTCCGGCAGCCAGTACGGCGACCGGCAGAAGCTCGCCGGCGTGATCTCCGAGGTCACCGACGGCTACAAGCTCTCGCTGCGCGAGAGTCAGATCCTCGCGTTCGCGGCGGAGGGCATCCCGCGCAGCCGCCTCGCCGACGTGATGGGCGTCAGCGAGAACACGGTGAAGAGCCAGGTGCGCTCGCTGCTCGACAAGGTCGAGAAGCAGGCCCTGTCCGACGCCGTGTGGTGGGTGCGCAACCGCGCGGGCCTGTGATCGGGCCTCGGGCCTCGGGCCTTGGGAAGAAGAAGAGAAGCCGCAGAGGGCCTCAGGCGGAGTCCACCGCGACGTAATCTGTCTGGGCTGAGGCCCGACGCCCGAGGCCCGAGGCCTCTGGATCAGGTTCGCAAGCCTAGGGCTTGCGGACCTGATCCAGATCGATCTGGTAGCGCTCGGCCCAGCGGTAGACCTGCTTGCGGTCCTTGCCGAAGTACTCGGCGACCTGGGCGATGTTGCCGGCGAAGTACGCGAGCACGGCCATCAGGTCGTCGCGCGCGGGGACGGCGTCGCGCGGCACCTGCGGCATCGCCGGGTGCGGCTCGCTGTCGTTGGCGATCGGCTCCTTGAGCTGCGCGCGCGGCCCGAGCACGGCGGAGATGTTGTCGGGGAGGTGCTCGCAGCGAACGCGGTTGACGCTGGCCGCGCGGACGCCCGCGGCGCTGATCACCTGCTCGAGCTCGCGCACGTTGAACGGCCAGTGATAGAGGAGCAGGGCCTCGGCGGCGTTGGTCGAGATCGTCGCCGACGGTGCGACCCGCGCGAGGAACATCGCCGCGAGCGGCAGGATGTCTTCCTTGCGCTCGCGCAGCGGCGGGATGCGCTGGACCCAGCCGGAGAGGCGCGCGAACAGATCGGAGCGGAAGCTGTCGGCGGCGATCTCGGCCGACAGGTCCCGGTTGGTCGCGGCCACGATGCGCACGTCGACGGTGACCGACTCCGCGGCGCCGACCGCGCGCACCTCGCCCTTGGCGAGCGCCCGCAGGAGCTTGGCCTGGATCGGCGCCGGGCACTCGCCGACCTCGTCGAGGAAGAGCGTGCCGCCCTGCGCCGCCATGAAGAGCCCGTCGCTCCTCGCCTTGGCCCCGGTGAACGCGCCGGCGACATGCCCGAAGAGCTCGCTCTCGGCCAGGGCCTCGGGCAGCGCCGCGCAGTTGACCGCGATGAACTGGCCCGCGCGGCCGCTCTGGCGGTGGATCTCCTCGGCGACGAGCTCCTTGCCGACGCCGGTCTCGCCGAGCACGAGCACCGGGATGTTGCGCGGCGCCACCATCGCGAGGTCGGCGCGCAGCCGGCGCATCACCTCGCTGCGGCCGAGGAGGCGCGGGCTCTCGGCGACGGCGGAGACGTCGTGCGCGACCGCGTGATCGAGGAAGAGGAGCAGGGTCTTGCCCACGCGCACGACCGAGCCGTGCTCGATCCTCTCGGTCTGGATCTTCTGGCCGTTGACGAACGTGCCGTTGCGGCTGCCGCGATCGACGATGCGGTACGAGCCCGCGCCGTCCGGCTCCACCACGGCGTGCAGCCGCGACACTTCCTTGTCGTCGAGCGCGAGCGGGCTCTGGGTCTGGCCGATGCGACCGATCTCGACCGGCGAGCGGCCCACCGTCGACATCGCCCATCGTCCGGCGCGCGGCGCGTGCACGACGCGCAGCTGTCGTACCCGGATCGCACTGGTCTCGTCGGCGGTACCGCTGACCGCCGTGATGGTCAGGCTGGGGTGGAAATCCGACGTCGACACCGGTCTCCGCAAGGTACTACGGCAACGGCTCGACCGGAACCCCTAGCCCCCCGCCAAGGGCGCAAGCAAGAACAGCTCGTCGCCGTCGGCAAGGGCGCGATTTCCATGCTCCTCCACCGGGCATCGTTCGCCGTTCCACATGAGCGTGTGGGCGAGGTGCGGGCTGTCGCGGAGGGCGGTCTCGAGCGGCAGCTTCAGCCGCTCGCTGTCGGCGACGAGCTGGGCCAGGGTCGTCCCGGGCGGGAGGCGCACGGTCTCGTCGATGTCGTACCAGCCGTCACCGATCCGGCCGCGGATGAGCACGTGAACGCCGATCGTCGGCGCGTTGTCCTTCCTGCCGAACAGCTTTCCCAGCATGGTGAGGATCAGGCGACGTACTCGCCGAGCAGCTCGCGGATGCCGAGCTCGTCGGCGCGTTGCCTGGAGATGCGGCCGGACGTCTTGTCCCAGTGCATGTTCGCGAAGTACTCGTCGCGCAGGACCGGCAGCGGCACGCGCACGCCCTTGAGCGGGCCGGCGTCGAGGTGCCCGTCACCCTCGCCCATCATGCGCGGGTGCGGCTTGAAGTCGCCGGGGCGGATCCCCTCGCGCCAGTTGAACGCGGCGCGCAGGTTCTGGATGCGCTCGCCGGCGACGAGCAGGTCCTTGTCGGAGAGGCCCCAGCCGGTGGCGGCGTTGGTCAGCTCGGTCCACGGCAGGCTGCCGGTGATGAGCGTGAACATGCAGAGGCCGAGGCCGTTCATCGCCTGCATCGAGTTGGAGAAGTGAGCCTGCGCCTGGCCCTTGCCCTCGTCGCCCTTCCACTGGATCGTGACCTCGCTCTTGGGCGCCGCCTTGGGGAGCGGGAAGCCGAAGCCGAAGGTCTCGTTCCACGACGCCGAGCCGGCCGTGTGGCGGCCTGGCGTCGGGTCGGCGATGTAGGTCACGCCCATGAGCGACGTGAAGCGCGGGTCGTGATACGCGGGCTCGCCGCCGTGCACGTGCACGGCGTACGCGTCAGAGCCCTTGCCGAGGTGCTCGGCGGCGCGCTTCACGCCCTGCGCCAGCCACGCGCCGCAGCCGCTCGCCTCGCCCATCTTGATCGTGAGCGCGAGCGCGGCCTCACCGTTGCCCCACTTCATGTCGATGCCGTCGAGATCCGCCGCGGTGAGCGCGCCGACCTCGACCGCTTCGCACACCCACGCGAGCGTCGCCGAGCTCGACACCGCGTCGAGGCCGTAGCGGTTGCACGCGTCGTGACACGCGGTCACCAGCTCGAGGTCGGCGTTGAGCAGGTTGGCGCCGAAGCCGACGATGGTCTCGTAGTCGGGGCGGCGCACGTCGCTGAGGCCCTTGCTCTTCACCTTGACGATGCCCTTGCACGGCGCCGGGCAGTCGCCGCACGACAGCTTCTTGGTGATGTACTTGTCGACCTCCTTGCCGTCGAGCTTCATCGAGTGCGTCTTGAGCGGGAAGTCGCGGCTGCCGACGCCCTTCCAGTTCTTGACCGGGCCGTCGCCGTTCTCGACGGACACCGAGACCGCGCCGGTGGTGCCGCGGTCGGCCCAGAGCTGGCGCATGGCCGCGGTCGGCGCCTGGATCTTCATGCCGCGCTTCTTGAACGCCCGGTACATCCAGCCCATCCAGCTCTTGGGCTTGGCCATCCACACCATGAAGCGCATGAACAGGCCGATCGACTGCTTGTACTGCTTGGTGATCGCCGTGTTGATCGTGTCGAGCTCCTTGGGATCGGCGATCGGCACCTTGCCGCTGCCGCCGACGACGACGGCCTTCAGGTGCTTGGACCCGAAGATCGCGCCGAAGCCCTGGCGCCCGAACGCGTGGTAGCGGTCGTTCATGACCGAGGCGATGCGCGCCTGCTTCTCGCCGGCGGGGCCGATGGCCGAGACCCCGACCTCGCGCTTGCCGCCGAACTTCTTCTTCATCGCGTCGAAGGTCTCCGGGATCTGCTGGCCCCAGAGCTCGCCGGCGGGCTCGAGGCGGATCTCGTCGTCCTGCACGACGAGGATCGTCGGCTCGGCCGCCTTGCCGCGGACCATCAGCGCGTCGTAGCCGGCGCGGCGCAGGTGCGCGGCGACGGTGCCGCCCGAGTTCGAGTCGGCCCAGGTGCCGGTGAGCGGCGACTTGCCGACGATCTGGATCCGCCCGGAGAAGGCGGTGCCGGTGCCGGTGAGCATGCCGGCGCAGATCGCGAAGCACGCCTCGGGCGCGAGCGCGTCGGTGCCGGCGGGGAAGTGCTTCCACATGAGCCACGCGCCGAGGCCGTAGCCGCCGAGGAACTGCTTGTAGACGCTCTCGTCGACCTCCTCCACCCAGTGCTTGCCGTCGGTGAGATCGACGTGCAGCACCCGACCATGACTCCCGAACTTGGGACGAACGACCGCCGCGGTTTCCGCCATGGCGGCATTTTGGTCGCGCATGCGGCGGAAGGCCAGCCTTACTGACGTCTGTCAGCGACAGGCGCCGGATGCCGGCTCCTCGGCGCCACTTGCCGGGTGACGCTCAGGTCAGCGCGATGGTGAGCGCGACGCCAACACCGACGAGCAGGATCGCGACCAGCGCCCAGATCCAGCTTCGATCGGCAGGCCGTGACACCGCCGCGGTCGCCGCTCGCCGCGACGCCGGTTGCGGCGGTGGCGTGGGTAGCTGTGGGGCAGGTGTGTGCAAGGGCACCGGCGCGGGCGTGAGCGAGCCCCCGCCGGCGAGGACGGCGACGGCGTCGGTGAGCGAGCCGAGCCGCTGGTCGCGGTCCTTCACGAGCATGCGATCGACGAGGTCGCGCACCGCCGGCGGCAGCTGCGGTGGGAGCTGGTCGAGCGGCGTCGGCTGGGTCAGGTGCGCGTTCATCTGCTCGAACAGGTTGCGCCCGGTGAACGGGGGCTTGCCGGTCAGCATCTCGAAGAACAGGCAGCCGACGGCGTAGATGTCGGCGCGGTGATCGACGAGCTTCGCGCTGCGGAACTGCTCGGGCGCCATGTACGTGGCCGTGCCCATCTGCGCGGTCGTCGCCGTCTGCACGTTCTGGGCGTCCATCACCTTGGCGATGCCGAAGTCGAGCACCTTGAGCCGGGTGCCGAGCGCGTCGGCGATGACGAAGATGTTCTCGGGCTTGAGGTCGCGGTGGACGATGCGGTGCGCGTGCGCGGCGGCGAGCGTGTCGGCGAGCTGGAGCATGAGCGGCAGCGCGTCGTGCACCGCGTATGGCCCCCGCTGCCACAGCTGCTCGCGCAGCGTCAGGCCGGTGAGCAGCTCCATGATGATGCAGAGCTCGCCCGACGGCGCCATCATCACGTCGAACACGTCGATCACGCCGGGGTGCTGGATGCGCCCCATCGCCTTCGCCTCGTTCATGAAGCGCTCGAGGATCGACTTGTGCTGGCTGTACTCGGGGAGGAGCGCCTTGATCGCGACGTGACGTCCCACCGACGTGTCCTCGGCGGCGAACACGCGCGCCATCCCGCCCTCGCCGAGGAGTCGTTGCACCCGGTACCGCCCGACCATCGTCCCGACGAGGCTCACGGTGCGAGGCTCCTGACGTTCAGGTGGGAGGGACGAGGTCGAGCAACGCACGGACGGCCTCGCGCGCGCGCTCGATGTCCTCGGCGGCCTGCGAGAGCGCGGTCGAGACGATCTCGACGGGCGGCGTCTGATCCATCACCGCGGTCTCGTCGGAGGCGGTGCGCATCTGCTGGCGCAGCGAGCCGAGGCTGTCGTTCAAGACCCCGAGGTGCTCGCTCGCGACCTTGAGCGGAGAGCCGTCCACCGGGGCGGCGGGCGCCGACGCCGCGCGCTCCAGCTTGTCCTCCAGCTCGACGACCTTGTGCTCGGCGGCCTGGCGCTTCGCCTTCTCGGCCTCGAGCTCCTCGTGCGCGGCGCGCGTCTCTTCCGACTGGCCGTCGAGTCGCCCGCGCAGGCGCTCGACCTCGACGGTCAGCTCCTCGACCTTGGCGCCCGTGTCGCTCGCGCCGGCGAGCTCGCGGCGCAGCGTCGAGGCCTCGTCGGCCAGGTCGGCGACGCGCGACTCGGCGGCGCTGGCGCGGCGCTCGAGCTCGGTGGCCTTTTCCTCGAGCTCGGTGGCCTTCGCCTCGAGCTCGGCGGCGCGCGCTCGCTCGGCGGCGGCGGCGGCCTCGAGCTCGGCGAGCCGCTTGCGATCGGCCTCGCGCTCCGCCGCGTGGTCGGCCGCGAGCCTGGCGGCGCGCTCGCGCTCGGCCTCGACGCCGGCGGCGCCGGCGGCGCCAGCCGCGTGCGCGGCGCCGAGCTTGGCCTCGAGATCGGCGGTCATCCGCTCGACGTCGGCGAGCTTGGCCTCGACGGCCGCGCGCGCCTGGTCGGCGGCCGTCCGCGCCTGCTCCGCTGCGCCGATCTTCGTCGCGGCGTCGGTCAACGCGGCGGCGGCCTCGTCGGCCGCGTCGCGCTCCAGCTGCTCGATCCGCCGGCGCGCCGCGACGAGCTGCTTCTCGTTGCCGGCGGCCTTCTGCGTGAGCTCGACGAGCTGCTGCTCGAGGACCGCCGCCTTCTGCGTGAGCTCGGCGAGCTGCTGCGCGGCGGTCGCCGCCTGCTGCTCGGCCGCGGCGACGGCGGCCTTCGCCTTCTCCTCCACCACGGTGACCGCGGCGCCGCCCGCGGACGCCCTGGCCTCGGCGTCGGCGGCCTGCTGCGCGGCCTCGATCGCCTTCTGCTCCGCCGCGCGCGCGCGCTTCTCGGCCTCGGCGAGCTTCTGCTCGGCGGCGGTCGCGCGCTCGAGCAGCGCCTGCTCGGCCGCGCCCTTGCTCTCGGCGCCCTTGGCCTCGCGCGCGCGCGCGGCCGCGAGATCCCGCTCCGCGAACGCGAGCTTCTGCAGCGCCTCGTCGAGCTGCCCGCGCAGCGCGCTGGCCTTGCCGATCGCGAGATCGGCCTGCTCGGCCTTCCCCGACAGCGACGCGATGAGATCCTCGGCCTCGGAGAGCTGCGCCTTCACCGCCGCCACCCGCGCCTCCGCCTCCTTCTCGGCGGCCGCGCTCGCCGCCGCCGCCGCGCCCGACCGCTCGGCGTCGGCGGCCTTCTTCTCGGTCTCGGCGGCCTTCTTCTCGGTCTCGGCGAGCTTCTTCGCCAGCTCCTCGGCGCGGACCTCCGCCGCCTTCGTCGCCTGCGCCGCCGCCGCGAGCTGCGCTTCGAGCTCCCCGCGTTTCTCGTCGGCGGCGCCGGCCATCACCGCCTGCGCCTCGAGCTCGGCGGTGCGTCCCTCGGCGTCGAGCGCGCGCTTCAGGCTGGCCGCGCCGCGCGCGTCGGCGTCGGCCGCGCGCTGCTCGGCGTCGGTCGCGCGCTGCTCGGCGTCGTCGAGCCTGGTCCGCGTCGCGGCGAGGCGTTCCTCGAGCTCCTTGCCGTGCGCGTCGGCCGCGTCGAGCTGCTGCTTCAGCTCGGCGAGCTTGCCGGCGTCGGCGGTGGCGCCGGCCTGGTGCTTCTTCACCGCGGCGAGCTCGGTCTCGAGCGTCTTCACCTTGCGGTCGGCCGCGGCGAGCTTCTCGGCGGCCATCACGCCGGCCTGGGTCTCGGCGACCAGCAGGTCCTCGGTGACCGTGGCCAGCTCGCGCCGCAGCCCGCCGATCTGGTCCTCGTACGCCGCCTTCTGCTCGGCGAGCACGCGCTCGACCTCGGCCGCGCTCCCCGCGATCATCAGGTCGCGCTCGCCGCGCACGGCCTCGAGCTTCTTGCGCAGCTCCGCGACCTCGTCGCCGCCGCTGTTGAGCTCGTCGCGCACGCGATCGCGCTCGCTCGACGCCTCGGCGAGCCGCTCCTCGGCCTCCTGCGCCTGCGCCTCGGCCTGGGCCAGGCGCTCGTGCAGCACGGCGACCTCGTCGGCGAGCTGCTGCACGCGCTCGCGCAGCCCCTCGTCGTCGGGCGCGGCCTTCGGCGCCGAGTGGGCCGCGGCGAGGTCGTCCTGGACCTGCTTCAGCGCCTCCTCGAGCCGCTCGGCGCGCCCGATCGCCTCGTCGCGCTGGAGCAGCACCGCGGTGAGCTCGTTCGACGCGGCCCGCGCCTGCTGGTTCATCTCCTCGTGCAGCTCGCCGAGGCGCCGCGCCAGCGCCGACCGCTCGTCCTCCATGGCGGCGCGCGACTTGCGCTCCATCGCCAGCCAGTGCGAGAGCTGCGCGTGCACGCCCCCCGTGGGCGGCAGCGGCCCCTGCGGTCCGAGCACCTGGACCAGGATGCTGCCGACGAGCGCGACCTCGCCCGGCGGCACCGCGGCGCGGCTCACCCGGTCACGGCCGACGAACACGCCGTTGGCGCTGCCCAGATCCTCGATCCAGCACTGCTGCCCGTCGAAGAACATGCGCGCGTGCTGGCGCGACATGCGCGGGTCGTCGCTGCGGATGGCGCAGTCGGTCGCGCGTCCGATCGTGACCGGGTGCGGTCCCAGCTCGAAGGTGCGGTCCACACCGTCGACGTCGCAATAGAGCAGGGTCGGCATGCCCGGCGCCGAGAATATCCCGGCGACCCTCAGGTCGCCAGCTTCGCGACCAGCTCCTCCGCCGTGCGGAGGGCGCGATCGGTGTCGTCATCGAGCAAGACGACGTGGCCCATCTTGCGCCCCGGCGCCGGCATCAGCTTGCCGTACAGGTGGAGGCGCGCCTCGGGGCGGGCGAGGACGTGCTGCCACGGCGGCTCGCCGTTGGCCCACAGGTCCCCGATCAGGTTGACCATGACCGCGCCGGTGAACGCGCGCGCGTCGCCGAGCGGCAAGCCGCACACCGCGCGCACGTGCTGCTCGAACTGCGTCGTCGCGCACGCGCCGTACGTGTAGTGGCCGCTGTTGTGCGTGCGCGGGGCGATCTCGTTGACCAGGAGCTCGCCGTCCGGCAGCTCGAACAGCTCGACGGCCATGACGCCGACGTGGTCGAGCGCCGTCGCGATCTTCTTCGCGATCTCCTCGGCGCGGTGGCGGCGGTCGTCGGGCATGGGCGCGGGGGAGCGGGTCGTGTGCAGGATGTGGCGCCGGTGCTCGTTCTCGGCGAGCGGATAGATCCGGACCTCGCCGTCCATCGCGCGCGCGAGGATGACCGAGACCTCGCGCGCGAACGGGACGAGGGCCTCGAGCACGGCGGGCGCGTCACCGATCGCGTGCCAGCCGGCGCGCGCATCGCCGCCCGGTTCGAGCCGCGCCTGGCCCTTGCCGTCGTAGCCGGCGCGTCGAGCCTTGAGGATCGAGGGACGGCCGATGGTCGCGACGGCGGCGGCGAGCTCCTCGGGGCTGCCGACCGGCGCCCACCTCGCCTGGGGCAGGCCCTGGGCGTCGAGGAACCGCTTCTGCACCGCGCGATCCTGGATGGTGGCGAGGACCGCGGGGCCCGGCCGCACCGGGCAGATCGGCGCGATCGCCTCGAGCACGTCGGCGGGCACGTGCTCGGTGTCGAGCGTGACCACGGCCGAGCGCTCGGCCACGGTGCGCGCGCGCTCGAGATCGTCGAGGTCGCCGACCACGACGTCGTCGGCGACCTGGCCGGTGGGGCAGCGCGCGTCGCGATCGAGGACGCAGATGCGATAGCCCATGCGCCTCGCGGCGAGCGCCATCATGCGGCCGAGCTGGCCGCCACCGAGGACGCCGATGGTGGCGCCGGGCAGGAGCGGAGGCGTACGGTTCATCGATCTCCCTTCGCGCCGGCGCTCACAGCGGATCCTCGAGCACCTGCTGGGTCTGCGCGGCGCGGTACGCCGCGAGCCGGGCGCGCACGCCGGCATCCTTGCGCGCGACGATCGCGGCGGCGAGGAGCCCAGCGTTGACGGCGCCGGCCTCGCCGATCGCGAGGGTGCCGACGGGGATGCCGCGCGGCATCTGCACGATCGAGAGCAGCGAGTCGAGGCCGGAGAGCGCCTTCGATTGCACCGGCACGCCGAGGACGGGCAGCGCGCACTTGCTCGCGGTCATGCCCGGCAGGTGCGCGGCGCCGCCGGCGCCGGCGATGATCACCTCGAGCCCACGCTCCTCGGCCGTCGAGGCGTACGCGAACAGCAGGTCCGGCGTGCGATGCGCCGACACGACCTTGCACTCGTGCGGCACGCCGAGCTCGGTGAGGAGCTTGCTGGCATGCTCCATCGTCGCCCAGTCGCTCTTCGAGCCCATGATGATGCCGACCACGGGCGCGGCGGTCGGTGCGGCGGCGGTCTCTCCGGGGTCAGCCATGGTCATCCTCCACGGTGCGTGGGCCGGCGGCGCGGCGCAGGCGATCGGCGACGGCGGCGCCGAGGCCGGCCTCCGGCGGGAGCGCGGCGACGATCGTCGTCAGGCCGCGCGTGTCCAGGTCGCGGAGCGCGGCGTAGAGCTCGTGCGCCATCGCGCGCGGATCGTCGGGCAGCGCGAGCGCGGCGACGCCCTCGGGCAAGGTGAGCGACGCGAGCACGCCGGCGGGCGCGAGCACGGCCGCCGGGCGCGGCGCGTCGTGGACGGCGGCGGCGAGCGCGGCTGCGTCGACGGCGACGACGCGTGCGTGCGGCGCGTAATGAGAGGGCAGGGTGCCCGGCGCCGGCGTCGTCGACGCGCCGGTGACGAGCGGGCGGCCGAGCACGGCCTCGATCGCCTCGCGCGCGACGCCGCCCGGGCGCAGGAGCGCCGGCGTCCCGGTCGAGACGTCGACGATCGTCGACTCGACGCCCACGTCGCACGGCCCGCCGTCGAGGATGTAGTCGACATCGGCGCCGAGGTCGGCGACGACGTGCGCGGCGGTCGTCGGGCTGACGGCGCCGAAGCGGTTGGCGCTGGGCGCGGCGACGCCGTCGCCGAACGCGGCGAGGAGCCGCTGCGCCATGGGGTGGCTCGGCACGCGCAGCCCCACGGTCGGCGCGCCGCCGGTGACGTCGTCGAGCACGTGCGGCGCGCGGCGCGCGATGAGCGTGAGTGGCCCGGGCCAGAACGCGGCGGCGAGGGCGCGCGCGGCCTGGCCCGGCGCCTCGCACCAGGCGTCGAGCTGCTCGGCGGCGGCGAGGTGAACGATCAGCGGGTGGGCGCGGGGCCGGCCCTTCACGGCGAAGATGCGCGACACGGCCGCGGCGGCGGAGGCGTCGGCGCCGAGGCCATAGACGGTCTCGGTCGGAAACGCGACCAGGCCGCCGCCGCGCAGGATGCCTGCGGCGTGGGCGATATCGGTGCCGACGGAGGGGCTCACCGGGAAGGGGCGAGTTTGGCGTTGGGGCGGGTTCAGCACAACCGGGCGGCGCCCAGATCGGGCGGGAGCACGGGCATACTGGACGGATGGAGTCCACGCCGCGACGTGCCGTCGGAGAGATCAAGGGGCTGCCGGTGCTCGGCAATCTCCTCGACTTCAAGCGCGACCGGCTCGAGCTGCAGGTCCGGGCGGTCGAGACCGCCGGCATCACGCGGCTGAAGATGCTCTGGCGCACCGTCTGGTGCATCGGCGACCACGACCTGGCGCAGCAGGTGCTCGTCACCGACGAGGACAGCTTCACCAAGGGGCCGATCCTGGCGGAGGTGGCGAAGCCGCTCCTCGGCAACGGGCTGCTCACCGCCGAGGGGGAGCAGCACCGGCGGCAACGCAAGCTGATGGCGCCGGCCTTCACGCCGAAGCGCATCGCCGGCTACGGCCAGGTCATGGCGGCGCGCGCCGAGGCCGCGCGCGACGGCCTGCGCCCGCACACGATGATCGACATCGCCGAGGCCATGATGTCGACCACGCTCGACATCGTGGGGCGCACGCTCTTCGACGTCGAGCTCCTGGGCGACGCGCGCGGGATCGGTGAGGCGCTCACGGACGCGATGACCTACCTCGTCACCGCCGGCCTCTCGTTCGTCCCGTCGTCGATCCCGCTGCCGAGCCGCACGCGCGCGCAGCGCGCGGTGACGCGCCTCGACGAGACCGTCCTCCGCGTGATCGCGGAGCGACGGGCGGCCATGATCCGCGGCGCCGACGATCGCGGCGACGTGCTCTCGATCCTGCTCGAGGCGCGCGACGAGGCCGGGGCGCTGACCGATCGCCAGCTGCGCGACGAGATCATGGTGCTCATGCTCGCCGGCCACGAGACGACGGCGAACCTCCTGGCCTGGACCTGGTACCTCCTGGCGCTCCACCCCGAGGTGCGCCGCAAGCTCGAGGCCGAGCTCGACGCCGTGCTCCAGGGCCGTCCCCCTCGCTTCGAGGACCTCCCGCGGCTCACGTACACCGCGCAGGTGCTCGACGAGGCGCTCCGGCTCTTCCCGCCGGCCTACACCGTCGCGCGCACGGCGCAGCGCACCGTGCAGCTCGGCGGCGCCACCGTCCTGCCGGGCGACATCGCGCTGATCTCGATCCGCGCCATGCACCGCAGCCCGCGCTACTGGGACGACCCGCTCGCGTTCCGGCCGGAGCGGTTCGCCGACCGGAAGATGCGCACCGCGCCCGGCTACCTGCCGTGGGGCGGCGGACCGCGCGTGTGCATCGGCAACCACTTCGCGCTGGTCGAGGCCGCGCTCATCGTGGCGACCTGGGCCCAGCGCTTCCGCTTCCGGCTGGCGCAGCCGGCGCCGATCGAGCCGGAGCCGCTGGTGACGCTGCGGCCGCGCGGCGGCGTCTGGGTCGAGGTCGAGCCACGGACGTGAGGTCACGTCGGCGGTCGAGTCGAGCCGTCGCGTGCGCGCTCGCCGCCGCGTGCGCCCTGGGAGCGCCGGCCTGCGGTGAGGCGCCGGGGACCGACGCGCCGGACGTCATCGGCCCGTGCCCGGACATCTACGCCCAGGAGCTGGTGCCGACCTTCGAGCTCGACTTCGCGCCCGCCGACTGGGCCGCGCTCCACGCCGACCACGCCGCGCGGGTGAAGGGCAACTACTACCCGGCAACCTTCCGCCTCGGCGACGAGCGCGTCCCGGCCGTGTACGTCCGGCTGCGGGGCCGCACCAGCAACTGGGTCGGTACGAAGCTGCAGCTCACGATCTCGTTCAACCACGTCGACCGCGACGCGCGCTTCCACGGGCTGCGCAAGATCGTGCTCGACGCGTCGGCGTATGACCACTCGCTCCTGCGCGAGCGCGTGGGACTGGCCTTCCTGCGCGACGCGGGCGTTCCGGCGCCGTGCGCGAACAACGCCCGCCTGATGGTGAACGGCACGTACGAGGGCCTGTACTCGAGCTTCGAGAACGCGGATCGCGAGTACCTCGAGCGCATCTTCTCGCGCCCCGAGGGCGATCTCTTCGCGATCGACGGCGAGACCGGCATGTGGGAGCTCGAGACCAACGAGGACGAGAGCAACCTCGACCGCCTGGATGCGTTCCTCGCGACGAGCGACCTCGCGGGCGTGGCCGTCATGGCCGACCTGGACGCTTCGGTCGTCGAGTGGGCGGGCGAGGCGATGGTGCCGCACGCCGAGGGCTACCTGGCGGGCGTCGGCAACTACCAGCTCTACGATCACCCCGCGCGCGGGTTCGTCACCCTGCCGTACGATCTCGACAGCGCGTTCTTCTTCGACGACGTCGCCGGCACGGACCTCCACACGGCGGATCCGCTCGCCTTCACGTTCCCGGGGTTCGAGCGCCCTCGTCAGCTCCAGCTCGTGCTCGCCGACGAGACCTGGCGCCGCCGGTTCGTGGACGAGCTGCGCGGTGCGCGCGCGGCGTACGACGTGGCGTCGATGCAGGCGCGGGTCGACACCTGGGCGGCGCAGATCGCCGGTGACGTCGTGGCGGATCCCAACCGCGGCTTCACCGACGAGCAGCACGCGGCGGCGGTCGCCGAGATCCGGACGTTCGTGGCCGCGCGCGCCGAGTTCATGGACGGCTGGCTCGCGGCGCGCTGAACGAAGTCGAGCCACGTCCGTAGATCGCCCGTGGGGGGTCGTGCGTACATCGCGAGGATGCGGGGCCTCCTCGTCGCGACGCTCGCGCTCTGCGCGGGCTGCCAGATCTTCGAGCGCCGCCTGCGCGCGCCGGCCAACGATCAGGCGACGGTGCTCCTCATCAGCGGCGGCCTGGGGCGGCCGATCGAGAAGATCGCGCGGCACCCGTGGTTCGCGGTGCGGCCGGCGGGCGGGACCGCGTGGAAGATCTGGGAGGTCGGCGGCGGCGGCGAGGCCGACGATCCGTTCGACAACGAGCCGTACCTCGAGCCGGTGCTGCACGGCGTGTGGCGCGGCGCCGAGGCGGAGCGCGCGATCGCGTGCCTCGCGCGCGAGGCGCCGCCGTGGCTGGGCGCGCTGCGCTACCGCGCGTGGCCCGGACCCAACAGCAACACCTTCGGCGACGTGATGCTGCGGCGGTGCAAGCTGCGCGCGAGCCTGCCGGCCAACGCGATCGGCAAGGACTACCGCGGCAAGCTCGGGGTCTCGCGCACGACCGAGGGCACGGGCTTCCAGATCGAGAGCTGGCTGCTCGGCCTGCGCGTCGGGCTCAAGGAGGGCGTCGAGGTGCACGTGATCGGGCTCGCGTTCGGCGTCGATCTGTGGCCACCCGCGCTCATCATCCCGCTCGGCTCCGGGCGGCTCGGGTTCGGTGATCGATGAGGTGCGCGCTCGCCATCGGCGTGATCGTCGGCGCCGCGGTCGTCGGCGCGCCGCACGCCGCGAGCGCCGGCCCCGACGACTGGAAGGGCGGGGCGTGGCTCCACTACGAGGCGTCGTACGTGCACCGCCGCGACGCGGCGGCGATGGCGCCCGCGGCCGGCGACGGCCTCGCCATGGCGGGCCTGCGCCTGCGCGGCTTCGGCAGCCGCACGCTGCCCATCGGCTGGGTCGTCGGCATCGATCTGCATGCGGGATCGACCAACCCCGGCGGCTTCGCGTACCAGGCCGACCTCTACCTCGCGGGCATGGGCGTGCGCCTGGGCAAGGTCGGCGTCGCCGGCTTCGCCGCGGGCGTCGGCGCGTCGGGTGCGGTCGGCACACTCGACGACGGCGTCGAGCTCCCGGTCGAGGCGTTCCTCGAGCTCGGGCTCGGCGGACACGTGCGCCTGCTCGGGCGCGCGCGCGCGGTGTGGCTCGGCGCCGCGCGTGGCCGCGCCGACGGCGCGCCGACGTTCGCGTGGACCGACGAGGTCGACGCGACGTTCGCGGTGCGCCTCGGGCGTCGCTACCGGAAGTGGGGCTTCCCGTCGGGCAACGGCTACTTCGCGGGCGTGCAGTACCGCGAGGCCGAGGGGGCGCAGATGATCGGCGGCGTCATCGGCTACTCCGTCGACGTCGGCTCGCGCTGAGCGTGCGCGCGCCGCAGGGCGCGCTACGACACGACCGGACGGGTCTCGGCGAGGCTCTCGCGATCGCGGAACGTCGCGCGCAGCTTGCCGAAGACGTCCTCGTGGCGCGCGGTCGGGTAGACCTCGCGGAAGTCGAGCCAGTCGAGGCAACACAGGAGTGACACCTCGGGCAGGCCGAGCCCGTCGCCGAAGCCGTCCTTGCCCAGCTCGCCGCCGAGCCACGTGAACACGGTCTCCATGCGCGCCACCTCGTGCTTGCCGTAGGGGAGCGCCATCGCGTCGACGCCTTCGCGACGCAGGTAGAAGAGGTGGATGCCCGACTCGAGCGCGCCGTCGATCGCGTTCAGGAGGTTGGCGTCGCGCCACTTGTCGCGCGGCGGCTGCAGGTCGCCCCAGCCGCGGAACGTCGTCAACCAGTCGATGATGACCCGCGAGTCGTAGATGATGCGCTCGCCGAGCTCGGCGACCGGCACCTTCCAGATCGGCGACACGGCGCGCAGCGCGGCCTGGCCCTCGGCGGGCGCGGTGTTCACCAGCTCGAAGGGCGCGCCCACCTCGGCGGCCACCACGCGCACGCGCCGCACGAACGGGCTCGTCGTCGTTCCGTAGAGCTTCATGCGCCGACTCTACGCCGAGCTATGGTCGCGTGGTGCGCAGCCTGGAAGAACTCGTCGACACGGCCGACCCGTCGTATCCCCTGATCGAGAGGTGGGTCGCCGACGCGTCCATCGCCGTGACCCTCTTGCCGGTCGAGCGCCGGGCCGCGGAGGCAACCCTGCTCGCGCTCCAGGTGACGACGCGGTCGGGGCTGGGCGGGCTCGCGTTCCACACCGGCGGGGTGCTCGTCGATGGCGGCTGGCTGCGCGTGCTCGGCGGCGGCTCGCCGCGGCTGGCGCGGTCGCTCGTGTCGTGGAACCAGATCGGCGCGCCCCAGGTGCGGATGCCCGGCGCGATGCTCGTCGGCGACGACGCGCTCGGCGGCGTGTTCGCCATCGACGGCGGCGCATTCGGCAACCGGGACGGCAAGGTCTGGTACATGGCCCCCGACACGCTCGAGTGGGAGTGCCTCGACATGGGCCACATGGACTGGCTGCACTGGACGCTCACCGGTGACCTCGCCGGTTTCTACGAGTCGATGCGCTGGCCCGGGTGGGAGGCCGAGGTGGCGGCGCTCACCGGCGACCAGGTCATCTCGGTGTATCCGCCGCTCTGGGCCGCAGGTGCGTCGGTCGCCGAGCGAAAGCGCGCCGCGGTACCGGTCGAGGAGATGTGGCAGCTGCAGCTCGACCTCCGCCGGCAGCTCGCGCAGAGCGACGCGCAGGCGTGATCAGCCGCGCGGGATGATCATGCAACACGTGGTGCCGTGGGCCAGCAGCCGACCCTTGGCGTCGGTGAGCTTGCCCTCGGCGGTGACCAGGCGGCCGCCGCGGTGGACGACCTTGCCGTCCGCGAAGAGCTCGCCGGTGTCGGCGAGGATGGGGCGCACGAGCGAGATCGAGAGCTGCGTGGTCGTGTAGGCGCTCTCGGCGTCGAGCGTCGACATGACGGCGGCGCCCATGCACGAGTCGAGGAGCGTCGCGGCGACGCCGCCGTGGACGGTGCCCTGCGGGTTGTAGAGGAACTCGCCGGGGAGGCACCGGAAGCGGGTCTCGCCGGGGCCGGCGGCGACGAGCGCGAAGCCCATGGTGTGGCTGATCGGCGCCTGGGGCAGCGCGCCGGCGACGATGCCCTGGAGCAGCTCGAGCCCGGGCATGCCGGCGAAGGCGTCGAGGAGGATCCTCGGGTCGGACCACGTCGTGGTGCGGGTGCGAGCGGCGTCGGGGGAAATGGCGCTGGACATGGCGGCCAGTGTACCGTTCGACGCCATGAGGTCCGCCTCCGCCTTGCTGCTCCTCCTCGCCGCCGCCGGGTGCGGCGTGGAGACCGACGACCGTCCGGCGACGTTCAGCTACATCCACCAGGCGATCCTGGTGCCGTCGTGCGCGACGGCGGCGTGTCACAGCACGCAGAACCACATCGCGGGCGTCGACATGCAGGACCGGGCGGCGGCGTACGATCAGTGGAGCATCGCCGACGTGAAGGAGTTCTCGCCGGTCTACGGCCTCATCGGCGGGGAGGTCGACACCAGCGCGGTCGGCATCCCCGCGGCCGGGCGCATGCCGCTCGACTCGCCGCTGCCCGACGCCGACATCCTGCTCATCGGTCGCTGGATCGACGACGGCGCGAGGAACAACTGATGCGCCTCTCCATCGTCGTCGGCGCGTTCGCGCTCGCGCTCGTGCTTGCCGGCACCGCCGGCACCGCGGTCGCGTACCCGCAGTACCAGATGTCGAAGGAGCAGACCTGCGCGGCGTGCCACGTCTCGCCCGCCGGAGGCGGCCTGCTCAACGGCTACGGCGAGCTCACCGCCGAGGACGAGTCGATGTGGGGCGGCAACCCTGCCTTCCTCCACGGCGTGCTCGAGCTGCCGGACCTGCTCCGGGTCGGCGGCGATCTCCGCGCCGCGGCGGGCGCGCACTCGCGCGGCGACGGCGTCGGCAGCGCGATCTTCCCGATGCAGTCGGAGCTCTACGCGTTCGTCGAGAAGAGCAAGCTCGGCCTCTACGCCATCGGCGGCGCGACGGTCGAGGGCGCCGCCGGCAACGCCCGCTCGTTCGTGCCCTTCTCGCGCGAGCACTGGCTCATGTGGCGGCAGGGCGAGGGCGACGGGCTCTACGTCCGCGCCGGGCGGATGATGCCGGTGCAGGGTCTCCGCCAGCCCGAGCACGTCTTCTACACGCGCCGCTTCGGCGGCACGCCGCTGTTCTCCGAGGTGTACGGCGCCAACGTCGGCTGGCTCTCGCCCGACCTCGAGGCGCACGCGACCGTCTTCGTCGCCGATCCGCTCGTCGACAGCATCGAGCGCGGCGACGGCGCCGCCTTCTACGTCGAGAAGCGCTTCGCCGAGGGCACGACCGCCGTCGGCCTCCTCGATCGCTTCACGACCAGCGACACCGACACGCGATTGCACACCGGCGTCACCGCCAAGCGGAAGCTCTCGGAGAAGCTGCTCCTGTCGGCCGAGGTCCAGCTCATCCGGCAGAACTTCAAGCTCGCCGCGCCGACGCGGTTCCAGCTCGCCGGCAACCTCTTCGCGACCTACTTCGTCCGCCCCGGGCTGTTCGTCAACGTCGGCCTGGGCCACTACGACGAGGATCTCTCGATCGCGAAGCTCGATCGCGACGCGCTCGACGTGAACATCCACTTCTTCGCGATCTCGCACCTCGAGCTGGTGCTCATGAACCGCATCCAGATGATCGCGTTCGGCGCCGGCGGCGACAGCTCGGGCTACAGCCTCCTCCAGCTCCACTACCGCATCTGAGTCGCGTCGCGGTGTCGACAGTTTTCGACGTCGTGTCGAGACGTTGACACCCCGGAGCCTGTCCCCATGCGGGGTTGGGTGTGGACCCGGGGTTGCAGTGTGGGGGCGCATGGTTCTTCGCCACGCTCTCACCTTCATCTCCCTGCCACTCCTTGCCATTCCGGCCGTCGCCGTCGCTCAGGAAGCGGTGCCCATCGCCGAATCGACCAGCGTCGTGTTCCCGTCCATGGGGCCCGATGGCGCCGCGTCGCACCTCGGCGCGCAGCTCATGCTCATGACCGGCGACGGCGACACGCTCAAGCGCATCGACGTCGAGGGGCAGTACGTGCTGCCGACCGGTCTGGGTGGCTACGCCGCCATGGGCGCGTCGACGATCGACGATTCGACGGCGTTCGGCTCGCTCGAGGCGGGCGCGCTCTTCCGTCGCGCGGGCGCGCAGACGGACGTCACCTTCCGCGCCGGCGTCATCCTGCCCACGGGATCGAGCGGCGAGGACACCTTCGTCAACATCCTCAGCGCGGCGTACTCGCGCCCCAGCGACTACCTGCGTGGTGTCCCCGAGGCCACGAGCTTGCGGGTCGCGGTCTCGCCGACGGTGAGGAGCGGCAACTTCGTCGGGCGCGCCGACATCGGCCTCGACATCGCGATCGCCGGTGAGCTGGCCGACGAGCTCGACGCGCCCTTCCTCCACGTCGATCTCGGCGGCGGCTACCACAACGCCAAGGGCGCCGTGCTCGTCGAGCTGAGCACGATGTCGTACCTCGAAGACACCGACGAGCTCCTCCACCTCGTCGCCGTGACCGCCGAGCTGAACGCGGGCCGGGCGACGCCTTACGTCACGCTCTCGCGGCCGTTCGAGTCGGGTGACGGCGAGGGCCCGGACATCACCAACATCGCGATCGGCGTGCGCGGCCGGATGTGATCAGAGGATGCCGGCCTGCGGCGTGGTGACGAGCTTGATGAACTCCTCGCGGGTCGCGAGCTCGAGGAACACGCCGCGGACGGCGCTGGTCACCAGCCGCGCCTCGTGCGCGCCGACGCCGCGCGCGGCCATGCACATGTGCAGGCCCTCGACGTAGACCGCCGAGCCCTGGCTGTCGAGCTGCTCGTGGAGGATGAGCGCGAGCTCGTGCGTCAGGTCCTCCTGCAGCCGCGGGCCGCGCGCCATCAGCCGCGCGAGCCGCGAGATCTTGGAGAGGCCGAGCACCTTGCGCGTCGGGATGTACGCGAGCGAGATGCGATAGACGACCGGCAGGAGGTGGTGCGGGCACACGCCGAACGCGGTGTTGTGCTTGCTGATGACCATCTCGCCGTACTTGGCCGGGAAGGTCTTGGCGAGCAGCGCCTCGATCTCGGTGCGCACGCAGGTCTCGCCGAGCACCAGCTCGTGGAAGCCCTTGGCGGCGCGCGCCGCGGTGTCGACGAAGTTCTCGTCCTCGATCTTGTAACCGAGCACGCCGAGGCCGGCGAGGATCTTGTCGTAGCCCTGCCGGAACAGCTCCAGCGCCCTGGGATCGAGGTCCATGCGAAACTCCGTCGGTAAACGTCGCTTCTAGCGCCTTCTCGGAGCCTTGCCAAGCGCGAGCAGCGCGCTGGTCGCCGACGAGACGCCCAGCTCGCGCGCCGCGGCGGCGGCGTCGCACCAGCGCACCGCCGTGTAGGTGCCGTCGGCGCGCGGCGCGCCGACGACGGTGGCGCGCGCGAGCGCGATGCGCAGACGCCGGTGGGTCAGCACCTGGCGATGCTCGCCGATCGCGCGCGTGGCGCCACGCAGCTTCACGCCGACGGCGCGCGCGGCCGCGGCGGCGTCGTCGCCCTGTGGCAGCTCCCAGAGGCCGCCGTAGAGCCCGCCGGCGGGACGCCGGGCGAAGAGCACGGCGCCCTTCCGCTCGATCCACAGGGCGACGCTGGCCAGCTCGCGCAGGTCGGCGGCGGCCTTGCGCGCCGGCAGCCGCGGCAGCTCGTCCTGGCGCCCGTCGGCGCGCGCGACACACGGTCCGGAAAGCGGACACGTGAGGCAGGCCGGGGCCGTCGGCGTGCACACCGTGGCGCCGAGCTCCATCAGGCCCTGGTTGAGGTCGCCCGGCGCCATCGTCGCCGGCAGCGCCGCCATCAGCGCGCCGGCCTCGGCCCAGATCCGCTTCTGGCCCGCCGTCGACTTCACGTCCTCGTCGAGGCCCCGCACGCGCGCCAGCACGCGGGCGACGTTGCCGTCGACGAGCGGCGCGCGCTCGCCCCACGCGATCGACGCGATCGCGCCGGCCGTGTAGGGCCCGATGCCGGGCACCGCGCGCAGGTCGCCGGCCGTGCGCGGCAGCTCGCCGCCGCGCTCCTCCGCCACCCAGCGCGCGCCGGCGTGCAGGTTGCGCGCGCGCGAGTAGTAGCCGAGCCCGGCCCAGGCCGCGAGCACGTCATCGAGCGGCGCGGCGGCGAGCGCGCCCACCGACGGGAACCGCGCCATCCACCGCTCCCAGTACGGGATGACCGTGGCCACCCGCGTCTGCTGCAGCATGATCTCGCTCACCCAGATCGCGTACGGATCGCCGGTGCGGCGCCAGGGCAGGTCGCGCCGCTCGCGCCGGTAGAACTCGACGATCCGGCTGGCGAGCGCCCGCACGGGCGAGTCGTATCACGGCGGACGTCGTCCGCTGCGCGTCAGAGCGGCGTGACGTAGAACGCGCCGAGGCACATCTCGTCGCCGGTGCCCTCGCCCCAGTAGACGTCCTGCGGCACGCGCGGCTGCCCGCCCACGAGCGGCTGGTTGGCCGGCGAGTTGTCGAAGTGGCACTCGACGCGGAGCTTGTCGCCGCGGTTGAACACCGGCTGCTGGCGGAGCGCGTACGAGCCCTGCCAGTGGAAGTTCCAGTCGTCGATCTGGAGCAGACACTCGCTCGAGCCGTCGGCGCGCACGATGCTCGCCTTGGCGCTCTTGCCCAGCGTGTGCATGTGCAGCGCGGCCGACCACACCGTGAACGGGCCGCCGGTCGCGAACGTCGCGTCGAACTCGAAGCTGTGCATCACGTCGGCCTGGCCGGCGGGGATGTGCATGAGCTGCGTGTCGATCCAGTTGGGGTTGGCCCACGGCTGGATGATCGCGTTCTTGGCCACGGTGTCGTCGAGCTTCATCTCGATCGTCGTGAGGTCCGGGGTGGGCCCGGGCTCGAGCACGTTGTAGTGGAGCTGGAGGATGATCGCGCTGCCCGGCTCGACGAGGAGCCCGGTGCCGGCCGGCATGTCGCTGCCCAGGCTGCCGGGCGCCCACGCGCCGAGCCACGCGCGCGACGAGCCGCCGGTGCCGCCGAAGCACGTGTAGCCGGGGCCGGCCTCGGCGTCGTCGAGCGCCTGGTACTCGGCGACCTGGCCCGGGTTGGCGTAGAACGCGATGACGTGGTGGACGACCCTGGTGTTGCCCGGCACGGCGCGGAACCCGGTGACGAACTTGTTCGTGGTCTCGGTCCACGGGATGACGAAGCAGCGGTAGTCGTCGGGGTTGTCGGTCGTGGTCTGCGGCGTGTACGAGACCGGCATCGCCAGCGTCTTGTCGACGCGCGTGAGCCGCACCTGCTCGGTGTCGAGCGGGGGCGCCGCGGTCGCCGCGTCGCCCATCAGCCGCCCGCCCTCGACCCACGCCTTGAACAGCGCGATCTGCTCGTCGGACATCGAGCGGTCGGCGAAGTAGTCGTTGCAGTCCGGGTTGGGCGGCCACGGCGGCATCGTCTTGTTCTCGACGTTCACCAGCGCCACGCCGGCCATCTCCACCAGCTCCTCGTACGTGGTCAGCGGGAACGGCGCGATGCCGTCGGCGCTGTGGCAGCCGACACACTTCGCGTCGACGAGCGGCTTGACGTCCTGGTAGTAGGTGACGCCCGGATCGGTCCCGTCGTCATCGCCACCGTCGTCGCCGCCACACGCCCCGAGCACGAGGAAGAAACCAAGCGCGGATCGACCGAGAGAACGACGCATGTGAGCGGAAGTTACCGCCGTGTTGACCGCAAGTCAATAGTCCTTCGAGTAGCGTCTGGAGATGACGCTCCAACGTGCCTGGCGCGTGCCACTCCTGCTCGCCGTCACCATCGGGTGCCAGCCGATCGAGGGCGCGCGGTCGCCGCAGGCACCGGAGGCGCCGACGGCGCAGCTCCATCGCGAGGTCGACCGGCTGCGCGGGTTCTCGGGCAAGACGGTCTGCTACAAGGGGCAGGGGCTCCGACCCGCGCTGGCGGAGCTGGAGCGTGAGCCCGCGGCGGAGCAGGAGCCGGGCTGGAGCCGCAAGGTCGATCACGTGCGCCGCGCCGTCGCGAACGTGGAGCGCGCGATCGACGCCGAGTGCCAGGGCACGGTGGGGCCGATGCTCTCCGCCGAGCTCGCCGAGCTCGAGCGCGCGCTGGCCGCGCTCGACCGGTGACGCGCGACCCCGAGATCAGGCGGCGCGCTTGCGCAGGTACGCCACGCTGCCGGGAACGTCGCGCACGAGGCGCAGCAGGATGTCCATCGCGACGGACTGGACGTTGCGCCCTGCTTCCCAGCGGGAGATGGTGTTGGCGCCGAGCCCGAGGAGCCGCGCGAGCGTTGCCTGATTGAGCCCGAGCCGATCGCGGATCGCGCGCATCTCGTCCGCGGAGAGCAGCCCGTGCCGCTTGCGGTAGATGGCGATCGCGTCCTCGTCGAGCCGACGGGCTTCGTGGGCGCGCAGCACGATCTCGCCGCACCGTGGGCACAGCAGGTACGTGGCCGGAGCAAGCACCTTCTCGCCGTTGATCGGAAGCGAGAGGCGTCCACGTGCTTCGCGCATCGTGGTGCCGCACGCGAAGCACGCGTCAGGGGGCAATTCACGAACCTTGCGTCGCGGGCGCTTCGCTCGTTCATGCATCGGCTTCGCCTGTGCGCGGCTACGCCGGTTCACCATACGCATGATTATGCATATGGTTAGTCGTTCGTCGAGGGCTGTGGGAGGGCCTGGGCGCGGGGCCGGGGTGGCAGCTTGAGGAACTGGCGCGGGTCGACGGTGGGGTCGTAGTCGAGGACGCGGAAGCTGGCGGCGGAGGTGACGTCGTCGCGGGTGATGACGTCGCGGCCCTCGAGGTCGGCGTGCGTGCGGGCGACCTTGATGATGCGATCGATGGAGCGGGCCGAGAGCCCGGCGTGGCGCTCGACGATGGTGGCGAGGTGCGCCTCGGCGGCGGGCTCGAGGGTGCAGGTCGCGCGGGTCACGGCCGGGGTCATCTCGGCGTTGGTGCGGCAGCCGTGCGGCGCGAGGCGGGCGCGCTGGCGCTCGCGGGCGGCGACGACGCGGGCGCGGACCGTGGCCGAGCTGTCGCCGGGCTCCAACCGACGGAGCTCGGCCAGGGTGACCGGCTTGACGCTCACGTGCAGGTCGATGCGATCGAGGAGGGGGCCGGAGAGCCGGTTGCGGTAACGCTCGACGGTGCCGCCGGTGCAGACGCAGGTGCGCGCGTCGGAGCCGTTCCAGCCGCAGGGGCACGGGTTCGCCGAGGCGACGAGGAGGAAGCTCGCCGGCAGGCGCACCGTCGAGTTCACGCGGCTGATCATCACCTCGCGATCCTCGAGCGGCTGGCGCAGCGCCTCGAGCGCGTTGCGCTGGAACTCGGGGAGCTCGTCGAGGAAGAGCACGCCGTTGTGGGCGAGCGTGATCTCGCCGGGGCGCGGCAAAGGGCCGCCGCCGAGCAAGGCGCCGGTCGAGATCGTGTGGTGTGGTGCGCGGAACGGTCGCTCGCTGGCCAGGCCGGCCGACAGCCCCGCGGCCGAGTACACCTTGGTGATCTCGATGGCCTCCTCGCTCGACAGCGGCGGAAGGATCGTGGGAACCCGGCGCGCGAGCATCGACTTGCCGATGCCGGGTGGGCCGACGAGCAGCAGATTGTGCCCGCCCGCGACGGCGACCTGCGTCGCGGTGCGCGCCAGGTCCTGGCCGCGCACGTCGGAGAAGTCGAGGCCGAGGTGGTCGGAGGCGCGCTGCTTCGCCAGCCGGGCGGCGCGCATCGGCGCCACGCCCGCGAGCGCGCCCACCACCTCGGCGAGGTGTGACGCGGCCAGGACCTCGATGCCGTCGACGACGGCGGCCTCGCCGGCCGACGCCTGGGGCAGGACGATGCCGCGCTTGCCCTGCCGCTTGGCGAGGATCGCCGCCGCGAGCGCGCCGCGGACGGTGCGCAGCGTGCCGTCGAGGCCGAGCTCGCCCAGGAACAGATACTCCTCGAACTCGCCCAGGTCGAAGAGCCCCTCGGCGACGAGCACGCCGACCGCGATCGGCAGATCGAACGCGGCGCCGATCTTGGGCAGGTCCGCGGGCGCGAGGTTGACCGTGATCTTCTTCTGCGGGAGCTCCTGCCCGCCGGCCTCGAGCGCGGCGCGGATACGGACCGCACCCTCGCGCACGCTCTGCGCCGGCATCCCCACGACGTGGTAGCCGGGGAGCTTGCCGCCGGTGATGTCGACCTCCACGTCGATCGGGATCGCGTCGACACCTCGCAACGTTGCCGAATAGAGTCTTGCCAGCACGCCACGCCGCACGAGCACGCGACGTGCCAGGCGCAAGTCCGCGACGCCTCACGCGTCGTGTCCGAGATCCGGACGAATGCGTCCGATCCTCGGACGGGTGCGGCCGGTGGACCGGACATGCGCGCGCCTCACGGCGGGGGCGGCGGCCCCGCGGCGGGGTGCGGCGCAGGCGTCGCGCGCTTCCCGAAGCCGCCGATCACCCAGCCCAGCGCGATGAGCCCGACCCCGAGGCCGCCGAACGCGAGGCCGAGCCCCACGCGCTCACCGCCGCTCCGCTCGCCATCCGTGTCAGCCACCGTCGCCCCGCCGGCTACGATCCACGCGCCGCCGACAATGATGAAGGCGACGCCCCATCCCTTGCGCGTCTTTGGCACGAGGTTCTCGCTGCCACGCGGGCATCCCGTCGCGCCCACCAGCAGCACCAGCGCCGCGGCGAGCGCGACCGCCGTGCGAGCCCATCCACGCCGTCCGCAGGTCCTCATGCGCCCACGCTAGGAGGTGTCACCCACCCCGGCGAGGCTCCTCACGCCGACCTCCCGCAAGGATCCCGGACACTTGTACGGTGGCTGACACCCATACTGGCTAAACCAATTAGGGTGTCAGCCACCGGCGCCACGGGGTGTCAGCCACCGGAGGCGCGCGTGTCAACCGGCGGGCCCGCCGAGGGCTCCTTGGCCATTAGAGTGTACGCGCAAGGACCCATCACCTTGTCCCGCGAAGCCTCGCTGACGATGGCGGGCGCCGACGCCCGCGGACGCCTTCTTTCGGAGCTGGCCGCCGGGCCGGCGCGCAAGGGCTATGCGATCGCCTACGACATGCTCGGCAGCCGCGCCGAGGCGGAGGAGGCCGTGCAGGAGGCGCTGGCGCGCGCATGCGAGCGCCTCGACGACCTGCGCGATCCCGCGGCCGCGCCGGCGTGGTTCCTGCGCATCGTCGCGACCACCTGCTTGCGCACGCTGCGCCGCCGCCGCCTCAAGCGCGCCGTCTTCGGCCGCTGGTTCGAGCGCCCGAGCTCGTCCGGCGAGAACCACGGCGGCGATGGCGACGAGGGCGCCTCCGGCGCCGCGATCGACGACGGCGAGGGCCCACCGCTCCACGGCACGCGCGCGCCGACCGCCGCCGCCACCGTGAGCGACCGGCAGGAGGTGCTCGCGCTCCTCCGCAACCTCGACGTGCTCCCCGCCAAGCAGCGGGCCGCGCTCGTCCTGCGCTACGGCCACGACATGCCCGTCCCCGAGGTCGCCGCCACGCTCGGCGTCGAGCTCGCCACCGCCAAGACCCACCTGGTCCGCGGGCTCGCGCGCCTGCGCGATCTGATGGAGGAACACCGATGAAGCGCTGTACCCAGCTCGCCGACTCGCTCGTCTCCGGCGAGCCCCTGTCCGACGGCGATCGGGACCACGTCGCGACGTGCGCCGACTGCCAGAAGCTCACGTCGATGGCGAGCCTGCTCACCAGGGTCGGGACCGCGACCGAGGCCGGCCCCGGCTTCACGTCGCGCATGATCGCCGGCGCGCGCGAGCGCCTCGAGGCGCGCCGCCGCCAGCGCGTGGTCGGCTTCGCGCTCGGGACCTGCGTGGCCGCCGCCGCCGCCGCGCTCATCATCACGTCGAGCCGCGGCGGCAGCGACCGCGACCACGACGCCACCACCGCGCGCCAGGCCGCCGGCTCGGTCGGCCAGCCGCCGATCGCCGACGACCCCGGCGGTCAGCCCATCACCGACGACGAGCTGCGCGAGCTGGTCGGCGGCGCCAGCCTCTCGCGCGCCTTCACGCCCAGCGCCGACTGGGCGGAGATCGAGTCCCCCCTCGTCAACTACCGCGCCGTGCTGCGGCTCGGAGGAGAACCATGATCCGCCACCGCTCCATCGTCCGTAATCTCGGCCTCGCCCTCATCACGACGTTCGTCGTGTCGGCGCCCATCGCCGCGCAGCCCACGCCGCCCGAGCCGCCCGAGCCCGGCGTCGCCCCCCGTGCGCCGCGCCCCCCGCGTCCCCCGCGGCCCCCGCGTGCGCCGCACCCGGGCAAGGTCCACATCCCGGCCGACGTGCGCGCGCAGGTCGAGGCCGACATGCAGCGCGCGCGCGCCGACATCGACCGCGCGCTCGCCGAGATCGAGCACAACCCGCACATCCCCGCCCACCTGAAGGGCAAGCTCAGGGCGAAGCTCGGCAAGCTCCGCGACGCGGACTTCGACGACCTGATCGAGATGGCGGGGGAGATGGACGAGTTCGGCCGCGAGATGGAGGCGTGGGGCGACGAGCTCGGCGAGGAGATCGAGCGAGAGGTGGAGCGGGCGCTTCGCGACAGCAAGCTCGAGTACAAGCTCAAGGCGAAGACCAAGGGCAAGGGCCACGACCACGACTTCGACTTCGACTTCGACTTCGGCGACGACCCGGACGACGACCCGGACGACGACCCGGACGACGACGCCTTCGATCCGTGGCAGGGCACCGCGCCCACCGCGCCGCGGGGGCCCGGCCGCACGGGGCGGATGCCGGCGCCGCCACCGATCATCGACTTCGGCGACACCGACTTCGCCCTCGACGTCGACATCGACGATCTCCAGCTCACGTCCGGGCAGCGCGCCGAGCTCAAGCGCATCCACGGCGCCGAGCAGGCCGCGACCGCGCCCGCCGAGCGCCGCATCGACCAGCTGTCGCGCGAGCTGCGCGGCGAGCTCGAGAGCGACGACACCACCGACGCCGAGATCAACCGCCTCGTCGACGAGATCTCGCACCAGGAGAGCGTCGTGCGGAAGGCGCGGCTCTCGTCGCTCGTGAAGACGCGCAAGCTGCTCACGAACGCGCAGCGCTCGAAGGTCGACGGCCGCACGCGCTGACCGGGGCGAAGGCGGCGTGGTATGGACGGGGCACATGCCCCGGCTCGTGGTCGCGCCCGCGCTCCTGCTCGCCGCCTGTTCGGGTGACCGAGGCGAGCGCCGCGAGCCGCCGCCCGCGCCGCCCGCGCCGGTGCACGCCGACGCCGCCGAGGCGCTGGAGCCGGTGCCGCCGCCCGTGGTCGGCGGCGTCACGCAGCTGCCGACGTTCGATCCCGCCTCCGGCTTCCACCTCGACGAGGCGCCGGCGGCGCCGTCCGGCGCGCGCGCCGCGGCCCGCGATCGCAAGCCGGGGCAGCTGCTCCTGCGCTCGTCCCCGGCCGGCGCCGTCGCCGCCGTCGACGGCGTCATCATCGGCCGCACGCCCGTCCTCTGGGAAGGTGCGCTCGACGGTCAGGCCCACGAGTTCACCTTCGCCATGGCCGGCCACGCGCTCGCCCGCTACCGGTTCGTGCCGGTCACGAGCGGCGTCGTGCACGGCACGCTGGTGAAGCTCACCGACGATCGAGACGCGGGCGTGCCCGAGATCCCGGCGGCGAAGCCCACGCCGCGCTGAGGCGCGCCCGCGGGCGGCGCCTCACGACGGCTTGTAGAGCGTGAGGAGCTTGCTGCCGCGGTCGAACCCGACGTTCTTCTCCATCACCCACAGCACGTCGCCGACCCAGCCCCAGCGCAGGTTCTTCTTGGGCGCCAGGATGCGCGCCTTGCGCACGGCGCGATCGCCGTCGACCTCGAACAGATCCAGGTACTCGGGATCGGCCTTCTTGCGGGCCACGGCGGGCGGGTTGACCGGATCGACCTGCAGCGACAACCACAGCTTGTCGCCGCGCACGGCGTACGCGAGCGACGCCGCCACGTACAGCTCGAGCGGCTGGTCGAGCTCGATCGGGCGCGCCACGCCGTCGGTCCACACCTCGACCGTGGAGTTGTCTTCCTTCATGCGCGCGAACCGGCGATGCGGGTGCTCCGTCATCACCTCGATCATGCGGGCTCGACCCATGAGGTCCGTGATCGGCTCGTCCTTCACCCACGTCCCGGTGAGCAGGTTCCACGCCGCGTGGGTGTCGGGCGAGCGCTGGTCTTCCTTCTTGCGCCACACGCCGCCGCGCGTCCCGACGGCGACGGTCATGTCGTCGAGGAAGTAGTGCGGCTCGAAGTCGAGCTTCTTGTCGCGCGCGCCCTCGAGGACGAGGCGGCCCGGCTTCTTGCCGAGCCGCTTGCCCTTCACCAGATCGTACGCCTCGACCTGGTGGAGCACGCCCTTGCGATGACCAGGATCGCGCGTGTACGCGATCATCGCCGGCTGCCCCGCGACCGGCCGGACGAAGACGTCGGTCGCGGACCGGAGCTTGGGGCCCTTCACCAGCTGGCCGTCGAGGCCCACGAGGAACGGGGTGATCGGGGTGTCCGCGGACTCGCCCATGGGCCGCCTGGGCACGACGAAGATCCTGTCGCCGAGGAGGTAGAAGCGGCGGACGGCCGGCATGAGCGGCCTGACGTCGACGCGCGCGATCTCGCCCGCGTCGGCGATGCCGAGCACCTGGATCTCGACGAGCTGGTCGGCGTCGGTGACGACGACGCCGAGCCGGGTGCTGTCGTCGGTGACGACGTCGTCGAGGAACCCGCGCGCCGGCGCGAAGGCGCCGAGCTCGGTGAGCCCGACGAGCGGCGCTGGGGGCGGCGCCTTGACGACCTTGGGCACCGGCCGGCCGGGTGGCCCCGGTGGCGGTTTCCTCGCCGGCTGCGCCGCCGCGATCGCTGCGGCGAGCAGGACGAACGAGCACGTAGCCACGGCGAAACGAGTGCGCATCATCCCCTGGGTCCTCCTGGCCTCCCCCGGGAGTGCCACGGTTGGCGGCGGGGCGCAACTGCGTAAACTCGGGCCCTGAGCTCGCGCACGGTCCACCACGCCGACGGCGTCGCCTTCCTCGGGGCGCGGCTGCCCGCCGCCCACGCGATCGTGACGTCGCTCCCCGATCACTCGGAGGTGCCGGCGCTGGGCGTCGACGGCTGGCGGCGCTGGTTCGTCGACACCGTGGCGCTCGCCTGCCGCGCCGTCGCCGACGACGACGTCGCGATCTTCTTCCAGACCGACGTGAAGCACGACGGGCGCTGGATCGACAAGGGGCACCTCGTGCACGCCGGCGCCGACGCCGCGGGCTCGCACCTCCTGTGGCACAAGATCGCCTGCCGCGCGGCGCCGGGGACGATCACGTTCGGCCGGCCGGCCTACGCGCACGTCCTGTGCGTCTCGCGCGCGCTGCGCCTGCCGCCCGGGCGCTCGACGCCCGACGTCCTGCCCGGCCTCGGCGAGATGACGTGGTCGCGCGCGATGGGCGCCGACGTGTGCCGCGCCGTGGCCGCGTTCCTCGTCGAGCACACGGCGACGCGCACGGTCGTCGACCCGTTCTGCGGCGTGGGCACGATGCTGGCCGCCGCCAACGAGGTCGGGCTCGCCGCGGTCGGCGTGGAGCTGTCGCGGCGGCGCGCGGCGAAGGCGCGCACGCTCGTTCTCGACGTCGCCGCGCGCACTTAGCTGGGGACGGTGTCAACTTTGACAACTTTGCGGAGCGCTCCGCAAAGTTGTCAAAGTTGACACCGTCCCCAAATAGAACGTGTTTCAGGATGGGGTCAGGGCGGCGGCGAGGGCGGCGCCCACGCGGGCGTTGTTGGCGGCGAGCGCGCGGTTGGCGGCGACGGCGGCGCCGCCGGTGACGCGGGCGAGGCGCGCGAGCAGGTACGGCGTCAGCCGCTTGCCGGTCACGCCCTCGGCGTCGGCGGCGGCGAGCGCCTCGTCGATCGCGCCGTCGATCATCGCGCGATCGAGCGCGGCGTCCTCGGGGATGGGGTTGCATACGAGCACGCCGCCCTGGTGCAGGCCGTCCCAGCGCATGCGGCAGATCGCGGCGAGCGCGCGCGCGTCGTCGACGCGGTGGTCGAGGGCGAGCCCGGAGCTGCGGGTGTAGAACGCGGGCAGCTCGCCCGTGCCGTAGCCGACGACGAGGACGCCGAGCGTCTCGAGCGTCTCGAGCGTGCGTGGCAGATCGAGGATGGCCTTGGCGCCGGCGGAGACGACCGCGATCGGCGTGCGCGCGAGCGCCGGCAGGTCGTGCGAGACGTCGCCGGTCGCGCCGCGATGCACGCCGCCGATGCCGCCGGTCGCGAACACGCGGATGCCGGCGCGGGCCGCCAGCACGGCGGTCGCGCTCACCGTGGTCGCCGCGTCGCCGCCGCGCGCGAGGTGGACGGCGAGCTCGCCGGCGCCGGTCTTGGCGAAGCGCGCGCCGTGCTCGGCGAGCGCAGCGAGCGCCGCGTCATCGAGCCCGACCTTCACGCGGCCGGCGACGACGGCGATGGTGGCTGGCACCGCGCCGCCGCCGCGCACCGCCGCCTCGAGCGCGCGCGCGACCGCGAGGTTGTCGGGGTAGGGCAGGCCGTGGGCGACGATCGTCGACTCGAGCGCGACCACCGCGCCGCCGGCGGCGAGGGCGTCGGCGACCTCGGGCGCGACGTCGAGCGGCAGCACGCTGGGCGGAGGCACGCGCGACATATATCAGCTAAGGTGGCGCCGTGCGCTTCCCGCTGACGCCGCAGCTGATCGACGAGGCTCGTCGCTTCGAGCTGCGCTCGGCCTGCCGCGACTGCCTGTTCTGGATCGCGCGCAAGCAGGAGTGCCTGCACGGCTGGCCCGACGAGGGCCAGCGCCGCTGGCCGCTCGATGCGCCGATGCCGGACGGCTCCGCGCCGACCGAGGCCGCGTTCTGCAAGGAGTTCGAGCTGCGCTGACGACGCCGCCGAAACCGGGACCGAAACCGAAACCGGGACCGAAACCGAAACCAAAACCGGGACCGAAGCCGGGACCGAAGCCGAAACCAGGCCTGGGTTTCGGTGGTGGCCCGAGGCCCTTCTTCCCGAGGCCCGAGGCCCGAGGCCCGAGGCCCTGATTCGCCGCGGCCCCTGGCCACGACGAATCAGTCCAGGTCCCAGTCGACGTCGCTGAGGCTGCGGTTGCCGCCGACGTCGACGGCGCGGGTCGCGTCGTCGTGGCCGACGGGGCCCGGCGGGCGCGCGCCCGCCCGCGCTGGCGGTCGCGGCGGTGGCGGTCGCGGCGGCTCGCGCGTCTCGGGCTTCTTCCGCGTCGTCGCGCCGGCGCTGGCGCCGGCGCCGCCGCCGCGCTCGCGCTCGCGCGCGACCAGCTCGCGCATGTCGCCCATGCGCGTCGCGTCCTCGTCCTCGAGCATCGGATAGCGCGCGCTCTGGTCGCGCGGGCCCAGATCGATGCGCCCGTCGGCGCCGTCGCCCTGGTACGTCGCCGACAGGAAGTCGACGTCGACCTCGTCGATCGTGCCGTCCTCCATCGTGTGGGCGAGGAGCTGCGGATCGACGTCGGCGTGGCGCGTCGGATCGTCGAGCCGGAAGTCGTCGCCGAAACGCTCGGGCGGAGGCGGCGCGGCGCTGCGCCGCAGCGGCCGTCCGCCGACGGCCTCCGCCGGCAGCGGCATCGACGGATCGACCTGGCGCGTCGCTTCGTCGAGGAACATCGGCGGCGGCGCGGCCGCGTGTCGCGGCGCGCCCGTCGGCGGCTTGCTGCGCGTCGACGCCGGCGGCGGCGAGCCGCTCGGCGTCGGGTGCGACGGGCGCTGGGCCTTGCCCGGCTTCATGCGCACGCCCGGCCCAAGCTCGACCTCCTCGCTCGGGCGCTTGGAGCGCGTCTTGGGCCCGGTCGCATGCGCCTTGGCCAGGCCGACGATGACCGCCTGCTTGGCCTGCATCTCGTCCTGGCTCGGCGGCGGCGGCGGCGGCGCGCCCGCGACGCGCTGGAGCCGCGGCTGCGGCGGCGGCGTCGGGTCGCGGCGCACGCTCGACGGCGGCGGCCAGGCGTCGCCGTCGTCGTGCGCGATGTCGGCAGGCGCGCCCGCGCGCAACGACGCCAGGTCCACGAACGAGACCTTCGACTCCTCGTCGGCGAGGCGACCGCCTTCGTCACGCAGCATGCGCAGGACGCGCGTGCGCTCGCCCGCGGTCAGCTGATCGCGGCGGCCCATGCCGGCGTGCGTGCGCTGCCGCTGCTGCTTGGCGAACTCGGAGAGCGGCATCGGCTGATCGATCTTCTTGGGGCCGCTGCCGAACAGCCCGGTCGCCGCCTTGATCCACTTCTTCGGCCCGCTCGCCGGCTCCGGGAGCCCGATCGCCGACAGCGCGCGCTCGACCTCGCTCGGCAGGCGCGTGTCCTTGCCCGTGATCAGCGCGGCGGCGGCCGCCGCGTCCTGCGGACAGTCCGTCGCCGCCGGCACCATGCGGCGCACGAAGTCGTCGCTCTTGCCCAGCGCGTACTGGTGCGGGCGCAGCACGAAGTTCACGCCCAGCTTCTCGAGCCACGTCACCGGCGGATCGGCGCCGATGAGCACGAACGCGCCCTGGTTCGGGTACCGCTTCTGCGAGCCGTCGGCGAGCGCGAGGATGACGCTCTCGGGCTCGAACGACACCACCTGCGAGCCGCACTTCGTCTTGAGCCGGTTCTGCGCCGCGTACGACTCGATCGCCTGCTTGTTCTTCGGCTGCGCGCGATTGAACGACTTGCCGCGGTAGCTGATGATCACGCGCGCGCCGGCGTCGGCGAGCGCGAGCGCGGCCTCGACGGCGGAGTCGCCGCCGCCGACGACGAGCACGTCCTTGCCGCGCCAGTCGTCGGGATCGTCGAGCAGGTTGGCGACCTTGGGCAGGTTCTCGCCGGGCACCTGCAACGTGCGCGGCTTGCCGCGCGTGCCGGTCGCCAGGATCACGCGCTGCGCGCGATACGACGCCACCGTCGTGCGGACCTCGAACGTGCCGTCGCTCTTGCGCGTCGCGCTCTCGACCGCCTCGCCCTGGTTGATGCGCAGGCCGACGCGCTCGATGAGCTCGCGCCAGATCGGGATGATCTGCTCCTTGCTCGAGTCGAACACCGGCAGGAGCGACAGGTTCTGCGTGTCGTACGGCTCGGCCATCACCAGCTTGCCCTTCGGGTAGCGGGAGATCGTCGACGCGATCAGCTGCTCCTTCTCGAGCACGACGTAGGTGAGGCCGCGCTGGATGCACGTGAGCGCCGCCGACAGGCCGCCCGGGCCGGAGCCCACGATCGCGACGTCGACGGCGTTGCCGCCCGCGCGCCCGAGCGCGCCCGGCTGGAGCCCGTGCTTGAGCATGTGCTCGATGACGCCGCGGCCGAGGTTGGCGGCGTTCTTCACCAGCGGCTTGCCGGCGACCTCGCCGATCAGGTACTGGCCGGGCACGGCGGTCTGGTAGCTGTCGTCGAGCTCGGGCACCTTGAGCGGCGGCGGCTCGCTGCCCTCGCGGAACATGACCAGCGCCTCGGTCGGACACGCCCACATGCATGCCTCGCACTGGATGCAGTCGTGGAAGCGCAGGACGCGGGACTTGTTGCTGACCAGGTCGAGGACGTTGGTCGGGCACACGGCGACGCACGCGTCGCAGCCGGTGCAGCGATCGTCGTTGATGTCGTGGACCAGGATCGATCCGCCCGGCATCGGCGCGGGCTGGGCCTGCGCCTGCCGGTTGCGGCGCGCACCGATGACGGTGAACAGCGCCATGACCGCGATGGCGAGGCCGCCGAGCGTCAGCGGCACCACCCAGGTCATCGCGCGCCCTCGGCTGTGAACATCCGCCCTAGCATAAGCACTTTCGGTGCCTCGTGGTGCCACATACGTTTCGGGTACTTGGACGCGTATGCAGGCCCACGCTGGGGGCGGGAGTCCCCTCCACATCCGCCGTGTTACCGTCGAGCGTGCTCTCGCGCGCCGATACCCTGGGCTCGCTCACGATCCTCGACGAGAAAGGTGCCGAGGTTGCGCTCGGTTCCCTGTGGCGCGATCGCACCGCGGTCATCGCGCTCGTCCGCCATTTCGGTTGACTCTTCTGCCGCGAGCAGGTGGTGCAGTTGCACCGCGCGATCGATCGCATCCACGCCGCCGGCGCCGAGCTCCACGTGATCGGCAACGGCGCGCCCATGTTCATCGCCGGCTTCCGCGAGACGACGAAGTACCCGGGGCCGATCCACACCGACCCGTCGCTGAAGGTGTACGACGCCGCCGAGCTGGTGCGCGGCGTGGCGAGCACGTTCAGCCCGCGCGCCGGCCTCAACGCGCTGCGCGCGCTCAAGGGTGGCTTCCGCCAGGGCCGCACGCAGGGCGATCCGACGCAGCAGGGCGGCGTGCTCGTCGTCGCGCCGTCGGGCGACATCAGGTTCCACTACATCTCGAAGGTCGCCGGCGACCATCCGGACGTCGACCGCGTGATCGGCGCGCTCACAGCGCGCGGCTGAGCGTCACGAGCGCGGTGAGCGGCGCGCCGGGCGTGAAGTGCACGTCCTCGCGGAGCTCGGCGCCGGGCGCGACCCGCGACTCCTCCGCGAACTGCGCCTCGCGCCAGTCGGCGTCGAGGAGGTTCTCGATCGAGAGGCTGATCGTGGTCTTGCCGCGCGCGTGCTGCGCGACGACATCGACGAGCCCGTGGCCCTCCGCGACGAGCGCGCCGTCGTCGCTCGCCGGGCGGTCGCCGATACCGCGGAAGCGCACCGCGGCGAAGCTCGTCCCGCGGCGCACGGTGACGCCGCCGCCGCCCATGATCCGCGGCGCCAGCGCGAGCGCGCCGCCGTTGCCGCGGTTGGCGACGAACGTCGAGCGGCCGACGGCGACGTTGGCGTCGAGGCCGAGCCACGGGCGCGGGCTCCATTGCCAGTCGAGATCGAGGCCGTAGCGCCGCGTGGGATCCGACGGCTCGGTGCCGCCGAGGTCACCGCTCCACACCTGCTCCGACGCGAGGTGCAGGTACCAGGCGGCCACCGACGCGCGCAGCTCCTTGCCGACGGCGAGGCGCGCCCCGGTCTCGGCGCCGATCGCGCGGGCGAGCGCGCCGTCGCCGCCGGTCGCCACCGCCGAGCGCGCGTCGTTGGAGTGGAAGCCGAGGCCGGTGTTGACGAAGACGTCGAGCTCGTCGGAGGCGGTGATGATCGCGGAGAGCTTGGGGTTCACGATCGCAGCGGTCGCGCGGCCGCCGATCGTCTCCATCGTGCCCGCGGTCTCGGGATCGAGATCCTTCACGTGCCACAGGAACGCGTCGGCGCGCACGCCGCCGAGGAGGCGCACGCGGCGGGTGAGCGACAGATCCTCCTCGACGTAGGCCGCGGCGTTGACGACGTCGTTGCGCCCGCGGTTGCACGGGTTCATCCCGCCCCAGCAACCGGCGAGCCGGGCGCGCGCGGTGGTGTGCCACAGGTCGGCGACCGTCGAGTCGGTCCGCACCTCGAGGCCGGCGTGGACGAGGCCCGAGCGCGCGCCGGTGCCGTGCGTCTTGCGGAAGCGCGCGGCGGCGCCGCCGAGGAGCCGATCGTCGTTCTGCTCGATCTGATCGCCGGCGAGCGGATCGCGCGCGAAGAGCGTGAAGTTCGAGAACAGCTGGAGCCGGTTGTAGACGGCGTACGCCGAGAGATCCCACGCGCCGTCGCCGGGGAGCCCCTTCGCCCAGCCGATCGCCGCCGAGGCCCGGCGCGCGCGACCGCCCTCCGTCGGGTCGATCGCGCCGAAGCGATCGAGGCGGCCGGCGTCGACCTCGGCGGCCGGGATCTGACCGCTCTGGTTCCAGCTCGAGGCGTAACCGGTGACGGCCGCGCGCAGCTCGCCGCCGCGGAACGGTCGGCGCCCCTTGGCGAAGAGGTGCGCGTGGCCGAAGTCCTGGGGGGCGAGGAAGGGCCCGTCGGTGTAGCCGACCTCGGCGGCGATCATGGCGCGGCCGCGGGTGAGCTCGGGGGCGGCGATCCCGACCAGCCGCGAGGTCGGCTGGCGCAGCGCCGTCGGGCCGGCGAGCTCGAGGCCGCCGGTCAGGTACAGGCGCGCGCCGGGCTCCGGATCGATCGAGCGCATCTCGATCGCGCCGGCGGTGGTGAAGTCGCCGTAGCGCGCGGCGTACGGTCCCTTGTGCACGTCGATCGTCCCGATCGTCTCCGGGATGAGCCAGTGCGTGTCGGCGTAGCCCTGGCCGTGGCCATGGCTCGTCAGGTTGACGGGGATGCCGTCGACGAAGATGGCGACGTCCGTGCCGTGGTCGGCGTCGAAGCCGCGCAGGAAGTACTGGTCGGACTTGCCGCCGCCGGCGTGCTGCGAGACGACGAGGCCCGGCGTCTGGCGCAGCAGATCCGACGGCCGCGTGTGCGGGCGCGTGACGAGATCGTCGCGATCGAAGTGCACGGACGACGCCGCCTCGGCGGGCGCCTCGCCGTCGAGGACGATGACCTCGTCGGTGACGGTTTCGGGCTCGGTTTCGGATTCGGTTTCGGATTCGGTTTCGGGCTCGGCCAGCGCCGCGGCGGGACCGATGACGAGCACGAGCACCGCGTACGCGCGCGGGGCCCGGCTCGTGCAGCTCTGAAGAGACATGGCACGCTCCTGTCGGTTCGAACGGAATGAAGCTGGTGGTGGCTTCAGACCGGCGGCGCGCGGGCGCCGGCCTCGGGCGGCGGCGCGATCGCGACGAGCCGCGCGACGGCGTGGCTGACGGGGACGACGTGATGATCGACGGGGAGCGGTTCGAGCAGGGCCGGCGGCGGCGCGCGCAGCGCGAGCGTGTGGTGAGCGAGGCTGTGCTGGCCGTGACCGGGATCGGGGCGCGGCTCGCCGCGCTCGAAGCCGAGGGCGTCGGTCGTGGCCCCGGCGCCGATCGGCGTGCCGCCGTGCCGGTGGAGCACGCCTTCGTGCGCGTGCGCGGTCGCCGATGTCGCGTCGCGACGCACGGTCACCACGAGCGTCGAGCTGAGCGGCGTGTCGCCGGCGTGGTGGTGCGCCGGGAGCCAGGCGTGCGTCGCCTGGTGGAGCGCCGGCATCGCCTCGACGCCCAGGAGCCACACGAGGCACGCCATCACCGCCAGGCGGCGGCGCGACGTCTCGGCGCGGAGGGCGGGCTTCATCGGCGGCGGCACGAGCGTATCCCAGGTACGACGCGACCACCGGCCCGGATCGATGCGCCCCCGGTGTCAGAGGGCCTGCCTAACCTCGGCGGCCGGACCAACCTGGGCGGAAACCAAGCAACACACCCTCATCCCACATCTCCATGCTGGTGCTGACGCCGAGCGGACGCTCGGCGCCGGCTGAAAAGGGAACCCGGTGAGACGCCGGGACTGCCCCGCAGCGGTAAGCGAGAACGACCTCCACACAAGCACTGGCCTCGTCCGAGGCTGGGAAGCGTGGACAGTAGGCGCCGCAAGGCATTGCTCGCGAGTCCGAAGACCTGCCCGCGTGGACGCATCCGACACCTCGGGGGAGGTTGTCCGCGCGGCGCCGCCCAGCGCCGGCCTCGGCTCTTCCTCGACGTGTCCTCACGTTCTCGAAGGAGGAACCGATGCAGACCGAGACCGATCCGACTCTCACCACCGCGGCGACGGCGACGAAGCCTTCGTACCCACGCCACGACTCCGGCCCGCAGACGATGATGCGGGTCACCAAGCGCAGCGGCGCCACCGAGCTCGTCGATCTGAACAAGATCGTGCGGGCCGTGAGCCGGAGCTGCAAGGGGCTCCACGACGTCGACGCGATGCGGGTCGCGACCAAGACGATCAGCGGCCTGTACGACGGCGCCACCACCAGCGAGCTCGATCGCCTGTCGATCCAGACCGCGGCCTCGCTCCTCACCGAGGAGCCGCAGTACGGCAAGCTCGCGGCCCGCCTGCTCGCGACGTACATCGCCAAGGAAGTGCACAACCAGGAGATCCACGCGTTCTCCCAGGCGATCGCGACGGGGCGCCGCCTGGGCCTGGTGAACGCGCGGCTGGCGAGCGTCGTCGGCGTCAACGCGCGCAAGCTCAACGACGCGATCGAGCCCGAGCGCGACCGCGAGCTCGAGTACTTCGGCCTGCGCACGGTCTACGACCGCTACCTCCTCCGCCACCCCGAGTCCCGGCTGGTGATCGAGACGCCGCAGCACTTCTTCATGCGCATCGCGTGCGCGCTCACCGAGTCGGTCGGCGACGCGCTCGAGCTCTACCGCCTGCTCTCGACGCTGGAGTACCTGCCCAGCTCGCCCACGCTCTTCAACGCCGGCACGTCGCACGAGCAGCTCTCGAGCTGCTTCCTCCTCGACTCGCCGGCCGACCACCTCGAGTCGATCTACCATCGCTACACCGACGTCGCGCTGCTCTCCAAGTTCTCGGGCGGCATCGGCCTCGCGTACCACCGCGTGCGCTCGCGCGGCTCGCTCATCGAGAGCACCAACGGCCACTCGAACGGCATCGTGCCCTGGCTCAAGACGCTCGACGCGTCGGTCTCGGCCGTGAACCAGGGCGGCAAGCGCAAGGGCGCGGCGTGCGTGTACCTCGAGCCGTGGCACGCCGACATCGAGGCCTTCCTCGAGCTGCGCGACAACACCGGCGACGAGGCGAGCCGCACCCACAACCTCAACCTCGCCAACTGGATCCCCGACCTGTTCATGCGGCGGGTGGAAGCCAACGGGCCGTGGAGCCTGTTCGATCCCAAGCGCGTGCCCCACCTGCCCGACCTGTGGGGCGAGGCGTTCGACCGCGCGTACGAGGCGGCGGAGGCCGACGGGCTGGCGGCGAGGACCGTGAAGGCGCGCGATCTCTACGCGCGCATGATGCGGACGCTGGCGCAGACCGGGAACGGCTGGATGACGTTCAAGGACGCGTCGAACCGCGCCTGCAACCAGACCGCGGTGGCCGGACGCACGGTCCACCTCTCCAACCTCTGCACCGAGATCATCGAGGTGACCTCGGCCGACGAGGCGGCGGTCTGCAACCTGGGCTCGATCAACCTCGGCCGCCACGTCGCCGGCGCCGGGTTCGACTTCGACAAGCTCGCGCGCACGGTGCGCACCGCGATCCGCCAGCTCGATCGCGTGATCGACCTGAACTACTACCCGATCGCGGCGACCGAGCGCTCCAACCGGAAGTGGCGTCCGGTCGGCCTCGGCGTCATGGGCCTCCAGGACGTCTTCTTCCAGCTCGGCTGGGCGTTCGACGCGCCCGAGGCGCGCGCGCTGTCGCGCCGGATCGCCGAGGAGATCTACTTCCACGCGCTCGAGGCGTCGGTCGAGCTGGCGGCGGAGAAGGGCAAGCACCCCGCGTTCGACGAGACGCGCGCGGCGCGCGGCGAGCTGCAGTTCGACGCGTGGGGCGTCACGCCGGGCGACCCGGCGCGCTGGGACGCGCTGCGCGCGCGCATCCGCGAGGTCGGCCTGCGCAACTCGCTCATGATCGCGATCGCGCCGACCGCGACGATCGCGTCGATCGCCGGTTGCTACGAGTGCATCGAGCCGCAGGTCTCGAACCTGTTCAAGCGCGAGACGCTCTCGGGCGACTTCATCCAGATCAACCGCTACCTCGTCGATGCGCTCAAGCGGCTCGGCCTGTGGACCGAGCACACCCGCGCGCGCCTCCTGCGCGCCGAGGGCTCGGTGCAGGGGCTCGTCGAGCTGCCCGAGGAGATCCGCACGCGCTTCCGCACGGTGTGGGAGGTGCCGATGAGGTCGCTCATCGACATGGCGGCCGAGCGCGGCGCCTTCATCGATCAGAGCCAGTCGCTCAACCTGTTCGTCGAGAACCCGAACATCGGGGCGCTGTCGGCGATGTACTTCCATGCCTGGAAGCGCGGGCTCAAGACGACCTACTACCTGCGCTCGCGGCCGGCGACGCGCATCGCCCAGGCGACCGCCGAGGTGCCGGCCGCCGCGGCGATCGCGTGCTCGCTCGAGAACCCCGAGAGCTGCGAGGCGTGCCAGTGAGCGCCGAGGCCGCCGAAGGCGGCCGAGCCGGCGCGAACCAGCAACCAGTGAGAATTCTCGATCCGGGGATGCGCCTGACCTTGCGGCCGATGGCGTACCCGCAGCTCTTCGAGATGTACAAGGCGGCGATCAAGAACACGTGGACCGTCGAGGAGGTCGACTTCGGCACCGACGTCGCCGACCTCGCGCGGATGACGCCGGCCGAGCGCCACCTGGTGCAGCGGCTGGTCGCGTTCTTCGCCACCGGCGACTCGATCGTCGCCAACAACCTCGTCCTCAACCTCTACAAGCACGTCAACGCGCCCGAGGCGCGGATGTACCTGTCGCGCCAGCTCTTCGAGGAGGCGCTGCACGTCCAGTTCTACCTGACGCTCCTCGACACGTACGTGCCCGATCACGACGAGCGGCAGCGGGCGTTCGCGGCGGTCGAGACCATCCCGTCGATCAAGCAGAAGGCCGACTTCTGCCTGCGCTGGATCGACTCGATCCACGACCTCGATCGACTCGAGACGCCGGCCCATCGCCGCCGCTTCCTGCTCAACCTCATCTGCTTCGCGGCGTGCATCGAGGGCCTCTTCTTCTTCGGCGCGTTCACCTACGTCTACTTCTTGCGCTCGAAGGGCCTCCTGCACGGGCTCGCCGGCGGCACCAACTGGGTCTTCCGCGACGAGAGCGCCCACATGGCGTTCGCGTTCGAGGTGGTCGCGATCGTGCGCCGCGAGGAGCCGGCGCTGTTCGACGAGGCGCTCGAGCGTGACGTGCGCGCCATGCTCGCCGAGGCGATCGACTGCGAGACCCAGTTCGCCGCCGACCTCGTGGGCGGCGGCGTCGCCGGCCTCTCGGTGGGCGACGTGCGCCGCTACCTCGAGTACTGCGCCGATCAGCGCCTCGCCACGCTCGGGATGGCGAAGCAGTACGGGGCGTCCAACCCCTTCGGGTTCCTCGCGCTCCAGGACGTCCAGGAGGTGACCAACTTCTTCGAGCGCCGGGTGTCGGCGTACCAGGTCGGCGTCGAGGGTGAGGTCGCGCTCGACGCGGCGTTCTGACCCCCCGATCCGGTGCTAGGGTCGGCGGGTGGTGAACCGCCCCTCGCCCCCGCCGGTGTATCGCCCCAAGGCCCACGTCCGCCTGGTGACCGCGGCGTCCTTGTTCGACGGCCACGACGCGGCCATCAACGTGATGCGCCGGATCATGCAGGCGTCGGGCGCCGAGGTCATCCACCTGGGCCACAACCGGTCGGTCGCCGAGATCGTGAGCTGCGCGATCCAGGAGGACGTGCAGGGCATCGCCATCACGTCGTACCAGGGCGGGCACGTCGAGTACTTCAAGTACATGATCGATCTGCTGCGCGAGCGGCGAGCCGACATCAAGGTGTTCGGCGGCGGCGGCGGCACGATCCTCCCGTCGGAGATCGAGGAGCTCCACGCCTACGGCGTGACGCGCATTTACTCGCCGGACGATGGGCGGGCCATGGGCCTGCAGGGCATGATCAACGACCTGATCCGGCAGTGCGACTTCGACAAGCCCCGGCCCGCCGTCGCGCCCGCGATCGCGGCCTTGCCGGCGCGCGAGCCGGCGACGATCGGTCGCCTCATCACCGCCGCCGAGAACGAGCCGGCGGCCGGCGACGAGATGCGCGCGATCCTCGAGCCGCTCCTCGCGACCTTGCCGCGCGTCCCCGTGCTCGGCGTGACCGGCACCGGCGGCGCCGGCAAGTCGAGCCTGGTCGACGAGCTGGTGCGCCGCTTCCTGTCCGACTTCCCCGACAAGACCATCGCCGTCATCTCGGTCGATCCGTCGAAGCGCAAGACCGGCGGCGCGCTGCTGGGTGATCGCATCCGCATGAACGCGATCGACGATCCGCGCGTGTACATGCGCTCGCTCGCGACGCGGCAGTCGAACCTCGCGCTGTCCAAGCACGTGCGCGAGTCGATCGAGATCTGCCGCGCCGCGCGGTTCGACCTCGTCATCGTCGAGACCAGCGGCATCGGTCAGTCCGACACCGAGATCACCGAGCACGCCGACGTCTCGCTGTACGTGATGACCGCCGAGTACGGCGCGGCCACGCAGCTCGAGAAGATCGACATGCTCGACTTCGCCGACGCCATCGCGATCAACAAGTTCGACAAGCGCGGCTCGCTCGACGCGCTGCGCGACGTGCGCAAGCAGTACAAGCGCAACCACAACCTCTTCACCAAGCCCGACGAGGAGCTGCCGGTCTTCGGCACGATGGCGTCGCAGTTCAACGACCCGGGGATGAACACGCTCTACGGCGCGCTCATCCGCCTCCTGGTCGCGCGCACCGGCGTCGACCTGCCGTCGCGCTTCGAGATCACCGGCGGCATGAGCGAGAAGAAGTGGATCATCCCGCCCGAGCGCACCCGCTACCTCGCCGAGATCGCCGAGACCTGCGTGGCCAACGACGCGCACGTCCGCGCCCAGGCGGCGATCGCCCGCCGCATGTACCAGCTCCACGGCACGATCGAGGCGCTACGCGCCAACGTCGGCAAGACCCGGCTCGAGATCGTCGAGCCGCGCTCGAGCGACGACAGCGTGCAGGTCACCCAGGTCGTGCAGGGGGAGCCGGCGTTCGTCGCCGAGCTGGTCACGCTCTACCAGGAGCTCGAGGCGCGGCTCACCGCCGAGTCCAAGCAGCTCCTCGCCGAGTGGCCGCCCATGAAGCGTCGCTACGCCGCCGCCAAGTACCAGTTCCAGGTGCGCGACAAGGTGATCGAGCTCGACCTGACCAGCGAGTCGCTCGCGCACCTCAAGATCCCCAAGGTGACGCTCCCCGCCTACGAGGACTGGGGCGACGTCCTCACCTGGCTCCTGCGCGAGGCGCCGCCGGGCCACTTCCCGTACACCGCGGGCGTCTTCCCGCTCAAGCGCGAGGGCGAGGACCCGGCGCGCATGTTCGCCGGCGAGGGCGGCCCCGAGCGCACCAACAAGCGCTTCCACTACGTCTCGCGCGGGCTGCCGGCCAAGCGGCTGTCGACGGCGTTCGACTCGGTCACGCTCTACGGCGAGGATCCCGACCACCGGCCGGACATCTACGGCAAGGTCGGCAACTCGGGCGTGTCGATCGCCAGCGTCGACGACGCCAAGAAGCTCTACTCCGGCTTCGACCTCGCCGATCCGTCGACGTCGGTGTCGATGACGATCAACGGTCCGGCGCCGATGCTGCTCGGCTTCTTCCTGAACGCCGCGATCGACCAGCAGTGCGAGAAGTGGATCAAGCAGCAGGGCCCGGCCAAGGCCGCGGAGATCGACGCCAGGATCGACGCGCTCTACGCCGCCCGCGGCGTGCCCCGCCCGCGCTACCAGGGCGCGATCCCCGAGGGCAACGACGGCCTCGGCCTCGCGCTCCTCGGCGTGTCGGGCGACGAGGTCCTGCCCCGCGAGACCTACGAGCAGATCAAGGCCGCCACGCTCCAGCAGGTGCGCGGCACGGTCCAGGCCGACATCCTCAAGGAGGATCAGGCGCAGAACACCTGCATCTTCTCGACCGAGTTCGCGCTGCGGCTCATGGGCGACATCCAGCAGTACTTCATCGACCAGAAGGTGCGGAACTTCTACTCGGTCTCGATCAGCGGCTACCACATCGCCGAGGCCGGCGCGAACCCGGTGAGCCAGCTCGCGTTCACGCTCGCCAACGGCTTCACCTTCGTCGAGTACTACCTGTCGCGCGGGATGCACATCGACGACTTCGCGCCCAACCTGTCGTTCTTCTTCTCGAACGGCATGGACCCCGAGTACGCGGTGCTCGGCCGCGTCGCGCGCCGCATCTGGGCCAAGGCGATCCGCGACAAGTACGGCGGCAACGACCGCTCGCAGAAGCTCAAGTACCACATCCAGACCAGCGGCCGGTCGCTGCACGCGCAGGAGATCGCGTTCAACGACATCCGCACGACGTTGCAGGCGCTGCTCGCGCTCAACGACAACTGCAACTCGCTCCACACCAACGCCTACGACGAGGCGATCACCACGCCGACCGAGGAGAGCGTGCGGCGCGCGCTGGCGATCCAGCTCGTGATCAACAAGGAGTTCGGCCTGTCGAAGAACGAGAACCCGGGGCAGGGCTCGTTCATCATCGAGCAGCTCACCGACATGGTCGAGGCCGCGGTGCTCGCCGAGTTCCGCTCGATCAGCGAGCGCGGCGGCGTGCTGGGCGCGATGGAGCGGATGTACCAGCGCTCGAAGATCCAGGAAGAGAGCCTCTACTACGAGACGCTCAAGCACGACGGCACGCTGCCGCTCGTCGGCGTCAACACCTTCCTCGATCCCAGGGGCAGCCCGACGGTGCAGCCGCCCGAGGTCATCCGCGCGACGCGCGAGGAGAAGGTCTACGCCATCGAGGCGCGCGACGCCTTCTGGAAGCGCAACGAGACCACGGCGCCGGCGGCGCTCGCGGGCGTGAAGCGCGCGGCGCTCGACGGCCAGAACGTCTTCACGGCGCTCATGGAGGCCAGCAAGGTGTGCACGCTGGGGCAGCTCTCGCGCGCGTTGTACGACGTCGGCGGGCAGTACCGCCGCAACATGTGAGTCGACCATGTCCGATCTGTCCGCGTGGCGTGCGCTCGTCGAGAAGGAACTCGCGGGCGCGCCGTTCGACAAGCTGGTGCAGCGGACGGCCGAGGGCCTCGCCATCCAGCCGCTCTACGCCGAGCCGGTGGACGAGCCGCCGCCACCGGGCGTCGCGCCCTTCGTCCGCGGCGCGTCGCTCGCGCCGTTCCGGCTGTGCGTGCGGGTCGAGCCCGGCGTCGATCCGGCCGAGGAGCTCGACGGCGGCGCCGACGCGCTGTGGTGCCCCGCTGGCGACGACGCGGGGGTGAAGGACGCGATCGATCTGGCGCTCGCGCGCGGGTGCCCGGTCGTCGTCGACGGCGCGCCCCCGGGCGCGCGCGGCGCGACGCTCTGGTCGGCGCACGACGAGGTGACCGCCGCGCTCGTCGAGGCCGCGCTCGCCGACGGGCCGGGGCGCCGCGCGTTCCGCGTCTCGACCCTCGGGTTCCACCACGCCGGCGCCGACGCCGCCGACGAGCTGGCGCTCGGGCTGTCGAGCCTGGTCGCGCTCCTGCGTCGCCTCGACGGGGCGCGCGTCGACGTCGCGCGCGCGGCGCCGCTCCTCTGGGCGCAGGTCGCGATCGGCCGCGACACGTTCGGCGAGCTGTGCAAGCTGCGCGCGCTGCGCGTGGTGTGGCACAAGGTCCTCGCCGCCGCCGGCGCGCCCGCCGCCGGCCTCGACGCGATCCACGCCGTGTGCTCGGCGCGGACGCTCAGCCAGCGCGACCCGTGGGTCAACATGCTGCGGGTGACGACCCAGGTGTTCGCGGCGGCGCTCGGCGGCGCCCAGCTGGTGACGCCCTTACCGTTCGACGCCGCCTACGCGACGACCTCGGCGCTGGGACGGCGCGTCGCGCGCAACACCGCGCTGGTCCTGCGCGAGGAGAGCCAGCTCGGGCGCGTGATCGACGCCGGCGGTGGCAGCTACTACCTCGAGGCGCGCACCGACGCGCTCGCCCGGGAGGCGTGGGCCCGCTTCACGGCGATCGAGCGCGACGGCGGCGTCGACGCGCTCGCGAAGGACGGCCGGCTCCAGGCCCGGCTCGACGCGGCGTGGAGCCAGCGCGCGGCGGCGCTCGCGCGGCGGAAGGAGCCCGTCCTCGGCGTCTCCGAGTTCGCCAACCTGCGCGAGACCTTGCCGGGCACGCCGCTCGCGCCCGACGGCGTCCACCGCGACGCCGAGGGCTTCGAGGCGCTGCGCGCGCGCGTCGAGGGCGCGCCGCGCGAGGTCGCGCTGGTCCAGCTCGGGCCGCCGGCCGAGCACCGGGCGCGGACCGGCTTCGCCGACGCGTTCTTCGCCGTCGCCGGCGTGCGCGCCGAGGCGCGCGAGCTCGGGCCCGGCCTCGACGTCGCGTGCCTGTGCGGCAGCGACGAGCGCTACGCCGCCGAGGCCGCGGCGGCGGCGCGTGCGCTGCGCGCGGCGGGCGCGCGGCGCGTGGTCCTCGCCGGCCGGCCCGGCGCGCTCGAGGCCGAGCTGCGCGAGGCGGGCGTGGACGCCTTCATCTTCGTCGGCTGCGACGTGCTCGGCACGCTGGAGGATCTGCTCGTATGACGCTCCCCGATTTCGGTGCGCTCGGGTTCGACGACACGGGCGCGCGCCGCACGACGGCGCCGGCGGCACCGGCCGTCGAGGCCTGGGACACGCCCGAGGGCATCGGGCACCGCGCGCTCTACACCGCCGGCGATCTCGAAGGCGTCGCCCACCTCGGCTCGCTGCCCGGCATCCCACCGTTCGTGCGCGGCCCGTACCCGACGATGTACGTGCAGCGGCCCTGGACCGTGCGCCAGTACGCGGGCTTCTCCACCGCCGAGGACTCGAACGCGTTCTACCGCCGCAACCTCGCCGCCGGGCAGATGGGCCTGTCGATCGCGTTCGACTTGGCGACCCACCGCGGCTACGACAGCGATCACCCGCGCGTGGTCGGCGACGTCGGCATGGCCGGCGTCGCGATCGACTCGATCCTCGACATGCGCATCCTGTTCGACCGGATCCCGCTCGACAAGATGAGCGTGTCGATGACGATGAACGGCGCGGTCCTGCCCGTGCTCGCGCTCTACGTCGTCGCCGCCGAGGAGCAGGGCGTGCCGCCGGAGAAGCTGGCGGGCACGATCCAGAACGACATCCTCAAAGAGTACATGGTGCGGAACACGTACATCTATCCGCCCGCACCGTCGATGAGGATCATCGCCGACATCTTCGCGTTCACGTCGCAGCGGATGCCGAAGTTCAACTCGATCTCGATCAGCGGCTACCACATGCAGGAGGCCGGCGCGACCGCGGACCTCGAGCTCGGGTACACGCTCGCCGACGGCCTCGAGTACATCCGCACCGGCATCGCGTCGGGCATGAGCGTCGACGCCTTCGCGCCGCGGCTCTCGTTCTTCTTCGCGATCGGCATGAACTTCTTCATGGAGGTCGCCAAGCTGCGCGCGGCCCGGCTCCTGTGGTCCGAGCTGGTCTCGACCTTCTCGCCGAAGAGCACCAAGAGCCTCGCCCTGCGCACGCACTGCCAGACGTCGGGATGGTCCCTGACCGCGCAGGACGTCTACAACAACGTCATCCGCACGTGCGTCGAGGCGATGGCCGCGACCCAGGGCCACACCCAGAGCCTGCACACCAACTCGCTCGACGAGGCGCTGGCCTTGCCCACCGACTTCTCGGCGCGCATCGCCCGCAACACCCAGCTCCAGCTCCAGCTCGAGTCGAACACCACGCGCCCGGTGGATCCGTGGGGCGGCAGCTATTACGTCGAGTGGTTGACCGACCAGCTCGCGCGGCGCGCCCGCGAGCACATCGCGGAGGTCGAGAGCCTGGGCGGCATGGTCAAGGCGATCGAGGCCGGCGTGCCCAAGCTCCGCATCGAGGAGGCGGCGGCGCGCACGCAGGCGCGCATCGACAGCGGGCGGCAGAAGATCATCGGCGTGAACTGCTTCCGGCCCGCGCAGGAGGAGCCGGTCCCCGTGCTCAAGGTCGACAACGCGGCCGTGCGCAGGACGCAGATCGAGCGCCTCGAGCAGCTCCGGCGCGAGCGCGACGAGACGGCGACCGCGCGCGCGCTCGACGCGCTCACCGCGTGCGCCGAATCCGGCGACGGCAACCTGCTCGCGCTCGCGATCGACGCGGCGCGGGCGCGGGCCTCGGTGGGCGAGATCTCGTGGGCGCTCGAGAAGGTGTGGGGCCGGCACCGCGCCGAGATCCACGCGATCTCCGGCGTGTACAGTGGAGAGGTGGGCGAGGCCTCGGACTCCGTCACCCGCGTACGCGCGCGCACCCAGGCGTTCCTCGCGCGCGAGGGCCGGCGCCCGCGCATCATGATCGCCAAGATGGGGCAGGACGGGCACGACCGCGGTCAGAAGGTCATCGCGTCGGCGTTCGCCGATCTCGGCTTCGACGTCGACATCGGGCCGCTGTTCCAGACCCCCGAGGAGACGGCGCGCGCCGCCGTCGAGAACGACGTCCACGTGATCGGCGCGAGCTCGCTCGCCGCCGGGCACCTCACGCTCGTGCCGGCCCTGCGCGCGGCGCTGGCCGCGCTGGGACGCCCCGACATCCTCGTGGTCGTCGGCGGCGTGATCCCGCCCGACGACTACCCGGCGCTGCGCGAGGCCGGCGCCGCCGAGATCTTCGGCCCGGGCACGGTGATCGCCGACGCCGCGGTGACGCTCATCGACCGGCTCGAGCGCGGAGCGAACGTCGCGCCATGACCTCGCGCGCGCCGCGCCTCACGCTCGAGGCCTACGAGCAGGGCGTGGTGGCCGGCGACCGCGGCGTGCTGGCGCGGGCGGTCACGCTGATCGAGAGCCAGGCGGCCGACGACGGCGCGCTGGCGCAGGCGCTCCTGCAGCGCCTCTTGCCGCGCACCGGCGGCGCGCACCGCGTCGGCATCACCGGCGTGCCCGGCGTCGGCAAGAGCACCTTCATCGACGAGCTCGGCACGCGGCTCCTCGCCGCCGGCAAGCGGGTCGCGGTGCTGGCGATCGATCCGACGAGCCAGCTCTCCGGCGGCTCGATCCTCGGCGACAAGACGCGCATGCAACGGCTCGCCCTCGACCCGCGCGCCTTCGTGCGGCCGTCGCCGAGCGGCCTGACGCCGGGCGGCGTCGCCCGCCGCACGCGCGAGACCGTGCTCCTGTGCGAGGCGGCCGGCTTCGACGTCGTCCTGGTCGAGACCGTCGGCGTGGGCCAGGGCGAGACCGCGGTCGCCGACATGGTCGACTTCTTCCTCGTCCTCGCGCTGCCCGGCGCGGGGGACGAGCTCCAGGGCATCAAGAAGGGCGTGTTCGAGCTGGCCGACGCGCTCGCCGTCAACAAGGCCGACGGCGACGGCGCCATGCGCGCCAAAGTCGCGCTCGCCGACCTGCGCAGCGCGCTGCGTTACCTGCCGCGCAAGCGGGCGAGCTGGACCCCGCGCGCGCTCGCGGTGTCGGGCCTGACCGGCGCCGGGCTCGACGAGCTGTGGGACGTGATCGAGGAGCACCGCCGGCTGCTCGCCGGCAGCGGAGAGCTCGACGCGATGCGGGCGGCGCAGCAGCGCACCTGGATGTGGGCGCTCATCCGTGAGCGCCTCGAGCTGGTGTTCCGCTCGAACCCGCACGTGGCGGCGGCCCTGCCGCAGCTCGAGGCGGCGGTGACGGCGGGGACGGTCACCTCGAGCGCGGCGGCGGACGAGCTCCTCGCGGCGTTCACGGCGAAGGCCTGAGGGATCGCGCATCCCTCCGGACGCCGAGGCGGCTCGTGGAACTCCCGAGTCGACATGTAGACGTAGGGATCCGGAGGTGAGACCCGCGCGCCGCCGCGCACCGCGATCTTCACCTGGCGGGTGTGAACGACGAGCAGGCGAGGTCGTGGGTCGCGCGTGCTAGATTGAGGTGTGCGAGCACGAGGGAGCCGGGCCATCGCGTGTCGCGCGATGACGCTTCTCGCCTTCGGCGTGATCGTCGCGCTCGTCGTCGGGGTGACGCCGGCGCGGGCCGACGCGATCGACATCGAGGCGCGCCAGCTGACCTCGTCGGCGAGCTACAAGCGCCGCCTCGCCGCCGCGCTCGCGCTCTCCAAGAGCCACGATGGTCGCGCCGTCGCGGCCCTGGCGACGGCGCTGCGCACCGACAGCGAGGCGCAGATCCGGCGCGTCGCCGCGCTCGCGTTGCCCAAGGCGATCGACGCGACCACGCCGCCGCGGGTGCGCGACGTCGCGATCGAGTCGCTCGAGAAGGCGGCGGTGAAGGACACGGACGCCAAGGTGCGCGAGCTCGCGGCGCGCGCGCTCACCAAGCTGGCGGCGCTGCGGCCCAAGCAGGAGCCGGCGCCCGGCGCGCCCGCGGTGTTCGTGCACGTCGGCCAGGCCGCCGACCTGTCGAGCAAGGCGCCCAAGGACACGATGCCCAAGCTCACCAAGGTCGTGCGCGGCGTGGTCTCCCGCAAGGCGGGCGACATGTCGACCGAATGGCCGGGCTCGCTGCCGACGGAGAAGCAGCTCACGGCGGCGGGCTCGCGCGCCTTCATCGTCGCCGCCACGATCTCCGCGGTCGACATCAAGCGCAACGGCACCAAGGCCGAGATCGCGTGCACGGTGTCGGTGCGGGTGGCGCCGTGGAACGGCACCGACGGCGCCGAGAAGTGGGTCGCGCAGAAGGCGGCGTCGGCCTCGGGCTCGGGCAAGGCGATGACCGGCTCGGCGAGCGGCGCGATCGAGGGCGGCATCCGCGACTGCGTGCTCGCCGTGGGCGAGGAGATCACGCAGAAGCAGGTGGTGCCGTTCCTCAAGCGGATCGCGGGCGAGAGCTGAGCGCGCGCGCCTCGACCCAGCCGTAGAGCACGGGCACGACGAGGAGGTTGAGCGCCGTCGACGAGATCAGGCCGCCCAGGATGACGACCGCCATCGGGGCCTGGAGCTCGTTGCCCGGCTCGCCGCCGGCCAGCACCAGCGGCACCAGCGCGAGCCCGGCGCACAGCGCGGTCATGAGGATCGGCGAGAGCCGCTCGAGGCTGCCCCGCCGCACGGCCTCGTCGAGGGACGCGCCCTCGACGGTGCGCAGGTGCTCGAAGTGCGACACCAGCATGATGCCGTTGCGGGTCGCGATGCCGAAGAGGGTGATGAAGCCGACCAGGGAGCCGACCGTGAGCACCGGGTCGGTGGCGAACACGGCGACGACGCCGCCGATGAGCGCGAGCGGCAGGTTGACCATGACCAGCAGCGCGCGCCGCACCGACGCGAACGCGAGGTGGAGCACGAGGAAGATGGCGACGATGACGGCGGCGCCGAGCAGCATCAGCGTGCGGCTGGCGCGCTCCTGGCTCTCGAACTGGCCGCCGTAGGCGACGTAGTACCCCTCGGGCAGCTTCACCTCGCGGGTGATGCGCCGCTCCATGTCCTCGACGACCGAGCCGAGGTCGCGGCCGGCGACGTTGGCCATGATCACCATCTTCCGCTGCGCGTTCTCGCGCGTGATGGTGTTGGGCCCGACGTCCTTCCGGATGGTGGCCAGCATCGACAGCGGCAGGAGGCCGTGGCCGGGGACGGCGAGCGGGGTGCGCGCGAGCTCCTCGATCGAGTCGCGGCCGGCGCCGTCGTAGCGAACGACGACGTCGAAGGTGCGCTGGCGCTCGACCACCTGCGTGACCTTCTTGCCGACGAGCGCCTCCTCCATCTCCTCGGCGAGCTCGCCGCGGTGGGTGCCGGCGCGGGCGACGCGGTCGAGATCGAAGTCGACGACGACCTGCGGGATGTCGACCTGCTGCTCGATCGAGACGTCGACGGCGCCGGGGACGGTCTCCATGACCCGCCGGATCTGCTCGGCGTGCATGCGCAGGGTGAAGAGGTCGTCCCCGAACAGCTTCACCGCGATGGCCGCGCGCGTGCCCGACAGCATGTGGTCGATGCGGTGGGAGATCGGCTGGCCGATCGTGATGGTGACGCCGGGGACCGTGGCGAGCCGCCGGCGCATCGCCTCGAGCAGCGCGGCGCGCTCCCGCCCGGGGCGCAGGCGCACCTCCATCTCCGTCGCGTTGACGTCCTGGGCGTGCTCGTCGAGCTCGGCGCGCCCGGTGCGGCGGGCGGTCGAGACGACCTCGGGGAACTCGTGGAGGATGGTCTCCAGGCGACGGCCCATCGCGTCGGCCTCGGCCAGCGAGGTGCCGGGCAGGGTCACGGCGCCGATCGTGAGCGAGCCCTCGTTGAACTCGGGCAGGAACGACCGACCGAGGCGCGGTACGAGGACGGCGGCGCCGATCGCGAGCAGGAGGGCGACCGCGACCGTGGCGCGGCCGTGGCGCAGCGCGGGGGCCAGCACCGTGGCGTACGCCCGCTTGAGGTGGCGCACGGCGAAGCCGTCGCCGTGGCGGTTCGCCGCGATGCGCGGCAGGAGCAGGAGGCACAGCGCCGGCGTCACCGTGAGCGCGGTGAACAGCGACGCGAAGATGGCGACGAGGTAGGCGAAGCCCAGCGGGTCGAGCAGCCGACCCTCGACGCCCTCGAGGAAGAACACCGGGATGAAGACCAGCATGACGATGACGGTGGCGAAGACGATCGACCCGCGGATCTCGCGGCTGGCCTCGTAGACGATCGTGCTCGCCGGCAGCCGCGCCTCGGCGGGCCGCGCGGCGTTCTCGCGCAGCCGCCGGACGACGTTCTCGACGTCGATGATCGCGTCGTCGACGAGCGCGCCGATCGCGATCGTGAGGCCGCCCAGCGTCATGGTGTTGATGCCGGCGCCGAGCCACTCGAGCGCGATGACGGCCACGAGGAGGGACACCGGCAAGGACAGCGCGGAGATGAGCGTCGCCCGCGGATCGACGAGGAAGATGAGGATGATCGCGACGACCAGGATGGCGCCGTCGCGCAGCGCGCGCGCGACGTTGTCGACCGCGGTGGTGATGAACTCGGCCTGGCGGAAGAGCTGGCGCTCGACGACCATGCCCGCCGGCAGGCTCTGCTCGATGGCGTCGAGCTCGCGATCGATCGCGCGCGTGAGCGCCAGGGTGTTGGCGCCGGGCTGCTTGGTGATCGCCATGACCACCGCCGGGCGCGCGTCGACCGAGCCTTCGCCGAAGCGCAGGCCGGGTCCGACCTCGATGCGGCCGAGCTGGCCGACGGCGATCGGCGTGCCCTCGCGGCTGGCGACGATCACCGCGGCGAGGTCGTCGCTCGAGCGGAAGCGGCCGATGCCGCGGACGAGGTGCTGCTGCGGGCCGCGCACGAGGAAGCCGCCGGTGGTGTTGCGGTTCGAGGACTCGAGCGCGTGGGCGACGTCGTCGAGCGTCAGCTCCCAGCGCCGCAGGCGGTCGGGATCGAGCAGGACCTGGTACTGGCGCACGCCCCCGCCGATGGGCACGACCTGCGCCACGCCGGGGACGCCGAGGAGGCGGCGGCGCACGACCCAGTCGGCGGTCTCGCGCACCTCGAAGCCGGGGTGCTGATCGCTGCGCAGGCCGACGAACATGATCTCGCCCATCACCGACGAGACCGGCGCGAGCTGGGGCGGCGGCAGGTCGGGTGGCAGCTGGGGCAGGGCGAGCTGGAGCTTCTCGCCGACGAGCTGGCGGGCGCGCACGATGTCGGTGCCCCAGCCGAACTCGACCCAGACGATCGAGATGCCGACGCCGGACGCCGAGCGCACGCGGCGCACGTCGGTCTGGCCGTTCATCGCGGTCTCGATCGGCACCGTCACCAGCGACTCGACCTCCTCGGGCGCCAGGCCGTGGGCCTCGGTGACCACGGTGACCGTCGGCGCCGAGACGTCGGGAAAGACGTCCACCGGCATGCGCCACGCGACGTAGGCACCGTAGAGCGACACGAGGAGCGCCGCGACGAGCACGAACGAGCGCCGCGTCAACGACCAGCGGATGAGCCCGTCCATCATCGACATGACCGGCTCCTAGTGCGCATGGCCATGGCCTGGGACGGCCCCGCCGGCGGCGGCGAGCTTGACGGCGTACGCGCCGCGGGTGACGACGCGCTCGCCGGCGGCGAGCCCGCTCGTGATCTCGGTCCAGCCTCCCGAGCGGATGCCGGTGCCGACGGCCCGGCGCTCGAACGACTCGCCCTCGACCTGGACGTAGACGACCTCGCGTCCGGCGTCGTCGACGATCGCGCCGTCTGGCACCGCCAGCGCGGCGCGCGGCGCGCCGGTGGCGATGAAGACCGTCGCGAAGCTGCCGATGCGGAGCTTGCCGTCGGCGTTGCCGACCTCGAAGATCATGGGCACGGTCCGGGTCTTCTCGTTGACCAGGTTGCCGACGGTGACGACCGAGCCGTCGGGCGGTGCGATCTCGAACGGCTGGGCGTGGCCGTCGACCTTGAAGCTCGCGCGGGTGGCGCCGGTGACGCGCGTGATGTCGGGCTCGAAGATGTCGGCGTGCACCCAGACCCGCGACAGATCGACGACGGTGAACAGCGCCTCGCCGGCCTCGACGCTCTGCCCCGACGCGGGGTGGATCTCCACGAGCGTCCCGGCGAGCGGCGAGCGCAGCTGGAACGCCCGCCCGCCACCGACGCGGCCGGCGGCGCCGGCGTCGAACTGGGCGAGCCGGCCCTCGGCGCCGGCGAGCCGCGCGCGGGCGACCTCGACCCGGGTCCGCGTCTCCTCGAGCTGGCGCGCCGGGATGGCGCCGTCGGCGGCGAGGCGCTCGTCGCGCGCGAGCTGACCTTCGGCGGCCGAGAGCTCGGCGCGCAGCTGGCGCAGGTCGGCCCCGAGGCTGGCCCGATCCAGCGTGTCGGGGAGCCGCGGGTGCACGGTGCCGAGCACCTGGCCGCGCTCGACGCGCATGCCGAGCACCGGCGTCGGCGTCGCGAGGACCACGCGGCCCGCGGTGCTCGCGGTGATGCGCGCCTCGCGCCCGGCGGTGGCCCGGATCTCGCCGCTCGCGCGCAGCGTGGGGGTGAGCTCGCGCATCCCGACGTCGTCGACGGCGAAGTCCATCGTCCACGCCTGCTCCTTGAGGAACGAGATCCGTCCCGCAGGCTCTTCACCTTCCGCCGGCACGCTCTTCGCGTCCGCGTACACGACGCAGGCGTCGATCACGACCTCGTCGGCCGTCGCCGGCGCGCCGACCGTCACGGTCAGCGTGCATGGCCCCTTCACGGTCGGCGTCAACGCCGGACGAAAGATGCCGGCCGGTCGCGGCCCCGTCGCCTTTCCTCCGACGTTCGTCCCGTCGGCCTGCCGCAACGTGATCGTCACCTCTCCGTCCGCCACCGGCCGATGATCGCCCCGTGTCGTCAGGTGCGCGGCGAAGGTCGACTCCGCGCCCACCACGAACGTCGCGTACTCGGCGAACACCTCGTGGGTCTTCGTCCACACGGTGAACGAGCTCGTCGGCGGACCGTCGTCGTCGTGGTGATCGCCGTGCTCGGGGTGCGAGTGGCCGCAGGCGACGAACGCGCCGAGCGCCACGGCGAGCGTGAGCAGGCGGATCATGGCAGTCTCCCTTCGGCGCGCGCGAGGTCGATGCGCGCGAGCTCGGCGTCGAGAAGCAGGTCGAGCGCGCGCAGCTCGGTCTCACGCGCGGCCCGGTGGGCGTCGATGACATCCAGCAGGTCGCGGGCGCCGTCGCGGTAGGCCGACGTGGTGCGCCGCACCAGCGCGGTGGCGCGCGCGCGAGGCCCGGTCTCGAACGCGGTGATCTGTGTGGTCAGGGCGGCGACGCGGGCCCGCGCCCGCGCAGCCTCGCTGGTCGCCGTCGCCGCGAGCGCCTCCGCCTCCGCGTCCCACGCCACCGCCAGCGCGCGCTCTCGCTTCGCCGCCGCCTGTCCCCGATCGAAGAGCGGCAACGTGCCACCCACGGCGACCACGTATCCCAGCTCTCCACCGCCACCGTCGGCGCTGAGCAACACGCCCGCCGAGATCTCCAGCTCGGGGACCCACCCACGCGCCGACGCCCGCGCCTCGCGCAGCGCGGCCTCGGCCCGCATCCTCGCCGCCACCACATCCGCACGCTCCGAAACCGAAACCGAAACCGGATCCGAAACCGGATCCGAAACCGAAACCGAGCCCCCAGACCCAGACCCAGACCCAGACCCAGACCCAGACCCAGACCCAGGCCCAGGCCCAGGCCCACGCCCAAGCCCACTCCCCGCACCCCGCAGATCCTCCGTCGCGACAAACCCACCTCGCTCCCCGAGCGCCGCGGCGAGCGCGCGCTCGGCGTCCTCTCGCTCGCGCTGGGCGGTCGCCCGAAGGTCATCCACCAGGTCGAGCTCGAGCGCCGCGCGCGTCGCGTCGAGATCCGCCGCGTCTCCGCCGCGCGCCCTCGCCGCCAGCGTGTCGACCAGCGTCGCCATCTCCGCGCGCGTCGCGTCGAGCACGGCGAGCCGCTGGCGTGCGTGCGCCGCCCGCGCGTACGCGTCGTGGGCTTCGGCGGCGAGCTCCGCCGCCATGCGGTCGGCCCGCGCGCGCTCGGCGTCGAGCTCGGCGCGGGCCGCGCCGGCGCGCAGGCCGCGCCGACCGGAGGCGTCGATCGGCACGGTGAGGCGCACGAAGTCGTCGTGGCTGTCGCGGCCCGGGACCGCCTCGCGCTCCCATCCGAGCGACGGGTTGGCGCGCGTGGCGGCAACCGCCACCTCGGCGGCGGCGACGTCGACGTGCGCGCGCGCGGCGCGCAGCCGCGGCGAGCCGCTCGCGAGCCGCGCTGCGAGCGCGGCGCGATCCAGCGGACGATGTTGTTCGGCACGAGCGGGCGTCGCCGCCGCGGTCAGCGCCGCGGCGACGGCCGTCCCGATCGCGCACCAGGGGCGTGCGGACATGAGACCTCCGAGAGAATCAGGCGATGATCGAGCGGGTTCGATCAGCCGATCGGAGGTCGATCCGCGGGCTCGCGCGCTGCCAGGTCACGTAGCGTCGACGGCAGGTGCACGCCGGTGCGCCGCACGTGCTCGAGCCGCGCCGTCGTCGCGAGCACCGGCGTGACCGCGAGGGTCTGGTGCGTCGCGCACACGTGCACGAGTCCGCCGCAGTGGTCGCAGCAGTCCGGCGCGCCCTCGTCGTGGTGCGCCGAATGCGCGGCGTCGTCACCTTCGATGAGGTGCTCGACCACGTGCACGGCCTGCTCCGTGACCTCGATCGTGGGCAGGAGCGCCACGACGATCAGGATGGCCAGGAGCCGGAACCACACGCGGCCATCATAGCGCGGCATACGCCGCGCGGTCGAACCCGATGATGACCTTCCCGCCGGCCACGAGGATCGGGCGCCGCAGGAGGTTCGGCTCGCGGGCCACGGCCTTCGCGAACTCGGCCGCCGGCGGCGGCTTCGCCACCCAGCCCTTCTCCTTCGCGGTCGCGTGGCGGGTGTTGAGCACGGGGCCCACGCCGCCCGCCTGCTTCACGATGTCCTCGACGGTGGCGGCGTCGAGCGGCTTTCGCGCGTAGTCGATCTCGGTCAGCTCGAGCGGCAGCTTGCGCAAGGAACTCCTCGCGTCGCGGCAGCTCGTTCAAGTCGACTTGAGGAAGAGGGTCGCCTTCATGCGGCCACCCTAGCACGGGCCCAGAGGGCGTCGTTACACTCCGCCTGGGGTCCGCGGCGCCAGGGGTGGGTTGGGCAGCTCGAACGCGATGAGGCCGAACATCGCGTACCCGATGACGATCGGCACCCACAGCGGCTGGAGGAAGACGCCCACCGCCGTCAGCAGCGACGCCACGACGAACATGCCGAGCCGCACGCGTGCGTACTTGCGCCGGCGCACCGCGCCCAGGAACGGCAGGACGACGTCGAATGGCATGTACAGGAAGAGCGCCTCGTTCCAGCGCAGGCCGGGGATCGTCGAGATGATCGCCGCCGTCCAGATGATGAGCCCCACCAGCGCCAGCGGGACCGTCGCGATCGCGACCGCCGTGCGCTCGAACCGGCCGGTCAGCTTGCTGATCAAGAGCGGCAACGCGAAGCCGAGGCCGATGAGCAGCGACCAGCCGCGGTTGGTCGGTCCGTCCTCGGGGATCGGCGGCCCGCGTCGCTCGTAGACCAGCACCGCCGGCGCGTCGAGCACGACCTCGACGTGATCGCGCAGGACGAAGGGATGGAACATCGCCTGCCACAGCGAGATCTGCTTGTCGAGCGCGCGGCCGACGGCGAAGTCGCCGAACGCGATGAGCGGCGGCAGCTCGGCGAGCCCGCGCCGCCCCATCTGGCGGAACGTGAGCGGGAAGGGACGATCGGTCCCCTCCTTCAGCCGTCCGCCGATCGCCACGTCGATGATGTCGCGCAGCCGCGTCGTGCAGTTGTCGGCGAAGTGATCGTAGATGTAGAAGCGGTTCTCGGGCTTGATGTCGAAGAGGAGCTTCGCCTCGATCGCCCGGGCCTGCTCGGCGGGCAGCGGCAGCGCCTGGCGCCAGATGGTCCGGTCCTCGTGGCGGTAGAACGCGATCATGCCGCCCAGCGGGATGGGCTCGACGAAGAACTTCTGCTTGCCGCGGATGAAGTTCCACGTGAGCGCGCCGCCGCCCATCGAGAAGTCGGTGACGCCGTAGTTGAAGCAGACGGTCTCGCGCCCCTGCTCGTTGTAGTTGATGCACAGGGCCGTGTGCCCGAACTTCTCGAAGATGATCTCGCCGCGGCCGAACGTGTAGAGCTCGATCACCGGCGGCGTCGCCCCGGGCTGGAGGTTGTACACCTCGCCCATGCGGCCCTTCTGCGCGTGCGCGACGCTGCTCGCGCCGACCAGGATCGACGCCACGGCGAGGGCGGGCAGGAGGTGGCGCATCACTTCGGCCGCTTGAAGATCGCCGGATCGACCGTCGGGTTGATCTCCACCTTGGTGACGGTGAGGTCGGCGGACTCCGCCGCCGACTTCGAGGTGCGGCGGTGCGCGACCTGGATGCCGTCGACGACCTTGTAGTCGGAGAACGTCTCGACCGTCTCGTCGCCCCCGTTGGGATAGCGCGACTGCACGACCAGCTTGGTCTTGGCGTCGAGGTAGAGCGTCGCCTCGAAGCCCTTGGTGGTGCTGAGCTTCACCACCTCGACGTCGCGGCCGTCGAGCTTGGTCGGCGCGAGCAGCGCGACCGCCGTGTCCTTGTCGCGGTGGCGCGTCAGCACGAGCTCGGGATCGATCCAGCGCTGGAGCGCGAGCGCCGGCATCTGCGACGCCGGGATGTCCTCGACGCCCGCCGGGCTCTTCTGCCAGCCGGCGTCGCCGACCACCGCGATCGCGATGTCGAACTGCTTGGCGATCTGGATGTCCATGCGCATCGAGCCGGGCAGCACCAGCTTGCGATCGAACTCGACGTCGACGGTCTGGCCCTGGGCCTGGAGCTGGCCGGTCGCCACCATGCGCAGGCTCTTGAGCCCGAGGAGCTTGTCGCCGCCCTTCGCCGCCAGCGCCGCGTCGAGCAGCTTCTTGCCGGCCTCGGCGGCCTTGGGATCGACCTTGACCGGCGTGTCGGCCGCGGCCGGCTGCGGTCCGATCGGCTTGTCGAACGCGACGCGCTCGAACGGGATCTTCGCGCGCTCGAGCTGCGCGGCGATCGCGTCGCCGTCGCCGAGGAGCACGATCGCCGTGTCGCGCGGCGTGAGCATCGTGCGCGCGGCGTCGGCCGCGTCCTCGCGCGACACCTGGCCGACGAGCACCGGGTAGTCGCTCACGTACTTCTGCGACAGGCCGTGCAGATCGGCGGTGACCAGCGCGGCCGCGAGGTCGTCGGCGCCCGAGACGCGCATGGCGTAGCTGCCGGCGAGGTTGGCGATCGCGGCGTCGACCTCCTCCTGGGTCGGTCCCTGCGCCTGCATCTTCACGATCTCCTCGAGCACGAGCTCGAGCGTCGCCACCGTCTCCGCCGTGCGGGTGAACGTCGTCACCATGAAGCTGCCGCGGTCGGCGTTGCGATCGAAGGCCGACGACGCGCCATAGGTCTTGCCGCCCTCGCTGCGCACGACCTTCATCAGGCGCGAGCTGAACGCGCCGCCGCCGAGCGCGTAGTTCCACACCAGCGTCGGGAAGAAGCGGGTGTCGTCGTGGCGGATGCCGTACTGCGCCACCCGGATCTGGGTCTGCGTCTGCCGCGGCTTGTCGACGACGCGCACCCGCGTGCCGCGCGGCTTCTCGTCGCCGTACTTCGGGCGCGCCGGCACCGGCCCCTTCTTCCAGGCGCCGAACGCGCGCGCGAGATCCTTCTTGAGCCTGGCGACGTCGACGTCGCCCGACACCGCGAGCACGGCGTTGCCGGGGACGAACCACGTCTTGTGCCAGGCGACGAGGTCCTTCTGCTGCAGCTGCTTCACGTGCGCCGCCGAGGTGACCCAGCCGCGCACGTGGTCGTTGCCCCACAGCAGGTTCTGCGCGTGCGCGCCGGCGAGCGCGCCGGCGTCGTCGAGCCGCCGCGAGATGTCGAGCAGCTGCGCCGACTTCGCCTTGTCGATCTCGTCCTGCGCGAACGACGGCTGGGTCAGCATCTCGGGCAGGAGCTCGAGGCACACCCGGGTGTCCTTCGCCATGGTCTGGCAGGTGAGCCACGTCGCCTCGAAGCCGGCGTCGGCGGTGATGAGGCCGCCGACGAGATCGATCGCCTTGGCGATCGCGAGCGCGTTCTTCTTCTTCGTGCCCTTGGGCAGGAGGTCGGCGGTGAGCTCGGCGACGCCCAGGCGGGCGAGCGGCTCGTCGGCGCGCCCGGCCTTCACCATGAGCTGGTAGCTCACGACCGGCAGCCGGCTGCTCTTCACCACCACGACCTCGAGGCCGTTGGGCAAGGTGAACTGCTCGATCGGCGGCAGCGTGATCGCGGCCGGTGGCTGCGGCGGCGGAGGCTTGATGAGATCGGTGCGGCCGGCCCACGGATCGTCGGCGGCCGGCGCCTTGCCGTCGTCGTCGGGCTTGGCGACGTGGTCGTCGCCGTCGCCGGGCAGGCTGGGGATGACCGGCGGGCCCGCCTTGGGGCCGCAGGCGACGGTGGCCGCGAGGACGCCGGTGAGGAGGAGGCGCAGGGTCGTGGTCGTGGACGTCACTTGGCCCCCCGGGGCGGAACGATCACGACGGTCGCGCGATCGGGTGTGAGGTACGTCCTGGCGACACGCGCGAGATCGGCCGAGGTGAGCTTCTCGAACGCCTGCAGGTCGCGCAGCCACTGGGTCGGATCGCCGGTGAGGATCCACGACTGGCCGATCTGCTGGGCCAGGCCGAGCGGGCTGTCGAGGCCGAACACGAAGCCGGAGAGGATCTGGTTCTTGGCCTTCTTCAGCTCGTCGCCGGTCGGCGGCTTGCTCGCGATCTTCGCGACCTCGTCGAAGATCATCTGCTCGATGACGTCTCCGCCCTTGGGGTCGCGGTAGACGCCGAGCGCGAGGAAGAGCCCGGGGTGCTCGCGCACGAGCACCGGGGTGGCGCCGTCGACGCCTCCGACCTCGATCGACTTCGGGTCGCTCTTGATGCGCTGGCGCACGCGCGAGGACTCGCCCGCGCCCATCACGAGCGAGAGCACCTGCAGCGCGTAGACGTCGTCGTGCTTGGCCTCGGGGATCTTCCAGCCGGCGAAGACGATGCCGATCTGCCCGGGCTCGACGACCTCGCGGCGCTTCTTGGTCTGCGGGGGCTCGGGCGTCGCGTCGGCGGGACGCGGCGGCGGCGGACCGCCGGGGATCGAGCCGAAGTGCTTCTCGACCAGGCCCTTGACCTCGTCGAGCGTCGACTGGCCGACGACGACGACGAGCGCGTTCCCCGGCTGGTAGTAGGTGTCGTAGAAGCTCTTCAGGTCGGCGGGCGTCGTGCGATCGAGGTCGGCGATGGTGCCGCCCGCGGTCCACGCGTAGGGGTGCTTCTCGTAGGCGATCTCGAGGAAGCGGAGCAGGCCCTTGGCGACCGGGTCGTTCTCCTGCTGCCGGATCTCCTCCTTCACGACCTCGCGCTCGGTGGCGATCGAGCGCTCGCGGAAGAGGAGGTTGCGCATGCGCTCGGCCTCGAGCTGGAGCACGAAGTCGAGGTACGTGGCCGGGACGATCTGGACGTACGCCGTCGCGTCCTCGGTGGTGAACGCGTTGACGGTGCCGCCGACGCCGTTCACGAAGCGCGCGTGCTCCTCGGGGCGCACGCGGGCCGTCCCCTTGAACATGATGTGCTCGAACATGTGGGCCGAGCCGCGACGGGTGCGCGGCTCGTCCTTGGCGCCGACGTGGTACCAGACCTCGACCGCGACCACGGGGGCCGCGTCGTGGTGGAGGAACACACCGCGAAGCCCGTTCTCCAGCGTGAACGTCTCGAGCGCGGGCATCTTGGGCCCGGGCGCGGGCTTGGCGGCCGCGGGGGGCTTGGGGGCGCCCGGCCTGGGGGCGGGAGGAGCCGGCTGGGCGGCGGCGGGCACCGCTAACACCGCGAGGGTGGCGGCTGCCAGGAGCAGTCTTTTCATCAGGATCTCCGTGCCATTCCGTTCGGGGCGGAGGGGAGGTTGCGCGCGGAAGCTAACCCGAGCGTCCGGTGAGCGCCAGCCGCCCGACCGCGGTGGTCACCCGTGATCGACGGGACCCTCTGAAGGCATCCGGGGTTGCCTCGCCCCCCGTTCCGTCAGAAGTGTATTTTTTTTGCTTGACTGGAACGCTGGGGTTCACCAGAATGGTGTGAACGTCGTAACGAACCTTTCGCGGTGAGCTTGGGGAGCCGCGAGAACCGAAACTGAGGTGGACGTGGCTCGAGCTTCCGCTGCAGCGCAATCAAATACACATGATGAAGGAGGGGCCCGCGTGCTGGATGTCACCGGAGTCAAAGTCTTTTCAGCGACCAAGGCCAAGGAGCGCGAGCTCCTCGGTGAGATCATCACCGACTGGATCCGCTCTCATCAGGACGTCGACATCGTCGACAAGATCGTCACGCAGTCGTCCGATTCGGAGTTCCACTGCCTGACGATCACCCTGTTCTACAAGCACAAGTCGTAAGGGTCCTCCGACCGACGAGAAAGGGCGCCGGCTTTCGCCGGACGCCCTTTCTTACGTCCGGAGGACGGCCTCGGGCCTCTTGCGTCAGGCCTCGGGAAGAGGGCTTCAGGCTTGATTCCATCTCCCCGATCGGCTACCCCTCCTGACCTCCATGGAGAACTCTTTCGGAAAGCCTGTCGAGGTCGAGGTTCGGGACAGCCTCGAGAAGGCGATGAAGATCCTCAAGCAGAAGATGTCCAAGGAGGGCATCCTGCAGGAGCTCAAGCGCCGCCGCTTCTACGAGAAGCCCTCGGTGAAGAAGAAGCGGAAGACGCGTGAGGCGCGCAAGCGGCTCCGTCGCGAGATGAAGCGGAAGACGGGCATGGGCTCCGGCCCCGGCCCCGGCCGCATGTAGCTCGCCCCCTTGTGTCTGACTGGGTGGAGATCATCGTCCCCGCGACCGCCGTCGACGTCGACGAGGTCGCGGCGCTCCTCGCCGATGCGTGTGAACCGGCCCGCGAGGGCACCGAGATCCGCGGCGACGAGGTCGTGATCTGGGCGCCGCTCTCCGCGAGCGAGGCGGCGCTGGCCGAGGTCCGCGCCGCCGTCGCCGCGTTCGCCGAGGCCGGCCTCGGCGTCGATCCTTCGACTGTGCGTGCGCAGCCGGGTTTGCCCGAGGCCGAGTGGCGCGACGCCTGGAAGAAGTACTTCCACGTGACGCGGGTGACCCCGCGCATCGTCATCGTGCCGAGCTGGGAGCGCCACGAGGCGGCGCCCGGTGAGGTCGTCATCGATCTGGACCCCGGCATGGCGTTCGGGACCGGCACCCACGCGTCGACGCGGCTGGTGCTCGCCGAGCTCGACCGGCTGGCCGGCGAGGGTGCGTCACCCGACCGCGTGCTCGACGTCGGCGCCGGCTCGGGCATCCTCGCCATCGCCGCGGCCAAGCTGTGGCCTGTGGCCAGCATCCTCGCCATCGACAACGATCCGATCGCGGTGGCCGCGTGCCGCGAGAACGTCGCGCACAACGGGGTCACGGCCCGCGTCGCGAGCGCCGGCACTCCCGTCGAGGAGGTCGACGGCGCCTTCCCGCTCGTCCTCGCCAACATCCAGGCCCATGTCCTGCGCGCGCTCGCCGACGCGATCGCCGCGCGCGTGGCGCCGGGTGGGACGCTCGTCCTCTCCGGCCTGCTCACGCCGCAGGCGTCCGCCGTCGCCGACGAGTACGTCGCGCGCGGGCTCGCGCTCGTCGTGTTGCACGAGAGCCCCGACGACGCGGCCTGGTCGAGTGCGGTACTAAACAGGGTGTGACCGCGCGACTTCTGGTGGCGCCGCCGCGGCTCGTGGCCGGTCGGCTCACCATCGACGGCGACGACCACGCGTACCTGTTCCGCGTGCGGCGGCTCGCCGTCGGCGACGCGATCGTCGTGTTCGACGGCGCCGGTCGCGAGGCGCCGGCGGTGGCGGTCGAGGTCGGCGCCGCCCACGCGGTCCTCGACGTCGCCGCGCCGCGCGAGGTGCCCCGGCCCGCGCCCCACGTCACCGTCGTCCAGTCGGCGCTCAAGGGTGAACGCATGGACTGGTGCCTCGAGAAGCTGGTCGAGGTCGGCGCCGACGCCGTCGTGGTGGTCGAGACCGCGCGCGCCGTGGTGCGGCTCGACGCCGACCGCCGCGCGAAGCGCCAGGTCCGCCACCAGCGCATCGCCCAGGAGGCGGCGCGGCAGTGCGGGCGCGCCGACGTCCCGCCCGTGGTCGCCCTCCCGGACCTGAAGGCGGCCCTCGCCGGGCTCGCGGCGGAGGTCAGGCTGGTGGCCGACCCCGCGACCGACGCGCCGGTCCTCGCCGCCGTGCCGCTGACCGCGGCCTCCGTGGCCCTCGTCGTCGGGCCCGAGGGTGGCCTCACGGTCGACGAGATCGCCGCGGCCGTGGCCGCCGGGTGCGTCCCGGTGTCGCTCGGGGCGACCGTCCTGCGGGCCGAGACCGCGGGAGCGGCGGCGGTCTTCGCCATCCGCGCCCTGCGGGCGGCGCGGGCGGCCGGTATGGCCGGATTCCCGTGATTTGCGCCGGGGGGCGGCCCGGCCGTATAAGGACAGGATGAGCGAGGGCGTCATCGCCGCGAGCGAGCCGACCGTGCCGAGCGCGCGGCCCGCGAGCCACAGTGGCGCGCGCCCCGCGGCTCGCCCGCGCGCGGCCGCATCGACCGTCACCGTCGCCGGCTTCTGGCGGCGACTTGGTGGCGCCTCGATCGATGCCGCGATCATCGTGCCGGTCGCGATCCTGCTGACGTGGATCGCATGCGCGATCGCCGGCATCCACCTGCCGCCGGGCAAGACCCGCGACGTCGACTTCTGGCTCGACCTGATGCTGACGAGCGACCCGGCGGTGATGACCGCCGTGATCATCACGCTCGCGGTCGCCACCGTCTACCTCTTCGTCTTCCAGGCGACGATCTCGCAGACCATGGGCATGCGCCTCATGAACATGCGGGTCATCGACGTCTACGGCGATGCCCCGTCGTACCTTCGGGTCGGGCTGCGCACCGCCGGCTACCTCGCGTCGCTCGCGACCCTCTTTCTCGGCTTCCTGTGGATCGGCTTTGACGCCGAGAAGCGGGGCCTCCACGATTGGATCGCCGGCACGTACGTCATTCGCGCCTGACGGCACCCCATGTCCTCACGCCTGAGCTCTCTCCTCGTACGCGACGGGCTCGTCGGCGTGAAGCGTATGGAGAAGGCGTACCAGCGCCAGGTGATCTACGGCGGCAGCCTCGACACGACGCTGCTCGAGATGGGGCTCGTGTCCGAGGACCGGCTGACGCAGTACCTGGCGCTCGCCTCGGGTTTGCCGCCCGCGACCCGCGCCGAGTGCAACGTCTTCGACGCCGAGGCGGTGAAGATCTGCCCCGAGCACCTCGCGCTCCGGCACCGCGTCGTGCCGCTCACCCTCGAGGACGGGTCGCTGCGCGCCCTTGTGCACGACCCCGTCGACATGGGGCTCCTCGAGGAGCTCGCCGATCAGCTCGACGTCCCGGTGCAGCCGCTCATCGTGCCCGAGTACCGCTGGCACATGGTGCTCACGCGCAACTACGGCGGCCAGACGACCGCGCGGTTCTCGACGCTGGCGCGCGCCGCCGACGCCTCGCCGATCACGTCGCCGGTCGGGCGCGCGCGCACCGTCATCGTCGACGGCGAGGAGCACCAGGTGGTCGACGTGCGCTCGCCGATCGTGCGCCCGGTGGCGCCCGAGCACGCGACGATGAAGATGCACGTGATCGAGCCTGTCGGTGGTCCGCCGCCGGCGACGCGCACGCCGACCACGCGCACCTTGACGGCCGCGGCCGGCGCCGCGATGGAGCGGAGCGGCGAGCGCCGCGTGACCCAGCAGGTGCCGGTGGCGCCGCCGCCGACCCGCGCGCCCACCGATCCGCCGCCGATGGGACCGGCGTCCGCGCGCGCGCCGACGATGGAGCTGACGGCCGAGGAGCCGGCCGACGGCGAGGGGCCGCCGCCGCCGATCACGGCGCGCTCGAAGACCGGCGAGATGTCGGCGCAGACCGTCGCCGCACACTACGCCGAGGTCGAGGCCCGGCGGCTGGAGGCCGAGGAGCGGCGGTCGGCGACGACCACGATCCGCGACTCGGGCCCGATCAGCGGGCCGACCAGCGACGGCGTGCCGCGCCGGCCGCTGGTCAGCGGCAACACGCCGCTGTCGGCGCCGCCGGTTCCCCAGGTCCCCGACGACGGTAGTCCGCTGAACGTGCCGACGGCGCGCGCCCTGATGAGCGCCGCCACCGATCGCGACAAGGTCTTCACGATCCTCCTGCGCGCGCTGCGCTCGAAGACGCGCTGGGCGGGGCTGCTCACCGTCCAGGGCGGCGCCGCGATCGGCCGCGTCGCGCTCGCCGAGGACGGCGTCGACACGAGCGCGATGTCGTCGGTGCTGATCCCGCTCGACACGACGTCGCCGTTTCAGTCGACGACCCACGCGCGCCACCCCTACGTCGGGCCGGTGGCGAGCGGCAACACCGACATCGACGTGATGATCGCGCGCATGGGCGGCGAGGTGCCGTCCACCGCGCTGCTCCTGCCGATCTTGCTGCGCGATCGCTGCATCGCGCTCGCCATCGCGCACCGCCTGCGCGAGCCGGTCACCCTCGCCGAGGTGACCGAGCTCTTGCCGCTCGCCGCGGCGACGGCCGACGCGCTCGGCCGGCTCATCGTGCGCTCCAAGTCGGTCGGCTATCGCGTGCCGAGCCAGTCGGACGCGACGCCCGAGGTCGCGGCCGATGACATCGCGACCAAGAAGGTGCAGAAGAAGACGGTCGAGTGGTCGGTGCCCGCCGCGCCCGCGGGCGTGAACCCCGCCGAGGTGCCGCATGCCGTCGCGGCCGCGGGCTCGATCGCCGTCGCGACCACGCGCTCGATCGAGGCGGTGCTCGACGACGTGGAGGGCGACGACGACGTGAAGATGGAGAGCGCGATCGCCGATGCGGTCAGCCGCGCCGAGGAGGTCGTGCCGCTCCTGCCCGCGCGCTTCCCGGGTCGCCTCCGCGTCGATCGCTACCAGGTGAGCGGGCGCGCGCTGCGCCCGGTCCAGTACGGCGGGCTGCTCGAGCTGGTCGTGCGCCTCGGCGCGCCCGTGAGCGAGCTCCTGCTCGAGAAGATGGGCGACTCGCGGCGCGACGTTCGCTTCTACGCCACCGTGTGCACCGCGGCGATCCGTCCGCGCAGCGCGGTCTACGCGCTCGTCGAGCGCCTGTTCGACGCGGACTACGGCGTGCGCAGCGCGGCGATCGAGGCGCTGAGCGGGTACCCCCTGCGCGATCTCGATCTGGCGATGGTGCGCTGCCGTCACGCGCTCCACTCCGACGACCTCGAACGCCTCGCCGCCGCGTCGCAGGCGATCGCCGAGCTCGCCGACGTCGCCGCCATCCCGGATCTCGTCGACGTCGTCGGGCGCGACAGCAAGCGGGCCGACTTCGCCCGGCGCGCGCTGGTCGCCCTCACGCGCTGCGACTTCGGGACCTCCGAGCGCAAGTGGCGCAAGTGGTGGGAGGAGCACAAGGAGCGCCACCGCATCGAGTGGCTCATCGCCGCCCTCGGGCACAAGGACGTGGCGCTGCGCGGCGCCGCCGCCGAGGATCTGCGCCGCCTGACCGGCGAGTTCTTCGGCTTCGATCCGAGCCACGGCCGGCGCGAGCGGGAGGACGCGCACCGGCGCTGGTCGCAGTGGTGGAACGAGACCGGGCGGGACCGGTTCGCGCGCAACGACGACGAGCGCGTGCGTCCGACGGCGGTCCTGCCGGTCACCCGCCGCGACTGAGGCGCGCGGCCGGCTTCGTCGGCTTGACCTCGAACACGACGTCGACGGTGTTGGTCACGTGATCGACGGTGCGGCGGGCGGTGACCTCGGCCGGCACGCCCTGGCGCGTCATCCACTCGCGCAGGAGCGAGACGTTGTCGGCGGCGCGGTCCGGGTGCCACCGCTGGCCGCGGAGCAGGGTGGGCACGCGGGCGAGCTCGCGCGCGACCGTCGCCGGCGCGCCGACCACCTTCACCTCGTCGACGTGGTAGACGCCGCCCGAGGTGACGTCGAAGACGACGTGGGCGCCGCTCGCCCACGTCACGCGCACGCCGGTCACGGCGGCCCCCAGGTGGCCGCGCGCCTCGAGCGTGGCCAGGATCGCCGCCCGGTCGTGGGTCAGATCGTCGTCGGCGAGGCGCCGCCCCTTGCGGGTCGTGAGGGCGCGCTCCAGCGCGGCGACGGGCAGGTTCTCGCCGGCGATGCGGACGGTCACGACCGCCTCCCGATCCGCGGGAGCAGCGACGGCCGGGGCCGGGCTCGCCGCGGCCTCGACCTCGCCGAGCACGCGGCCGCGCGCCGCGATGGCGGCCACGACGAGCAGCGCGCTGGCGGCGAGGATCCCGAACGTGCGCATGGACGACGCGACGGAGTAGCAACCGACGGACCACCGGCGCGGAACGCGAAGCCTGCGAAAGCGCGCGGCGCTCGGCGCGAGGGCTGTCTCTCGGCTGCCACACTCGCCGGGTGAAGGTGGGTCCGGGCCATCACAACCGGCGCCGCGGCGCCAACATCGGACCACTGCCCTGGCGTGCCCGGAGGTGCCCGGAGGTGCCGCCTCGTTCAGCACCGCCGCCTGGCGGGCTCGGAGGGCTGATTGGCAGATCGTGGTACGGGCTTCCCCCCGGGATCCTTCCCTCGTGATGGTGGAATAGACCAACGGATGGTGGGCAGGACCTGTGAATCCGGATTTGCGTCTGAGATTTCAGCCGGTTGCGAATGGCACCCCCCTTGCTCTTGGTCGCGGCCATGCCGGTGCTCGCCCTTCGCCCCTCGCCGAACGCTGCCGACTGGTCCGATCGCGAGCTGCTCGTGCGCGTGTTGCGCCGCGAGGAGCAGGGGTGGAACGAGCTGGTGCGCCGGTACCGCGCGCTCATCTATCGCTGCATCACGAAGGTGACCAACAAGTACGCGCCGTACGCCGCCAACGCCGACGTGGACGAGGTGTTCGCCGAGGTCCTGGTCTCGCTCGTCCGCGACGACATGCACAAGCTCCGCATGTACGACCCGGCGCGCGGCACCAAGCTCGGCTCGTGGATCGGCATCATCGCGGTCAACGCCGGCTTCGACTACCTGCGCGGCACGATGCGTCGCAACGTGAACGATCGCCTCGACCCGTCGTACGACCCGCACGAGCCGTACGACCGCACGCCGCTCGACACCCTCCTCGACAAGGAGCGGTGGGCGAGCCTGAACGAGATCCTCGGCGACTTCAGCGACAAGGATCGCCAGTTCCTCGACCTGTTCTACGCGCGCGGCATGGAGGCGGAGGAGGTCGCGGCCGAGATGAAGATCTCGCTCAAGACCGTCTACTCGAAGAACCACAAGATCCGCTCGCACCTGCGCCGCTGCCTGGAGAAGATCCAGGGCATGAGCGCGATCGCCGATCTCGCGCCCGCCTGAGGGCCCCGCGCATGAAGATCGGGGAGCTGAGGCGCCCGTTGCGCAAGGAAGGCGTCAGGCATCAGGCGTCAGGTCCCTGAAGAAGAAGGCATCAGGATCAGTTGTCAGGGGAAGCGGACCTGACAACTGAAGCCTTCTTCCGGAAGCCTGATGATGATTCAACACATCGTGGTTCGCCCGACCGGGCGACGCGCGCGCGCACTGCCAGCGTCAGCGCGAGTGCTGCCGGCGGTCTCCTCGGCGGTCGAATGCCGCGGCGGCTCGATCGGCCGTGCGTCCGTCGTGGGCCGCGCCGTCCGGCCGCCCCGGCGCTCACGCGCCTGCTCGCGCTTCGCGCACATGAAGTCGGCGCCCAGCTGACGCTCCGCTTCGTACTGGTTATGGGGCGCGCACAGCCATCGCATTCCATCGGCGGTCGGCTGACCACCGCGACAGACCATCGTTCGGTGGTCGAGCTCGAGGAACCCGCGCTCCGTGCAGCGCACGCCGTCGTCACTCACGAAGGCGCACTGCTCGGCGTCGCGTTCGCTGACCACGCGCCGGACCTCGTTGGGCACGTAGCGCGCGTCGGCGTCCTCGCCACGCGCCTTCGCCTTGCGTGGCCGCGACGTCTTGCCGAACTTCTGCTTCTCGAGCTTCTCGAGGAGCGCGTCGAGGGCGAGGTCGAGGACCTCGGCCAGCTCGCCGCTGGGGTTGCGATGACGCAGGATCGCCTGCGCGCGCAGGAGCTTGTCGCGGGTCGCGCCGTCGATGGTGACCTGCAGGCCGTACCGGTCCGGTGAGCGCGCCTGGATGCGCGCCGGAACTGGATCCGGATCCG